>Ga0307373_10001082_pt1 | contig 51393 bp, 43 predicted proteins | sample OX2MG_FD_202534 | JGI IMG/M metagenome (GOLD analysis project Ga0307373, IMG submission 202534) | Soil microbial communities from Risofladan, Vaasa, Finland - OX-2 | ecosystem: Environmental > Terrestrial > Soil > Coastal area > Acid sulfate soil | place: Finland: Risofladan, Vaasa | collected...
CTCCCTCAGCACCACCCCCGCCGCTCCTGGCGACGCGAATAATCCCATGCGAATCTGGCCCCGGCGCCGAATGCACGCCACCACAACCACTTTTCAGCACTTCCCTTAATGGATGCGGAATCGCTGGCGCACCGATATCAGGGTTGCGGATTCAACCGTGCCAGACTATGATTTCACTTTTGCTCATCGTAGCTCGAAGCGAGCGGAAAGCGTTCATCCCATATCGAAGGAGCAGATTCATGGATCGATCCCGTCATCGCTTATCCATACTTTTTCTCGAACTCATGGTTCTGGGCGTTGCAATCCTTCCTGCCCAGTCTGGACCGGCAATCACCTTGACGGTGGATGCCACTCAAGCGCCGGAGCACATCCTTCACACGCATATGGTGTTGCCGGTGAAGCCGGGTCCGCTCACCCTTTATTACCCCAAGTGGATTCCCGGAGAGCACGAGGCCTCCGGCCCCATCAGCAACTTGGCCGGATTGAAGTTCACGTCCAACGGCCAGGTGATTCCCTGGCGGCGCGATCTCCTCGACGTGTTCACCTTCCATCTGGATATTCCGGAGGGCATCAGCAGCCTGGAAGTGGCATTTGACTACATCGAGCCGGGTGGCGGAGGCTTCAGCTTCGGCGCTTCGGCCACCGACAAGCTGTTGATCGTCAGTTGGAACCAGAACGTGCTGTATCCCGCGGGGGTGCCCGCCGAGCAGATCAACATCAAGTCCGAACTGATCCTGCCTCAAGGATGGAAGTTCGGGACGGCGCTGCCGGTGGAGGGTACTCAAGGTAATGAAATCTCCTTCAAGCCGGTTTCCTTGAACCGGCTGGTGGATTCGCCAGTCGTTGCCGGCCAATATTTCCGCGCCGTGGACGTTACGCCCGCGGGTGAGCCGATCCACCATGAAATCGACCTGATTGCGGACAGCCAGGACGCGCTGAATATGAGTCCGGAGCTTCAGAAAGACTTCACGAACCTGGTGGCCGAGACCGGAAAACTCTTCGGCGCGCGGCATTACCGCGATTACCATTTCCTGCTGACCCTCAGCAACCACGTGGCCCATTTCGGCCTTGAGCACCATGAATCGGACGACAGCCGCATTGGCGAAAATACGTTGCTGACGCCGCAAGGACGCCGTGGTCTCGGTAGCCTTTTGCCGCACGAATTCGTTCACTCATGGAATGGAAAGTTTCGCCGTCCTGCCGACCTGAGCACGCTTTACTACGAGCCGCCGGAGAAGACCGACCTCTTGTGGGTCTATGAAGGTTTCACCGATTATCTGGGTCCGCTTCTGGCCACCCGGAGCGGCATCTGGACGCCCGAGCAATATCGCGAATATCTGGCGACCATTTCTGCAATGTTAGGGCCTGGCCGTCCTGGCCGCACCTGGCGGCCCTTGCAAGACACCGCAGACGCGGAACCGGGGGTCCACGGCTACGGCGGCTGGGTGAATTGGAAGCGCTCGACGGATTATTATCCCGAAGGGGATTTGCTCTGGCTGCAAGTGGCCACCATCATCCATGACCAGAGCCAAGGTAAGAAGTCGATCGAGGATTTCTGCCATCTCTTCTATGGCGGTCCCAACCTGGGTCCGCAGTTGAAGCCTTATACCTTCGATGATCTGGTCACAGACCTCAACCAAGTCGTGCCCTACGATTGGGCAGGTTTTTTTCATAAACGGTTGACCTCCACCTCGGCTCAGTCGCCAGTCGGCGGTATCGAAGCGGCCGGCTGGAAGGTGGTGTACACGGATAAACCGCCGTCGTTCGCCCGTAGTGGACCATCCGGCGGCGGAGTGAACGCAGCTTACTCCATCGGCATGCGGGTCGGGAGTGATGGAGCGGTCGAGGACTCGATCGTGGGCGGACCTGCGTACAAGGCCGGGATCACGGCGGGGATGAGCATCAAAGCGGTGAACGGCCGCGCCTTCACGCCGGGCCTGCTGCACGCCGCGCTGAAGGCGACCCAGACCAGCGATCAACCCATTAAATTACTGGTGTTGAACGACGATTATTACAAGACCTGCACCATTGTTTATCGCGGCGGTGAACGCTATCCGCATCTGATCCGCGAGGAGGGAAAACCGGACTATCTGGATCAGCTCGTGAAGCCGCTTGCCAAGCCTCAAAAATAATAATCGAGCCGGAGCGCATGGCCAGGGGCGTCCCTGTTCATGCGCTCTCGCGTCTTGCCGCATCATCCCGTAGTGGTGCAGTTTGCTGTAGCGGCGACCTATGAGCGCCGAAACCCGTTGAGCATTCAAGGTCGGCGGTCGCAGACCGCCGCCACAGCGGTGAAAACGCACCACTACCCATCGTCCCGTCACGTTGTTTCGCCGAGAGGGGTCCAATTATGAGGAGCATCCTTCGTTCATTGGCGTGCGCTTTGGTTGTGTTCTCCGCCTTCCTTCGCGATGGCTCCGTGGACGTGGCGCTCGGCTGGCCGCTGCGCTATTCGCACTCGCCCGGCGAAGTGGTGGATACCCGCGATCTCGACGCCCTCTCCCGGATGGTCGCGGCCGTCTCCCGAAGTTGGTGAGACGTTCGTGCTCGTCGGAAAGCGGGAAAAAAATCCCTCCATCAAGGGAAGCGCCAACCATGAAGATCGATCAGGCTGTGGAAGAGTATGAGGATTGGCTGGGGCAGCAATTGCGAATTCTTCCCGGGGATTTGAAGCTGAAACATCAGCGCATGGCGGATGACTTTTTCGCCTTTCTGCGAGCTACTTTCTTCCGCTGGATGCAATGGTGGCCCGAGATATGTCCGGAGGCGAACAAGACCCCGGTGGTGCTTGCCGTGGGTGACCTCCATGTGGAGAATTTCGGCACTTGGCGAGACGTCGAAGGCCGCTTGATCTGGGGAATCAACGACCTGGATGAAGCTTATCCTCTTCCCTACACGGTGGACCTTGTACGGCTCATGGCAAGCGCGCATTTGGCGGCGGATGCGGGCCATTTGAAGGTTGGGCCCGAGGGCGCGTGCAGCTCCATCTTGGAGGGCTACGCGGCTGCGCTTGAGGCGGGAGGACATCCGATGGTTCTGGCCGAGGGGCACAAGTTCCTTCGGGAAACAGCGATGGGAGAGCTGCGCGATCCGGTTCACTTCTGGCAGAAAATGGATGCCTTGCCAACGGTGAAGCAACCCATTCCAACAGATGCCCGCCAGGCATTGGAAAAAATAATGCCGGAGCCGAAGTTGGACTACCGGGTGGCGCACCGGGTGGCCGGGCTGGGTAGCCTGGGCCGTGAGCGCTTTGTGGCGATCGCCGAGTGGCGTGGCGGCAAGATCGCGCGGGAGGGCAAGGCGCTGGCTCCATCCGCCTGCGTGTGGGTCAATCACGGCAAGGGTTCGGATCAAATCCTATACCAGAAGTTGCTCGATACCGCTGTTCGCTGCGTCGATCCTTTTGTCCACCTCGAAGGACGCTGGATTGTGCGGAGACTTGCCCCGGACTGCTGCCGTATCGAACTTGCCGATGTTCCGGACGAGCGTGACGAGAGCCGCTTGCTCAAAGCCATGGGCTTCGAGACGGCCAACCTGCATCTGGGCAGCAAGGACGCCACCAAGCAGGTGCGGCTGGACTTCAAAAAACGCTCGCCGGATTGGTTCCGGTCCCTCGCCAAGGCGATGTTGAAAGCCACGCGCATCGACTGGGAAGACTGGAAGGAAGGCCAGAAGCATTGAGTACGCCATGTTAACTTCCGACATGGCAAAGTCGGCCGTATCGTTAAAACATATGATTTGAGATCACCCCATCAGCCATACCAACGGCACAAGACCCAGCACTGCCAACCCCATCAAAAACGCCAGGCTTTGCAAGCCGGTCCTGCGGTCCGCCAGACTGTAGGCATAGAGTGCCTTGACCACGTTGTTGCTGGCGGTGGCGATCACGATGCCGGCTGCGGCCACCCTGATGGTAATCAGCGTGCCCAGGGCCTGCGTCATGCCCATGATAAAGGGAGTGATGTCCGTGACCCCGGTCAAAGCTCCCAGAGCGTAGACTCCGCCCTTGCCGAGATGAGCCGCCGCCAGATGCGATAAGGAGAGAATTACGACAAACAGGAGCGCAAAGAGGAGCGCCGCCCGCAATTCGAGCGGATTTTCCGGCTCAAATTCCCGGGCCACTTTGCCGGGTTCCACATCTGACCGGCGGGACCACCACCATCCGACACTGATGCCCAGAACCGTGAGGACGATATAGGGCAGGGCCAAGGCCAACGTCAAGCTCCAACTGAAGAACGCTACGAGGATGACGATGCGGATGAAGGTCACGCCCGAGGCCACCAGAATGCCTCCGGAGAACAGATGCGGATGGCCCTCCTGCTTGGCCCTGCGGGCCAACACCACGGTGGCGGCAGTGGAGGAATACGCCCCGCCCAACAACGCCGCAAGGATCACGCCTCCGCGCGCTTTGGTCATTTTTTGCAATGCGTAACTGGCATAGGAAATGGCACTGACGGCCACCACCACGAGCCAGGTCTTGAAGGGATTCAGATGGAAGGCGGTGAAATCCTTGTTGGGCAGGACCGGCAGGATGACAGCGGTGAGCAGAAGGAATTTCGTGAAAGTGAGAATTTCTTCTGGAGGGAACCGCTGGGTGAGACTCTCCAGCCCGGCCTTCAGATCGAGGAGCAAGACACAAGCTACGCCCAGCGTGGTGGCAATCCAGAAGTCGCCGTAATAGACGAGGGCCCCGAGCAGATAAGTGGCGAGCGCGGACATCTCCGTGGTGATGCCAGCAGCCTCCGCCGAGGTCAACTTGTGCCAATACGACAGCCAGAGGAATCCGGCGATGGCGAGAAATCCCAACGCCACCAGAAGCGGCTGGCCTTTGGAAAGGAGCGCGAGGGAATAACCAATCAGTCCGATCAGGGGAAAGGTGCGAACCCCGCCAAAATTATAGCGCGGGGCGGCCGCCTTGCGCTCCTCCCGCTCCAGCCCGATCAGGAACGACAAGAGCAACACCAGGACAATCTTCACGCCGTCTTGGGGCAACCACCCGTAGAAATTTGTCAGCATCGTCTTGGGCCTTCCCGCTCCGCGCCGCCCAGACCAATCTAACTATACTCAGAACGCCGGTCTAATCCTCGATTCCATTGGCCATTTTCTGCTGGGCGCAGACGGTGTGCAAAATCCAGCCTACCTTCAGCCCCTCGCGATCAGGGGACATTATATCCGATAGGCATCCGCGCTGAAGGTGATGTCGAACTGGCGAAGAGTGCGGATGGTTTCCGGAATGAGTCCTTCGCCGCAGGCCTTATCGATGGACGGAATCGGGCCGTCGGCGATGATAACTCGAAAACCTGCTGACGGAGAGCGATGGCCGCGCCCAAGCCCGCGGGTCCTCCTCCCACCACCCGTACGTCCGTATCCACGCCGTCTCGGCTGCGGCTCACCATCGGAGGAGCACCAACTCCGCGCAGAAGCCCGGTCCCATCGCAGCAAGGAGCGAATACGTGCCCGTGGCCGGACGCCGCCGGCGACTGACTTCCTCAAAAACCAGGAGGACCGAGGCGGAAGACAAGTTGCCGGTCTTACGAAGGCAATGCCAGGAGGCATCCAGCGCTTCTCCGGGAAGACCTAAAGCGTGGGCAGTGGCGTCAAGGACTTTGGGACCGCCGGTGTGGAGAATCCAGCTTCCAATATCCGACCGGTGGAGGTTCATCGCCAATAAGAAAGAGTCCACATCATGGCCAAAGTGCCCTTCAATCAGGTCCGGCAATTCCGCCGCCAGCACGATCTTGAATCCGCGTTCGGAAATGTCCCATCCCATGATGTGTTCGGTGTCGGGATAGAAGACGGATTGCGTGGCCAGAATTTCTGGTCCTTGTAAGCCACATGCTTCTGCTTTTTCTGAGCCGCACACAATCACCGCGGCGGCGCCGTCCCCAAACAGCCCGGCAGAAATCAGATTGGCCATCGAGACATCCTCGCGCTGAAGGGTGAGTGAGCAAAGCTCAACACAGAGGAGCGCCGCAGCTTGGTTGGGATAAGCCCGGACGTAATCGGCAGCGCGGGCAATGCCTGCCGCTCCGGCCACACAGCCCAAGCCGAAAATTGGGGTGCGCCGGATGTTGGGCGAGAGGCCCATTCGATTCACCAACCGCGCATCCACCGAGGGGCTGGAAATTCCGGTGACGGAAGTGAAGAACAAGGCATCGAGATCGCGGGCGGATAACCCGGCGTGGGTGAGGGCGCCGCAGATGGCGGTTTGCCCCAATTCCAGGGCGGTCTCGATCCAAACAGAATTGGCCTGGCCCCAGGTATCGAGATGGTAGTAGGCATCGAGCGGCAGGCTTAGGAAACGGCCTTCCAGCCCCATGCGCGAATAAAGGCGGTCGAGCAATTGGGGGCTGTTCAGCCGTTCGCCCCAATACGCCTTCAACGCTGTGGTCAGCACGTCCTGCGGATAATAATGCTTTGGAAAGGCGCTTCCCACGCCTGCTATTTTCATTTTCCTCGCTTTGCGCGGCGGCAAAGGTGCTTGGGCAGAGAGGCTGCTATTGGAGTTTGGCCAATTCTTTCCGGTAAAGCACGTTCTTGGGGAATTCCTGAGCCAACGCCCGGAGCAACCGTCTTGCCTGGTTTCGATCGTGGTTTCGAAGCGCGGCGACAGCAAGCAGGAGGCGGGCGAACGGGCGGAGATAGTGGCCTTTTTCGGCCGTCAAGCGCAGCTTCCGGAGGCCGGCATTCTTATCGGTCTGGGCGCCGTAGAGGCTCAGCAGCCAGCGGAGCGGAGCGGGGCTCAAGCCCAAAACGTAATTCTCCACGCCCACGGCGAGATAGGCATCGTAACAATTGGGATCCAGCTTCAGCAGTTTGTCCGCCAGCAACCCATTGCGCTTCATCATGCTCAGCGAGGCTAAGTTGCGTTTCTCGATCAGAGCCAGATAGTCTGCGCGCATGCCCAGGTTCATAACCTCAGCGAATAAAGCATTGGTGTCCTGTGGGGACTTGGCCAGCGCCTCCGACGCCAACCGGTTGCTTCTTTCAAGCGCCGCATCAAAAGCTTTCTTGGCGGCGGGGTCAGGCTGTTCCACTTGCCGCTGCACAAAATGTTTATCGCTTACAAACAAACGCGATTGCAAAATTCCGAGCCGGTCAAACTCCGCAAACAAATAAGCGGCGGCGTCCGAAGTGGGACCCAGAGGATCACTGGAATGCATCTGTTCCCACTCTTGGAAACTACTGTGCGCGGCGCTGAATTGCAAGTTGTACATCTGCCGGTAGCCGGTATCCAAAGGGGAAGCCGGAGATTGCTGGGTTGCGCTGCCTGCCCTGAACGGGGCGAGGACAACCAACAAGCAGAGTAGCGGCATGGTGCGGTATTTCATGGAATCGTCAGAAACCTGCAGCTATGGCCAGAGAACAGTTTAGTCCCCGCCTCCAGCCAGCGCACGGAAAAATTGGGTTGCCAGAGGCTCTTGACCTTTTGAGTGTGTGATGCTGGAACAAAGCTGGGAGTATGCCTCCGGCCAAATTTACTTACATTTAACAAAGGAATCTCCAACCCCTGGCTTTCGCCGCTCATCAGATGATGCTGGAAGTGGCAGGCAAGTCAAAAGAACGCCTGGGAAATATCCGGTTCACGGGCGGGTTCTGATACAACCTTGGGAACGTCGGAGGGCTGGCCGCTCAAAGGTAGAGACTCGAAAGCACGGTTGAAACTGTGCGTTACCGGTCCTCGAGCAAAACTTCGTAAGTAATCCGGGGCAACGGTCCCACTCGAAACAACGCCGGTTTTACAGCGATTTTACCAACTTACCGTGTCTCCCCGTGTTAATTCCATCATCATAGTTATGTAGGAGGATGGAAGTATGGAACAGATTCAAGTCCGGAGACAAGCGGAGCGGCCTGCAATGTTTCAAAGCACGCCGGCGTTTTCGATGGCCGAGGACAAAGCCCTGAGCGCGTGGCGGCGGCGAGGAATAATAGAAACCAGGATGATCTTTTTGTTTACGTTGGGAATGTTTGTGACGGGAATGATTGCCCTTGTGGTGCTCTATACCAGGACCAATCCTTTGCCCGGCGCCGCCGGTTTGGATGAGGGAGTGAACCAGGAAAACATCACGGAACAATCGGAGCCGGAGGTCGAGTGGCTCACCTCACAATTGGGGCTGAACGAAAGCCAAGCTGACAAAATCAGGCCCATGGTGGATCAAGAGCAACGGATGATTAACCTTGCCGTTGCTGATGCCTCACTCTCTGCCGAACAGCGAATCGCTAAAGTGAATCAGATTCGCTTGGGCACGCTCGACCGATTAGTCCCGGTATTGAAGGATGCTCAGACCGTTCGCCTGCATCAACTCCGCCAGCAGGAGGCCGGAGAAGTACGCGCGGTGTGGGACCCGTCTCCAGAGACTGGCAGCAACTGAAATTGCGCACCTTAGTACTGCCGTTCGTAATTACGGTGACGTATTCGCGTCGCGCTTTTCAACAACCCCTCACCCCCAGCCCCTCTCCCCGCAAGCGGGGAGAGGGTAGCGCGAAGCGCCGGGTGAGGGGCAAAATACGTGAGCGAACTTACGAAACGCTGCACTCAGTTTCCAGGCGAAGATTCCGGCGGGAGCAGCGGCGGCGGCGGACGTTTTTTCTGAATTTCATCGGGATTGAGGAGAAAAGCATGCGAAGAAACGTATCGATTTTCGCGTTGACTTTGGTGGTGGCGGCAGGACTGGTGATCATTGGCTGCAACTCCGGTCAACAGCCTACGAATGATTCCGCAACCGTGGCTGCCATCCAATCGCAGTTGTACCAGAATGCTGAGCTGAAACAGCTTGACGTTCACGTGAACTCGGACCATGGCGTTGTTACCTTGACGGGCCAAGTCCAGTCGACGCTTGAAAAGCTGGCAATTGAAGCCCTTGCGCAAAAGGCGCCGGGTGTGAAGCACGTGGTGGATCAATTGGCGGTTTCCACGGACGCTACGGCGCAAGCACCCAGCTCGGTGGCAAGTGCCAAGTCCCCGCTCCGGCAGGAAGCGTCCGGGCACAAGCCGCGAAGGCATCGCATGCACCAGCAAGCTCAGGATGATTCAGATATGGCGATGAATGGCCAGACGCAGCCTGCCCAGGATCAAGCGGCCACTCCGGGCTCAAGCTATGCAGGATCCAACTCCAATCCGCCTGCCCAACCTGCGGCAGCGCCAAGTCCAGCTGGGGCGGCGGCTCCGCCGCCGCCCCAGCCGGTCACCATCACCATTCCTTCCGGCACCGTGGTGAGCATCCGGATGATTGACTCGATCACTTCGCAAACGGCCCAGGCGGGTCAGGAGTTTGCTGCCGTGGTGTTCGCTCCGGTGGCGGTCGGAAACCAAGTCGTGGTTCCGCAAGGGGCAGACGCCAAAGTGCGCCTGGTTCAGGTTCACAGCGCCGGCCATTACCAAGGACAGTCGGAGCTGAAGGTGGAGTTGACGAGCCTAGCTTTCAATGGCAGCTCCTACAACGTTGAGAGCGGTTACTACGATAAGACGGGCAATTCCCGAGGAAAGAATAGCGCCGAAAAGATTGGGGGCGGCGCAGGTCTTGGAGCGCTGATTGGAGGATTGATCGGCCACGGCGCGGGTGCTGCCATCGGCGCTGGCGTGGGCGCAGCAGGCGGAACGGTTGCTCAAGCCGCGTCCCATGGGCAACAAGTCACCATCCCTTCCGAGGTCAAGATCGATTTTGTTCTAAAAACACCTTTGACCGTGACCCAAAGCCCGGGTCCCGGCGCAACCGGTGGGAACAGCAGCGGCCAATAAATCTGCGAGGGATGGCGCGGAAGGTGCGTGGCGGCTTCAGGACTCAACGCCCGATTCAGCTTTTTCGTGGATGTGGCGCAATGAAGCCCTGCGCGCCAAATGCCCCATTTCAATTTGGAAACTTCACCCATCGGATTGAGTGCTGCTGTCTTCCGCCTGGTCCAGAAACCTGTATCCCAGTCCCCTAACCGTAAGAAAATGCCGGGGATTTTTTACGTCGCCTTCAAGCTTCTGCCTCAGCAGCGCAACGTGCACATCCACGGTGCGGGTCATGACGGCGGAGTCGTATCCCCAAACCTCCTTCAGCAATTGCTGCCGCGAGAGTGTCGCACCCCGGTGCTGGATGAAGTAACTCAGCAGCTCAAACTCGCGCGCTGACATTTCCAAGGGGGCGCCACGCTTCCGGACTTGAGTGCTGCGAAAGTCCACGACCACCGTGCCAAAGTGGAAGGTTTCATGCGGCGAGACGCTCAACGGCGAAGCAGCCCGGCGCAGCAAAGCCTGAAGCCGGGCCAACAATTCAGTTGCGGCAAATGGCTTGGCGAGGTAGTCATCGGCTCCCAGCTTCAACCCCAGGACTTTGTCTCCTAGTTCAGCGCGAGCCGTAAGCATTAGAATGGGAGTGTGAATATTCCGGCGGCGGAGCGTGCGGCACACTTCGAAGCCGTCCATGGCAGGAAGCATCACGTCCAGAATAATCAGATCAAACCCGCCTTGAGCGGCACGTTCCAGCCCCACCGGCCCCTCTTTCGCAGTCTCCACGCGATAGCCGTCGTTGGCCAGAAGGTCCGTCAGACTCAGTAACAAGCCCGGCTCGTCCTCCACCAGCAGGATGCGAGGGCCCATAAATACGGGTGTCTTAGTCATCTGATTTTCCCCTTGCGGAGAATGAAAAACCGGTCATGCCTCAAGCGGCCTTCGAGTAAGTCTTTGTGAAAAATCCGAGCTAAAGACCAATGTTGTTCACTTAAGGTCCGTTCGAGAATAACGCGTCAGGTTGAACCAGAACCCCTCCCCCACCGCTGCGCGGTTCCCCCTCTCCCCGCTTGCGGGGAGAGGGCTGGGGTGAGGGGTCAGGCGGCGCCTCTGACATCAAGATCACGAGACTCGCCTTAACCGAACAGTATTGGGGCTAAAGAACAGGCGTTATCCAGGGTTCTGCGTCTTAGCCCACGCAGGGCAAATACAACACAAACTTCACTCCTCGCGGCTTGAGATTCTGAGCTGCCACATGGCCTTGGTGCGCCAGCAGATGAGCCGCAACCAAGCTCAGTCCCAAGCCCGCGCCGGAAGTCGCCGACGCCACTACCTTGCGGCCCCGGTAGAAGGGCTCAAAGATGTGCGGCAAATCACCCCGGTCGATTCCCGGGCCACGGTCTTCGACCGTGATGATGACCTCTTTGCCTCTCCACCGGTAAACAGGCCGTGCTGTAATTCGCAGCCACTTCCCTTGCGAGGCGTATTTCAGCGCATTGGAGAACAGGTTCTTGATGGCGCTCTCCAGGACTTGCGGATCGGCTTTGACTGGAGGGATGTCCTGACTCACATCTTTTTCCACCACCCAGCCGCCGTCTTCAAAGGATGGGGCAAACGGCGCCCAAGCACGATCCAGGATTTCAGTTACGGAGACCGGCATAAATTCATAATGCTGCCGTCCCGACTGCAAGGCCGCGTAACCCAGGGTCTGCTGGATCAGATTGGAAAGCCGACGGCCCTCATTTTGAATCGCTTGACCATATTGCTCGACGCGTTTCGGATCACCCACCAGCCCCTGCGCCAGGTTGTGCGCAGCCGATTCAATGACGGTCAGTGGCGTCCGCAATTCATGGGAAATTCCTGCCACAAACTTCATTTGCCGCTGGGCCAGGAGCCTGGCGCGGCGCGCCGCCATCACCAGCATCCCAATGCTCAAGGCCAAAAGCAAAAGGGTACCAAAAGCTATCGCCAGGTTTCGGCTGCGGTTGGCATTGACTTCAGCATCCAAGGATCCCCGCTGATCGCGTGCCACAAGCTGCCACGCACTGGGATTGGCGCTCGCCCTTACTCGCCAGCCGGGCCGGGGTGGAGGACCGGGGCCGCCCGCCAGGTCCGGCCGGCCGGGGGCCCTTTGATACCGGGGGCGCAAGCCGCGGCCCGAACGGAAGGGCCCGAAGCGCATCCGGGCCGCATACAACGTGATCTTTGCGTCATAAGCTGAAAATGACGACGCCGTGAGCGAAGGGTTCGACACATAAATGATTTGGGGCGGATTTCCCGTGATGATGGCCACGTGATACTTGGCAAGACCCGAGACGCCGAAGGACCGCTGGACCAGAGTGGGAAACACGTGCGACTTCAGGTTGGCAAGATCAAGGTTAAGAAAGCACCATCCTGTCAATTCAAAGTTGGATGGGCGTAAACCCTGGATTCGGGACCAATCCGGCGACCCAAGTCCATTCGGAGGTTCCGGTGGAGGCGGGAGCAATCCGTGAGCTAGGTCAGGTGGCCCGGCCCCCATTTCAGAGGAATAGGATTCCTTCCCGCTGAGGGGACTGAACAAAGGGACGGCGAGAACCGGGCTGCCCTCAACCAGCAAGGAAGCAAAACCACGGGGCAGAAACGGCAATCGAAACTTGTGTATAAAAGCATCGTTCTGGAGTGTCTCTTGAAATAGGGATAAAGATGCGGGCCATTCGCGGGGAAAAAAATCTCCCGTTCGGGGATCGAACGTCTCAAACCTCACCTTCCCGCTTTCAGAACGGACCGCGATGCTGACCGAATGGATCAGTTCTGGCCACCGGGTGGTGGTCCTCCATTGCGAATACGATTCAAGCAGGTTCGTACCCCAGGATTTTCCCGCCCGCGTCCTGGAAATAGGCCGGAAAGACACCACCATTTCTGCTAGCTCCGCTGAAAATCCCCGCTCCAGGTCCATCATTCCGGCTTCAAGATTCGTTTGATCATTCTGGCGGTCAAGCTGGCTGAGGCGGTTAATCCACCGGTAGATGAAGACGCCCGCAACCAGTAGGATCGCCACCGAAACAACAATGAATATCAATGATAAGCGAGTCCTGATTCGCGCAAACGCCACGGAGCGTATTATATCCTTCCGCCCCAACAGGTGACACGGCTCAGCCTGGATGAAGCCCGGATTTACGACGATTTTACAATCGTATTGGATGGGCCGGCGGAGCACCACCGGCCCCGCATTTCCCGGCAAGATGCCGGCGTTACCTCACCCGGTGCGCCGCAATACTTCATGACCGCGACGCTGGCGAATGTTCATTGAATTTACTGCGGATTTACACGTTTCCTTCCATCTTCCGGTTCAAAATCACATCTTATGTAAGTGGAAGCCAACCGCAGCTTCCAGACGAATATGAAATGTGGAAGCCGGAATAAGAATATCCGGCAACCCCAGCACAAAACTAGGAGGAACACCACCATGAAAACCAAATTATCAAAACTACTAATGATGGCAATCATGCTCAGCTTGACCGGATTGATGGTCTTCGCGCAAAGCGACAATGCAAGTCAATCCGCGCCACCACCGCCTGGACCAGCCGCAGGCCCACCCTTCGGTTGGCACGACCGCCCGGGGGGACGGATGGGAGGCATGATGGCTGCTCTCCTCGGCCTCAGCCCTGACCAGAAGTCCCAAATCCAATCCATCCATTCCGCCCAGCGGACTACGATGCAACCGCTCATGGCCCAGGAAGCCAGCCTTCGCCAGCAACTCCGGCAGGTGACTGAAGCGACCACTTTCAACCAGGCTCAAGTTCAAGCTCTGGCCACGCAGATGGCCCAAATTCAAATCCAAATGACGGTGGCTCGAGCCCAGGTTGAGTGGAAAGTCTTTAATGTCCTTACCCCCGATCAGCAGTCCAAGCTGACGCAGTTCCAGCAGCAGATGGAACAGGAAAGACAAGGCCGGATGAATGGCCAGAACCCAACATCCTAGCCCGGATAATTGACGAACTTCACCTGGAGGGCCGTAGTTCCCCCTCACCCCAGCCCTCTCCCCGCAAGCGGGGAGAGGGAAAGCGCGAAGCGGTGGGTGAAGGGGAACTACGGCCCACGTGTAAGACCCTGTGAAGAGTCCGGGTTGATGACCAGGCCTCACTCCGCCACCAGGAGATTCTCCGCAAAGGGCCACTCAGGATCGATCCACTGCGCGTCACAGCGGAAACCGGCATCCCCGGCCATTTGGGAGATCTCCGCCAGGGAATATTTGTGGCTGCTTTCGGTCCATATGGTTTCGTCTTGCGCAAATGTGACCTGCAGTTGCGCCCGCCGAACGGTGACGACTTGATTTCGCCGCGACCGGAGGTGCATTTCGACGCTGCCCGATTCAGTGTTGAACCGGACGGTGTGCTCAAACTCGCCCAGGGCGAAATCCGCGTCGAGCTCACGATTGATGCGGGCCAGAAGGTTGAGGTTGAATGCGGCAGTGACTCCAAGTGGATCATCATAGGCGGCGAGCAATTGAGGAACGGGCTTCTCAAGGTCCGTTCCGAGGAGGAGTAAATCGCCGGGCTGCAGAATCCGACGCACTCCGGTCAGAAATTCCACGCCCGCCAGTCCTTCAAAATTGCCAATCGTGCTCCCCAGGAAGAGCACCAGCAGGTGCTGGCATGGCTGGCGGCGGGTGGAGACCTCCAGAACACCATCCAGATATTCCCGCTCCAGCCCCACCATGGTCATGGCCGGCATATCGCCCAATTCGAGCTGGCACATTGCCAGCGCCGCCGGCGAAATCTCAATGGGATAATAGGCGGTGGACTGGCGTGCGCAAAGGGCCTGGAGGAGATGCCGGGTTTTCTTGCCATTGCCGCTCCCCAATTCTGCGACCAGAACGGGGAGCGGCAGCCGCTCCACGATCTCATCCGAGTGCCGCCGGAGAAGACGCTCATCGGCGCGAGTCAAACCGTATTCCGGAAGGATGCTGATGACTTCGAAGAGCTTTGACCCTACCGGGTCATAGAGGTATTTTGAAGGCAATTCCTTCTGACCGGGCTTGGTAAGCCCGGCCCGCACATCGGCGGCAAGCTCGCCGGTCATGCCTGCGGTGATGGTTTGGGCCAGCATGGGAATTCCCATCATTGGATTAGCTCCTCACGCAGCGGAACCCCGCATAGATATACGGATAGTTAGGCTGGAACCAATTGCGAAACGACCTTCGCAATATGCAAGCGGCCGTGCGAGCTGAGCCACCTTTCATCACGGAGTGCTTCCCGTCGAAGAAGTTGGCGGAATATCCTGGATAGAAGGGGAACGGCCGAAAGCCCTCAAACGGCTGAAACACCGTGGAAGTCCATTCCCATCCATTCCCCAAGAGATCTGAAACGCCGAAGCCGCTGCGCCCGCTGGGATGGGCGTTGACCGGCGTGGGATCCCAGCTCTGAAAGTCAAAATTCCCATGAATTGCTTGGGGAAACTCATCACCCCAGGGATAAGCCCGCTCCAAACCGTCGCGAGCGCCATACGCCGCGCGATGCCACTGGGCCTCCGTGGGTAAAGCCTTGCCCACCCACCGCGCGTAGGCACTGGCCTCGGCGTGGCTCACATAAGCGGGGCCATCGAGCGGCAGGGGAAATTCCTGAAACATGCCCTTGAAATGCCATCGGTCTTCAACCCGTTTCCAGAAGGCAGGGTGAGTTATGGCGCTGCTCGTTCTCCATGCCCAAGCGTCCTCTGACCAAAGGGTTGGATCTTCGTAGCCGCCTGCGATCATAAATTGGAGATACTGCCCATTGGTCACTTTGTACTGATCAATTTCAAACGACGGAACCATGACTTGGTGGCATTCAAACTCGTTGTCCCAGCCAAAAGTAGTACCGTCATTCCTTGAAAGACCGAGCGTTGCCGATCCGGCCGGAATTTCTACCAATCGTGCCGCGACCGGTGCACTCCTAATGTTTTGAGTATGCAGCCGCGGAATCTTCCGGTCCAACGGAAGCTGATGAAGCATGTAGGCAAGGGTTTCCGCATGCATCAGCCGATGCTCGATGGCCACGTTTAGAAGCAGGTTGGATGATGTGAGTTCATTTCCGGCGGTTGCGGAGTCCTGGCGAATTGCATTGGGAAGTTTTGCGTCGAGAGTTTCCCGAATCCGCTGATGGTAGCTGCGTACTTCGGACAGGGATGGCCAATCCTGGGGCTGGTCGGAAGGAAGTCCGCCATCTACCGGGTCGATGCCAAATGCGAACAACTGATCGAATTGCGGATGGAATGCCTCCACCCCCAGCATCCGCTCGCGCAGAAGATTCCAATCAAAGGCCTCAAGATGCCCGAGATAGAAAACGATCCGGTGCCGCTCCGCGATGGGCCTTTCGTAGAGAGAATCCGGCCTCACCACCTCAAACAGGCGGTCTGTCTGGACGCGAGCTTCCGTCAAGCGGTTGAGGAGTTCAGCTTTCACATCCATGGCTTTCCGACTCGCAAGCATTGTTTCGAACCTCCAAAGATCGCGAACCGTCCCGCAACGATTCCACGGTTCACCCGGTGGCTGGTCCGTGCCACGCTGCCTGCCGCCGGGAGCCGTTGCGGGCGAGACGCAAGCCCTGCGATGAACGCTTTGCCCACCTATCTTGTGGGCCTTACACCACTTGGATGCGGTTGAAGCTCCCCCCGGTCTATCCAATCGGAGGCGCCAACCCGCCTGCAAGATGAGATGGGCCGCGTGCCTTTCTCCAAGTGGTCAAATCCTCAGACGCTCCGGGCCGCTCACGTAAGGATTGCCGCGCTCATAAAAGCGCAACAGCCGGTGAGCGTCACGGGTGATGCCAATTCGCACGCTGTTGCTGGTCAGTCCCGGCTGTCTCACCGGTTCGCCGAGCCAAAGCGGTCCCTGGTCGCACAGATCCATGCCATCGTATTCCAAATCGATGCCCATGGCCGCAGCAAGCTTGCCGGGTCCGTTGGCCAAGCCGGCCAGGGGGAGATTCTTCCGGCGCTGCTGCATCCAGGCGATTCCCTCCAGCGGCTCAAGAGCGCGCAAGAGGACTCCGGCGCCAATCCCGCGCGATTCGCCGGTGACGTTCAACATGAAGTGCAAACCGTAGGCAACGTGAACGTAGGCATGGCCGCGTTCCAGAAACAATGAACGGTTTCGCCGCGTCATCCCACGATAAGCGTGCCCGGCCGCATCGCCCACAACGTAGGCTTCCGTTTCCACGATCCGCCCGCTTACCCCTCCCTCCGGCAGATCGTGGACCAGCGTCTTGCCGATCAAGTATTGGGCTAACTCCGCCGTGTCCGTGGGTAGATCGGTCCGGCGAAGCAGGTTGGGGCTTCGCCCGCTCTTCGCCCCAGCAGGGCGGATCAACCGCTTCGTCAAGTTAGGCGGTGCGCATGCCATGATGATGAGCTTCGGCCCGCGCTCCTGGGTCCCTCGATGCGGCCGGCGGATTGACCGTGACTTCGGCGGTCACTGGCCGCGACGGGATACATCGCTTCCGCGCGTCAGCCATCAAGGAGTGTCGGACCGCCGTCCTGCGGGCTCCGCGCCAGTCCCGGCGTACGCGCGGTTCTTGAAAAAAACTTCGTGAATAATCCGGGTTAGGTTTACGCTTATTGGGCGTGATCATTGGGTACATCTCGGGCGCCACCTCGGGATCAATGAGGAGCCGGCCACGAGCCTGAAAAATTCCACGACAATCTGCTGGTGTTGGCCAGCTTCACGAGAACAAACTATTCTACTTCCAGGGACGACGGAGTCAAATACCAGACAAGGACAACATTTATGAGCAGCTCGCGCCGCACCTTCCTGACGCATTTTGGCATCACCACCGCGCTGGCAACCGTTGGCGGATCTTTGCTTCGGGCGCCGGCGGTTTCCGCCTTCGAGGCGGGACCATCGCAAGCTTCCACCGAAGGCGGGCGGAAGGTTGGCTATTGCATCGTGGGCTTGGGGCGCATCTCCATGGGCGAATTCATGCCCGGGATACAAATATCCAAGCGATCGAAGATCGTGGCGCTGGTCAGTGGCCACCGGCCGAAGGCGGAGCAAATGGCTGACAAGTACGGCGTCTCCCACCAGTCAATCTACGATTATGAACATTATGAGGAGATCGGGCACAACCCGAAAATTGACGCGGTCTACATCGCCTTGCCCAACGGCATGCACGCCGAATACACCCTACGCGCCGCCAAGGTGGGAAAGCACGTGTTCTGTGAGAAGCCCATGGCCAATTCCGTCGCGGAATGCGAGCAAATGATTGCTGCCTGCCGCAAAGCCGATCGAAAGCTGATGATTGGTTACCGTTGCCGCTACGAACCCACCAACCTGAAGGCCGTCGAACTGATTCGCCAGGGATATGCCGGAACCCTGCAGCAGCTCAACTGTTCATTCGGATTCAACATCGCTCAACACGAGTGGCGCCTGAATAAGAAAATGGCGGGCGGCGGACCGCTGGTGGACGTGGGGATCTACTGCATCCAGGCGTGCCGGTATTTGACGGGTGAAGAGCCCGTGGAAACGCAGGGGGTTTCTTCCGTCGTGACCCACGACGGTCGCTTCAACGAAGTTGAAGAAAATCTGGTTTGGAACTTTCGTTTTCCCTCCGGTGTTCTCGCCGCCTGCTCCACCAGCTATGGGACTAATTTCGTGGGCGACTACGCCCGGGCCATGGGCTCCAAAGGGATGGTGGAAGTGAATCCAGCGTTTGTTTATGAGGGCCTGCGACTCACCGGGAAAGCGCAAGGCGGGAAACCTCTCGACATTCAATATCATGACCCATCACCGCTCCAATTCACGCGCGAGGCCGATTACTTCGCCGGATGCATCCTTGAAAACAAGGAACCCATGACGGGGGGCGAGGAAGGCCTGCGCGATGAGAAAATCATCACCGCCATTTACCAGTCGTGCGCCGAGGGACGGCCCGTGAAGTTGAATGCGTAGCCGAAGAGTCTGCGGCGCAGCATCAGGGCAGGATGCGCTTCTCAATGATTCTTTTCCGCGCCAGCAACAAAACGCGCCCTTAAATCGATAAAGACCAGGTGGGAAAGGATCACGTGGGCGTCTTCAATCTGTTGCATGTTGTCCGAGGCAACCACGACGGCGCAATCCAGGAGATCTTTCATCTTGCCGCCCCCGAACCCCGTAAAGCCCACCGTCGTGGCGTTCACTCGCCGGGCCAGTTCGAGAGCGCGAAGCACGTTGGGAGAATTACCGCTGCCACTGATGCCGAATGCCACATCGCCGGGACCCATGAAAGGTTCGATCTGGCGGGCGAAGACATCCTCGTAGGCCGCATCGTTGGCCCATGCGGTCAGGATTGCGCTGTTATCCGTTACCGAAAAGACCTTCATGCGTTTTCCGTTGGCCAGCGCCGCGGGCCCCGGCACGTGAGTGCCTTTGCCAAGATCGGCAGCCATGTGGGAAGCCAGCGCCGCGCTCCCGCCATTTCCGAACAGGAATAGGGTGCGGCCCGCTTGATGGGCGTTGAAAACAATGTCGGCAGCGCGCTTCACCTGGTCCAGCGGCAGATTGTCGATCACGCCCTTGAGGTCCGAAAGGTAAAGGGAATAAATACTCACGGATGAATGCAATTCTCCTTCTGCTTGATTGAGGCCCTGGCAGCAGTCCGCCTGATGGCCGCTGCCCGGCGGCTCCCTCCCTGCGACGGGAATAGAAACGTGGCCGCAGGCCGATTCTAGCATAGCAGATTTGCGGGGGGCGATGAGAATAGGTAGAGTACTACGACCTCCCACCAGCGCCCTCACCCGCCGCTTCGCGTCGCCCACTCCCCGATTGAGAAGAGGGAAACGGCGAGGGGGGCGCGGTTACTCCTCATCTTTTCCCACGTGGCGCGGAAAGTCATCCGCAGTGGCCGCCTTCGTGTTCTGGTCCGTGGGTGTATGGAAATACTGCTTGCGCGCTTTTTGCCATTCCACCATGCTCAAGCCAGAAGGATCGTAGACAATGGCTCCGGCGCGAATGGTCATTCGCGCTCTCAGCTTTTCTGTGCCGTCCAGGCGCGCGAAACCGCAATCAGCATAACTGTAATGACCGCGCAGAAGCTGGAGCACCGCAACATCCGCCACGGCCCCCACCGCGAGCGTGCCCAGATCCGTGCGGTGAATCTCCTTCGCCGGATTCACGGTCGATTGCCGGATCACGTCCTGGAAGGATTCCCCCATCGCCAGAAATTTTGAGGCGACGTTGTCAAAGCTGATGACGAACTGGTGGAGATTGCCGTAGTGGATGTCCGTGGAAATGGAGTCAGGCTCGAACCCTTGTTGGATGGCGGGCGCAGCATTGCGCCACCAGAAGCTGGCGGAGCCGTGGCCGACGTCAAAGATCACGCCTCGCTTGCGAGCTTCCCGCATGATGGGGTTTAACTTGCCGTCCGGCAAGATGATCGGGAATTGCTGCGCAAAGACGTGGGTGTGGATGTCACCCGGACGCATCTTCTTCAGGATCAGGTCCGAATAGGGACGCTGCGGCGGGCGCGGGAAGAAATCCACCATGATGGGGACGCCGGCCGCGCGTGCACAAGCCTCTGCCCGGTCCACGCCCGCCCACGGAACGTGCTCGGCGTCCCACGGCTTCATGGTCCAGTAATGCGCGGTCTTGACGCCGACAATGATGTTGCGATATTTGCGAATGGTGGCGACGCACTTATCCGGGTCCATGTCGTCCAGGCTCTGTTCCAGGCCGCCTTGCATGCCGTCCGAAACAATGTTCAACCACGCCAGCACGCGGATTTGGGAACGATCGATCACTTCCTGTTTTTCCTGAAGAAACGTATCCGCGCCGGACGTTCCGGCGTCCACTATTGTGGTTACACCGGAAGCAAGATTCAGGTCCGCCGGGATGCCAAGCGGCGTCTCGTGTGCGCGTCCGATGGGGGCGAACCAGTCGAGGGGCGCGCCACCATGCCCGATGTGAACGTGAATGTCAATCAGGCCGGGCGTGACGTAGAGGCCGGTCACATCCACCACTTTTCCGGCTTCGGCAGCAGGAATATTGCCCTGCACGGAAGCGATCTTCCCATTGGAAATTGCAACGTCCATGAACCCATCAATGTGATTGGCGAGGTCTATGACGTGCCCGCCTTTCAACAGCAGGTCGTAGTGGGGCGCTTGAGCAACCGTGTATCGCGCCCAGCCGGACAGCAGCAAACAAAACGCGGCCCACTTACCGAAGAGTTCCGATCGCCTGATCATGTTCAAATTCTCCCGAAGCATTATTCCCAGGATAGAAGCAAACCAGCTTCACTCCTGCCTTGCGCAGGCGATATATAGTTCAAGACCGTGCGTCAGTCAAGGATTATTAGGTTACCACCACTGCATTGTGTGCAGAACAAGGCCAACAGCTTGAGCGCAGGTTGCCTGGCTGGCATCGTTTCTGAGTGCAATGCTGTTCACTTAAGGTCCGTTCGAGAATAACCGCACATCTTTGAATCCGACCCCCTCACCACTGACCCACTACCAAGATGTGACGTTGCATTGCCTTCATCTTGGGGCTATGATGCAATTCATACACAGGTGTTGGATAACCCGCGACTTGCCGCTACATGGCGCCTCGGGTTCTGCTGAATTTAAGATTGGGAGGCTATCTCATGAGGCGCTTCGTCTACGTGCTTCTCATTTCCCTCGGTTTCGGTTCCCCCGCTTTTGCACAACAGAAGAAGCGAGTCGCAGTCATGAACTTTGATTACGGAACAGTTCAGAGCTACGTCGCTTCGATTTTCGGCGCCGACCAGGATGTTGGCAAGGGAATTTCGGATTTGCTGGTGGACCGTCTCGTCAAGGGCGGCACATACAGCGTGATCGAGCGCTCGGCTTTGGATAAAATCCTGGCGGAACAGAACTTTTCGAACAGTGACCGCGCCGACCCTTCCAGCGCCGCCAAGATTGGCAAAATCTTAGGAGTGGATGCAATCATCATTGGCAGCATTACCCAGTTTGGCCGGGACGACCAGAGCAAGACCATTGGCGGCGGCGCCATCGGAGGCTTGACGGGACGTTTTGGAATTGGTGGCGTCCAAAGGCGCAAGGCCAAAGCGGTGGTGGGCATCAGCGCGCGGGTGATCGATACGTCTACCGCGGAAATCCTGGCCGTTGCCACCGGCAAGGGCGAATCGACGCGATCTGGCACTTCGCTCGTCGGAGCCGGCGGGGGCGGGGGAAATGCGGGAGGCGGCGGTTATGACATGTCCAGCAAAAACTTTGCGGATACCTTGCTGGGCGAGGCCGTCAGCCAGGCGGTGGATTCCGTGGCCCAGCAATTGGACCAAAGCGCGTCCAATCTGCCGACCCATGTGGTGGTCATCTCCGGGCTGGTGGCGGATGTTTCCGGCAACACTCTGATCCTGAATGTCGGCTCCAGTGCCGGAGTCCAAATGGGAGAAGAGCTGAATGTGGCGAGGAAGGTCCGGGATATTCGTGACCCGGCAACGGGCAAGATTATCAAAACCGTTGTCAACACACTGGGTGCCGTCAGGATCACACAGTTGGATGTGAGCTCATCCACCGGGACGTTCACGGGGAGCGGAAGTCCCAAGGTGGGCGATACGGTTAAAAGCTCTCAGTGATCACTGCGATGCGGCGCTGACGAGGGCGTGGTGATGAACGTCCGAAGGGGTAGAACTGGATTCAAGAGCCGCGCCTGCATCGTGGGCGCTTGATCCGGCGCGAGGCTTGAACCCGGCATTTCCCCTAATTTGCCCTCATAGGTTGCTGAAAAAAGGCAGTCTGTCATGCTGAGCGAAGATGTCATGGGCCTTTGCCCACCACTGGGCATGGAAATGCCGCAAAGGACTCGTAGGGGCGACCCTTGTGGTCGCCCGCGGGCGGGCACAAGACCCGCCCCTACATCCGGCACGCCGGACCGCGGGCTAAGCCATTTCAAGGAAGCGGAGGTTCCCGATGAATTATGAGATTGGAACCCAAGTTGGCGACTACCAGATTCTTTCTGTCCTCGGCACCGGGGGTATGGGAAAGGTTTACAAAGTTCGAAACGTGATTTCCGACCGGGTTGAGGCGATGAAAATTCTTCTCCCCGACCTTTCTAATCAGCAGGCCCTGGCCGACCGGTTTCTGCGGGAAATAAAAGTCCTGGCCAGCCTAAACCACCCGAATATCGCCGCATTACATACGGCCTTGAGAGTGGAAAATCAGCTTCTGATGATTATGGAGCTGGTGGAAGGAGTGACTTTGGGGGACAAGTTGCAATCCGGGCATCTTCCCCTGAAAGAGGCCCTGACCTATATGGACCAGGCCCTGTCGGCATTGAGTTACGCGCACCGGCAAGGCGTGATTCACCGGGACATCAAGCCAGCCAATATGATGCTGACCTCACAGGGGATCCTCAAGATCATGGATTTTGGCATTGCTCGCGGGCCCAGCGATTCCAAGCTCACGATGACGGGGACGACGCTGGGATCCTTGCACTACATGTCTCCCGAGCAGGTTAAGGGAGGTCCGCTCGACGCCCGGTCCGATCTCTACTCTCTTGGGGTTGTGCTTTATGAAGTGGTGACCGGCAAGCGTCCCTTCCAAGAGGCGAGCGAATATTCGGTGATGGCAGCTCATCTGGAAAAAGCTCCACAACCTCCCATCGAGATCAACCCCAGCTTGCCGCAACCGCTGAATGCCGTGATTTTGGTGTCTTTGGCAAAAGACCCTGCGCAACGCTTCCAATCAGCCGATGCCTTCAGGACCGCGCTCGCGAGCGTGGCAGGCATTTCGATTCCGGTTGCTCCCGGCGCTGCTGCATCTTCTGCGGCGGCTGCGACAGCATCCTCCTTCGGCATGGCGCAAGCGCCCGGTCCTCAAGCGCCACCCCTCGAGCGCTCTCCCGCTCTGGCTCCTGCCCCGCAAACTGCGAAGCCGGCGGGCTACCGCGGCCTTTATATGGCGCTGGGCGCCCTGCTGGTGGTTCTTGTTATTGCGGCCAGCGCCGTCGAATTGCCGCGGTGGATGAAGGCTCGAGCCGGAGGAAAGGCGTCGAAAGCGGGATCAGCACTGGGTACAGCGGATTCCTCCTCGGCTCAACCCCAGCCCGCAAGCGCCAGCTCCGCAGCTTCTGCGACCAATGAACCGGCAGCATCCCCGGGTTCCGGGCCCGGGACTTCTGCGAACCCGGCGGCGGGTTCGCAGCCGCCATCCTCTGCCACGCCTGCGAATTCTGCATCTTCGAGCCCGGTAGTTTCGAAACCAGCGCCAGTGAGCGGAACTGGAGCGGCAACCAAAGCTAGAACGGGTGGGAACCAACTGGAGAAGCGGAGGCATACTACTCCAAGACATGAAACCATTCCGGGTCAGGGAACACAGGAAACACCGGCAGGAAATTCCGGCCCGGCAGGTGGAAGCACGCAACAGAGTACGCCCTCATCACCGCCACCTTCATCCGGGTCCAACGCCGGGGCAAACACGACGGAGGATCAGCCGGGAAGCTTAATATTGCAGCGATTGCAGGACCGAATGGACCTGCTGACCAGCCGCGCCAATACCATCGACCAAAGTCTTAAGACGCTTCAACAGCAGCAGGCAAGCTCTGGCCTTACCCTGCGGGGTGACGTTTCAGGGTCCTGGAACAGGATGACGGGATTCATGGACCGGGCCGGCACCGCCCTCTCCGCAGAGAATCCTTTGGTTGCCAAGCGCAGCATGGACTTGGCGGAGCGTGAGATTGATTTTCTCGAGAAGTTTCTAGGCAGATAGGTTTGTCCGCGTTTCGCTGTGCCCGAAGATCTTACCGGTGTAACCTTGACAGGACAGACAAGGCGGAAAAGGCTGCCGAACCCGGACCGCAAGCAAAAAGCCCATCCCCAATGTCTGCTCGGGCCTGCCACACGACCGCTCGTTTTACCGAGAATCGAAGAGAGTCAAGACAGGAGAACAAATCACGATGGCTACAGGTTTGAGACCGCAGGACGCTGTGCTGTTATTCAATTTCTTTGCCAATCCCGGCTCCTACAAGAAATCGGATGGACTTGTCGATTTTCTTAATTTAATGGGCAAGTGTATTGGCGTCAGTGGCGGTTTTGGCGGTGGCGGCCGGGGTGGTCACTCGGGTGGGGACCTTACGTGTGACGGGAAAAAGCTGACTGCGGTGACCACCAAAAGCACTACGAGGGAAAAAATTGAGGAGGCACGCCTTGCATTGAGAGGATTTGAGGAGCCAATAAAAGATGACAACCTGGAAAGGATCATCAATGCCATCAAAGCGGGCCGGCTGAATGTGACCATTGCAGATTTCGTGAACAAAACCTGAGTGCCAGTCCTGGGCATTGCTGACCAAAACCCTCACCCCCATCGCCCCGAAAGAGCACGGATGGGATCGGCCAAAGATTGGAATCGGACCAGTCGTGCGGCATCTTGCCCCTTGAGCGAAGCCAGTGGCATCACGCCTTTTTCCATGATGCGATCGGCGGCGGCGGTGGTAAGCAGCACCTCCGCGCAAGGTTTTGCTTGAGATTCTCCATCCCGCCGGTAAAGGTGTAGCGGAAGGCCGGTGATCTCTGACGACTCACCGGGACGCATGCGCCAACCACTGGCGCTGAAAGCTTGCGCCAAAAGGAGCACGCATGCCCAGGCAGGATTGCCCCAAAGATAGTCCTCGTGGGCGGGCGGATCGAGCATTTCCTTGAAATCAAATTGCTCGATGAAATCCGTATCCTTGCCATAAGGAAGGCGCAGCAGGAAGCGTGGCAAAGCCAGCCCCAGATAAGTTGCTTCGGGCAAATTGCGAAGGGCGCGCCAAGCTTCTGCGTCTTCATTTCCTGCGGCGGGTTTCCATTCGTGCGGGTTGGAGAGAGTAGCGATGGATTCACAACCCAGCACACCGGGACTGGTGGCGGCGAGGAATGGCGCGCCCGCGGCGCTTGCAACTTTGGCGATCCGGCCCAGCAGATTGGCGTCGGCGCGGGTGGGGTCAAACGTAAAATTTGCGGCCAGCACCGCCCACGGTTCAACGCCGGGTGTCCGGACCGTCTGCTCTACCAGCAGCTTGTAGAGGCCCGTCGAGTTCAGGTCTTGCCGCGAGGAAAGATCAGCCGCCAACTCGGCTTTGGAAATATCGATCAAGAACAACTGCAACTGTGAGTCCGTCTCGATTCTCCGCACCAGGAAGAAAACGCCGCGCCAGGCTGCTTCGAGGGCCTGGAAATCAGGGTGGTGTAGCAGAGCGCCCATCAGGTGGCTCGTGGTTCTGTCAATGCGGGCGAGCACCTCCGGCTGGCGCGGGTCGGCTTCCGGCGCCAGGTGGGGCGCTACGACCCGGCGGATAAACTCCTGCAATTCATCCGGACGATGGGCATGAGGGGACTGCGATTCGCTTTGTTCGATCAGGTCTTCCAGCAGGTTGCCGGAGGCGAGGCGCGACGGGTCTGGAGCCGCGGCACGAGTCGATGGCGCTGTTGGGTGAGCGTCTGCGGCAGGGCGCGTCGCCGGGGCAAGTCCCAACCCTTCAGCGGCTTCTGCAAAGGTGGCAGGATCGGCAAGCCGCTCGCGCAGTTGTCGCAGCTTGCCGAAGATGGAGGCGCGCTGAAAGAGCTGGTCAGGATGGAAATCATCGAGTTCTTTGAAATGAAGGGAAAGGCTGGGACCTTTCGGGCCTTCCAGAGGGATGCCAAGCGAAGCGCCGGCTCTTCCCAGGACTTCGTCGAAGCTATCACGGTCGACGGGGACAATGCGCCGTCGCGACAGGTCGTGCCCCGTTTCCATGAGGCCGCGATTGGCGCGGCCGCTGAAATCACCGAGCAGAGCGATCCGGAAAGGAGATTGGGGGGAGTGAGGTTGGGGGGATGGGTCAGGCCCCAGGGCCACGTCCATGTGAACTTCACCGAACGAAAAAGGGTTTGGCATAGATACCGCCTCTCCGCGCGCCTTTTTCAGCAACCTGTCAGAAGGACCACAGCATATCACAGCCGGGGTGTCAGCCCACGACCGTCGGTGGTGGAACAGTTTGGTTTTTGTAGCGGCGAGGTTTCCACTGCTGGACTGGTTCTTCCCGGCAGACTGGGAGGCGGCGAGCGCCATTTAGCCGAACCAGCTTACTACCCGAGCTACTTGCTCTTTGATTTGCTGGCGCGGTTCTGGTAACTTGGAGCCTCATGAGGAGACTAAGGCCGGTCATCTGGTCAAAGGGAACTTTCCTGAGCCCGCAATATTTGCAAGCGCAGGACCGTTTCTTCGAAGACACATTGCAATTTCGCGTGGAGGCGGTGAGCTTCCGCCCCTGGGGGTTCGCCCAATTGCGGATCAGCCAGGAGGGCCTGGCGGCGGGCAATTTCATTGTCTCCTCGGCGGCCGGGCTCCTGCCGGACGGCTTGCCGTTCAACATTCCAGGCTCGGACCCCGCGCCGCCCGCCCGGCCTTTGGCCCAGCACCTTGAGGGTGATCGGGACAGTTTGGAGGTCTATCTCGCGGTTGCAGATTACCGCGAACGGGGCGTCAACGTCTCATTTTCTGGCCAAAACTCAGAACCCCGCTATTGCGCGGAGGTATTGTTGGTTCGGGACGAAAACTCCGGAGCTTCGGAGCGGCCGGTGCAGGTTGCCAGGAAGAATCTCCGCCTGTTGCTAGGCGAAGAGTCGCGGCAAGGCACGTCGTCGATGCAAATCGCGGTTGTCCGACGTACCCCCGCGGGTACGCTGGAACTCGATACACACTATGTTCCTCCCTTACTCGATATCTCGGCGAGCGAATACCTGACCAACGCCATCCTGCGGCGGTTGGTGGAGATCCTCGCTGCCAAGAGCAGCATGCTGGGAGGAATGCGGCGGCAGAAGAACCAAAGCCTGGCGGATTTCACCGCTGCCGACGTCGCAAACTTCTGGTTGCTCTACACTGTCAACAGCCATTTTCCGTTGTTTCGCCATCTCTTCGAAACCCGCAACGGACACCCCGAAGAGCTGTTTTCTGCCATGAACGACCTGGCCGGAGCGTTGACGGCCTTCTCAACAAAGATTCAGCCTCGCGATTTGCCCACTTACAACCATGAAGATCTGAGCGGGTGTTTTACCGGTCTCGACGTGAAGGTGCGAGAACTTCTTGAAACGACCGTCCCCACGAACTTTGTATCCTTGCCGCTGAAGCTGGTGCAGCCCTCCATCTACGCGGCGGCCATTGCCGATGACAAATATTTCACGAACACCAGAATGTACCTGGCGATCAACGCCGACATGAAGGAAGTTGACCTGATCAGAAAGGTTCCGCAACTGGTCAAGGTTTCCTCGTCCACCCAGATCGAGGCGCTGGTGCGGCAAGCGATGCCGGGCATGAAGCTGAATTACACGGAAAGACCTCCGGGTTCTTTTCCGATCAAATTGAACTACCGATATTTCAGCCTCAACCAATCGGGCAGCGATTGGGAAGCGGTGGAGCGTGCCCGGAATCTGGCCGCGTATGTCCCGGCTGACTTTCCAAATCCTCAACTTGAGCTGATCATTTTGCTTCCCCAAGCGGTCTGACGCGGGCGCGCTGTGTTGCTTTGGATAAAACCTGACGCTTTGCTCCAAGACCCGGTGGTGGAGCATGGAAGCGGTGCAGGCATGCCTTTGATTTTGATCCTCCGGGAAGTTAGCCTTGTCCGTTCCCGCTCGCGGCGTTCATGGTGTGTCCCGGGAGACAGGTGCATGGTGGCCGCGCCGCTGGCCGGATGGTTCACGAAGGATTACTCGTGGACAATCAGAGCACGGTTTTGATCGTGAGCTGAAGGTCCCCGCGGGAGATTCGTGAATACTCCGGGACTGGGCTAAGGCAGAATTCACTTAGAGTTTTCCCGAAGCTCTAATTTTAAGAAGGGATAGCATTTTCGTTTCCGGAGATGCAACCAGCTCCACCCATGGCCCGCTCAAACGAGAATTCCCGCCAATCAATCTCAGTGGTCACGTGCACGGATTTGGGGCGGCGGCGGACAAACAACGAAGACAGCTTCCTGGTGCTTCATCTCGACGACCGCTCCGATCATCGGGAGCCGTTAAACACGGTTTTTGAACTGGGGCCGTCTGGTCTGGTCTTGGCGGTTGCCGATGGCATGGGTGGCCACCAATCGGGTGAGGTGGCGAGTGGCCTTTGCATGGTGGCACTGACGAAAGTGCTTTTGGGTCTGGCAGCGGCGGCATCGACTTTGGACGAAACCTCCCAGGATATTCTTTGCCGCGCCGTTGAGGCGGCAAATGAAACGGTTTATACCTTGGCGCAGGAGAGGCCAGAGTTCCGTGGCATGGGCACCACGCTGACCGCGGCGTTATTGAGAGGAGCCTATCTGGACATTGCCCAGGTGGGCGACTCGCGAGCTTACCTGCTCCGGGAGCGCCGCCTGACGCAGCTCACGGAGGATCAGACGGTGGGAAATTTGCTCTTGCCCGAGCAAGGTGTTCAGATGAGCGAGCAAGTCAAGGACATGCTTACCCAAGCCGTTGGGGCTCAACCGAAAGTGAAGGTGGCATTGACGGGAACCGCTTTAGAATCCGGAGATCTGATCTTGATCTGCTGTGACGGCTTGTACAAGGTTGTGAACGCGGACGAGATTACAGAAATCTTGCTTCTTCCCGTTTCTCTGAGGGCCAAGGCCGAGGGATTGGTGTCACGAGCCAATGAAAATGGGGGCCCGGACAATATCAGCGTGGTCCTGGCGGAAATCAGGAAAAGCGATGGATTGTAGTTCTCTGAAAGAGGGCAGCGCGCGACCTGCCACGGCAAAGTTTGACACTTTGGATAGATGGCCAGGCCAGGATCCAGGCCGGTTTCTTCAAAAATTCCTGGTATTGCACAGATGCATTGGCCGTGAGGCTTTTCCCGACCGAGTATCTAAATTCAGATTCGAGTGTCTCCAATCAGATACATTGGTCCCGGTTTTGGGCTCCATCTTGATTGGCCGAGGCCCAATAAGAATTCGAGCAGAACCGGCATCCGGTCCACGGCTTCAATGGTTTATCGCCGGCGATGGGGCCTGCGCAGGATTCCGGCGAAGGCTGGCAACATGATTGCTCACATACTGTCTCGCCGACAGGAGACAGACCACAGATTGCCCGGTGGGGACGCCGCCAACGGGTGCGCGGAAACGGCCTGGACGCAGGAGAGCCGAAAGATTTGCGGAATCGCTGGTTGAAGGATTTGGCCGTTGACAAGTTATTTGACGTGTGATAAACACCCAAGAGCATGGCTACAGTCAAAGAGATGTCCTGGAAGCCAAGGAGGGGTACGGCTGCACTCAGATTCGTTATCAAGGTCTTGATCTTGCCTAACCCGATCCCATCCCCAGAGGTACCCTGAGGCAGTTCACTAGCGCCGCCGTGTCGTTTTTGGGCTTACCAAAGTTCCCAGAAAGGAGATTTCCATGGCAAGAGAGAGCACCCAGCACAAGTTAGACCGTGTCCGGCCTCCTCGCGTCCACATTACTTATGATGTTGAGGTAGGCGGAGCGATCGAAGTAAAGGAGTTGCCGTTTGTGGTTGGAGTTCTCGGCGATTTCACCGGCCAACCCGAGCAACCTCTGCCGAAGCTGAAGGAAAGAAAGTTTGTTGAGGTAAATCCCGACAATTTTGATAGCGTCCTCGAAGGGATGAAGCCGCATCTGTCGTTCGCGGTGGAAAACAAGCTCAGCGATGATCCGAACGCTCCGAACCTGAAGGTGGATCTTCACTTTAAGAGCATGGATGATTTCGAGCCGGAACAAGTTGCGCGGCAAGTGAAGCCACTTAAGGAGTTGCTGGACCTGCGAACGCGCCTGTCTGACCTGCGGGGCAGTCTCCAGGGCAACGATAAGCTGGAGGAGTTGCTGCTTGAAGCGGCGTCGAACACCGAGAAGCTCGACAAGTTAAAGGGTGAGATGGGCAAGAAAGAGGAAGGAGGTTCCAATGGCTGATCCTCAAGGCGTCGCGCAATCCACGGCCACCACGACCGAACAAACCCAGGAAAAGGGGCTGCTCGACCAAATTGTTGAGCAAGGCCGGTTCGGCGCTGACACGTCGGCCCGGGAACGCGGCAAAAACCTGGTGAAAGAGTTCATCGCCCAAGTCCTGGACGGCTCAATGACTGTCGCCAAGGACGCGGAGATGATGATCAACGCGCGCATTGCGCAGATTGACCATCTTCTCTCGCTTCAGCTCAATGAAGTGTTGCACCACGCAGCATTTCAGAAACTGGAAGGGTCGTGGCGAGGCCTGAAGCACCTGATGGACCAGAGCGAGACTGGAACCGGGTTGAAAATCAGGGTCCTCAATTGCACCAAGAAGGAGCTGCTGCGGGATGTGCAGAAGGCTCCGGAGTTCGACCAGAGTGCGCTCTTCAAAAAGGTCTATGAAGAGGAGTATGGTGTGTTCGGTGGGGCGCCTTTCGGGGCCCTCATTGGTGACTACGAGTTCGGCAAGCACCCGGAAGATATCGAACTGCTCGAGCAGATTTCCCACGTGGCCGCGTCGGCGCACGCCCCCTTTATCAGCGCGGCATCCTCAGACCTCTTTAACTTGGAAAACTATCTGTCCCTGGATGCTCCACGGGATCTGGCCAAGGTGTTTGACACGACGGAATACGCAAAGTGGAAGGGATTCCGCCAGAGCGACGATGCCCGTTACGCGGCGCTGTGCCTTCCCCGCACCTTGGGCCGCCTGCCTTACGGCAAGGAGACCAAGCCCATCGAGGGATTCAATTACGAGGAGCACGTCGATGGAACCGACCACTCCAAGTATCTCTGGATGAACGCGGCCTATTCCCTGGGTACGCGCCTCACCCAGTCCTTTGCAAAATTTGGCATGTGCGTGGCGATGCGCGGGGTGGAGGGAGGTGGGCTGGTGGAAGGTCTGCCCGTCCACAATTTCTACACCGATGAGGGGGACATTGCCATGAAGTGTCCCACCGAAGTGCCGATCACTGACCGCCGGGAAAAGGAGTTGGCCGATTTGGGCTTTGTCCCGCTGGTACACTGCAAGGGCACCGACTACGCGGCGTTCTTCAGCGCCCAGACCTGCCACAAGCCCAAGGTCTACGATCAGGACTCGGCTAACGCCAATGCCCGTCTGGGAGCCCAGTTGCCTTACCTCATGGCGGTCTCCCGTTTCGCGCATTATTTGAAGGTTATGATGCGCGATAAGATCGGGAGCTTCATGTCCCGTGAAGAGGCGGAGATATTCCTCAACAACTGGATCCGCCGGTACGTGGTACCCGATGATACGGCGTCGCCGGCAGCAAAAGCTAAAGCGCCTTTGCGTGAGGCCCGTATTGACGTAATGGAGGTGCCGGGCAAGCCCGGAGTCTACAAGGCGGTCGCTTTCTTGAGGCCGCACTTCCAACTCGATGAACTGACGGTTTCGCTGCGGTTGGTGGCGGAGTTGCCGGCTCCTGCAAAATAGTGGAACGGACGCCGTAATGGACCGCACCATGCGGTTGGTTCCAAACAAGAATTGCAACTTGACATCTAAATTTCTTTTGAGGAAGGAGACTGCTACATGGCGGTAAACGCATATTTGGTTATCAAGGGGATTGACGGCCCCAGCACCAGCAAGACAAACGCGATCGACATCCTGTCATTCAGCTTTGGCACGAGCCAGACTGCGACCTATGGTGTCGGCTCTTCAGGCATGGAGTCAAAAGCAGGCAGGGCGGACTTTTCAAATCTAAGCATCATGAAAGTGTTGGACAAGACCTCGCCGGCGTTGTTTGAAGCTTGCGTTAAGGCGAACGTCTTGAAGACGATTACTCTCTACTACGACAAGCCGGTTAGCGGAAAGCAGGCCGACTATTTTAAGATCACCTTGGCGGATGCCATTGTGACTTCGCAGCAGCTTTCTGGCTCATCGGAGAATCCTACCGAAAGTGTTTCATTTGCCTTCCAGTCTGTGGAAGTCGCGTATGCGGCTGAGAAGGACGACGGAACGCTTGATTCTTTCGTGCCCAAAGGGTTCAGTCTGGAAAAGCTGGATGCGTGGGCTTCGTCCTAGGGTTGGCGGGGAAAGCGATAAACGAAGAACGCTCTTGGAGAGATGCCTTGGCCATAGAAAGACGAAGGGGAATAGCCATTCTCCCGCAGGGGCGTTCATTCCGCGAGCTTGATCCATTTGTTGAAAGGTACCCAGGCACGGTCCTGAGTTTGCGGGGCCGGGAGCGGCCGGGTTGTGGCACTTAGCTGAGTTAGCGACCCACTCTCAGGGTCGGGTCGAGCTCTACGGTTGGTCTACGCCGCAGGAACCGGCCCCGAGATCGAGGCAAAATGACGGCCAAGCAACTTTTTGATGCAGGAAAGGTAAGAGAGGCTGAAAAAGCCCTGAGCGCCTATGTTCGTGACCATCCGGCGGATGTCTCGCAGCGAACATTCCTTTTCGAGTTGCTCTGCTTCTCTGGGCAATATGATCGTGCTCAGCGGCAATTGACGGCGCTTTCTGGCAGTGGCGCCCAGGCCGAATTGGGAGCCATCCTGTATTTGTCCGCCTTGCACGCCGAAAAGACCCGGCACGAAACATTTCAGAAGCAGGAATTCCCAAAAGATACCCCCGCGCCATCTCGCGCAGGAACACTGAATGGCAAGCCGTTCCAGTCAATTCGGGACGCAGACCCGGATATTGGTGCCCGGTTGGAAGTTTATGCGGCAGGAGCCTATTTGTGGATTGCGTTTGAACACATCGCTTCAATTGAAATGCAGCCGCCCCGCAAATTACGCGACACACTCTGGGCTCCGGCGGTGGTGCGCACCGGTCCGTCCTTCAAAGGCACCGAACTTGGGGAGGTATTGCTCCCGGTGATCTACCCTTTCTCCTGGAAAAACCCCGACGAATCGGTCTGGCTAGGCAGATCCACCGAATGGGCAGGGGACGACGAAGGGAAGGAGTATCCCTCGGGGCAAAAACTTCTGCTGGTGGATGGGGACGAGGTGCCCTTCCTGGAAATTCGTTCCATCGAATTTGCGGATCGCGAGGGGGTGGCTCCGGCAGCCCAAAGCTGACGGAGAAGAACCTTACCCATGGCCCTAAGCGAAGATCTTCTGAAGCCCATCGACGGCCCCAACCCCAGCGGTGAGAACATCCGCTTTAACACCCGTTACCCCGTCTACGACAAAATCAAGGAAGCCCGCCGCGAAGACGAAGAGTTGCCAGAAGGTGTGTGGCAGCACGAGCGGAAGCTGGCCGACTTTCCTCTGGTCATCAAGCTCGCCGAAGAGGCTCTGTCCACAAAGACCAAAGATTTGCAGTTGGCGGCCTGGCTTACGGAGGCGTGGCTCAAGACGCAAGGCTTCAACGGTTTGTGGGACGGACTTAAGCTCAACTACGGGCTCGTGCAGACCTTTTGGGATACGCTCTATCCGGAGATTGAGGATGGCGACGCAGAAATGCGGGCAACACCTCTCGAATGGATTGGCGGAACGTTGGGCTTCCTCGTCCGGTCTGTTCCCCTAACCAAAGACGGATATGGATGGACAAAGTACCAAGAGTCCCGGACGGTAGGCTTTGAAGACCAGGCGAAGTCTGACAACGAGAAAAAAGCCCGGCAAAAACTCCTGGCTGCTGGCAAATTGGCTCCGGAAGACTTTCAAAAGTCGTTTGTCGAGACCCCCAAGACATTCTATCTTCTAACGGAAAAGAACCTGGACGGGTGCCTCGGGGAACTCGGCCGGCTTGACCAGCTTTGCCAGGAAAAGTTTGGAGAAGCAGCGCCCGGTTTCGGGAAGCTGAAGACGGCGCTCGAAGAGGTCCGCCATGTGGCTCATGGGCTCTTGGAGAAGAAGCGGGAGACGGAGCCGGACCCCGTCGAAGAGGATCCAATTGCGGCGGGCACAGGAGGTGGGGATGGTGTAACCAGCTCGGGAGAGGGTTCGGGCCACGCGGCAGGCGCTATTGTCATATCCATCGATTCGAGCTCAGAGCCTGCCGACCGCCGCGCCGCCATTTCCAGCATCGCCAGCGCCGCTGCATTCCTGCGCAAGCGGGAGCCTCAAAATCCGGCTTCTTACCTAATGTTACGTGGTCTTCGCTGGGGTGAATTGCGCGCCGCCGGACGGTTAACGGATCCCACTTTACTTGAGGCCCCGCCAGGCGAACTGCGACGGCACATCAAAAAGCTGGCGCTGGACCGGAAGTGGAATGAGATGTTGGAGGCGGCGGAGAGTGCAATGGCCCTGCCTTGCAGCCGGGCCTGGCTTGACCTTCAGCGTTTTGTGGTAGAAGCGTGTACGGCCCTGGGCGCCGATTACGAGCCGGTGGCAGCGGCCATCCGTTCCGAGTTGCATGCCCTCCTAGATGATCTTCCGGAGCTGCTGGATGCAAATCTTCTTGATGATACGCCAGCGGCAAATGCAGAGACTCAAGCTTGGCTGCACACCTTGCGGGAGCCACCGGCGCCGCCGTCCGAGGGTGCAACGGAATCTGCCAACCAGGTCAACGGGCGCGAAGCCGGAAATCGGGGCTGGCCGCGAAGATCGGTGGACAGTTACTCCCTGGCCAAAGAGGCCCTGAAAGCGGGACAAGTTGAGAAGGCTTTCCAAATCATGCGCAAGGAGATTCAGGCGCAGGACTCGGGCCGGGGACGGTTTTTCCGCAAAGCCGAGCTCGTTGACCTGTGTCTTGCAGCCGGCAAGGAAACCATTGCCCAGCCGCTGCTGGACGATATCGCGGCGGCCATCGAAGCTCACAAACTCGAAGACTGGGAGAGCCGCGAAGTGGTTGCCGCCACCCTGGCAACCATTATGACGGCGAGCGCGCGAGTGAAGGGAAATGCCGCCGAAAAGCAAAAATTGTTTGAGCGCATCTGCCGGCTTGACCCGGTGCGCGCTTTAACTTCGGGGTGATGATTATGGCGAGGCGGCAAGGCGACAACACCGTAACGCTGTCCGTCTTGGACAGGCTGATAGACCACGACCCCAAGAATTCGTCGGAGGCCCCGCTGACGCGCTCGCAAGCGGAGCGGGCTCTGAAGAACGGTGTGCGGCGCGACCTGGAGTGGTTACTTAACACCCGGCGCATTGCTTTGGAACCCGACGAATCGCTTAGGGAATTGAACAAATCTCTCTACGTCTACGGCCTGCCGGATTTCTCCGCTTACAGCGTTGCTTCACCAAAAGACCAAGCCATGCTTCTCCGGACCCTTCAGACGGCTTTGAAGATATTTGAACCCCGCCTGTTGAATGTCCATGTGGTGCCGCTGGAACAAGGAGCGGTGGGCATCCAGGCGCTGCGTCTGCGAATTGAAGCCATGTTGCTGATGGATCCTTCGCCTGAGCACGTCTCATTTGACACGTTTATAGAGCTCAAGAGCGGCGCATGCCGGGTGCGCGGAGACACCGATGCGGGATGATTTGCTGCTTTACTATGAGCGCGAGCTCGATTACTTGCGGAAAATGGCCGCGGAGTTCGCCGAAGAAAACCCTAAAATTGCGTCCCGGCTGGCCATTGGGCCAGCCCAGGTGGAAGACCCTTTTGTCGAGCGCCTTCTCGAAGCATTTGCTTTCCTGGCGGCTCGCGTCCATCTGAAGATTGACGACGAATTCCCCGAGATCAGCGAGGCCCTGCTCAGCGTCGTCTACCCGCATTTGATTCAGCCCATTCCCTCCATGTCGCTGGTCGAGTTCCAGCTTGACCCGGAGAAGGGAAAGCTCTCGACCGGCCTTTTGATTCCCCGCAACACCGTGCTGCGCTCCCGTCCCGTGGGTGGAGTTCCTTGCACGTTCCGCACTTGTTACGATACGACGCTGTGGCCACTCACCGTCACCGCCGCCGAATGGAAAACCCCCAGCCGCCTGCAGCCGCCATTGAAAGCGGTTGACGCCGCGGCCGCCATCCGCGTGGAGCTGCGTTGCGCGCCCGACGCGTTGCTGCCAGCGCTGAAGCTGGACCCATTACGCTTCTACCTTCACGGCGAAAGCGGCGTCATCCACGCGCTCTATGAATTGCTCTGTTCGCGCCTGACCCGCATCGTCGTCCGCGACCTTTCCCCCGGCTCGAAGGCTGCTCCCGTCAGCCTTCCCGCTTCCAGTCTGAGGCCCGTCGGTTTCGAAGCCGATGAAGGGATGCTGCCTTACACCCGCCGCTCCTTCATCGGCCATCGCCTGTTGCAGGAATTTTTCATCTTCCCGGAGAAGTTCTTTTTCGTGGATATCACCGGCCTTGCCGAGGTTTGGGACGCGGGCTTCAAGGACGCCGCAGAGCTGATCTTCTTGTTCTCCGAGGTTGAAGGTGAAAACCGGCGTGAAAGGCTGGAAGTAGAAATCACGCCGAAGATTTTTCGTCTCGGTTGCGCGCCCATCGTCAATCTCTTCCCCCAGACCGCAGAACCGGTCCAATTGACGCAGCGGAAGTATGAGTACCCGATTGTCCCGGACGTGCGGAGACCGGACTCCACCGAGGTTTTTTCCGTAGATCAAGTGACCGGCATGAACACGAGAACCCAGGAGACGGTCAATTTTGAGCCATTTTACTCCTTCCGTCACACGGCGCGTCCTGTGAAGGGGCAATCCTTCTGGCTGGCGCGGCGGCGGCCTTCGGGCCGCGAGGGAAGCGACGCAACCGACATTTATTTGTCCCTGGTAGACCTCTCGATGCGCGCGGCCGATCCGGATGCGGATATCCTGACGATCCGCACAACGTGTACCAATCGGGACCTGCCTTCCCGCCTACCCTTTGGGAGCGAAGATGCCGATTTCGAATGCGACGGGATCGCGGCTCTGAAGCGCATCGTCACTTTGAAGAAGCCCACGCCACCGGTCCGTCCGCCCGTGGGCAAGGCGGCGCTGTGGCGGCTGATTTCCCATCTTTCGCTCAATTATCTTTCGCTGGTGGAAGAAGGCCGCGAGGCGCTGCAACAGATCCTGAAGATTTACGACTTCACAAACTCTGCCTATTCCGAAAACATCATTGAAGGCATCACCGGGCTCAAGAGTTTGCCCCGCTTTGCAGGCGTGCTCTCCGAAAATGGGGTCGCTTTTGCCCGGGGGACCCGGGTGGAAATGGAATTGGACGAGGATCAATTCGTGGGAGGAGGCGTGTATCTTTTTGCGAGCGTCATCGAACAATTCCTTGGATTGTACGCTTCGCTCAACAGTTTCAGCCAACTAGCGGTCCGGACTCGCCAAAGGAGGGGGGTGCTTCGAGAATGGCCACCGAGAGCCGGCCGCAGGATCTTGCTGTGAAATACTCCGCCCTTGAGGATTTACTGCGTGACGATCCCTGCTCATTCGAATTCTTCCAGGCCGTCCGGTTGCTCGAACATTTGGGGGGTGACCGGCAACCGGTGGGAATGTTCTCCGATCCGGACCGGGAAGTGGTGCGCTTCCAGGTGAATAGCTCGCTGGGCTTCCCTCCCAGCCAGATCCGCAGCATCCAGTGGCCGGAGGGACACAGCCCCCGGATGACCGTAAATTTCATGGGACTGACAGGACCGATGGGGGTCCTGCCTTACTGTTTCAGCGAGCTGGTGATCGAGCGGTCGCGGGCCAAGGACATGAGCCTACGGGCGTTCCTTGACATCTTCAATCATCGCTCGATCTCATTCTTCTACCGGGCCTGGGAGAAATACCGGTTTCCGGTTGCCTACGAGCGCGCACATCGTGATCAGTTTTCCCATCATTTGCTCGACCTGATGGGCCTGGGGACGGAGGGTTTGCAGGACCGGCAGAGGGTGCTTGACGATTCGTTGGTGTACTACTGCGGAATGCTTGCCGCCCAAACGAAATCGGCGGCCGCGCTCCAACAAGTCCTGAGTGATTACTTTGATGTTCCCGTGGAAATCGCTCAGTTCGCGGGGGCATGGCGCCGACTCGATGCGGATTCACAATGTGAATTGGACGAAACGGCCGCCCGCCCCTCCGGCCAGTTGGGAGTGGGGGCCGTCGTGGGAGACGAGTTCTGGGATCAGCGGTCGCGGGTTCGCATCAAGCTGGGACCTTTGGGCCTCAGTCAATATCGGGATTTCTTGCCGGAAGGCACGGCGTTTGAACCCCTGCGGGCCCTGGTCCGGTTCTTCTCGAACGATGAGTTCGAGTTTGAAGCTCAACTCATTCTGAAGAAAGAAGAGGTTCCGCCTTGTGAGCTGGGAGCCGAGGGTGAAGCGGCCCCGCGCCTCGGTTGGGTCACCTGGATGAAGTCAAAGCCGCTGGACTCGGACCGAGGAGAAACGGTTTTGAAGCTTTAAGGAGACGCCAAGGCCCCGGGTCCTGCCGCATCGCCCTGTGGCTCCCGCGCCTGCGAGGGCGCTGCACTGGATTTCGATGCGGTACCCCTTAGACCCAATACTGTTCAGATAAGGGGATATCTCGTAGGGGCGACCCTTGTGGTCGCCCACGGGCGGGCACAAGGCCCGCCCCTACTGGAAGTTCGTGAATAATCCGGTGCTAGGTCGACTTGGTTAATTGAGGAGGCTTGTCATGGGCTTGAATTTGAAATCTCTTATTGGAAAGCTAAATGATCCCACGCGCGCGGCGCTGGAAGCGGCGGCGGGGCTTTGTCTTTCGAGGACGAATTACGATATCGAAATTGAACACTACCTGATGAAATTGCTGGACGCGACGGATGGTGATTTCGCCAAAATCGCCCAGCACTTTGAGGTGGAAAAGTCGCGTTTGTCCGCGGAACTGACCCGGAGCCTGGACCGGCTCAAGTCCGGCAATGCGCGGACGCCAGCATTGAGCCCTACGATTCTGAAGATGTTCACGGAGGCGTGGACGGTCGGCTCAATCGATTTTGGGGCCACACGGATTCGCACCGGCCACACCATCCTGGCCCTCGCTTCGAACGACGAGCTCTCCCGCCTCATGCGCGAAGTCAGCCGGGAGTTCAACAAGATTCAAGCCGAGTCGCTGCGCAAGGACTTCCAGACGGTGGTTGCGGGCTCGGCTGAAGACGAGCTCGAAGCGGCAGCCGAGGAAGCGGGGGCGGCAGGCCCCGTCCGGGCCGTGGGAGGCAAGACTCCCAACCTGGACCAGTACACTGTGAACCTGACCGAAAGTGCGCGGCAGGGGAAGATCGACCCGGTGCTGGGCCGTGACTTTGAGATCCGTCAGGTGGTGGATATCCTGACCCGCCGCCGGCAGAACAATCCTATCCTCACCGGAGAAGCGGGCGTTGGGAAAACCGCCGTGGTGGAAGGATTCGCGATGCGCGTGGCGCAGGGTGATGTGCCTCCGCCGCTCCGCAATGTGACCCTTCGGACGCTGGATCTTGCTTTGCTACAGGCGGGCGCAGGCGTGAAAGGTGAGTTTGAGAACCGGCTGAAGGGGCTTATCGAGGAAGTCAAGAATTCACCTACGCCCATCATCATTTTCATCGACGAAGCGCACACCATGATTGGAGCCGGAGGCCAGGCAGGGCAGGGCGACGCGGCCAATCTGCTCAAGCCGGCGTTGGCGCGCGGCGAACTGCGGACTATTGCCGCCACCACCTGGTCCGAGTACAAGAAATATTTTGAGAAGGACCCGGCTCTGGCCCGGCGCTTCCAGGTGGTGAAAGTTGAAGAGCCCTCAGAAACACAATGTATGGTGATGCTGCGCGGAATTGCCGCTTCGCTTGAGAAACATCATCGCGTGCGCATTCTGGATGAAGCCGTGAACTCCGCCGTCAAACTTTCGCACCGCTATCTTGCCGGGCGCCAGCTTCCGGATAAGGCGGTGAGCGTTCTGGATACGGCGTGTGCCCGGCTTTCTTTGGGGCAGACCGCCACGCCGCCGGCGATCGAAGACGCCACGCGGCAACTGGACGATCTCTCCGTTCAACAGCGCGTTCTGGAGCGTGAAACCGTGGTGGGCGCGGACCACCGGGAGCGGTTGGAACAGATTGCAGACAAGAAAGCCCAACTCGAGGTCGAGTTGGGAGCTTTGAAAGCTCGTTGGGAGAAGGAAGCGGGGCTGGTCTCCCAGATCCGTGATCTTCGTGCTGAGCTTGAAGCGCTTGTGCCCGCGCCTCCGAAGGGACCGGCGGGAGCTGAACCAGGCGGCGTGGCGACGGCGGTTCGCCAGGTGGATCCCGGAACCTTGCGCCAGGAATTAGCCAAGCTCGAGTCGGAGCTCGTAGCCTTGCAGGGTGAGACGCCTCTGATGCAGGTCTGCGTCGATGGCCAGATTGTCGGAGAAGTCATCTCTGGCTGGACAGGCATTCCCGTGGGAAAGATGTTAAAGGACGAAATCTCCACCGTCCTCTCGCTCCAATCGGTGCTGGGCAACCGGGTGATTGGCCAGCCGTTTGCTCTGGATGTCATCAGCCAGCGAATTTCAACTTCAAGAGCTCTCCTCGACGATCCGAACAAGCCGGTCGGCGTTTTCATGCTGGTCGGGCCGAGCGGAGTCGGAAAGACAGAAACCGCCCTGGCGCTTTCGGATTTGCTCTACGGCGGGGAACGGAATCTGATCACCATCAACATGTCGGAATTCCAGGAAGCCCACACCGTCTCAACGCTCAAAGGATCCCCCCCCGGGTACGTCGGATATGGCGAGGGCGGAGTGCTCACCGAAGCCGTGCGGCGCCGGCCGTATTCGGTAGTCTTGCTCGATGAGGTGGAGAAGGCGCATCCCGATGTTTTGGAGCTTTTTTACCAGGTCTTTGACAAAGGGAATATGGAGGATGGTGAGGGCAGGGAAATCAATTTCAAGAACAACATCATTATTCTGACCACCAATGCCTGTACCGATCAGATGATGAAGCTGTGTGCAGACCCGGAAACAGCGCCCACTCCTCAAGGCATGGTCCAGGCGCTGAAGCCGGAACTCAACAAGATCTTCAAGCCGGCATTCCTTGGGCGCATGGTGGTGGTTCCCTATTATCCGGTGCGCGACGAGGCCATGAAGAAAATCATTGTGCTGAAGCTCGGGAAAATTCAGCGGCGAATTCAGGAGAATCACCGCATCGCGCTCACCTACGATGAGGCGCTGGTGAATGAAGTCGCCAATCGCTGTACGGAGGTCGAAAGTGGCGCCCGCAACGTGGATAACATCCTGACCAATACCCTGCTGCCCGAGATTTCGCGGCAAATATTGGGCCGGATGGCGGAGGGTGGGAGGCTGCAATCAATCCACGTCGGCATTGGCGCAGATGGCGCGTTTGTCTACTCTTAAACGAGAGGAATTTCGATGCCGGGAAGGCCGCCCATTCCCACGTGCCAGGCGAATCACCCTGTCCTCATCAAGGATGGGACTTCCTGCCTTATTCCGGCCCCGGCGCCCGGACCGATTGGTCGAGTTGACGGAAGTCTGGTCACCGCCGTGGCCGTAGGGACGCCCGCCAGCGAGCTTTCTGACTCAACCGTCGCTCAACGGCAACGAAAAGAGGACCGTCCCTAACGCTCCAATGCCTGGTATTACCGTGTGGCGCGTTGAGCTCGCAACGAGCAAAAGAAGTTCTTTGCCGGAATCGGAAATGGTTGCAAGACGATGCCTTACACCCAGGAAAACAGACTCATCTCGATTGATACGCCGCTCGGAGACAACGTCCTGCTTCTGGAGGGCTTCACCGGGCATGAAGGAATCTCACGCCTGTTCAATTTCCAGTTAAATCTGCTCTCCGAAAACGATTCTATATCCTTTACGGATATTGTCGGAAAAAGTGTCACCATCGCCGTCAACACAGCGGGCGACCCGCGATATTTCAATGGCGTCATCAGCCGCTTTGCTTTGACGGGCAAGGAGAGCGGGCTTACTCGTTACCAGGCGGAGATGGTGCCGTGGTTGTGGATGCTGACCCGCTATGCGGATTGCCGGATTTTTCAGAACATGGCCATTCCTGACATTATTGAGAAGGTCTTCACTGGCCGGGGCTTCACGGATTACCGGAGGCAACTTCAAAACACCTACAACCCGGTCGAGTATTGCGTGCAGTACCGGGAAACGGATTTTAACTTTGTGTCACGCTTGATGGAGCAGTGCGGAATTTGCTATTTTTTCGAGCACGAAGATGGCAAGCACACTCTGGTCCTGGGGGATGCGCCCAGCGTGCATCAGCCCTGCCCGGGACAGGCAACCGCCAGCTTTAATCTAACCGCGGGCGATCTGGAGCAGGAAGATGTCATCACGGTTTTCCACACTGAGCAGGTGGTGCAGACCGGAAAGTATTCCCTCACCGATTATAATTTTGAAACACCCAGTACAAGTTTGTTGGCGAGCGAGCCCACCATCGTCAGTGTGGGGGGCAACAGCGGTTTCGAAATGTACGACTATCCGGGAGATTACTTAAAGAAGCCTGACGGCCAGTCCCTGGCGAAGATTCGGATGCAGGAGGAGGAAGTCAACTGCACCATATCTACCGGGACCAGCGTCTGCCGCGCCTTTACCTCCGGCTACAAGTTTGAGTTGGCCGATTGCTATCGCGATGATCTGAACACTTCCTATTTGCTGACCGAAGTCCAGCACACGGCTTCCGTGGGAGGCAGCTTTACCACCGGAGGCGCCGGCGGGGGTTATCACTACTCCAACCGTTTCACCTGCATCCCTGCCACGGTTCCGTTTCGCCCACCGCGCGCGACCCCCAAACCATTTGTCCAGGGTCCGCAGACGGCCCTGGTGGTGGGAAACTCCGGCGAAGAAATATTGGTGGACAGGTATGGACGGATCAAAGTGCAATTCTATTGGGATCGCATCGGAAAAAAGGATGAGAACAGTGGCTGCTGGATTCGCGTCTCGCAGCCCTGGGCCGGCAAGAACTGGGGCGCAATGTGGATTCCGCGCATCGGCCAGGAAGTGGTGGTCAGTTTTCTGGAAGGCGACCCGGATCGCCCCCTCATCACCGGTCGCGTCTACAACGCTGAGCAGATGCCGCCCTACGAGCTCCCTGCCAATCAAACTCGCAGCACCTTCATGTCCCGCAGTTCCAAAGGCGGCGGCACCGCAAATTACAACGAACTCCGCTTTGAGGACAAAAAGGGAAGTGAACAGATTTTCCTCAACGCCGAAATGGACATGGACCATCGCGTGGAGCACGACTCGCGCGAGTACGTCGGCAACAACCGCCATCTGATCGTCCACGTCAATCAGCAGGAGCTTGTCGAGGGGGACAAGCATGGCCACGTGAAGGGGACGCACTTTGAGAAAATCGAAGGCGATATGTCCCTGCAAGTGAGCGGCAAGCAGATGGAGAAGACCGGCGGAGACCAGTCGCTCGAAGTGGACGGCGCCCAGAAGGAAAAGATTGTCGGTGATGTTTCTCTCAAAGTAGGTGGAGACCAGAACGGGCAAGTGGGCGGCAGCGTTTCGCTTCAGGTCGGCCAATCACGTAATGAAAAGGTTGGCCAGACGCATGCACTCGAAGCTGGTCAGACGATTCACTTGAAGGGAGGCATGACCGTCATTATTGAGGCGGGTATGCAACTCTCACTCAAAGGCCCGGGCGGGTTCGTTGATATTGGCCCGGCGGGCGTCACCATCCAGGGGACGATGGTACTCATCAATAGCGGTGGGGCCGCCGGCAGTGGGCCGGGCGCCAGTCCGCAGTCGCCCCAGGATCCTGACGCACCGAAGGACCCCAAGGATCCTGACACCGCCGACGACGGCAGTAAAGGTGGGAAGTTGAACAAATAGGTGTCAGGTGCCAGGTCTTAGGTTTGAGCACTCTAGTGCCAGGTGTGGGATGTCAGATGCCGGTGACAGACTGCGTGGGAAAGATTGCTTGCCACTGGTCGGATGTGTGCTGTCGGCTGGTCTAGCCTGCTTTATTCATGAATTTCGGGGCCCGACTGCCTCAGAGCCAGATTTTATGCAGTGTTTAGCCCAATTTCAGGTCCCGTACAAAAATGACAGTGTGTCAAACGGGCTTCCGGCGACAGTGGCGGCGGACCCGCATTTTCGCTGGCTTGCGTAAAATTCCGCTGTATTCATGAATTATCCGGGCTAGCGGCCTGTTGGCTGTTGGTGCTGCCTTTGACGCTCCTCGTTACGCACCGGCGGCTGACCGTTGACGGCTGAAAGCTGATAGCTCTTGTACTCGTCACTTATCACTGGTGTTGATATGCCTCCAGCAGCTAGAATCACGGACATGCACGTTTGCCCCATGGTGACGGGTATCGTTCCCCACGTCGGTGGCCCGATTCTGCCGCCTGGGGAACCCACGGTATTGATAGGAATGCTGCCTGCCGCCCGCATGACAGACATGGCCACCTGCGTGGGCCCACCGGATTCGATTATGATGGGCTCACCCACCGTCCTGATTGGTAACCTGATGGCCGCCCGCATGGGGGACCCAACCATGCATGGCGGTGTTATCATCCTCGGCGAGCCGACGGTGATGATTGGCGAAGTCGGCATGGGTTCGCCCGTGGTCGTCACGCCCGTGCCACCGTTGGTCCTGCTGGCGCAAGCGATGGGTGCTGCGGGGACGGTCGCGGCTCAATCAGAGTCTGGTGGGTCGGGCGGGGCCCAATCCGTGTCTGCGGCGGCCCAGGCACTGGCCCAGGCAGCACAGGATGCCACGCCGTTCATTGAACCTTGTCCGGGTTGAGAGGCCCTACACAACGCGGCAGGTCCTGCCGAATGAGAAAAGGCATAACGGCGCCCTTCCTGACTTCATCGAGACAAGTTAGGGCGATATATCGAGAGATCGGTCTATACATGAGGACATAAGCCGCCGACGGGCATTTGCTGTAGCGCCGCTCGGAGCTTGCCCTGACGGGGAGCGGCGCAAGCCGCCGGTCACAGACCGGCGCACCAGAACTGGTCGCCGCCGGCTTACGACCGTGTGTATAGAACCCGACAAAGCGCAAAGCAGCCAGGGTAGTTTTTGCACGTTTCTGCGCCTATCCGGTGAAAGAACTTGGGACCATGCGAGTTATCCTGGAGATACAATCAGGACCGTTATCTGGGAATAAGATCGAGTTGAAGCCAGGCCAGCGCGTCCGTCTGGGACGGGCTTCCCAAGCGGACTTTGCTTTTCCCGGCGACTCGCACATGTCCAGCATCCACTTCGTCCTGGAGTGTTCTGAAAATACATGTTGTATCCTCGACGCCAACAGCCGGAACGGAACGCTGCTGAACGGGGAAAAAGTGAGCGAGAAGACGCTCACCGACGGGGACCAGATTGTTGCGGGTGAGACTCGCTTTCTGGTGCGAATCGTGCAGGACCAGCCAGCCGTGCCGGTAGCCGCGCCCATCGAAAAAACGGTTCCGGTTGAAGCGCCAACGGCGCCGCTGAAGCCCGAAAACCGATTGCTGACCCTGCTGCGCAAAGAGTTTCAGCCCCTCTACGCCGTGCTCGACGCCGCCCGGGAGCCGGACGTGCTGAAAGTTCTGTTGGAGTCGAAGGTGGAATACCAATCGCTGTTGGCGGGGGCGGATGGCGTCAAGCTCGCTCACTTTGCGCCTTACTTGGTCCGGTTGCCGGAAGAGTCTCCCTTGCTTGGAACCCTCGCTCGCGAAGCCTGGGGCAAGAGTTGGGGTATTTTCCTGACCTGTGACGACGCCATCACGGACTTACGTGCTCACTTCCGCCAATTCCTGATGGTGAAGCAACCCGACGGCAAGGTGGTCTACTTTCGCTACTACGATCCGCGAGTGCTGCGGCTTTACTTGCCAACGTGCACGCCGGAAGAGGTTAGCGGATTCTTCGGACCTGTAACGTACTACCTGATAGAGGATGAGAAGCCGGACACTCTGCTCAGGTTTTCGAATGCCGTGCGCGGTGTGGGCTTGAGGAAATTCTCGCTCGTATCCGAAGCGGAGACGCAAAGCAGCACGCAAGTTGGGCGGTCCCGTAAGGGGTCTGCTTTGCCAACGGAACCGGTACGCTGATGCTTGCCATTCGCCCTGACCAATTGCAGAAGTTTTCCGAAGCCGCCGTGAAGCGCTTCGAGGACCAGATGGTGATCCATCTCAACAAGTTTTTTCCCAAGCAGTGCAAGGCCGCAGGTGAGACGAAGCTACGGGAGACGATTCAGTACGGAGTTAAGCGAGCCACTGCTTACAGGATTACCAGGAGCAGTGATGTCTGCAAGTATATTGACTTGATGTTGGTTTTTGGCCGCGATTTTGACCAGTCACCTCAGCAAGCGTGGGCCGGAGAGATTCTCGACAGCAAGAGTGTGAAGGGTCCGGTAAGAAGGATGGCGCTACTGTTCGAGACGGCTAAGAAGCACTGTGGTCTCAAAAAGGCCGGGAGCGAAACACAGCCGAGTTAACATGGAACCCAACGATTTGGTGAACGGCACGGGGGAAAATGGTCCTGATTCTGGAGAGACGGGCTCATTCGATTCTGGACAGGGCCCCGTTCAGACCGGCGATACGTCCCACAGCTTCGGCAGCGACAGCAATGAACAGCTTACCACTGGAGGGGACGGAGGCGGGGCAGATAGCGGCCAAACCTTGAGTGAGGCCGGGGAGGACGCCGATCAAAGCTTCTCTTCAGGGCGGCCTGACGAATCGGTGCAGACCTGCGGAAGCAAGTCCGTGACGACTTCGTCACCGGGTGACCGGGACCAGAAGACATTTATCGAAATCGAGCTGGTCGATGACGATGGCAACCCCGTCGCTGGGGAATCTTTCGAGATTACATTGCCTGACGGTACCGTGGTTGACGGAACAATGGACGATGACGGACGGGCCAGAGCCGATGGCTTCGATCCGGGGAGCTGCCAGGTCACGTTTCCCGATTTGGACAAAGATGCCTGGAAGAGCGCATGAAATGACGGCGCGGCAGGGAACGGTAGCGATCCGCCAGTAATTGTGGGAGTTTGAGAGTGGGTTGAGCGGCGTTTTCCGGTTCCGGGTACCGATTGAATCTGAGAGGGTTTGGAAATGCCTGATCATACGGTCGAAGCCGGGGAGTGCATCTCAAGCATCGCGTTCGAGGAAGGTTTCTTCTGGGAAACCATCTGGAACCATCCCCAGAATGCCAGCTTGCAGCAACAGCGAAAAGATCCGAACATTCTTTTCCCCGGCGATGTGGTGTTTGTTCCTGAAAAGCAAGTGAAGCAGGAAATCAGGTCCTCGGGAGCGCATTACAAGTTTGTCAAAAAAAATAGTCTGGTAACGCTTCGCCTGCGTTTGCTGGATGATTTTCACGCGCGCGCCGGCGTCAAGTATGTCCTGATAGTGGGATCACTCAGCTTTTCCGGTCAGACGGACAGTCAGGGTCACCTGAGCCAGAAGATTCCGGCCAATGCGACTTCTGCCTTATTGCTGACGGACGAAGACGCATACAACCTGAACCTCGGTGTGCTGGATCCGATTACCGAGGACCTTGGCGTTCAACACCGGCTTAGAAATCTAGGCTACCTTGGGCAGGACACCGACGGCGTCATCACCGATTCCACAACGGCGGCGCTGGCGAAGTTTCAGAAGGAGCACGGATTGGAAGACACCGGAGAGCTGACGGACGCAACCCGTGCCACACTACAGCAAGTGCACGGTTGTTAAGGGGAAAAAGCATGGCAGATGTCGCAACCCGGCGGATCGCGGCTTCGAACCGGGGCCCGACCACCATCAACCGGCGGAAGATGCAGATTTTTTTTCAGAGCTTTCCTGGCACGAATGCGGTGAGCGGCATCCAGGGTCTGAAGTATGTGTTGACGGTAGGTACATCCCCGGCAGTGATCGCCGCCACCCCTGGGGACGGGCATATTGATATCCATCTCAGCGCCGGCGACATTGCCAGCCTGAAAATCCTGGGCAGCGAGTACTTGGTCAGCCTCCTCGATGGCTTGCCATTCAAGATTACCGAGTTGCGAGGGGTACAGCAGCGCCTCAACATGCTTGGCTACCACGCGGGCGACCTGCAAGCCGATGACCTTCAGGCCAAGACGGGTTTCAACCAGAACCAGAAGACGGAACGCGCCATCATCAACTTTCAGGCAGATCACGACCCCCTGTTCATTGATGGCATCGCCGGCGCTAAAACGCAGCCCAAGCTTCACGAGGCCGTGCGGGGCGCGGGAGGCGAATAGCTCTCATGTCTATCGCCAAATCAGTTTTCCATTGGGAGCGCGTGGTTCCGGTCCGCTTCGCGCGGGCACCCGACGTTGACGACCCCACCGTCTTCTCCGGCCCTGTCGATGCCGATGCTCCAGACCCTGATGACCGCGGCTTCGTTTCCTGGTCGGCTCACGGTGTCACGCATCCTGCGGGCTCTGCGGTGTTGCCCATCGGGCTGGACCCGACCGGGGACCCGGAACTCCGCCCCAAGACGCGGGTCTGCCTCATCCGCCAGGAGATCGACGCAAGCGCCCCGTTGTTCCTGACCCTTGAATCGGGCGGTGTTGTGTCGATTGAGCTTCCTTCGGCCGTTCCGGCCGCGTTGCCCGGGACCCCGTTGATGATGATCAAGCTCCGGGCGCAGGCCGCAGGGTCCACGCACCTCGAAGTCCGCTTCGGCTCAGCGGGCGGTCCCATCATTCACCGGCTCGAAGTGGTCGTCAATCCCATGATCGATGTCCGGATGACCATGCATGTTCCTACCGTCAATGGAGCCCCGCTGAATGACCCGAATGGCAATGTGTTACCGCCTGTTTCGAATCGAACCGATCAGCAACTTTTCAGTTTCCTGGAAGACGTAAATAAGGTCTTTTTCCCGTACGGAATTCGCCTGCTCCCGGACGTCACGGTGGACCGGGCCGGGGTTCTCAAACTTGCCCATCAAGGGACGGTTGACGATGGGACCGAGTTTGACCGCACCGTGGCGTTGAACCGCGCCGCCCATTCCGTGAATGCATACTTTGTGCCCGCTATCGTGGAACGGGCGAGCGCCGTGGCCTCTTCCCGCCAACCGGGGGGCATTGGAGGGGTTGGGGTGAGCCTGGTCACGAATCCGGCGGACTTTGGGCTTCTGGTCGCCGATTTTGTTTCGGATGTTACGGCGGGATCAGGAACATTACCGGTGGACCCTCACGCGATTGCCCATGAGGTCGGCCACGTGCTCAACCTGATCAACGACCCGTCAGGGCGGTTCGTTCACGTGAACCGGGAAGTTGACCTATCCACGGGAGAGGAGCACGATGTCCGGGATGACATTGTTTCGCGCCGCCGCCTGCTTTACGCTTTTACTGACTTCGGCGGAACCGCTGCGAGGCATCCTTATCGTGACGATGTTGGCTACGGCGATAATTCTGTGGGAGGCATGCTTTCCGTCAAACAGCTCAATAACGACCCGACGGATTTGGAAATGGCCGAGGTACGGAGGTCCGCGGCGCGCCTGTGACGTTTTTTGCGAGGTTCAGGAAGCGAGACGGGAGCGGACTTTGGCTTACCTGTTCATCACCCTTGTGTTGCTCTGCCTGGGATCGTGCCAGGCCGCTCCAGATGTTTCGCCGGTCCGTGAGCCCGCACAGAAAGAGAGTTCAGGCATGAATTCAACAGCCACTTTGGAGAACCTGCTGGAATCCGCGAATTGGGACGCCGTAGAAGAGGCTCAGCGTGAAGGTCCCGCCGCCCTGCCGGCAATTCGCCAGTATGCGCGAAACAGAAACTACCGCACCCGTCAGATCTCCTTGGCGTGCGCCGCGCGCATCGGGGGCGGGGAGGCCGCGGCGGAGATTATCGCCGTTGGCTTGACGGATGACAACATCAACGTCCAATTACAGGCCGCCAAGGAGCTCAGCTCGGGAAAATTCCCTTCCGCCGCCGAAGCGGTCCTGGAACAACTAGGTCATGGCAAGGATTATCTAGTGCGAGAGTTCCTGGCGCTTGCCGCGGGTTACATTCCGGGTGGCCGGACCGTGGACGTTCTGCGGCCGTTGGCCGAAGGAAAGGGAGCTTTGTCGACCAACGTTAGGATGGCACTGGCCCGATTGGGTGATGCACAGGCCCTTTCCGAATTGACCAAAGACCTGTCATCTTCTTCGCCAAGGACGCGCTATGAAGCACTGGATCAGTTGCGGTACGTTGGCAACCCGAAGCTAATCCCTTACGCGAAAAGATTGCTGGACGACAAAGAACCCGCCCTGAGGATCGGACCAGCCATCCGTCCGCGCTTCCGACGGGTCTGCGATCAGGCTGTTGATACTCTGGTCTTGATGCTCAAGCTTCGTCCTCCGTTTCCCATTGCCGCTGAGCGAATTTACACTGATGAAGAACTGAGGCAAGTCTGCGAACTCGCGCAGTGATCACAAATCGCGTATCTGCTGTACCAAGTAATCTTCGTCCTACAGCAGCTAACCCGGATTTCTCACTAAACAATTGAAAAAGGCTGTCTCTTCTGGCATAAGCATTTTAGTGAGAAAAACTTGCGCCAGAAAAGGAGACAGCCTTTATGACCACAGAGTGTAACGGAAAACCTTTTGAATGTCAGCCCCTGGGGAAGCGGGAAGTGCGGGCGGGTTTTGATGGGGGGACGATCACCAGCGATGGGGGCGGATTGCTGCTGCGCGAGGTGGAGAAGCGGACGGGGATCGTGGAGCGGTTTGCGGCCTGCTTTACGGACCATCGGGACGGGGAACGGATCGAGCACACGGTCAAGGAGCTGGTGGCGCAACGGGTGTACGGGTTGGCGCTGGGTACGAGGATTTGAACGATGATGATGAACTGCGGCAGGACCCGTTGATGGCGGTGCTGGCGGAGAAGGAAGATCCGACGGGGGAGAGCCGGGCGCGGGATCAAGGCAAGGCGCTGGCGGGCAAGAGCACGCTGAACCGCTTGGAGCTGAGCGGGGCGGAGAAAAGGCAAAAACCAGGACAAGACAAAAGCAAAAAGAAAGTGAAAACGACGACGAAACTAGTACATCGTACAAATAGTTCTTTGTAATATATCAATTTGACGTTACAATCGGGGCATGTCAAGAGTCGCCCCGAAGATTATGCTCGATTCGACGCAAAAATCTCAGTTGCAAGCTTGGATGCAG
>Ga0307373_10001084_pt1 | contig 51336 bp, 51 predicted proteins | sample OX2MG_FD_202534 | JGI IMG/M metagenome (GOLD analysis project Ga0307373, IMG submission 202534) | Soil microbial communities from Risofladan, Vaasa, Finland - OX-2 | ecosystem: Environmental > Terrestrial > Soil > Coastal area > Acid sulfate soil | place: Finland: Risofladan, Vaasa | collected...
TCCGACCTTTACTAGTGGACCTCAACCTGCTGGAGCAGACCTACTACGCCGAGCACCCGCAGCTCAGCCGCGCCGAGGTGGAGAGCGGGTTGGGCGGTCTTGAACCTCACTTTGTCGGGGAGAACGTAATCCTGTGCGTGCGGGAGGCGGATGGCGCCCGGCTGGCGGGGTTCTGCTGGGTGGTTCTTTTCGACCCCGGGACGGGCCTCGAAGGCGAGGTGGCGGAGGTCTTCGTGGCGGAGGATCACCGTCAGGAGGGAGTCGGACGGGCGCTGTTGTCGGCGGCGGTTGCCATCTTCGAGGAGCGTGGGGTGACTCTGGGCTACGTTTGGACCCGGGCCGCCAACGAGGCGGCGACCGCGCTCTACCAGCACGCTGGCTTCAGCCCCACCAAGCAGGTCGTGATGAGCTGGTATCCAACCGAGCGCTGAGGGCTCCGAGCGCCCCGGGGCCGCGGGCGCTCCAACTACAATCAGACCGGTGATCGAGCCCAAGGGGCCCGAGCCAGGCTCGCCGCCGCCCGCCGGCAGCAGCCGCCATCGCCCTCCCCGGATGCTTGCGACCATCCTGATTGTGGTGGTGGTGGCGGCCATCGTCGCGGCGGGCGTGAGCGAAGCCGTGCTCCGGTTCCAGTCCCGGAACAACCAGCAGGCGGTGAACCTGGACAGCAGGGTCAGCATCACCGAGGAGAGCGCGATCACCTCCGTGGCCGCGACCGCAACGCCAGCGGTGGTCGAGATTTTGGGCCACGGCGCCGGGGCTCCGCCGAGTTCAGGATTTCTGGTCAGTTCTGACGGCTACATCGTGACCAACGTTCAATCGGTGGTGGGGGATTCGAATCTGACCGTGATATTGGCGTCCGGAGGTCGCGCTCATCAGGCGCGGCTGGTCGATTACGACTGCCAGAGCGGGGTGGCCGTTTTGAAGATCGATCAGGTTTCAAACCTTCCCAGCCTAGCTTTTGGCGATTCTGATGCACTCAAGGTGGGACAGACCCTGGTGACCCTGGGGGGGGCCGGCCAAACCGCTGCGCTCTCGCACTCCGTGGTGAGCGCGCTGCACCTCTTCAACCTCATCGACGACCCTCTCAACCCCGACCAGCGAATACAGGTGTGGGACACCTTCTCGGGCGATCTGCCGACTCCGTCCGTGGTGTCCGGAGGTCCGGTGCTGAACGTGGGCGGGCAGGTGGTGGGATTGGCCACCCAGGCTCTGGCGTCAGGTCAGGCGGCGGACTACGTCGTGGCCGCCAACGACATCGCACCCGAGGTCCAGCAGGTGCTCTCGACGGGCCAGATTGTGGTTCCCGGACTGGGTGCGCAGGTCCGCAGCCTGTCCAGCAATGACCTGGCGCTGAGTGGCGATGCGGGTGGCGCGCAGATCACCGCCCTGACGCCGGGGGGTCCGGCCGCCCAGGCGGGCCTGACGGTGGGAGACGTGATCACGGAACTGGATGCCCAGCATCTGGACGACGCCCATCCGGTCGGCGCTCTGTTGCGGCGCGACTACAAGCCGGGCCAGCTGGTGGCGGTCACCTTCAGCCGGTCAGGTTCGCCGCGGCAGGCCCAGCTGACGCTGGACTCGGAGCACCCGGTTTGCTGATCGGCGGCCCCCACCTCGAACTGGAGGCGGCGATTGCCACGGCCGTCATCAAGATGGGGGTGGAGATCCCGCCGGAGACAGAGCTGGTGCGCACCAAGAACCCTGCCCACGGTGACTACGCGAGTTCGGTGGCCATGAAGCTGACTCGAGAGCTGGGCGCTTCGCCGGCCGCCATCGCCCAGCGTCTGGCCGGTCTGATGGAGTTACCGCAGGCCAGCGTGACCGTGGTCGGCGCCTACCTGAACCTGACCCTCAGGCCAGACTGGCTTCGTCAGCTGGTCGCCCACGTTGCCGCCAGCCAGGACTGGGGCGCATCTAAGTTGGGCGCGCGGCAGCGGGTTCAAGTGGAGTTCGCCAGCGTCAACCCGACCGGACCGCTCCACATCGGCCACGGCCGCGGTGTGATCCTGGGCGACACGCTCTGCCGCCTGCTGGCGTTCACCGGTCACCAGGTGGAACGCGAGTACTACGTCAACGACCAGAACACCCAGGCCCGCCTCTTCGGGGCGTCGATCTTTGCCCGGATGCACGAGCAGGACGTTCCCGAAGGTGGTTACCAGGCCGACTACGTGCGGGAGCTGGCGGAGCAGGCCGCGCTCGGCCAGCCCGGCCTGGGGGAAATGGCCGAGGAGGAGGCCAAGAGTGAGCTTCGCCGCTTTGGGGTGCAGCGCATGGTGGAGCGTCTTCGCGAAAGCGTGGCCAGGATTGGTGTCACGTACGACAGCTGGTTGTTCGAGAGCTCGCTCTGGGATGAGGGACTGGCCCAGGCGGCCATCGAGCGCCTGCGCGCGGGCGGCCACCTGAAGGAAAAAGAGGGAGCGCTCTGGTTCTCACCGGAGGTGCCGGGCTGGAAAGACCTGGATGAGGATCGCGTAGTGGTGCGCTCCAACGGCGAGCCGACCTACTTCGCCTCCGACCTCGGATACCTGCTGAGCAAGTTCGAACGTCGCGGATTCGAGCGCGGGATCGTGGTGTGGGGGGCCGACCACCATGGGTACGTGCCCAGGATCCGCGCCGCCATGGTGGCGATGGGCCTCAAGCCAGAGCGCCTGGTGGTGATTCTGAACCAGCTCGTCAATCTGAAAGACGGCAAGATGTCGAAGCGCCAGGGTCGATTCGTGCTCTTGGATGATCTGGTCGATCGCGTCGGGGCCGATGTGGTGCGCTACTTCTTCCTGATGCGCTCGCCCGAGGCCATGATGGAATTCGACCTCGACCTCGCCACCAGCGAGGGCAACGACAACCCCGTCTTCTACGCCCAGTACGCCCACGCGCGTCTGGCCGGTGTCGAACGCACGGCGCTCGACCGCCACCCTCGCCTGCCCGAATCCGCCCCCCTCGGCCTCTTGGATCAACCGTCCGAATTGGCCTTGGCGCGTCAGATCGCGTTCTGGCCGGACGTGGTCCGGGTGGCCGCACAGGAGTTGCAACCGCACCGGCTGCCCTACTACGTACACGATCTGTCCGAAGCCGTACACGCTTTCTATCATTCGGGAAATCAGAATTCCGAGCTGCGGGTGGTGGTCGATGATCCGGAGCTCACCCGAGCCCGCCTCGAACTCTGCCGAGCCGCTCAGAAAACGCTCCGCAACGCCCTCAGTCTGATGGGCGTCTCGGCTCCGGAGCGAATGTGAGGAGGTCATCGTTTTGGAGCTAACCTGGTATGGGCTGTCCTGCTTTCGGCTTCGCGGCCGCGCGGCGGCGGTGGTCACCGACCCCTATGCACCAGCTCTTGGTCTGAAGCTGGCCAAGCTGGACGCGGACTTGATCACGATCTCGCACCATCACCCCAACCACGACTTCACCGGCGGGGTGAAGTCGGGCCGTATCATCGACGGGCCCGGGGAATACGAGGTCAGCGGTGTATCGGTGCTCGGCGTGCACAGCGCTCATGACGACCAGCAGGGCGATTTGCTCGGCTACAACACCATCTATGTGATCGAACTCGACGAGGTGCGCGTCTGCCACCTGGGGGATCTGGGGCATCGCCTCGACGACAGGATCCTGGAAAGCCTGGACGACATCGACGTGCTGCTGGTACCGGCCGGAGGCGGGTCCGCTCTGGACGCCACCCGGGCCGCCGAGGTGGTGCGCCAGATCGAGCCCCGTTGCGTTGTACCCATGCACTACGCCTTGGCCGGGATGAAGGCCGAGCTGGAGGGCGTCGATCGATTCTTGAAGGAAATGGGAGCGGCCGCGCCCGAGGTCCAGGGCAAGCTCGTGATCCAGGCGGCGGGAGGCGACTACGAGACGAGGACGGTTGTGCTGGAGCCCCGCGTCTAGCCTGTAGACTGATAAGAAACCGCAGGGGGTTGCAGTTGTCGAAGTACGTGTTCGTGACCGGGGGCGTGGTTTCGTCCCTCGGAAAGGGCATCACGGCGGCCTCGATCGGCAACATCCTGAAAGCCCGGGGACTTTCGGTCACGCTCCAGAAACTCGATCCCTATCTCAATGTCGACCCCGGAACCATGAGCCCCTACCAGCACGGAGAGGTGTTCGTGACCAACGACGGGGCCGAAACGGACCTCGACCTGGGCCACTACGAGCGATTCGTGGATGTCAATCTGACGGCCGCCTCCAACGTCACCACCGGCAAGGTCTATGCCGAGGTGATCGCCAAGGAGCGTCGCGGCGACTATCTGGGCGCCACCGTTCAGGTCATCCCCCACATCACCAACGAGATCAAAGAGCGGGTGTTGCGGGCGGGCCGTGAGTCGCAGGCCGAGGTCGTGGTGTGCGAGGTGGGGGGGACGGTCGGGGACATTGAGTCCCAGCCCTTCCTGGAGGCCATCAGACAACTCAAGAACGACCTCGGCCGCCAGAACGTGTTCTATGTCCACGTTTCCCTCGTGCCCCTAATTCGGGGCGAAGAGATGAAGACCAAACCGACCCAGCATTCGGTTCAGGCGCTGCGGGCGATTGGAATTCAGCCCGACGCCATCGTGGCTCGGTCCGAGAAGCCGGTCGAGCAGGAATTAAAGGATAAGATCGCCCTCTTTTGCGACGTGCCGCGAAGCGGGGTGATCGGCGTTCCCGACGTCGAGTCGATTTACCAGGTGCCACTGATGCTGGAGGAGGCGGGCCTAGCCCGCCTCATGGTGGAGCACTTCGATCTGCCCCAACAAGAGCCCCAGCTTGGCTTTTGGGCCAACGTTGGTCAGCTCCCGCTGCGCTCGCGGGGCACCGTGCCGGTGGCGGTGGTGGGCAAATACGTGCAGTTGCCGGACGCCTACCTGTCGGTCACCGAGGCTCTGCGTCACGCTGGCTTCCATCACGACGTGGCGGTCGAGATCCGCTGGATCTCGTCCGAATCGCTCGACCAGGGTGACACCTCGGCCCTCAAGGGCGTGGGTGGAATTGTGGTTCCGGGTGGATTCGGGTACCGCGGTGTCGAGGGCAAGATCATCGCGTCGGCCTATGCCCGCCACAATCGCATCCCCTACCTGGGGCTGTGCCTGGGCATGCAGTGCGCGGTCATCGATTTCGCCCGGGAGGTCCTGGGCCAGCCGGACGCCGACTCGACCGAGTTCGCGGCCTTCACGTCGACCCCGGTCATCGACCTGATGCCCGAGCAGCGGGACGTCGCCAACCTGGGCGGAACCATGCGGCTGGGCGTCTATCCCTGCAAGTTGGAGCCCGGATCGCGCGCCCACCAGGCCTATGGGGAAGAGGTGGTGTACGAACGCCACCGGCATCGCTTTGAGTTCAATAACGAGTACCGCGACCTGCTGCACGAGGCGGGCATGAGATTCAGCGGGCAGTCCCCCAACGGGCGCCTGGTAGAGATCATCGAGATCCCTTCCCATCCCTGGTTCGTGGCCAGCCAGTTTCATCCCGAGTTCCAGAGCCGCCCCCAGCGACCGCACCCGCTCTTCCGCGACTTTCTTGCGGCGGCGATTGATCTGAGTGGCATCGATCAGATGGAATTGGGCTCGCCGGCCCCTCCGCAACGCTCTGCAACAATGGTCGAAGGCTGATCGTGGCGGGCGGCGGCAAGGCGCAGGCGGGGGTGGCCGCGAGGTGAACGTGGAGAGCGCCGCGCACGATGCCGACGTCCGCATTCTGGTCGTGCCCAGCCTCATCCGGGTGACCGAGTTGACTGCCCTCTCATCGGCTCGTTTGATGGGCCGCGGTGACGTGGATGGGGTGCGTGAGCAAGCCTCGGTCTCGATGCGCGGGGCCATCGACAACCTCGGCGTCGGCGGTCGAGTGGTGCTGGGCCCGCGCGGCGATCGACTCTTGAGCCACGGCAGCGTGCTGGGTCAGGATGGAAGTCCCCAGTTCGACTTCGCCGTCTATCCGGTCGAGGGGGCGAGCCTGGTGGCCAAGGGGCTGACCGGCGCCCTCTCTATTCTGGTGGCGGTCGAGCCGGGCGATTTTCCGGTTTTGCCCGAGGTCTGGTACGCGGAGAAGATCGTGGCCGGAGCCATCGCCCGCGGGGCCATCGACATCAACGACCCGCTGGCGGACAACCTGCGTCGAATCGCCTTCGCCCGCAACGTTCGAGTCTCCGACCTGGCCGTCGCGATCCTCGATCGGCCCCGTCACGCCGATCTCATTCGGGAGATCCGGGACATGGGGGCGCGGATTGTGCTGCTGGAAGAGGGGGAGATTGCGGGGGCCCTGATGGCGGCCACGGAGGGGACTGGGATCGACGCCATGGTGGGCATCGGAGGGCTCCAGGAGACGGTCATCGCGGCCTGCGCCATTCGCTGCCTGGGGGGCGAGATCCAAGCCCGATTGTGGCCCCGCAACGATCAGGAGAAGCTGCTGGTTGGCGACGCCACCACGCGGGTGCTGACGGTGGACGAGTTGTCTCCCCGGCAGGCCGATGTGGCCGTGACCGGGGTCTCGGGCGGGCCCTTGCTGCGTGCCGCGTGGTACGGCAGTCTTTGGGCGGAGACGGATTCGCTCACCATGTCCACGCGCTTTGCAACCGTGCGCCGGATCCGCACCAAGCATCACCGAATGAGCGAGCAGACCTGACCAGAGGCTGCTCTGGACGGGGTGGGATTTTTCCCCCGCCCCGGATTATGTGGGCCGGCATGCGGGTATGAATGGAGGATGAGCCAGCCCGGGGGGCCGGGCGACCCGCCAGAGGCGCCCTACCAGCCCTTTCAACAGTATTACCAACCCACCCCGGGTACCCGCCCGCCGGGCGGCGGGCGGCGGGGCGGCGGTGGCGCCCTGATCAGTGGGCTGATGGCCGTGCTGGCGTTCCTCAAGTACGGCGGACTACTTCTCCTCAAGCTGCCGCTTCTGCCCACGCTGCTGAGTCTGGCGATCAGCTTTGGGGCCTACGCCGTCTTCTTCGGCCCCGCGTTCGCGATCGGTTTTCTGCTCATGATCCTGATTCACGAGATGGGGCACGTGATCGAGATCCGGCGCCAGGGCATGCGCGCCACGGCGCCCCTTTTCATCCCCTTCCTGGGCGCCGCCATCTTCCAGCGCTCCCACCCCCAGGATGCCCTTCACCAGGCTGAAATCGGCATCGCCGGACCGGTGGCGGGCACGATCGCGGCCACCGCCGCATTTGCCCTCTACGCGGCCACCCAGAACCCCGTCTTCCTGGCCTGGGCTTACCTCGGCTTCTTCCTCAACCTCTTCAACCTCATCCCCCTGGGAATGTTGGACGGGGGCTGGATTCTGGCCGTGGCGTCGAAGTGGTTTCAGGTCTTTGGCGTCGCCGTCATGTTCCTGGCCGTGTTCTTCATCGGCTTCAGCCCGATCATTCTGGTCATCGCCATCATGGCCATCCCGACCGTGATCTCACGCTTTAAGAACGATCAATCGGCCTACTACCAGTCGGTCCCCAGCGCCTCGCGTTGGGCGATGGGGCTGGCCTGGCTGTTCTTGACCGGTTACCTCGCCTACGCCCTTCTCCAGGTCCACACTCTGTTGCACGGCTTGGTCGGGTAGAATTTTGCGGCTCCCAGGTCGGTTAAATGGCGAAGATGAAAGATCAAATCCACCCCAACTACTTCCAAAGCGCGGTCGTGACCTGTGTCTGCGGTAACACCTTTGTCACCGGATCGACCCAACAGTCGCTTCGCACCGAGGTGTGTTCTCGCTGCCACCCCTTCTACACCGGCCAGCAACGAATCGTCGACACCGGTGGCCAGGTGGAGCGGTTCATGAAGCGGGCGGCCAAGTCGGTCCGCTAGAAGACGCCATGGCGCGACCGGAGGGGACGCCGACCGCGTCGGTCGCGCCGCCGGACGCAGCCCCCTTCTTTTACGGTGGCCAGGCGGTCATCGAGGGCGTGATGATGCGGGGGCGAGCCCACTACGCAATCGCCGTTCGCCTGCCCCGAAGCGGAACCATCAGGATCGAGCGGGGGGAGCTGACCGCCCCCATCTACGTGAGCCGTGTCTGGCGGTGGCCCTTCCTGCGCGGCCTTGCCATGCTGGGCGAGCAGTTGCACCTGGGCATGAAGAGCATGATGTGGTCGGCCGCGGTCAACGCCGGTCAGGAGGACGTTGTCTTCGGGCGGCGAGAGATCGCCATCTCGGTCGGCCTGGCCCTGGTCGCCTCGCTGGTCCTGTTCATCGGTTTGCCGCTACTCGGGGCGGGGCTGGCGGCTGGACATTCCGGCTCGGTCGCGTTCGTGATCGTCGAGGGGCTCTTGAGGATCGGGCTGGTGCTGGGCTACCTGGTCCTGATTGCTCAGTTGTCGGATGTGAAGCGCGTTTTCCAGTATCACGGGGCCGAACACATGACGATCAACGCTTTCGAGGCGGGGTGGCCGCTGAAGGTTGAGAACGTGCGTCGGGCGAGTCGCCTTCACCCCCGCTGTGGGACCGGATTTCTGGTGGTTCTGCTGGTCGTCTCGGTGGTCCTGTTCAGCCTGGTGGCACTGCTGCACCCGAACTTGGTCGGAATTGTCCTCTCGCGCCTCGTCGGCATACCGATCATCGCCAGTCTGTCCTACGAGGGAATCCGATTCATGGCCCGGCATCCCACCCAGCGGCTGGTGCGAATCCTTCTTCAGCCGGTTCTCTACACCCAGAAACTGACCACTCGGGTGCCGGCCGACGACATGATCGAGGTTGGCATCGCCGCCTTCCAAGCCGCGCGAGCGGGGGAGGGAGCGAGTTGATCGATCGCCTTCAGGCCACGCGCGCCCGCTACGAACAGATCGAGGGTCAGATGGGCCGCCCGGAGGTGGTCGCCGACCACCAGCGCCTCGCCGCCCTGGGCCGCGAGCTGCGCGGCCTGCAGGATCTGGTCATGGCCTATGACGAGTACGTAAGCGTACGGAGCCAGCGAGATGAGGCCAAAAGCCTGCTGCGGGGCGAGCAGGAATCCCAGATGCAGGAGTACCTGCGGCACGAGGCGGAACAGTCGGAGACCCGCCTGGAGCAGTTGGACCAGCGCCTCCGGGAGTTGCTGCTGCCCAAGGATCCCAACGATGAGCGCGACGTGGTGGTCGAGATCGCCGGTGCCGAAGGTGGTCAGGAGGCGGCCCTTTTCGCAGCCGATCTATTTCGGATGTATGCCCGCTGGGCCGAGACCAAGGGTTGGAAAATCGAGGTTCTCGACTCTCACGAGACCGGACTGGGCGGATTCGACAAGATCTCATTCGAGGTTCACGGTCAGGGCGCCTATTCCCTGTTCAAATTCGAGGGCGGCGTGCATCGAGTACAGCGCGTGCCTCAGACCGAGGCTCAGGGTCGGGTGCACACGTCCGCCGCCACCGTGGTCGTCATGCCGGAGGCGGAGGAGGTGGAGGTGGAACTCGCGGACAAGGATTTGAAGATCGAAACCTCGACCTCGACCGGCCCCGGCGGGCAGAGCGTCAACACCACCTACTCCGCCATCCGCATCACCCACCTACCGACCGGCATGGTGGTGGCGATTCAGGACGAGAAATCACAGCTCAAGAACAAGGAGAAGGCACTTCGCGTGCTTCGCGCCCGCCTCTACGAGCGCAAGCTGGCGGAGCAGCACGCCGATCAGAAGGAGCAGCGATCATCGATGGTCAGGAGTGGCAACCGGTCGGAGAAGATCCGGACCTACAACTACCAGCAGAATCGGGTCACCGACCACCGCATCAGTCTTGACCTCTACAAACTTGATCGCATCCTGCAGGGCGACCTGGACGAGGTGGTCACGCAGCTCGCCGCCGCCGAGCGGGAGTCACTCCTCAAGGTTCAGGAGGAGGAGTAAGCGGGATGGGCCTCAGCCTCCTGGAGGTGCTGAGGCGAGCCACCTCGTACCTGTCCACGCACGGCTCGTCCTCCCCTCGGCTCGACGCCGAACTGCTCTTGGCGCACGCCTTGGGGTGCCGCCGCCTCGATCTCTACCTTCAGTTCGACCGCAGCCTGCAGGACCCGGAACTGGCGCGCTACCGCGACCTCACCGGTCGCCGCGCCAAGGCGGAGCCGGTCGCGTATCTGGTCGGGAGCAAAGAATTCATGAAGTTGGATTTCAGCGTCAGCGCTGACGTGCTGGTGCCCAATCCGGACACCGAGGTGCTGGTCCAGCGGGCCGTCTCGCGAGCTCGTCAGTGCGGCCGCCCGGTGCGAGTTGCAGACGTGGGCACGGGCAGCGGCTGCATCGCAGTGTCGATCGCCCACTACGTGCCTGAAAGCACCGTGTTTGCGTCCGACGACAGTCCTGAGGCGCTGGCGGTGGCGGCCCAAAACGTCAGCCGTCACGGATTGGAGGACCGCGTCAGCCTTCTCTTGGGCAACCTCCTCCAGCCCCACCCGTCGGACTTGGATCTGGTCCTGGCCAACCTGCCCTACCTGCCCCGCTCCGCTTCGCTCCCTCCCGAGGTCCTGGCTCAGCCGGCACACGCCCTCTTCGGCGGGAAGAGCGGAGCCGAATTGGTCGCCGCGCTGCTCTCGACCGCGGGCGCGCATCTGGCGGCGGGCGGGCGGGTGCTGGCCGAGATCGATGGCGGGATCCTGGACCAGCTTGACCTGTCCGGGTTCGCCGGCCACCAGGTTCACGGCGACCTATCCGGCCGGCCGCGGGTGCTCGAAGCGTGGATCTGATTTCGGCCGACGCGGCCGGCATCAAGCAGGCCGCCGCCGCCATCTTGGCGGGCGGGGTGATCGCCTTTCCCACCGACACGGTCTACGGACTGGCCGCGCTGGCGTCTGATTCGGCCGCGATCCAGCGCATCTATGAGATCAAGGGCCGCGATCAGAGCCGGGCCCTGATTCTGATGGTCTGGAGCGTTGAGCAGCTCGAGGGCTGGGCTCGAATCGAGCCCCGGGCGCGGTCGGCCATGCACCTGTGGTGGCCTGGCCCTCTGACCCTGGTCGTGCCCGCCGGTCCTCTGGCACGACCTCCCCTTTCGTCCGACCAGTCACGGTCGATCGGAGTCCGGATCCCAAACCACCCCTTGGCCCTCAAACTCCTGGCCGCCGTGGCTGTTCCATTGGCCACGACCAGTGCCAACCGCAGCGGCCAAGAGCCGGCCCTGACCGCGGCCGCGTCCGCCCAGATCCAGGGTTTGGACGCGGTTCTGGCGGGCGCTGCGGCGCCCGGCGGGGTTCCCAGCGCGGTGGTCGACCTGACCCGATCTCGGGCCCGTTTGATCCGATCCGGATCCATCCCGCGAGGCGACCTCGAGGCTTACTTCGAATTCGGCCCCGAGGCTCGCCCACCCTCACCAGGCACCTCCGAGGCGAGAGGCTAGTTCCAACTCGGCCGGCGGGCGGGGGATGAGCGTGCCCATTCCGTTTCGGCCCACACATTGACCCCGCTTCAGGTCTGCGATCGTGGGGTGGGGCCGCGGAGGAGATCACGCGCCTTCAGCCGCCCGACTTGCGGCGCTTGCCATTCTCGGCCGCGTAGCATTCAGCAAATGGCCCAATCCTCGATCGCCCCACTTTTTAGCGCACTGGATCGCAGCGACCCCGCCGTTTCGGACCTGATCCGGCGCGAATATCGGCGCCAGAGTCAGACCCTGGAGCTGATCCCCTCTGAGAACCTGGCCAGTCCTGCGATTTTGGAAGCCCTGGGCACCCTCCTCACCAACAAGTACGCCGAGGGTTATCCAGGGCGGCGCTACTACGGTGGCTGCGAGGTCGTGGATCTGATCGAGCAACTGGCCATCGATCGCGCCAGGGAGCTGTTCGGCGCCCAGTACGTGAACGTTCAGCCCCATTCCGGCAGCCAGGCCAACGCCGCCGTGTACGCCGCCATCTGCAAGCCCGGAGACCGCGTCATGGGCATGGATTTATCAGCCGGCGGACACCTGACCCACGGTAGCCCGGCCAATTTCAGCGGCAAGCTCTACGAGATCCACTCCTACGGAGTCAACCGCGAGACCGAGCTCATCGACTACGACGAGGTGCAAGCGCTGGCCGAGCAGGTTCGGCCGCGCATGATCATCGCCGGCTATTCGGCGTATCCACGCCGCATCGACTTTGCACGTATGCGGGCAATCGCCGACGGGGTCGGCGCGGTTCTGCTGACCGACATGGCCCACTTCGCAGGCCTGGCTGCGGGCCAGGTCTATCCAAATCCGGTGCCCCATTCCCACGTGGTCACGACCACCACCCAGAAGACCCTGCGCGGGGCCTGGGGGGGGATGATCCTGTCGGCCGACCACGACCGGCAGAAGGAACTCGATTCGGCCGTCTTTCCAGGTCAGCAGGGGGGGCCCCTGATGCACGCCATCGCCGCCAAGGCGGTCTGTTTCGGGGAGGCCCTGAAGCCGTCCTTCCGGGACTACGCGCAGGAGGTGGTGACCAACGCCCGCCGTCTCGCGGCACGGTTGACCGAGCGCGGGTTGCGACTCACCACGGGGGGCACAGACAACCATCTCATGCTCGTCGACCTGCGTCCCCTGAACCTCAAGGGACGAGCGGTGCAGGATCGTGCCGACCGGGTCGGCATCACCCTCAATTCAAATGCCATCCCCTTCGATGAATCGTCCAAATTCAATCCCAGCGGAATCCGCCTGGGTACGCCCAGCGTCACCACCAGGGGCATGGGTGAAGTCGAGATGGGGGAGATAGCGGACTGCGTTGCCGACCTCCTGGAGGCTCTCCAGAGGGAGGAGCCGGAGTCCACCTACGACGCGATTCGGGAGCGAACCATGGATCTCTGCCGAAGGTTCCCGCTACCCTACTCGGCCGTCTGAGCGGGGCCCGCGTGGTTCCGCCATAGCCGGGTACTGACCTTGCCGGATGCGTTCTTCAGTCCCGCGTCGTGGTCCGCGATTCAACAGAATCTCGGACCGGCCGTGCGGCCGACCCTGGTCGCGCTGGTGGCGGCTCTGGTCCTGACGCCGCTCTCGATCTGGGTCGCCTCGCGCATGGGGCTGGTTTCCCGCCCCGATCGGGAGCGCGACCTCCACACCCACGCCGTGCCCTACCTGGGGGGCCTGGCCGTCTACGCCGCGTTTGCTCTGTCGGCGCTACTTTTCCTGCCCGTCGACTCGCTCCATCTAGCCCTATTGATACTGTGCGGGCTGACGGCGGTCATCTTCCTCTGGGACGACGCTCGCGAGCTTCCGGCATGGAGCAAGCTGATCCTGCAGGCGTTCATCGGGCTGGTCGCAATCGTCGGTTTTGGCAACGGCTTCAGGATCGACTTCATCGGCGTGGGGCACCACCAGGTGATCGAGTTGGGCTGGCTGGCGGTACCCGTCACGCTCTTTTGGATCCTGGGCATGCAGAACACGGTCAATCTGCTCGACGGGGTCGACGGCCTGGCGGGGGGGGTGGTGGCCATCGTCGCCCTGATCCTGCTGGTGGCTGCTGCGGGGCGCGGCGACCAGTCCCACGTGCTGATCTTGGCCGGGGCGCTGGCCGGCGCCTGCCTCGGTTTCCTGTTCTTCAACTTTCATCCCGCGCGCGTCTTCATGGGTGATTCGGGCGCCTATTCGCTGGGTTTGGCGCTGGCCCTGATTTCGGTCTTGGGCGTGGCCAAGCAGGCGGTCGCCTTCGCCCTCGTGGTGCCGGTGCTGGCGCTGGCCGTCCCCATCATCGACACCGGGCTGGCGATTGTTCGCAGGCGCCGGGCCGGGGTCTCCATCGCCCATGCCGACAGCCGTCACATCCATCACCACCTGCTCGACTTCGGCCTGACGCAACCCGAGATTTGCATCGTCTTCTACGCCGCCACGGCCATCCTCGGCTCGGTCGGCCTGATGACGCTGGGCCACAAGCGCATCCTGTCCATCTCCATCGTGCTGATGGTGGTGGCTCTATCGACGCTCATCGGCGAGCGGCTGCAGAAGTTGGAGTGGCGCCTGGGGAGCTCCGTTGGCGACCCTGGATCGGACCGCGGCTGAAATGATCGAGCTCAAGCGCCGGGCCGGGTCGGGCGGGCCAGCGGCGGCTCGGATTCTGGCCGCCGAGGCCAGCCAAGCGTGACCCCGGGAGGTTGTCCTTGGGCGCCCTCGAAGGGCCGGCGGGGTGCCCTCCGGGCCCCGCCCGTCCACCTTGAGTCGAACCTCGGCCGGAGTCCGTGGGCGAGCCCCAGCAGGAGTGGGCCATGCCCGCGTCCGACGGTCCTGCTCCGCACCATGCCGACCCGCTAGACTGTCGCGGGGAATGGCGCGGGTCGGCGGGGATAAGGGCCGGGGTGCGCCACCCACAGGAAGAGGGTTATCGGCGATGGGCTTGCTCATCGCGGCTGCGTTCGTGGGACCGCTGTTGTTGGGGCTGATGCTCGATGGCGCGGCCAAGACCAGCCCCGTCTTCCTGCTGGCGGGTTTGTTGGTGGGAATTGGCGCGGCCGTGGCCGTGGTCTTGGCGAGGTTCAGGCGATACCTGTGAGTGCGATCGTCAGTCCCCTGCGGATGACGTTTGTGGCCTGCGTGGCGGTGGCCCTGGTCGCGATGTCGCTGCTGACCGTGGCCGGCCACCCGGCGGGCGGAGCCGCGTTGGCCCTCGGCCTACTATTGGGATCGGGCAACGGGCTGCTGATCCGGCGGTCTCTGCACGCCGACCTCGGTTTTAGGACCGCCAGCCTTGGTCGGCTGGCCCTGCTCAGCGCGGCTGGGGTGGGGCTGGGCGCACTGCTGGGGGTGCAGCAGATCGCCCTGGTTTTGATCGGTATCGGGGTCTCGCAACTGCTCTTGGCGGGTGCCGCCGGTTACCAGTTGGTGCGCCAGTGACGCCCCTCATCGGATTCCTGGCCGAGGCGGCGCCGGGTACCCACCAGACCGTAGCCGTGTGCGGAAACGGGAGAGAGTCGCTGAACCTCATCGCCCTGCGCTTTTACTACTGCGCGATAACCCCGGACACGCTTATTTCAAGCGCCCTGGCCATCGCCGTCACCCTCTGCCTCGGTTTCCTGATCGTTCGTAGCCTCAATTCGGGGGTGCCTGGCAAGCTCCAATACATTCTCGAATTCCTGCTCCATTACGTCCGCGGATTGGTATCGGAGACGGTGGCCGACGACGCTGCGTTCGTGATCCCACTGGCGGCAACAGTCGGGTTCTACATCCTGGTCGCCAACTGGCTCGAATTCTTCCCCTTGCCGGCGCCGCTGATACACCCGGCCACAGCCGATCTGAACCAAACCCTGGCCATGTCCATATTCGTGTTTCTGGCCGTGCAGGGCTACTCCATCAAGGTGCTGGGACCGGGCGGATATCTGCGCCGCTTCACGCGGCCCTTCGAGATGCATGTCGTCGTGCGCATTCTGTTCGTGCCCCTCAACATCGTTGAGGAGGTGGCCAAGCCGATTACGCTCGCGCTTCGGCTCTTCGGCAACCTCTTCGCCGGCCTCCTCATGGTCTACCTGCTGGGGCTCCTGATCAGCTACTTGGCGAGCGCGCCGCTGTTGATCAAGCCCCTTTCGCTGGTGGGCTTGGGCTTCCTGATCGTTTGGAAGACCTTCGCCGTCGTCTTTGTCGGGACCATCCAGGCCTTCATCTTCATGCTCCTGACCGTCATCTACTTCGGCATGGCCCGCGAAGGCCTCGAGGAGTCGCACATCCGGCATTCGTCCGGATCCACAAACCCGTCGGTTCACAACCAACTAGGAGGAGACCCTGAATGAATCACGCCATCGCCCTAGCGGGCGCTCTGATCGCGTTTGGGCTGGCGCTGGGCGGGGGCGCCATCGGCGCCGCCATCGGTGACGGCCTGGCCGGTAGCGCCACCATCGCCGGGATCAGTCGCCAGCCTGAGGCGTCGGCCCGCCTCCAAGTCCTTATGTTCATCATCATCGGCCTGGTTGAGGCCATGTACTTCATCAACCTGGCCTTGGGCTTCTACTTCATCGGCGTCGCCGCGGGCGTCAAGGGTTGACCTTGGAGCTCGCGATGCGCCTCGCCACCATCGGGCTGCTCGACCTGAGCCTTTCGTTTGTGGCTGAGGTGGTGGCCTTCCTGGCCATGGTGCTGATCCTGGCCCGCTGGGTGTACCCGCCCGTGATAAGGGTGGCCGAGGCCCGACAGAGGAGTGTTTCCGAGCAACTCCGGTTGGCGGAGGAGGCACGGACGGCGGCCGAGGAGCGCCTACAGGAAGCGGTCGCCAAGTTGAACGCGGCCCAATCCCAGGCAGCCGAGATCGTCGAGGCGGCCGGCCGCTCGGCCGAGGCCCTGCGCGTGGAGCTGCGTCAAAGGTCCGAGGAGGAGGCGCACCGGGTGGTGGAAGCGGCGCGCGACGACATCGAGGCAGAACGGCGGCGGGCCATCGATTCGGTCCGCACCGAGATGGCCGACCTGGTCGTCTCCGCGACCGAGAAGGTGATCGGCCAGAGCCTCGATCTGGGGCGCCATCGCCGGCTCATCGACGCCGCCATCGCCGAGGTCGCGCAGGGCGCTGACCAGCGGTGAAGGGACCGATGCGGAGGTGGGGTGATGGCCGGCGGGGCTAGGCGTTATGCACGAGCCGTCTTTGAATTGGCTCAGGAAGAGGGCAGCGTGGGGAGCTGGGGAGAGCGCCTGCGCACGGTGGCTGCGGTCTTTGCCGACCCTCAGGTGCACGGCCTGCTCGCCAATCGCAGCCTCTCCCTGGAGATCCGACAGGAGGTTGCGCTGGCCGCCCTGGCGGGTCGCGCCGGCCCTCAGGGCGACAACCTGGCGCGGCTTTTGATCGGGGGCGGCCGGATGTTCGAACTGGAGTCCATCATCGACGAGTTCGACCGGCTTCAGGACAGCGCCGAAGGCCGGGTCAGGGCCACGGTCACCAGTGCGGTTGATCTGGCAGCCAAGGAGCTGGACGAACTCTCCACCCGGCTCGCCCGCAGCCTGCAGCAGGAGGTGCGCCTCACCGCTCGGGTTGATCCGGACATCATGGGAGGGTTGGTGGTCCAGCTTGGCGACCGGCTCGTAGACGCCAGCATTCGGTCGCGCCTTCAGCAATTGCGTCGCCGGTTGGCGCTTCCATAAGAACGAAGAGGAACTAAAAGAGTTGGGTATCGAGATCAGCGACGTAATCAAGCGGAGACTCAAGGACTTCGAATCCGAAATTGTCTCAGTGGACGTCGGCCGGGTCATCAGCGTCGGGGACGGAATCGCGCAGATCTTTGGCCTGACCGGCGTCATGGCCGGTGAGCTGATCGAGTTCCCGGGTGAGGTTTACGGCCTCGCCCTGAACCTGGAGGAGGATCAGGTCCGGGCCGTCATTTTGGGCGCCTACGAACACATCCACGAGGGCTCTGAGGTCCGGTCCACGGGGCGCATCGTCGAAGTGCCGGTGGGCAAGGAGTTGCTGGGCCGGATGGTCAATCCGCTCGGCCAGCCGCTCGACGGGCGCGGCCCCGTGGAGACGACCCGGCTGAGCCCGATCGAGAAGATCGCTCCCGGGGTCATCACCCGGCAGAGGGTCGACACCCCAGTCCAGACCGGGATCATGGCCGTCGACGCCATGATCCCCATCGGCCGTGGCCAGCGGGAGCTGATCATCGGCGACCGCCAGACCGGCAAGACCGCGATTCTGCTCGACACGATCATCAATCAGAAGGGCAAGGATCTCTTCTGCATCTACGTCGCCGTGGGCCAGAACGCGGCCAGCATCGCGCGTGTGTACGACACCCTGAAGGATTCGGGGGCCATGGACTACACCATCATCGTCGCCGCCACGGCCTCCGAGTCGGCGGCCCTCAACTACATCGCCCCCTACGCCGGCTGTGCCATGGGCGAGTACTTCCGCGACAACGGGATGGAGGCCTTGGTCTGCTACGACGACCTGACCAAGCACGCCTGGGCCTACCGCGAACTCTCCCTCACGCTGCGCCGTCCGCCCGGCCGCGAGGCCTATCCGGGCGACGTCTTCTACCTCCACTCGCGCCTGCTGGAGCGCGCCGCCAAGCTCAACCCTCAGAACGGAGGCGGTTCGCTGACCGCGTTGCCAGTCATCGAAACCCAGGCCGGCGACGTCTCTGCCTACATCCCCACCAACGTCATTTCGATCACCGACGGGCAAATCTTCCTTGAGGCCGACCTCTTCAACGCCGGTCAACGGCCCGCCATATCAGTCGGGATCTCGGTTTCACGCGTTGGCGGCGACGCCCAGATCCGGCCCATGAACAAGGTCGCCGGGCAGATGAAGTTGGAGCTGGCGCAATACCGCGAACTGGCCGCCTTCGCTCAATTCGCGTCGGACCTGGACCAGGCCACGCGGAGCCAGCTGGATCGTGGGCAGCGACTCACCCAGGTGCTGAAGCAGGGTCAGTACCAGCCCATCCACGTCGGCGTCCAGGTCTGCTTGATCTTTGCCGGCACGCGCGGATTCCTGGACAAGGTGGCGCTGGACCAGGTCGAGGCCTGGGAGGCGGGATTCGTCCGCTTCCTGCTCAGCGAGCGGCGCGCCTTCGTTGATTCCCTGGAGCGCGACAAGCGCTGGGACGACGAGGTCACGGGGTTGGTGGAAGATGCGGTTCGGACCTGGAATCGGCAATTCGGCGTGGAAGGATTCCAGGAACACCAGAGCACCTACACGGAGAAGCGCGCCGAGGTGGAGGCGGACGCCGTTGCGGCCGGCCCGGCCAAGCCGGCCAAGCCGGCCAAGCCAGCCCCCAAGGCTGCTCCGAGGCGGTCGAGAAAGTAGGTTGGCTTCGCTTCGCGACATCCGGTTGCGCATCAGGAACTTCCGCAACACCCAGAAGATCACCAAAGCCATGCAGGTGGTGGCGGCCACCCGCCTGCGCCGAGCCCAGGCCGGGGTCCAGGCGGCACGCCCCTATGCAGAGAAAATGCTTGAGGTCTTGGAGACCACGGCGGAGCGCGCTGCCGAGTACCGCCATCCCTATCTGGGCCTGCGCCGAGGCGACCGGGCTCTGGTCATCCTGATCACCACCGACAAGGGTCTGGTCGGAGCCCTCAACGCCAACACGCTCCGCGCCGTCCACCGTTACGTGAACGAGAATCACGGCGGCCAGGCGAGTTACGTGTGCATCGGGCGCAAGGGCAGGGATCTGGAGCGCCGCCTGCGCCGCCAGATCATCGCCGAGGTCACCGGGGTACCCGACCGGCCCCGGCTCCACTCCATCCTTCCCAGCCTGGCCGCGGCCCTGGAGGAATTCGACCAGGGCCGCGTGGACGTCATCCTGCTCGCCTACGAGCGCTGGGTTTCGACCCTCCGACAAGAGCCGGTCGTGCGCACCCTGGTGCCCATGGTCCTGCCCCCTCTAGAGCATCCCGCCCCGCCCGCGGACTACATCTATGAACCCGACCCGGAGCCGGTCTTGGACGCCCTCCTGCCGCGCTACGTGGAGTCGCAGGTCTATCAGGCCCTGCTCGAGAACCAGGCCAGCGAATATTCAGCGCGCATGATTGCCATGCAGAACGCGACGGACGCCGCCGGCGACCTGATCAAGTCGCTCACGTTGACCGCCAACAAGCTGCGGCAGGCGGGAATCACGACGGAATTGATGGAGATCGTGGGCGGCGCGGAAGCGCTGCGCGCGTCGAACTAGGCAAGGAGTTCAAGACATGGCCAAGACCAAGGCGAAGCCCCGAAAAGCCGTCAATCCGGCGCTCACCCAGTCCGTCGGACACGTTTCCCAGGTCATCGGAGCGGTGGTGGACGTGAGCTTTCCAGATCACAACCTGCCCGCCATCATGGAGGCCATCACGGTGTCCACGGCCGGCGGGCGTCAGGTCGTGATGGAGGTGGAGCAGCAGACGGGCGACAACACGGTGCGCTGCATCGCGATGGATTCGACCGACGGCTTTCGCCGCGGCGACGTGGTCGTCGCGACCGGGTCCCCGATGATGGTCCCAGTTGGGACCGAGACCCTGGGCCGCATGTTCAACGTGGTCGGGGAGGCCATCGACGATGAGCCGACCCCTACCGATGTAGTGCGCTGGCCGATACACCGCTCCGCCCCTCCCGTCGAGGAGCAGCAGACCAAGATCGAAATTCTGGAGACCGGGATCAAGGTCATCGACCTCATCTGCACCTTCATCAAGGGTTCCAAGATCGGACTCTTTGGTGGAGCCGGTGTGGGCAAGACGGTGATCGTCCAGGAACTGATCCGAAACATCGCCCAGGAGCACAAGGGTCGATCGGTCTTCGCGGGGGTCGGAGAACGCACCCGTGAGGGCAACGACATGTACTACGAGATGCGCGACGCGGGCGTGCTGGAGAAGACCTCGCTGGTCTTCGGTCAGATGAACGAGCCACCCGGAGCTCGAGCCCGGGTGGCTCTCAGCGCCCTCACCATGGCCGAGTACTTTCGCGACACCGAGGGCGCCGACGTGCTCTTTTTCGTAGACAACATCTTCCGCTACCTGTTGGCCGGATCCGAGGTCTCCGCGCTGCTCGGCCGGATGCCCTCGGCGGTCGGATACCAGCCCACTCTGGCGACCGAGATGGGGGCCCTGGAGGAGCGCATCACCTCCACCCTGAAGGGGTCGATCACCTCGGTTCAGGCCATCTACGTGCCCGCCGACGACATGACCGACCCCGCCATCCAGACCACCTTCGCCCACCTCGGAGCGACCGTCACGCTCAACCGGGCCCTGACCGACATCGGTATCTACCCGGCCGTCGACCCGCTCGATTCGACCAGTCGCTACCTCGACCCGCTGGCCGTCGGCGAGGAGCACTACGAGGTGGCGCAGGGGGTCAAGCGCACCATGCAGCGCTACAAGGAGCTGCAGGACATCATCGCCATCCTGGGTATGGAGGAACTCTCCGAGGACGACAAGCAGACCGTCTTGCGGGCACGCCGGGTGCAGCGTTTCTTGTCCCAGCCCTTCTTCGTCGCCGAGCGCTTCACCGGCAAGGAGGGTCGCTTTGTCCCCGTCGCCGAAACCGTGCGCGGCTTCAAGGAGATCCTGGAGGGGAAACATGACGATCTGCCCGAGCAGGCCTTCTACATGGTTGGCACCATCGATGAGGCCCGCCAGCAGGGTGAGCGGATCCTGGCTGGAAAAAGCTGATGGCCGTGGCGCTGCGCGTGGTGAGCGTGGAGAGCCTGGTCTTCGAAGGTGAGGTAGACGGGCGGGGACGGCCCTTTTTGATCTGTCAGGGGGTCGAGGGCGAACTCGGCATCCTGCCCCAGCACACGCCGCTTCTGACCATTCTGCGCCCCGGTCCGCTTCTGATTCGCAACGGTGCCGAGGAGACCGAGTTGTTTGTTGGGGGTGGCTTCTTGGAGATCCTGCCCGATCGGGTGACGGTGCTCGCCGACGCGGCGGAGCGGGCCGAAGACATCAGCGAAGAATCTGCCGAGCGGGCCCGCCATGAGGTCCAGGCGGCCCTGGCGGGAGAGATCAGCAGGGCCGAGCAGGAAGCGCTCCTGCAGAGCCTGGAGATGGCCGAGGCCCGGCTCCGCCTGGTCCGCAGGCGCGGCAACCGATCCTGATCGACGTGGCGGCCCTGGGGATGATTCCTACCGGCCGCTAGGATCAGGAGCCATGGACGCGGTAGCTGACGGTGTTCTCAAGGTGTCGGGTGGGGCGGGGCTGACCGGCTCTCTGACCGTGAGCGGCTCCAAGAACGCCTCCCTCCCGGTCATGGCGGCGGCGCTGCTGACGCGCTCGCGGGTGCGGTTGCACAACGTTCCCCAGGTGGCGGACACCGCCCTGATGGCCGAGATCCTGACCGCCCTGGGGGTGGTGGTGGAGCGGGAGGGGGGGTTGATCTGTCTCGCCGCGGAGAGTGTGTCGGGTTCGGTCCCAGAGCACCTGGGGCGCCGCATGCGCGCTTCGATCGTGCTGCTGGGAGCCGTGCTGACGCGCACCGGCGAGGCGCGCCTGCCCAAACCAGGCGGGGATCAGATCGGAACGCGTCGGGTCGAGCAGCACATCCGGGGCCTGCGCGCCATGGGCGCCAATATCCAGGAGTCCGACTCCGAGATCACCGCCCGCGCTCCACTCGGCCTCCACGGAGCGCGCGTGATATTCGACCTGCCGACGGTGACCGGAACCGAGAACATCATGCTGGCCGCCGCCCTGGCCGAGGGAAGAACGGAGATCTTCAACGCCGCCCGCGAACCCCACGTCCAGGATCTGGCCCTCTTTCTCAACGCCATGGGGGCCCAGGTGAGGGGGGCGGGCACCGACGAGATCGTGATCGATGGCGTGGCGGAGATGCACGGATGCGAGCACCGAGTCATCCCCGATTATCTGGAGGCCGGAACCTACGCTCTGGCCGTGGCCGCCGCCGGAGGGGACCTGGTGCTGTTGGACGCTCCGGTCAGGGATCTGACCCAGTTGCTCTCGAAGCTGGACGAGGCGGGGGTGACGGTGGAGAGCGACTCCAGCCGGATTCGAATTCAGCACCGGCGAACCTCGCCGCTGTTGCCGGTCGACATGTCCACCTTTGTCCACCCCGGTTTTCCCACCGACCTTCAGGCCCCCTACCTGGCGCTCATGACCCAGGCAGCGGGTGCGTGTGTGATCTCCGAGTATCTCTTCGAAAATCGCTTCCAGCACGTCCCGGAACTGGTTCGGATGGGTGCCGCGATCTCCGTCTCGGGGCGCGACGCCTACGTCCGCGGCCCCTCGTCATTGGTGGGCTGTGAGGTCGACGCCCCCGACATCCGCTCCGGAGCGGCCCTCATCATCGCCGCCCTCTGCGCCCGCGGCGAGACCGTGATTCACCGCGCCTGGCACGTCGATCGTGGATACGAAGATATGGCCGGCAAGCTGGCGGGGCTGGGCGCGGTGATCGCGCGAGGGCCAGAAACGCGGCCCCTCCCTGGACTGGAGGGCGCCTTCACGTATGAGTGAGCCGGGGGCTCGCGGCAGTCCCGGGGCCTAGCGGTGCTGTCCAAGAAGATCGGCATCGACATCGGCACGTCGAACCTCCTCATCTACGTGCAGGGGACGGGCATAGTCGTTCGGGAGCCCTCGCTGGTGGCGCTGGACCAAGCCGGGACGCGGATCCTGGCGGTGGGGCAGCGGGCGTTCGAGATGGTGGGCGTCGCCCCCCCGACGGTCCGCTTCGTGCGGCCCATCCGGGAGGGCACGATCGCCGATCTGGTGGCGACCGAGGGCCTCTTGACGCACTTCATCGCCAAGGTCCAGGGTCGCCAGCGGATCTTCCGTCCCGAAATCATGATCTGCGTTCCGGCCGCGGTCACGGGCCGTGAGCGGAGGGCGCTGATCGAGGTGGCGATGGCGGGGGGGGCCCGCCAGGCCTGGCTCATCGACGCGACGCTGGCGGCGGCGATGGGGGCCGGGCTGCCCATCGCCGAGGCCCGCGCACACGCGGTCTGCGACATCGGCGCGGGGTCGAGCGAGATGGCCGTGATCGCGCGCTCCGGTCGGGTGGTGGAGCAGTCGGTTCGCGGTGGCGGAAATGGGATGGACCTGGCCATCACCGACCACCTGAGGCGTCATCATGACCTCCTGGTGGAGTCCGGTGAAGCCGAGGCCAGCAAGCTGGAGGCGGGGGCGGCGGTGGCCCTGGACGTGCCCCGCCAGGCCCGGGTTCGTGGGAGTGACGTGGGAACCGGCCGGCCGAGAACCGTCGAGATCGGATCGGAGGAGCTGACCGAGGCGATTCAGGAACCGCTGCGGGCGATCGCCGCCGGATTGAGGGAGGTATTGAATCAGACCCCGCCCGGGCTGGCAGCTGACATCCGTGAACGAGGCCTGGTGCTGACCGGCGGTGGCGCCGGCCTGCGCGGTCTCGACCGCTACCTCTCCGGGCAAATCGGCATCCCGACGCTGGTCGCGAATGATGCGCCCACCTGCGTCGTGCGCGGCACCGGCCAGGCCCTGGCGCACTTCCCGGCGCTGCAACGAAAACAGCTCTACTTGCGATGATCCGTATCCCTCTGCACGTGGCCGTGGACGGGCAGGGGCTGGCCCGGCCGGCGGCCGGTATCGGCGTCTACACCCAGGAGATGGTGGCGGCCCTGCGCCAGAGCGCAGAGGACAGCCTGATCACGCTCTGGGTGGAGCCCAGCAACGCCGTTGGCGGGAGTGGAACCCGGACCATACCCAGGGCACGCTTTCTTGGCCGCCACGTGATCTGGCCCCGCCGCCTAGCGCACTCCGGGGCCAATCTGTTCTGGGGTGCGGCGGGGCAGCTCCCGCTCGGGCGGATGGCCATTCCAAGCGTGGTCACGGTGCACGACCTCGCCATCTATCGCCAGCCCAGCTGGTTTCCCCGCGGTCAGACGCTGAGCGTCAAATTGGTGGTTCCGAGATCCTTGAGGCGGGCGCAGCGGCTGATCGCGGTGTCGGCCTCGACAGCCTCCGATGTGGTCGAACTCTTCGGCATCGACCGGGGTCGGATCGACGTCGTCCACGAAGGGGTCGGTGCCGCCTTTCGCCCGCTCCGCCGTGAGCAGCTCCAATCGTTCGCGCAGCGCTACGAATTGCCAGAGCACTTCCTGCTCTTTGTGGGCACCATCGAGCCCCGAAAGAACCTGCTCACGCTCCTCCAGGCCTGGTCCCAGATGCGGCACCGTCCGCCGCTGGTGATCGCTGGCGGTCGGGGCTGGCGCGATGAGAAGATCGAGCGCCATCTGGAGCGGGCCGGCTCTCTGGTGCGGCCGCTGGGTGCCGTCCGCCGGGAGGACCTGCCGGCCCTCTACAACCTCGCCACCTGCCTCACCCACCCCGCCTGGTACGAGGGATTCGGTCTGACCGTACTGGAGGCGATGGCCTGCGGGACGCCGGTCGTGGCCGCCAACGCCTCCTCCCTGCCCGAGGTCGGGGGCGCGGCCGTGCGGCTCGTGCCGCCGGGCGACGTCCAGGCCTGGACGGGGGCGCTGGAGGAGGTCTGTGGCGACCCCCAACTACAGCAGCGGATGCGCGAGGGGGGGCTCTTGCGGGCGGCGGAATTCAGCTGGTCGCGCTCCGCCGAGCGCACCTTGCGCATATTTCGGCAGCTGGTCAGGGCCGCTCAATGAGCCGCCGCAGGACGCCGGCGACGATGTTCGCGGTCGATCCCCAGTCGAATTGTTGGGCGCGGGCCAGACCACGTTCCACCAGCTGCCGACGTTGCCCGCGCGCGCTGGCGATGACCCCGGCAAAGGCGGTGGCGTCCGCGGTCTCGTCAACGTAGAGCGCGGCGTCAGCGCCTACCTCGGTGAGCGAGGAGTTGGCCGCCGCCACCACCGGGACGCCCCTCGCCATGGCTTCCAGCAGCGGTAGTCCGAATCCCTCGTAGAGGCTTGGCACCAGCGCCACTTCGGCCGCCGCCCAGATCGCTTCCAGGTCGCGCTCGGAGGTCTGACCGAGCAAATGGGCGCGCGGCGAGGCAGCGATGAGATCGGCCATTACACGATCGGCGATGCCGCCCGCGGCCACGTAGCTGAGGTCTGGTCCGGCCTCGATCGCGCGCAGCGCCGCGACCTGGTTCTTGCGCGTTTCCACCCGGCCCACCTGGAGCGCGAACGGGCGCCGCAGCCCCAGTCGCGCCAGTCGCCGCTCGACTTCGTCCGCCTCCAGGGGGGTGATCGCAGCGATGCCCGGGTGGGCCACCACGACGCGATCGGGAGCGACGCCATAGAGCTCGGCGAGGTCGTTGGCGGTGGCCTGGGAGACGGTCAGAAGGAGCCGGCAGCGAGCCACCGCCCAGCGCGTGGTCCAACGCAGGTAGGAGCGGTCGCGGAGGGAATAGGCATTCGGGAAGCGCTCGAACGCGAGGTCGTGGATGACGGTGGTGCCGCGACCTGGGGCCAGCGTCGGCACCACGTGGGCGGGGGCGAAGAACAGAGCCGGTCGTGTGCGCCAGAGCCGCAGCGGAAACCGCGCCTGCGACCAGAGTCGGGCCATGGGGAGTACGGTCAGATCGATTCCGGCCCGGATCCCCGGCCGGCCTGAGTAGAAGACGAATTCCAGTTCGGGCGCGGCGGCGGGGAGGCGGGCGAGCAACTCCCGGGCATAGCGCTCGGTGCCGGTGACGACCTGGCGCGCTGCCGGGGCGGCGTCGACTGCGACCAGCGGACGGGCCTTGGTGGCGATCTCAGCCCGCCTCAGCAGCGGGCTCGGGGAGCGCCCCCAGCAGCTGACCGACCCGGCTCCAGTCCGGGGCTTGGGCGCGCAGCGCAAGCGAACGTCCGAGCGCGCCCAACGACAATTCTGAGCGCAGCGAGGGTGTTCGGAAAAGGGCCGAGAGGGCCTCTACCCAGTCTCCCTCAGCCTCTGGATCGAGCGCCAGACCGCCCCCCTCGACCGCCTTGGGGAGGGCCCCGCGGGCCGAAACCAGCGCCGGCGTGCCGCAGGCCATGGCCTCTTCGGCGCCGATTGACGATCCCTCCCAGAAGCTGGGGTTGACGTAGGCCAGCGCCCCACTCAGGAGGCCGGGCAGTTGGGTCAGGGGGATGAATCCCATCTCCCTGACCCCGTCCAATCCGGATTTGCCCTCGCCCGCCAGGATCAGTTGGGGCCTCGGTTCAAGGCCGCCGGCCGCGGCCATGAAGGCGCGCTGGAGGGTGGGCAGATTCTTGCGCCCACTCTTGGTCCCGACGAAGATCACGTAGGGGGCGGCGAGGCCCAACTCACGACGGAGGCTGGTGACCTCCAATCGGCCCAACCTCTTGAAGGCCGGGCGCGCCCTCGGCTCGACCACGACGATGCGGGAGGGATCGACGCCCAGATAGCGCCGCAGGCCGTGCTCGACCGCTTCCGAGGGCACGACCAGGGCGCTCGAACGACGGGCCGCGAAGGCCACGGACAGGTTGCGTCGCAGCCACTGCCGCGGGCTCATGTTGCGGCGGGCAAATATGTGCGAGAGATCGATCAGGGCGGTCAGCGAGGGCCGGCCCCCGTTGCCTCGGAAACGCCCGTCGAGCGAGAGCAGCGCCGCGTTCCTGTCCCGGGTCAGTTCAAACTGACCCTCATGTTCGAGACCGGCGAGGAGAAATTGTGCGTAGACGCCCGCCCCGCGCGGGGAATCGAGGTCCAAATCGGGGGGCTCGCACCGGAGCGGGACGGAGCGCACCCGACGGATGATATCGGGGTGCCATCGCGCCGGATCCTGGGAGTGCGGGTTGACTGCCTGGACATGAAGGCGGCGCTGGAGCTCATCTCGCGCCTGGCCGGACTGCCCGGCCCGGTCCGGACCATAGCCACCGTGAATCCGGAATTCGTCATGAGCGCCCGGACCGACGCCCAGGTCCGGACGGCCCTGGAGCAGACGGAGATCTGCCTGGCGGATGGGATTGGGGTGGTCTGGGCCCTGCGCCGCCGGGGGTGTCCGTTCGCCACTCGGGTGGCTGGCAGCGACCTCGTGCCCCAGCTGATCTCGCTTTGTGCCGACCGCGGCTGGGCCGTTTTCCTGCTCGGCGCCAGCCCCGGCGTGGCCGATTTGGCGGCCGCCCGACTGTTGGAACGAAACCCCAACCTAACGATTGCCGGAACTCACTCCGGCGCGCCCGCGCCCGAGCAGGATGAGGAGAGCACGCGCTTGATCAATGCCTCCCGCGCTCGAGTGCTGCTGGTCGCCTACGGCCATCCGGCCCAGGAGTTGTGGATCCAGCGCAACCGGGCGCGCCTCCAGGTATCGATCGCCATGGGGGTGGGGGGGACCCTCGATTTCATCAGTGGACAGGTGTTGCGGGCGCCCGGCGTGTGGCGGAGGATGAACCTCGAGTGGCTGTGGAGGTTGCTGCTGCAGCCGTGGCGCGCGTCGCGGATGATGGCCCTGCCCCGATTTGCGCTACTGGTTCTGCTGAATCGCAGCTAGCGGCCAACATGTCTGGGTGGGGGTCGGCCGGTTAGGATGGCGGCCGTGGATTTGAGTGTCGTGGTCCCGTGTTTCAATGAGCAAGACCGGCTGCCACCGGCGCTGCGGATCGCCCTCGCGGGCCTCGGGCCTCGGTTGGCCGACTCCGAGGTCATACTCGTCGACGACGGCAGCACCGACCAGACCTTTGCTGCGATGCGGCGTTTGAAGCAGGAATTTCCGGCTGTTTGTCCCTTGCGGCTGATGCCAAATCGAGGTAAGGGGGCGGCCGTTGCCTTAGGGGTCGCCCATTCCCGCGGCCGGAGCGTCCTGCTCAGCGACGCGGACTTCTCCACCCCGATCGAGGAGTTGGGCCAACTCGAGGCTGCCCTGCAGGGGGGGGCTGACATCGCCATTGGGTCACGGGCCAAAAAGGGGGCCCGGGAGATCGATCAGCCCGCCCATCGGGTCATCATGGGCAAGTCCTTCAACCTCCTGGTCCAGGCCTTGGTGCTGCCCGGGGTGTGGGACACCCAGTGCGGCTTCAAGCTCTTCCGGGGAGATGTGGCGCGCCTGCTCTTCGGACTAGTGCAGATCAAAGGCTTCGCCTACGACGTGGAGATACTCTGGCGCGCGCGCCAATCCGGCTACCGCATCGAGGAGGTGCCGGTCCGGTGGCTGAACTCGGATTCGAGCCGGGTGTCGACGATTCGCCATTCCAGCCAGATGCTGCGTGATGTGGTTCGCCTGAGGCTCGGAAGGTGAACCACAATCCCGCTCCGGCATTGGTGGTTCTGCCCACCTACAACGAACGCGACGGACTGCCCCAGGTCGTCTTGGGCGTCCGCTCCCACGGCCACGACGTGCTCATCGTGGACGACGCATCGCCGGACGGAACCGGCGTCTTGGCGGATCAGCTGGCCGCCTCTGACGGCGGTGTGGCGGTGATCCATCGGCCCCGCAAACTGGGGCTGGGTTCGGCCTACGTCGCCGGCTTTCGTCAGGGACTGGAGGGCCGGTATGGATTCCTGGTGGAGATGGATTCCGACGGCTCGCATCGCCTGGAGCATCTCGATCCGATCATTGAAGCGTGCGCCGGCCGGGGCGGATTGGTGATCGGATCGAGGTACGTGAAGGGTGGAACCGTGGCCGGTTGGCCACGCCGGCGCCGCTTTCTGTCCTGGGCCGCCAACCGCTACTGCCAGTTGCTCTTGGGCTGGTCGGTACGCGATGCCACGAGCGGATACAGATGCTATTCACGCTCCGCGCTGGAATCGATCGGGCTGGAGGACATCCGCTCCTCGGGCTATGAGTTTCAGATCGAGATGGTGCACCGTTGTCTGCGTCACCAGCTCTCCATCGCGGAGGTGCCGATCTCCTTCGAGGATCGAATCGCGGGCCGCTCCAAGGTCTCGCGGGCGGAGGTGTTGAACGGACTGATCGGGGTCCTCCGGCTGCGCTTTCAGGGCCGCTCGTGATCGCCTCCAGGCAGATCCCCCAACCGGCCCGGCGCCGGCGCTGGGAGGCCTTGGGGGATTGGCGGCTGCCCCTGCTGCTGGCGGCAGCCCTCTGCCTATTGACCCTGGTCCCCTACCTCTATGCCTGGCTGACCGAGCCCCACGGCCGCGTCTTCATGGGCTTTTTCTACCTCGGCGACGACGCCAACACTTACCTCGCCAAGATGCATCAGGGCTACGAGGGGAAATGGCTCTGGCAGAATCGCTACACCACCGAGCCCAGCCCCGGCATCTTCTTCTTCACCTTCTGGATCGCACTCGGCCACCTGGCCAAACTCTTATCCCTCTCGCTCCTCGCCGTCTTTCAACTCTCCCGCCTGGCGGGCGCTTTCGCCCTGCTCGCGGTCGCTTGGGCTTTCATCGTCCGCTTCGTCGAGGGGCGCACCGCCCGGCGCTGGGCGCTGTGGTTCATGAGCGTGGGGCTGGGCTGCGGATACGTGATCCAGGCCCTCGGCCACCCGATCGTGCTCGGGCAGCAAACCGACACGCTGGACTGGCGCATGCCCGAGCTGTCGGCCTTCTATTCCGTCCTTTCGCTTCCCCATTTCGCCTGGGTCGCCGCCTTTCAGGGTGCCGCCATCGTGCTCACGCTGGCCGCGGCCGAGCGTGGCCAGTTGCGCTTGGGCTTGCTGGCCGGTCTGGCCTGGCTGGCGGAGGCGTCGATCCACGCCCAGATGCCCATCCTCCTCTGGGGCGCGCTGGGGGTGGCGCTGGTGATTCGTCCGGTCAGCCCTCGCGGCTACCTGGCGGCGCTGCTGGCGGTAGCCATTGCGCTTCCCTACGTGGCCTACTCGTACGTGGAGTTTCGGGCCAGCCCGGAGGTGCTCCGGTGGAGTGCGCAGTGGCGCAACAATCTTCCCCCCGACGTCCTCTCGCTCTCCCTGGCTCTGGCTCCACAGCTGATTCTGGCGGCCTTCGCGCTTCCGGCTCTGATTCGTAGACGCTCTCGGGACGACGTCTTCCTGCTCGCCTGGCTGATCTTGCTGGCCGCCATTCTGTGGCTACCCAATCCCGCCGGCAACCTGCGTCGGCGCTTCTTCGACGGTATCTACATGCCCCTGGTGGTGCTCGCGGCACGCGGCATGTTCGGTGCCATCGTGCCCCGGCTGCGTTCCTTGCGAGGTCGCCGCCTGCTGCCCTTCGCGTGGGTTGCGGTGTCCACCATCGGGAGCGCGTTCCTGATTGGCGCACCCCTCCTCTATGCCCACGCCGCGGAGTATTCGCTCTCGTCGGGCGAATACCGAGGCCTGACCTGGCTCTCCGCTCAGGCTCCGGGTGCGGTCCTCTCCACGGCCCGCATGGGCCTCTACATCCCCGCCTATTCGGCGGACTCGGTCTATGTCGGGCAGTACTCGGAGACCTACAACTACGAGGCCAAGGGGCGCTTGGCAGAACGGGCGCTGAGCGGACGGACCAGTGCCGCCGCCCTCGCCCGGAGCGCCCACCTCAACTATGTATTCTGGTCGGCGGAGTCCGGGGCAACGCCGCCCACCGACCTGGGGGTCCCTGCTTTCCGCGCGCCTGGGGTCAGGATCTGGCGGATTTCCTGACCAGTATCACCGCCGCCTTGTCCTCATAGACGACGCGCCAAGACCCGGTCGCGGCGAGCGCATTTACCAGGGCGTCTCCCCGCTGGTCGACCACGAAGTCGATCTTGCGTCGGGCCAGAACGGTCAGCCAATCCTTACGGATGGTCTCGACGTCCTCGTACTGATTCAGCATCGCATCGCCCATCAGAGCCGCCTCGCCGAAGATGTAGACGCGTCGATTGGGGTCGGGGTAGAGGCGCCAGATCAAATATCCACCCCACTGGTACAGGTTGAACATCCGCGTTCCCACCCCGGGGTGGGTGGAGAGCCAGTCGGTGGCTCCGACCGGGAAGGATTGGGCCACCAGCTGGTCCTGCCGCCGGACTCGGTCGGTGGAGGAGACCAGTGAACCGAGGCCGATCAGTATCAGCAGGACCAGGGTGGTCACCGCCATCCAAGCCGGTGCCGGGGACGCTGGCCGGGACTGGTCCCGCCGCCCTCGCCAACCGGTCCAGATCTCTGATCCGTGAACGATCAGGATGGGCGTGGCCGCGGCCACGAAGAGGGCGATATTGCGGACCGACTCCAGGGCCAAAGCCAGCGTGAGCAGCGCCAAGAGGAGGTCGTAGACCGACGGTCGGTGGAGAACGAGCACGGTCACAAGGAGGAGGATCATGAGTTCGAAGGCGCGGAGTTGTGTGTCGTGGAAATTGGGGGAGAACCATTCCACGATGAGCCGCTGCTGAGCTGGACTGGTTAAGGTGTCGATCGGATAGCGGTAGAGGCTAAGCCCGTGTGGCGTCAGCGCCACCGCCGCCACCGAGAGGACGCTGATGATGGCCAGGGTTCTGATCCGCAGGAGGTTGGCGGATCGGCGGTGGAGGAGCCACAGCGTCGCCTCGCTCACCACCGCCACCCCCAGAAACGCAAACCCAATCGCCCACCCGGCGTGCAGGTTGGCCCAGGCCACCATCACGAGCGGGAACCAGATGATGGCTCGGCTCGATCCCTGCAGGTAACTGCGCAACCACATCAGTTCGAGGCAGGAGAAGACGAAGGTGATCATCTGCGCCCGGGGCCCCCAGATCGGGGTGCCCGCCAGGGCTCCCATCACCAAGCCCAGCCCGGCGATCAGGTAGGGGCGCCGGGCCACGTCGGCGGTGCGCCAGATGAGGCAGAACCCGACAAAGGTGAGCAACCCAAAGCCGATCGCGATTCCGGCCATCCCGGTCCACTGGTATCCCAGCCACATCAGGGCCTCGGTCAGATATTCGTGATCGGTCCACACGTGGCCGCTGACGGTGAACGTGTAGAGGTCGTGGGTGGGGATGTTGCGGTGGGCGACGATCCACTCCCCGGTGCGCAGATGCCACCAGAAGTCGGGGTCTTCGACGGGTTGGACGAGGGCGGCGAGGATGGCCAGCATCACCCCTCCCAGGAAGAGGGTGCGCGGACCTAGACGCGCGCGAAGAGCTTCCACGGCCGCGGCAGATAGCGCGGGACCCGGTCCCGGTAGGACGAATATTGAACTGGAAAGGCGTGCTCCAGGATTCGCTCCTCAGCGCGAATACGGATCCATTGAGAGAAGAGCAGGGCCGCGATAAGGACGACCTGCCGCGCGCCCGCGTTGGGCAGGACCAAGCCCACCGCGGCCAGGGCCTCGCCCAGATAGAGGGGGTTGCGGCTGAGCCCGTAGGGACCCTGGCGCACCAGCTTGCGGGCCTCGGGCAGAATCGAAAACGAGCGCCGCAGAGAGCTCAGCGCCCAGACCGTGTAGGACATGGCCACCAGCAGCACCACGTCCGAGAGCCCCAGCAGAGCTGGATGGGGCGCCGATTCCGGAAGCACGCCCACGGCCAGGATGGCGAAGGTTCCGAACAGGGAGGCGAGCCAGATCGCGGGCCGGTGGTCGCTGGCCGACTGAGGCAGGCGAACCGCATACAGCACCACCAGCAGCACGAAGTAGGCCAGCCCCAGGGCCTGGGTCAAGAACTGGATCAGCGGCAGTACGCCGCTGTCCGCCGCCGGCCAGGTGCGGGCGGTGAGCAGGAGCTTGTCGACGACAAAGACGCTGAACACCAGCCCCGGGGCGAGGCGGCCCAGCAGAAGGCCCGCCCAGTAGGAGAACGCTCCGCTCGGGGCGGGGAGGGATACGATCGCATCGCGGCCTGGCATCGGCTCGGTACCGTAGCACCACCGTGCCCATAGACTGTCGATTGGAAGCTTGACATGACCGATTCGAAAAGCCCACCCGCGACCGAGCCCAGCGCCCCACGGCGCGATTCGTCGACGGTTGCGGCCCTTCAGGTCCAGATCACCGAGCTCACCGGGCGCCTGCCCGGGCTGCAGGCGGAGACCGAGCGCATCAATGAAGAGCTCCAGAAATCCCAGGTCATCCGACGGCACGTGGTCCGAAATCCGGAAAAGTTCTCACCCCATGAGCGCGAGAACGTCTTTGAGCACGCGGAGGGCCTGGCCGTTCGTCGACAGCAACTGCGTGATCAGGCCGAAGCCGTTCGCGAGCGGCTGGACCTGTTGGAGCAGGTCAAGGCCTACCTGATCCCGCCCGCCGATCCCAGCCTGCCCAGTACCCTGGACGTCTACCAGGCGGTGGAGTCGGAAAGGCTCCGGATCGCCCGGGATCTTCACGACGGGCCGGCCCAGGTGCTCTCCAATCTGGTCTTGGAGGCAGAGATCCTGGAACGACTCCAGCGTCGCGATCCCGCCCTCCTGACGAGCGAGTTGCAGCAGTTCAAGAATTCAGTCCGCAACGCCGTGGACGACATGCGCCGATTCATGTTCGACCTGCGGCCGGTGTCGCTGGACGAACTGGGTCTGGTCTCCACCATGCGCAGAATCACCAGCGAATACCAGGACCGGACCGGCGTCGTTTGCCGATTCAACGTCATCGGCGATCAGACCGAAATGGCGGCGGTGGTTCAGGATTCGATCTACTGGATCATTCAGGAGGCGCTGACCAACGTCCACCGGCACGCCCGGGCCAGAACCGTGGAGATAAACCTGGACATTGAGGAGTCCGCCATTCGGCTCCGGATCCGCGACGACGGCCAGGGGTTTGATCCCCGCAACTATCACCAATCCAGTGCCCGTCGCAAACTCGGGGTGCTCAACATGAAAGAGCGGGCGGAGGCGGTCGGAGGTCAGTTGGAGGTTCGAAGCCATCCCGGATCCGGGACCAGCGTCGAGGCAATTTTCTCGCCCCGCCTTCCGACCTGAGCGCTGAGCGCCCCGCCCGCCGCCAGCGCGATCCCAAAACGGCAGCGGGGCCCGCATTGAAGGGTCCGAATTGCCCTCCTCCAGGCTCGCAACCAATCGCCCTGAGGGCGGTGTCGGACCGACTTCCACGATTCGCGCAAGTTAGCTCGCGCAGCGGCGTCAATCGGACTGACGGAATCTCGGAAAAAAGAGGAGGTGAAAAGCAAGTGTTGAATCTTTACTTCCGGCTACGGAATCTGCTGAGCCGCCAAGAAGGCCAGGGCATGGTTGAGTACGCCCTGATCCTGGTGCTCGTATCCATCGTCGTTATCGTGATCCTTACTACCATGGGCGGCAAGATTTCGGCGGTCTTTTCGAACGTCGTCAGCGCCCTCGGAACCTAGGCCGACAGCGTTTCGTCGAACGAGTGACATTGCAAGCGAGAGCCCCCGCCGGGGCTCTCGGTTTTCTGGTCGGATTTTGGCGGGGAGGCAGGTGGGCATGACAAGGTCGTCCTGGCACAGCGGGCGGCTCCGCCATGTCCCGACATCCCCACGAGGAGGTGACAGAAACGGTGGTCTTTCCGGCCTCCGGCCCATCCCCGGGCGCGCGGTCCTGGCGGCTCAGGACCGGCCGTGGACAGACCGGTCAAGGCATGGTGGAGTACGCGTTGATTCTCATCCTGGTTTCGATCGTCGGCATTGTTCTGATTATTTCCGTCGGTGGCCAGATCAACAACCTGCTGTCCAACGCGGTGGCAGCGCTGGGTTCCTGACCGCCAAGCGTCCGGTGGGCGAGGTGGGGAGCTGCGCCCTCCCCGGCCCCCGTGCGGCGGGCACGCGCAACTTGATCGTGGCCAGGGCGGGTGGGCGCGGTGGCCTACCGCAAGATCGGGCTCCCATGACCGTCGCCTCAGGAAACGAGAAGTCCACGTTTCATTTCGGAGGTAGTTAGGTCTTGGCAGTCGCACCCGCGCAGTCGCGTCTCCGTCCCGCAAACGGCCGTCTATTCATCGTGGTCGGGGCAGTGCTTGCTCTGCTCGCCTTCCTGGTCGTGATCCTGCAGGGGGGCATCGGTCTGCGGGGGGGACCCTCGGGACCGGTGGTGAACGTGGTCGTCGCCGCCCGGGACATCCCGCTGCGCGCGCCACTGTCGAAGGACGACCTTTCGATTCAGCATTTCGCGCAGTCCGACGCGCCACCCCAGTCATTCGCCACCGAGGCCGCCCTCCTCGGGCTGAGCCCGGTGGCCGAGATCAACATCGCCAAGGGACAGCCGCTGACCCAGAACATGATCGCGCGCAGCGGTGATCTGGTGGCCGGCACCAAGCCCGCCTACCTCCCCATTCCGCAGGGGTTTGTTGCCACCACCATCAAGACCAGCGAACTGCAGGGGGTGGCCGGGTACATCCAGCCCGGCGACTACATCAACGTGGTGGCGACGGTCTCCACGAGCACCTTTCAGCCCACGTCGTCGGCACCGTCCAAGACCGTCACCCGGACCGTCTTCACCAACGTACCGATACTGCGCGCCGGCCCGGCCGGGTCCACCGGACAGGCTGCCGGGGTGCCCTCGAGCCTGACCATCGTCATGAGCCAGTGCGACGCCGACTTCATGCAGTGGCTCTCCCTCAACGCGCAACTGAGCTACACGCTGCCCTCCTACCACGACTATCAGCCTCAGGACACCAAGCCCGATCCCGCCTGCCCCAACGCCCAGGCGGCGGGTCTGGTCAGGCCGGCTGACGTCGATCACCGCTGGGGGTTCACGCAGTAGTCGCAGGCTCGGGTACGCAAACACCAGAACGCGTTCGGGTGGTGATCGTTGACGATGCCCCGCGAACCGTGACCAATCTGCGTCGGTTGCTGGAATTCGAGTCCGACCTGGAGGTGGTGGGGGATGCCTCCAATGCGGCCGGAGCCTTTGAGGCCGCGCGCCGGCTGAATCCGGATGTTCTGGTCATGGACCAGAACCTGGCTGACATGGACGGCCTCAAGGCCACCGAGATGCTCAGCGCCGAGATGCCCCTGACACCAGTCATCCTGATCTCCATCCACAACGATCGGGACTATCTACGACGGGCGATGGAGGCGGGGGCGCGGCAGTTCTTGACCAAGCCAATCGCCATCGACGACCTCTTGGGAGCCATTCGCCGCGTTCACGCCCTCGAGTCGCGCAAGCGGCGGACACCCGACGTCCGGCGCCGGGCCCAGCGCATGGCCCAAACCGGCGACGTCGGCGAGGCGGTCACGGTCGCCCCCGGCCCGGCGCCGCTGCCCGCCGACGCGCCGTCCTCTCGATCTCAGCCGCCCGCATCGCGCCCCGAACTGACCGCCCCCATGCTCCAGGACCTCCCTGCCGGCCGGCCGCCGCTGCGGGCGCGCTCGCTTCTGGACGGAGAACCGACGGCACCTCTGCCACCGATCCCAGCCCCGGTCAAGCCGGATGGGCAGAGTGGCATCGTCAGCGTGGTATTCAGCGGCAAGGGCGGGGTGGGCAAGAGCACCATCGCGGTCAATCTGGCGGCCATGGTGCGGCAGGTCACCGGCGCGTCGGTCGCCATGGTTGACCTGGATCTCCAATTCGGCGACCTGGCGGTGATGCTGGGCCTTGATCCCAGGGGCACCGTGGCCGACGTCACCGGCGCCTGGCCGCACCTCGATGCCACCTTCCTCGGGTCGCTGATGCCGGAGGCACCGGGCGGCATCCGAGTCCTCTCCGCGCCCCTGTCGCCGGAGTTGGCCGATCTGGTCACCCCTGAGCAGGTGCGGCGCATCATCATGACGCTGAAGGACGCATTCGACCACGTGATTGTGGATTGCAGCCAGCATCTCGACGACAAGGTCCTGGAGGCGATGGAGTGCGCCGACCGCATTCTGGTCATCACCGATCTCAACGTCCCCGCCATCAAGGACGCCAAGCTGGCCTTCAAGCTGTTCGAGCAACTCCAGGTCGCCCGCGACCGGGTGCTGCTGGTTCTCAATCGCAGCGACGCGCCCTCCGAGGTGACCGTGGATCAGGTCGAGGCCAATCTGCGGACCAAGGTCTCCGTTCGCATTCCCAGTCAGGGACGGCTGGTGCTGCAGTCGATCCAAAGAGGCGTTCCCTTTGTGCTGAGCAACCCCGAGGCGGAAATCACGCGAAAGATGCGGGAACTCGTCGGCTGTCTGGTACCTTTGGAAAAAGCCACTCCCAAGCGCGCTAAGAGATCCCCGCGCCGGCTCTTCACGCGGGACTCGGCCAGCTGATATGGGGTTGCTCGATCGGGTCAAGTCCAGCCAGGAGAACGCCGCTGTGCCGGCGCCACCCTCGGCTGTCCAGACGCCGCCGCCGCCAACCCTGAACCCGCCTCGGGCGGCGCCACCCGCCGCACCCGGGCCACCCACGCTGCCACCGCCGCAAGGCGTCGATCGGTCCCGACTATCGGCTGCAACCCCACCACCACCAACGCTTGCGGCCGGGTCGCGATCGGGGGGCCCCGACGGAGCCAGCCCCGCCTTCACCGCCGCCAAGGTGCACGTCCACGCCAAGCTTCTGGAGCGCTACGCGGACAAGTTGACGGTGACCGATCGGGCCGGGGTGCGGGAAAAGATTCAGGAACTGGCCGACGAATATTTCCGGATCAACGCCGTCTCGGTGACGATGACCAAGACCGAGCGGGATCGCCTGGTTGAGTCGCTGCTCGACGACGTGTTGGGTCTGGGGCCGATGCAGCAGCTGGTTGACGACCCCGACATCTCCGAGATCATGATCAACCACCCCAAGCAGGTCTATATCGAGCGGCAAGGCCAGCTCATGCTCTCCGGCGTCACCTTCGAGAGCTCCAAGCAGTTGATGCTGGTCATCGACCGCATCGTGAGCACCGTCGGCCGCCGCGTTGACGAGTCGACGCCCATGTGTGACGCCCGCCTCCAGGACGGATCCCGCGTCAACGTGATCATTCCGCCGCTGGCCCTGAAGGGGCCCTGCCTCACGATCAGGAAGTTCTCGCGTGAGAAGCTGGGGCCGCAGGATCTGCTCCGATTCGGATCCGGGACGGTGAACCTGATCCAGTTCCTTGAGGCCTGCGTGCGGGCTCGGTTCAACATCCTCGTCTCGGGAGGCACCGGTTCGGGCAAGACCACCCTCCTCAACATCCTCTCCTCCTTCATCCCGGCCGAGGAAAGGATCATCACCTGCGAGGACGCCGCCGAGCTTCAGCTTCAGCAGGATCACGTAATCACGCTGGAATCGCGGCCGCCCAACGTTGAGGGCAAAGGTGCTGTTTTGATTCGCGACCTGGTCAAGAACTGTCTGAGAATGCGCCCCGATCGAATAATCGTGGGCGAATGCCGCGGCGGGGAGGCGCTGGACATGCTCCAGGCCATGAACACCGGCCATGACGGTTCGATGTCGACCCTGCACGCCAACAATCCCCACGAGGCGCTGGGCCGGCTTGAGACGCTGGTCCTGATGGCCGGTGCCGAATTGCCCTCCCGCGCGATCCGGGAACAGATGGCTTCGGCGGTGCACCTGATAGTGCAGCAGCAGCGTTTGCGGGGCGGTCCGCGCAAGATCGTCAGCGTTTCGGAGATAACCGGGATGGAGGGCGGCGAGATCAAATTCCAGGAGATTTTCAAATTCGTTCAGGTGGGGGTCAGCGCCGAGGGCCAGGCCATCGGGTACCACACCGCAACCGGCATCGTCCCGCTACGCATGGAGCAGCTCAAGTCGAGCGGCGAGGATGTGCCAGAGCACATCTTTCAACCGACGCCGCCCCCACCCATGGCGCAGATGTACTGATGACGAAGAGGCACGCGAAATGATCACGGTCGTGGGCGGGCTCATCGCCGCCGCGGGAGTTTTCCTGCTCGTGGTGGGGCTCGGCCAAGCGCGGGCGCGCCCGCTATCCGAGGGCCCGAATGGGCCGCCGCTTACCAACAAAGGCCGGGCGCCGTCGGCCTGGCGGGGAGGGCCGAAAGCGGCCCCCGCGGCAAACACCCGGGAGCGTTTGAACCGCGTCTTCGAGCCGCTTGCGCGGCGGACCGGGAAAGGCAATGCCAAGCGCGGCCGCCTGCCCTTGTCCGAGCAGCTGGCCAAGGCAGACCTCAAGCTGCGCACCTCCGAGTTCTTGATGATCCAGGTCGGCGCGGTGGGGCTGCTGGCTCTGGTCGGGCTCTGGCGATTTGGGGTCGGTCCACAGATGATCCTGCTCGGCATTGCCGGCTATTTCGCTCCTGGAATCTGGGTCAAGCGTCGCATGGCGGGCCGGCTCAAGGCCTTCAACAACCAGTTGGGGGACACCCTGGTGCTGCTCTCAAACGCCTTGAAGGCCGGCTATTCGTTTGCCCAGGCGATCGATACCGTGGCCAAGAACGCCACCCCTCCGATCTCGGTCGAATTCGCCCGCGCGGTCCGCGAGATGAACCTCGGCGGATCGGTCGACGAGGCCCTCCAGAACATGACCCGACGCATCGAAAGCCCGGACTTCGATCTGGTTGTCATCGCCGTCGCCATCCATCGCACGGTGGGTGGCAATCTGGCCGAAATCCTCGACAACATCGCCCACACCATCCGGGACCGAATCCGGATCAAGGGCGAGATCAAGACTCTCACCGCTCAGGCTTCGGCCTCGGGCACCCTGATCACCTTCCTGCCCATCGTCCTGGGCGGCATCCTGTACCTGATCACGCCCACCTACTTCAGGCCCATGACGCAGTCGTTCATCGGCTGGGCAATGCTCGGGATCGCCGCCTTTCTCATCTTCATCGGCAACCTGATCATCCGGCGCGTGGTCGCCATCGAGGTCTAGCCGGTGCCCCCGCTTCTACTCGGAGCAATGGCGGCGGCGGGGGTCTTCCTCTTCTTTCTGGGGTTGGCCAGCCGCCCCACGTCCAGCGCCGCGGACATGGTGGCAGAGCGTCTCCAGTCCTATGCCCGGGGAGGTGTGGACCTTCCTCTCACCGAAGACGAGATCGTCCTGCAACAGCCCTTCAGCGACCGCTTCATCCGCCCCACCGTCGAGCGCGTGGGCCGCTATTTCGCGGCCCGGACCTCGGAGCAGCAGCGTTATTCGCTGCTCACCCAGCTCGACCTGGCAGGCCGACCGGGGGATCTCTCGCCGGAGGACTTCACCGTCTTCCGCTACGCCGCCTGCGTGGCCCTCTTCGCGGTCGGGCTCCTGCTCGGGGCGCTGACCGGCGAACCCGTCCTGATTGTCGTTTTCGCCGCCGTGACCGCCCTGATGGGCTTCTATGGACCCCTCCTATGGCTCCGCTCGAGGGTCTCGAAACGCCGCCGCGAAATTCAGATGGCGCTACCCGACGCGCTCGATCTGTTGACCATCGCGGTGGAGGCCGGGTTGGGCCTGGACGCCGCCATCAAACGGGTCACCGAGAAGTTTCAGAACGCCCTGGCGGATGAATTCGCGAAGGTACTGCAGGAGACGATGCTGGGCCGCTCCCGGCTCGACGCCCTGGACGAGATGGGTCGGCGGAGCGGGGTGGAGGACCTGCACAATTTCGTTCAGGCCATCATCCAGTCCGAGCAGATGGGGGTGGGTGTGGCCCGAATACTGCGCCTGCAGTCGGACGAGATTCGCCGCAAGCGCCGCCAGCGGGCGCAGGAGAAGGCCGCTCAGGCAAGTCTCAAGATGATGCTGCCGATGGTCGGTTGCATCTTCCCGACGCTCTGGATCGTGCTGCTCGGACCGGCCGTGTTGCTCGTGCTCAAGGTGCGAGGCTGATCGCCTCAGGGTTCGGCGAGGAACTCGATTGTGGCCCGACGGAAGTCCTTGGAGACCACCGCACGCATGTGGTCGCGGCCGGGCAGAGAGATGAAGCGGGCACGCGCGAGGCGGGCGGCGAACTTGGAGGCGGCGTGGGCGAGCGGGTCCTGGTCTCCCGCGACCACCAGCACCGGGCGGCTGACCTGGGCCACCTCCGCCGCCGAGGGCGTTTGGTGGTGGCCCTCTATGCAGCAGGCGAGGGCCTCCAGGTCATTGTTGGCCCTGGAGGCGGCGAATCGATGAAAGTGCTCGATGGCCGGATCAGAGTCGGGCTGGGCCGAGCGCAGCCGCCGCGCGATCGCGGCCGTCTGGATCCGCGGCGAGCCGTCGTATCCACCCAGAACGGCGTGATCAACTTTGGGCTGGCTCTCAATGAGCAGGCGGAGTGCGATCTGGGCCCCCATCGAATAGCCGATCACGTCGGCGCTGGTGAGGCCGAGATGCTGCAGGAAAAACCCTACGTCGGCGGCCATCACGATGCGGTCGTAATCGATCGCACGGTGGGGCTTGTCGCTCTGGCCGTGGCCGCGAAAGTCGAGAGCGGCCACCAGGCGACCGCTCTTGACCAGCGCATCGACCCAACCCGAGCCCACCCAGTTGAGCTCCAGGTCGCTGGCGAATCCGTGCAGGAGAAGCACGGGTTCGCCGGTCGGATTCCCGAAGGTCTGGAAGTGGAGCCTCACCCCCTGCGATTCAAAGAAGGGCATCTGCGCCTAGGGTATGGAATACCGTGACCGTTCAGTCCGCCTCCGCCCTCGTGCATGACGCCACCGGCGCCGTGCTGGCGGATCGCCTGATGAGGCCTCGAACCATGTGGGGCCGGGGGCTGGGGCTGATGTTCCGAGCCCGACTGGACCCCGGCCAGGGGATGTGGATAGGTCCTTGCAATGGAATTCACATGTTTTTTATGAGATTCGCGATCGATGCCATCTTCGTGGACAAGACCATGCGCGTGGTCCGCACCTACCGCGGACTGCGGCCCTGGCGAGTGGTGCCCCTGGTGCGCAAGGCGAAGGCCGTTTTCGAACTGCCTTCGGGCCAGATCGACGCCGTGGGTCTTGAGCTGGCCGCGGGCGAGCTGTTGCGCATCCAAACCGATCGGGAGTGGGCCGCTCCCACGCTGGGTACGGCCCCCAGGCGATGAAGATCTTTGCGCCACCAGGGTCAAATCCCCGCGCGCCAACCGGCATAGACGGGTCCATGACGACCCGGGAGGACCATGGCAGTACAGATCCCCGGAATTAACATCGATGAGTACTACGCGCAGCTGGGTCCCATCCAGCCGCTCATCACCGACGATCGTGTCACCGAGGTCATGGTCAACGGGACCGATCACGTCTACGTCGAGATGGCCGGCAAGGTGCTTCTCACCAATATTCGCTTCGAGAACGAGGAGCAACTGCTGAACGTCATCCAGTTCATCGTTCGCTCCGTCGGCCGCAGGATCGACGACCGGGTGCCGATCGCCGACGCGAGACTCGCGGACGGCTCCCGGGTCAACGCCGTCATCCGCCCGCTGGCGGTGGACGGGCCCAGCCTCACCATCCGGAAGTTCGCGCGCGACCCCTTCCAGGTCGAGGACCTGGTTCGCTTTGGCAGCTGTAGTGAAGCCGGATTCGGCTTTCTGAAAGCGTGCGTTCTGGCCAAGGCGAACGTTGTCGTCTCCGGCGGAACCGGCACCGGCAAGACCACCTTCCTCAACGTTCTGTCCGGGTTCATACCGGTCGAGGACCGCATTGTGACGATTGAGGATGCAGCTGAGCTCCAGCTGCATCAGGAGCACGTGGTGCGGCTGGAGACCCGGCCCAAGGACATCAACGGAGAGGGTGAGATCACCATCCAGCGTCTGGTCATCAACTCACTGCGCATGCGTCCGGAGCGGATTGTGGTCGGGGAGTGCCGGAGCGGCGAGGCGCTGGACATGCTGCAGGCCATGAACACCGGGCACGACGGGTCGATGACCACACTCCACGCCAACAGCCCCCGCGACGCCCTCGCCCGCCTCGAGACGCTGGTGCTGATGGCGGGGGTGGACCTGCCTGTCAAGGCCATCCGCCAGCAAGTAGCCAGCGCCATCAACGTCTTCTGCCAGCTGAACCGTCTCCGCGATGGGTCGCGCCGGGTGACCAGCATTACCGAGGTGATGGGAATGGAGGGGGAGACCATCACCATGCAGGAGATATTCAGGTTCGATTCCCAGGGAGCCTCGGCCGATGGCAAGATCCTCGGTGAGTTCGCGCCCACCGGCATCCGGCCGCAGATTCTGGATCGGATGTTCGCCATGGGCCTGGAGCTTCCCACCGAGATCCTGAGCCTCTTCCCGGATCCGCGCTCCGGTAACGGCTGGCAGCGGAACTAGGTCGCTAGCGGCCGCGGCGGAAGGCGGGATTGAGGCCGCCTGGCACTGGGTATGATCGGTTCAGGCCGAACCGCTGGCGTCGGTTCCATGTCACAAGGACTTTTCATTGCGAATACTCCCGCACCTGCTGGACCCAAATCAGCGCGAGGTCAGGCAGCATCTGGCCCGCGCGGCTGAGATCGGTGCTCTAGAGCCCGAGCTGCAGCGCCTCGACCCAGCCGCCTTCGCCGAGCGGGCACGCGAGCTGCGCGAGCGGGCGAAGGAGGGGGAGCCTCTCGACGACCTCTTGGTGGAGACCTTCGCCCTGGTCCGAGAGGGTGCCTGTCGAAGCCTGGGTATGCGGCATTTCGACGTCCAGTTGGTGGGTGGGATCGTGCTCCACCAGGGCAAGATCGCAGAGATGCGCACCGGCGAGGGCAAGACCCTGGTGGCGACGCTGGCGCTGGCCCTGAACGCGCTCGCCGGACAGGGCGTGCACCTGGTCACCGTCAACGACTACCTGGCTCGCCGCGACGCCGGCTGGATGGCTCCCCTCTACCACCTCCTCGGCCTTTCGGTGGGGGTCATCCACTCCTCCGCTCCGGGGGCAGCCAATTCCTATGTCTACGACCCGGAATTCATGGATGAGTCGCATAGCGATCCCCGGCTCCAGCACCTGCGCCCGGTGGAGCGGCCGGCTGCCTACGCGTGCGACGTGACGTACGGCACCAACAACGAGTTCGGGTTCGACTACCTGCGTGACAACATGGCCGCCGACGCCTCCCAGCGGGCCCAGCGGGGACAGGTCTTTGCCATCGTCGACGAGGTCGATTCGATCCTCGTCGACGAGGCTCGCACCCCGCTCATCATCTCCGGTCAGGGTGAGGAATCGACCGAACTCTATCGGCAGTACGCGCAGTTGGCGGCGCGCCTCGTCGAGGAGGTCGACTACACCGTCGAGTTGAAGCATAAATCCGCCTCCCTGACCGAGGAGGGCATGGCCAAAATTGAGCGCTGGACCGGGATATCGAATATCTATGACCTGGAGCGGATCTCCGAGGCGCATCAGGTCAACCAGGCCCTGAAGGCCAAGGCCCTCTTCCTCCGAGACCGGGACTACCTGGTCCTCAACGGCGAGGTGGTGATTGTCGACGAGTTCACGGGCCGGACCATGCCCGGCCGTCGCTGGTCAGACGGCCTCCACCAGGCCATCGAGGCCAAGGAGGGCGTGGCCGTGCAGCAGGAAATGAAGACCCTGGCCACGATCACGCTGCAGAACTACTTTCGCCTCTACCCCAAGCTGGCCGGAATGACGGGTACGGCGCTGACCGAGGCGGAGGAGTTCCACAAGATCTACGGGCTGGAGGTGGTCGAAATCCCAACCCACCGGCCGATGATCCGGGCTGATCATTCGGATTTGATCTACAAGTCCGAGGAGTCCAAGTTCGAAGCCGTCATTGACGACATCGTGGACAAGAATGGACTCGGTCGTCCGGTGCTGGTGGGGACCGTCTCGGTGGAGAAATCGGAGCGGCTCTCGCGGATGCTCGACAAGCGGGGGGTGCCGCACGACGTGCTCAACGCCAAGCAGCATGAGCGCGAGGCCGCCATCGTCGCCGCTGCCGGCCAGCGCGGTGCGGTCACCATTGCCACCAACATGGCCGGGCGAGGCACCGACATCGTATTGGGCGAGGGCGTCGCCGACCTGGGCGGGCTGCACATCATCGGCACCGAGCGCCATGAGAGCCGGCGCATCGACAATCAGCTGCGTGGTCGTTCGGGGCGCCAGGGCGACCCCGGCTCGAGCCGCTTTTTCATCTCCCTTGAGGACGATCTGATGCGCATCTTCGGTCCCGCGGCGGACCGCATCGGGAGGCTGATGGAGAGGCTCGAGGTCGAGCCGATTGAGCACAAGTGGGTCGCGGGTTCGATCGAGAGCGCCCAGAAAAAGGTGGAAGGCATCAACTTCGACGCTCGCAAGCACGTGGTCGAATACGACGACGTCATGAACCATCAGCGCGAAATCATCTACGGCGAGCGGCGCAAGGTACTGGAGGGTGCCGACACCCAGACCAACATCGACGACTACATCGGCGATGTGGTGACCAAGGGGGTGGAGGCCAATTGCGTCGGTCGGCACCCCGAAAACTGGGATGTCGAGTCACTCCTCCAGTACCTCGCCCAATACTTCCCGCTGGCCGCCAATACGTCGGTTCCAGAGTCGGCGCTGAGCAGCGGCCAGGCGGGTCTGATCGAGTATCTGTTCGACGCGGCCCGGGCCGCCTATGAGGCCAAGCGTGAGTCCCTGGGGGACGAGGAGCTCTGCCGCCAGGTCGAGCGGTTTGTCCTGCTCCGAACCGTCGACCAGAAGTGGATCGACTACTTGACTACGATGGAGCACTTCAAAGAGGGCGTCGGGCTGCAGGCATACGGCCAGAGGGACCCCCTGGTGGAATACAAGAACGAGGCCTTTCAGATGTTCAACGAGCTCACCGACTCGATTCGGGCCGACGTGGTGGCCAATATCTTCCGTGTCCAGGTGACGCCCCAAGAGCCGCCCCCAGAGGTTCATTCGGTCCTGGACCGGGCGGTGGGCCAGCGCTCGTTGGCCGCGGTGGGGGGCGGGCCCGACACGTCCAAGATCGGCCGCAACGATCCCTGCTGGTGCGGGTCCGGACGCAAATACAAGCGCTGCCATGGCAGATAGTCGCGTCGCGGGCGACCTCTTGCGGCGGATCCTGGCGCTGAAGGAGCATCTTTGACCTGCCTGTCAAAGCGATCCGAGCGTCCGAACTAGACCGTCAGCTGACCGCCCCCGGCGCATGGGATGACCCGCTGGCAGCTGGGCACGCCGCGAGGGAGGCGTCCGAGATGCGGCAGGAGGTCGAGGGTTGGGCGAAATTGGAGGCCAGGGCGCGGGACCTGGCTGAGCTGGCGGGATTGGCCAGCGGTGACGCGGAGTTGGAGCGGCAGTTGGAAGCGGAGGCCGATGGTCTGACCAAAGAACTGCAGGGGAGAGAACTGGAGTTGCTCTTTGGGGACCCGTACGCATTCCACAACGCCGTCATCAGCATCAGCGCCGGACAGGGCGGGATCGATGCTCAGGATTGGGTGGAGATGCTTCTGCGCATGTACGGCAAGTGGGCGCAGCCGTCGCCCGACTTGGTCAGCACGCTGAGACCGGGCGCGGAGGTGGAGATTTTGGAGACCGCTCAGGGCGAGGAGGCGGGGCTCAAGGGGGCGACGTTCATCGTCCGGGGCAAGCGCGCCTACGGCTTGCTGCGCGGAGAACACGGTGTCCACCGCCTGGTGCGGATATCTCCCTTCGACCAAAACCACCGCCGCCACACCTCGTTCGCGCTGGTCGAGGTCATGCCCGAACTGGACGCCGCTGAGGAAGCGGAATTGCAGATCAACGCGGATGATCTGCGGATCGACACCTATCGCTCCACCGGTGCCGGTGGTCAGCACGTCAACAAGACCGACTCGGCCGTTCGCATCACCCACCTGCCATCCGGGATCGTCGTTTCATGCCAGAACGAACGATCCCAGATGAAGAACCGGGAGCTGGCCATGAAAGTCCTGAAATCGAGGCTGTTCCAGGCGCAGCAGGAGGACGAGCGGAGAAAGCGAGAGCAGCTGCGCGGCGCCGTGTTGCCAGCTGAATTCGGGTCACAGATTCGCAACTACGTCCTGCAGCCCTACACGCTGGTCAAGGACGTTCGCACCGGGGTGGAGGTGGGGAACGCCCAGGCCGTGCTGGCCGGAGAGTTGGAGCCCTTCATCGAGGGCTGGCTGAGGACCCAGATCGGCGCCTATACGGCTCCGATGGTCATCAGTTGAGCTGATGCGACTCGAACAGGCTCGGCGCAGGATCGGCGAATTGCCCGAGTTGCACGCCTTTTTGGCGGTTACCGAGGAGGACGGCGAGGGGGTCGTGGTGGCCGTAAAGGACAACATCGACGTTCGTGGTTTTGTGACCACGGTCGGCTCCGAGCTGCGGCCCCGGATTCCGGCCCGGCGGGACGCGACCGTCGTGGCCAACCTGCGCCGGCAGGGTCATTTGATCGTGGGCAAGACGAATCTTCACGAATGGGCACTGGGCCACACCAGTGCCAACCCCCATTTTGGCTCGGTGGCCAATCCCCGGGCGCCAGGACGAATTCCGGGCGGATCCTCGGGTGGGTCGGCGGCGGCGGTGGCGGCGGGCCTGTGCGACTGGGCCTTGGGCACCGACACCGGGGGCTCGATTCGAAATCCAGCTGCGTTCTGCGGGGTGGTCGGCCTGCGCCCGTCCCAGGGGCTGATCAGCCGCCGGGGGATCTTCACCAATTCGTTCACGTTTGACACCGTCGGTCCAATGGCACGCGATGTTGACGGCGTCGCGCTAGGCCTCTCGGCGATGATGGGCCGGACGCCGGGGGCACCGGTCGCCCGCTCACTATCGGATCTCAAGTTGGCGATCCCGGAGGGCTGGGTGCAGGGGCTGGACGAGCCGGTTGCCCGCGCCTGGGCGAAAGCCACCCGGGGACTTCCCGAGGTCCGACTGCCGGCGTTGATGCCGATGTTTGAGCTCTACGACCACATCGCGCTTCCGGAGGCGGCGATGATTCAGCGCCAGGACCTCGAGAGCTCACCCGACTCGTACGGGGCCGACGTTCGCGCCCGCCTGATGAAAGGGCTTGGAATTCCCGCGGTCGACTACCTCTGTGCGCTCTCCAAGTTGGCGTCGCTGCGCCGCCAAACGCGGCGAGCCCTGCAGGGTATCGATGCCCTTTTGGTACCCACCGCACCCTGCGCTGCGCCCACCCTGGAGGAGGCTCTGGCCGAGCCCTGGGGACCGCTGGGTCGATTCACGCGACCCCTGTCCATGACCGGACTTCCAGTCCTCAACCTGCCTCTGCCGGTCCAGGGAGCCCCGATCGGCATCCAGGTGGTGGGCCACTTTGGAGGCGAACACGGGCTGCTTGAGGTCGCCCGTGCACTGGAGAGGTCGTGGCTCGCCTCTCACGACTGAGGTGCCAGGGAGTTCTCCGTCCGTAGCGTCGGCGGGGGAGAGCGACGGTCGGATTCTTGACCAGGCGAGGGGCCTGGTTGACCGCCTCTTTGAGCTCGACTATACTTCACGCAAGTTCACGCGGCCGTCCAGCACATTCCTCAACGCGTCGCAGCATTATGCTTTTCAAGCCTGAATTTCCGAACCACGCGGTCGTCAGTCTCCAGCACGTTTGGAAGCGCTATCCGAACGGCACCGAGGCTCTACGGGACGTGGATCTGCAAATACCCGACGGGGATTTTGTCTTTCTGGTGGGAAGTTCAGGGGCTGGAAAGTCGAGCCTGATTCGGCTCCTGATCAGGGAGGAGAAGGCGACCTCGGGAAAGATCTTCGTGCACGGGGATGAGCTGGGGCGACTTCGCCGCCGCCGGCTGCCTGGCTTTCGGCGCAAGGTTGGCTTGGTATTTCAGGACTTCAAGCTGCTGCCCCGTCTGACGGCGTTTGAGAACGTTGCCTTCGCTCTGCGGGTGATCGGCGACTCGAGCGGTCAAATCAAGACCAAGGTCGAATCTGCCCTGGGCACGGTCGGTCTTGATGACAAGGGCTCCAAATACCCTCAAGAGTTGTCTGGAGGGGAGCAGCAGCGTGTCGCCATCGCGCGGGCGCTGGTGCACGGACCCAAGCTGATAATCGCGGACGAGCCGACCGGTAATCTCGATCCGGCCACGGCTTGGGGGATCATGCAACTCTTTCTTCGCATCAATTCCGATGGCGCAACAATCGTGATGGCCACCCACAACCGCGAGATCGTCGACCTCCTTCGCCGCCGGGTGGTCGTGATCCAGGACGGTCAGGTGGTGAGGGACGATCGTTCTGGGAGATACCATGAAGATCTGGCGTCATCTGCTCTTCGCGCTTAGGACGGCCTGGCTGAGCTTCTGGCGCAACGCCGCCGTGAGCTTGGCGGCAGTGGTTTCGATAACGCTCATCCTCGCCCTCTGTGGAATCACCCTGATCATCGGGCACTCCCTGGGTCAGGTGTTGCAGGGCTATCGGCATAAGGTGAGCATCATCAGCATCTCGGTGGCTGACCGTACGCCCCTGACGACGGTTCAGGAGTTCATGGATCAGTTGCGCGCTCGCCCCGGCGTCACCTCGGTTCAGTTCTCAACCAAGCAGCAGGAGCTTGCCAATTTCGCGAGCAACCCGACCAACCAGCAGTTGGTTCAACAACTCAACGACAACCCGGTGGCGGCCAGAATTCGGGTTAGGGTCAGCCGCCTTGCCGACATCAAGCAGATCGACACCATGGCCCGGTCCTGGCGAGGTGTGGACCCGAACGGGGCCACCGACTATCAGGGTGACTTCATCAACAACCTCCTTCGCCTGTCGGCGTGGGTCAACATCGCCGGCCTGATCCTGATGTCGGTTCTGGTCGTTGCGTCGGTGGTCATTGTCATGAACACCATCCGGACCGCGGTCTATCACCGTCGCCAGGAAATTGAGGTCATGAAATTGGTCGGTGCCACGGAATGGTTCGTGCGCGGTCCATTTGTGATTGAGGGGCTCATGACCGGGCTGATCGCAGCCGGAATCGCCCTCGGCGTTCTCCTGACGGCCTACCGTCCGGTCGTAAACGGACTCCAGTCGCAACTGTTCTTCCTGCCCCTCTCTTACGATCCCGGATTCGTCTCCACGCTGGGCCAGGACCTGCTCTGGGCGGGCGTGCTGCTGGGTGCGGTTGGCAGCTACGTCGGGGTCAGACGGTACGTGAAGGTCTAGAAGCGCTGAATGGTGGGCGGTCGGCCCCCGGTGGCCGATCCGTGGGGCGTTTCCTCCCACCGGACCGCACGTGCAAATGAGAATTCCACCGACGGTGCGACGCTGGGTGACGATCTCGGTTGCCGTGCTGGCGGGCGTGGTCATCGCCTTTGGATCGGGGGTCTGGGCGGATCAGAGCCTTCCCCAGTACATCCCCACGCTATTTCAGCCGGCCCCCTCCCGCGGTGGACTGAATACCGGCGAGCTGAGCCAGGCGGTGCGGGTGATAGAGGCGAACTACTACGATCCCTCGTTGAACTACTCCCATTTGACAGAGGGCAGCATCAACGGCTTGGTCCAGGCTCTAGGGGATCGCTTCACCCGCTATTTGGACCCCGCCGAGTACCGCTCACTGCGGGATTCGCTGGCCGGACGCCAGACGGGCGTCATCGGCGCCTACGTTGCGTTTGAGAACGGGCGACCGGTGATTTCAGGATTGCTCCCGTCGTCGCCCGCCCTGGCGGCCGGACTGCACGCTGGAGACGTCGTGGTCACGATCGACGGCCAGGACACGCTAAACATGAGCGCGGATGCCGCCAGATCGCTCATCTCGGGTAGCCCGGGTACGACCGTCAAATTGGTGGTGCTGAGGGGAACTCAGTCTTTGGACCTGACCATTAGCAGGCAGAACTTTTCCAGCCCTACCGTCGCCTCGAGCATGCTCGAGGGGAGCGTTCTCTACATCCGTGTTTACGAGTTTGGTAACTCCACCCAGGCCGAATTCGCCGCTGCATTGAAGCAGTCGTTGCCAGGGGCGACGGCCATGGTCTTGGACCTACGCGACAATGGCGGAGGCTTGGTGAGCGCGGCGACGGCCATGATCAGCCAATTCGTGTCCTCGGGCGAGGCATTCGAATTAAGGGGGCGTTCGGGCAACCAGGTCGTCAACGTCAAGGGGAGCCCTCAGGCGGCCAAGATCCCGCTCGTCGTCTTGGTCAACGGCAACACCGCCTCGGCCTCGGAGATCGTTTCCGGATCTCTGCAGCGCCACGGCCGGGCCAAGTTGGTTGGCGTGAAAACGTTCGGAAAGGGTTCGGTGCAACAGGACTTCACCTTGGGCAGTGGGGGAGACCTGCACCTGACGGTGGAGCACTGGTTTCTCCCGGGTGGGATCTCGGTTGATCAGCGTGGGTTGAATCCCGATACGAGCGTCGAGCTGGCCCGCCCCGCAGACATGTTTGATGTGGTGGAGCCATCTCTTGGTTACACACGGGACGCGCAGCTGGAGGCGGCGCTGAAGGTGCTGGCGGGGACCTGATCTCGCGTGCCGTGAAAGGTCGGATTGGGATTTAGCACAATCCCCGGCGTTCGGAGATGGCTGAAGGGCCCCGCGGAAGTTGCCCTCGCCCAGGGTGCGTACGCCCGGTGGGCGAATCAGAGATGATTGCGAGGGTGCCGGCCGCCGCGGTACCAAACGCGGCTTCTCCACACCAGGACTGTCACGCGGGCGGTTAGCTCAGCTGGCTAGAGCGCCTCGTTTACACCGAGGAGGCCGGGAGTTCGAATCTCTCACCGCCCACCCTGAAGTCGCGATTCGAACTGCCTCCTGGC
>Ga0307373_10001086_pt1 | contig 51322 bp, 62 predicted proteins | sample OX2MG_FD_202534 | JGI IMG/M metagenome (GOLD analysis project Ga0307373, IMG submission 202534) | Soil microbial communities from Risofladan, Vaasa, Finland - OX-2 | ecosystem: Environmental > Terrestrial > Soil > Coastal area > Acid sulfate soil | place: Finland: Risofladan, Vaasa | collected...
CTCGAGCTGCTCGGCGTCGACCCCCGAAGACCCCGCTGAAGAGCCGCAGGTCATGATCGCGGAGACATCACCCCTGCATGTGCTGAACACCCGGCTAGCCCCCGCCGCGGCAGCGCAGCCGCGCGAGATGACGGCCGCTGATGCTCTCGCCGCCCGCGGCTGGCAGCTCTCGCCCGCCACCGGCAGCGGATGCCAGGTGACAGAGACCGGCCAGTCCTGCGGCGCCGAGGTGCGGCATCTCATCTCCGGGCCCTACGGTGAGCATGCCTGGGTGTGCCAGCATCATTACGGCACCTTGTGCAAGCTCATCAGGGCCGCGGAGCGGAGGCCAGCGTGACCGCGCTCCCGCAGGCCAGCCTGGCCAGCGTCCTGCTCCGGGTCGACGCGATCTGGCATCCCGGCGGCGGCACCCCGCATCACCTCCTGTACGGCATGACCGGGGCCGGGAAGACCACGCTCATCAAGGCCCTGCTCGGCCTGTGCCCGTATGAGCGCGTGCTCGTGCTCGACCCCAAGCCGCATCCCGATCCCGTCTGGGACGGCCCGTCGATCGTCCCGGGGTACAGCCGGGCCACTGACCCATGCTCCCCGTAGGCGGACACCACGGCGTAGGCGTGCTCATGGCTGACCCAGCCGGCCACGATGGCTACCCCGGTCACCGCGGCCACGGTGCTCCACCTGATCAGGCGCCCGGTCCCGTTCACGGCTTCCCCCCGGTCCTGGGGCGGCGTGCTACCTCGCGGTAGTGGCCGAGCATGTCGCCTAGCGTCCTGTGGCTCAGCGCCTCCAGCTCTGCGATCTGGCGGCGCAGGGCGGCATCCGCGCGGCCCGGCCCGGTGGCCTCCCGGCCCGGTCGCCGGCGGCCACGGCGCAGGCCGAGCGCGAACGACCCGGCGGCGATCACCACGGCGGCGAGCAACTGCCCCAGCGCGTGGTGCAGGATTTCCTGCCCGGCCCCCAGGACCGTGATCATGGCGGCGCAGGCGAGCCGCAGGCTCACGTGCCTCATGGTGCGGAGCTTCACGCTGTCCTCCAGTGGCGTGCGGGGATGACGTACCGGTGCAGGACGGCGGCCAGGCCGAGCGTCCCGGCCGGCACGGCGGCCACGGCGGCCAGCACCGCGGGGGCGTACCCGGCGGCGGACGCGCCGGCAGCGGCCAGCAGCAGGCAGGCGGCGCGGACCCCCGGCGAACGCAGTGACCAGGCGGCCAGCACCGTCAGGACAGCGGGCAGGAGCACGCTCACGGCTGGCCCCCCATCTCGTGAATCCTGAGCGTGATATAGATCCGCACGCCTGGCTGCGGCGGTTGCGGCGCGGCCCGGACCGGCCCAGCACGTCCATCCCTGCCCCGGCGTAATCGGTGATCAGGGCGGCGGCCAGGGCCACGTCGTCAGGCTCACCGGTCAGGCGCACCCTGACCACGCCGGGCATGTCCCCGGCCGCGTGGCGGGCCTGGCGGCGGGCGCCGCTCATGACTGCCGCTCCCGCCACGCGACGGCGGCCTCGTGCCCGGCTACGTACAGCTCACGCTTCCCGCCCGGCTCAGGCTGGCCGCGGAAGTGATGCCAGCCGGCCATCTGCCAGAACATCCCGACGTGGCCGCCGCAGGTGACGCAGTACGGCTCGTAACCGCCGTCCTCGTCCTCGTCGTCCGGGTCGTCACCGTCGTCTGCGCTCCCCGCTGGCCCGGCGACCACGGCGGCGAGATGCCTGCGGCATTCCGCCGCGCAGCTCAGCAGATCCGCCGGCGGCGAGTCCCGGGGACGTCTCGACGGTCGCGGCGAGGAACTCCCGGGCACGGGCCACTGCGGCAGCGGGCATCTCGCGGCCAGCGCCGGCACTGGCCTGCGCCTGGGCGCCCAGCTCCATGCTGCCCGCCAGGGCGAGGGTGATGTCCTTGATGCGGTAGGACGCGTGCTCGGCGATCGCCTGGCGGCTCGCCGTCTCGTCCGCTAGCCGGGTGTTCAGCACATGCAGGGGTGATGTCTCCGCGATCATGACCTGCGGCTCTTCAGCGGGGTCTTCGGGGGTCGACGCCGAGCAGCTCGAGGAGCCGGGCTTGCAGGGGCGGTGGCCGTGGGATCTCGGCCGGGCTGGTATCGGTGGCGGGCATGAGCCGTAGGCGGGATAGGGCGGTGAAGATGAGCCGGCCGGTGGGCTTGGCCGGCTGTCCTGCCCACAGCCCGGCGAGTTTGACCGCGGGGCTGATGGCCAGGCGGACGGCCCGTTCGACCAGGCTGAAGATGAGCAGGGCCAGGCAGATGACGCTGATGAGTGCCTGGATGCGGCGGTTGTTCTTCAAGAACATGGGGGCGACGGCGATCGGGCCCTTGAAGTTGCTGTAGCGCCGCTCGGCTGCCTCCTGGCCCTTGTAGCTGGCGAGCACCTCGGCCGCGCTGACCTCGGCGGCGAGGTTGGTGAGCAGTGCGTACCATCCGTCGGTGGCGGCCTCGGTGGCCAAGGCGGCCTCGTCGAAGTGCCACTCCAGGGTGGGTTTGGCCGTCACCGGGTTGGTGCCGACGGTCGTTGTCAGGCTGGTTTTCACGCGGCGCTCTCTCGTGATCACAGCGATGCGCTCGATGACCTGTTTCCCGGTCGGGTAGTACCGGCCTCCGAGCCCCCGTCCGAGACGCTCCAGGTCGCCGCGGGCCCGGTCCAGCTTCTTTGCCCGGGCCTTCGCGGCTGCGCCGGCCCGGGCGCTGGACCACACGAACACCCGGCGCAGACACAGGTCGGGATCGGTCTTCTTCTTGCCCTTGAGGATCATGGTGTCTTCGAGCACCCGGTAGGAACCCCGGTCCTCGGGCGGCTTGCCGGCATCGCGCCCGGCGACGTAGCCGGCGACGGCAGCGGCGTCGAAGTCGCAGGCGGCCAGTACGCCGGCGCCGACGTAGGACTTGGAGGCCGGGGCGACGAAGCTCACCTTAGCCTCGGACAGCGCCCGCAGGTTCGGGTAGGACACCAGCTTGGAGTCCCCGACCATCAGAAACCGGCGCTCGCCGGCCAGCTTCGACAACGCCTCCATCGCCGGGACCACCTGGGCGACCTCGCCGGCCCCGCCGTCATAGGCCCGGTGCCACAGCGGAACGCCGCCGTCCGCGCTGACCGCCAGCCCGGCCTGGACCTGCAGAAGGTCGGGCCGGCGGTCTTTCGGGTGCCCGAAGCGGGGCTCGATGTAGTCCTGATCGGGGCAGGTGCAGGCGCCGAATAGGCTGATCGAGGTCATGTCCCAATGGATGCGGGCGACCTGGACGCCGAACTCGGCGATCGCCTTTGCCCCGACCGAGCCGACGATCCCGTCCAGCTCGGGGGCGGCCGCGTCGAGTGCCCGGCCGATGCGGTCGTCGTTGAGGACTTCGGGCGGCAGGCCGAGCACCTCCTCGACGGCCCAGGCCCGTGCCCAGTCCTCCACATGGACAAGCGGGGCGGGCGAGGTCAGCCGGTTGGCCACCAGGGCCTCGATCACCTGACCGTGGGTGGCATAGGCGATGTCGCGCACCGGGCAGGCCCGGTCGACGATCCCGGCGATATCCAGACGCCGGCAGAACCCGGCGACGACCGGCAGCGCCCCCAGCGCCTTGTCCGCACTGGGCGGCCCGTAGCGGACATTACCTCTGGTCACCGCGACCTCCTCGGCCTGTTATCTTGAAGCGTATACACTTCAAGACAGCTCAGGACAGCACGACACGGCATACCGAAGGTGCAGATGATGGCCGAACCCGGCGCACGGCAACGACGAGCCCTGGCGCGCATCGCCGCCGCACTGGGCGAGACCGGCTTCGCCCTGCCCGGCAGCCTGGTGCTGCGGACCACCGCCTGCGGCAAAGCCGGCTGCCACTGCCAGGGCGACCCGCCGGTGCTGCACGGGCCCTACCTCACCTGGACCCGGACAGCGGCCGGCAAGACCGTGACCCGCAAGATCAGCCAGGACCAGCAGGCCCGCTACCAGGCCTGGTTCGACAACGCCCGGAAACTCCGCCAGCTCGTCACCGACCTCGAAACCCTCTCCCTCCGAGCCTTCGAGGAGGCCGACGGAACCGGAACCAGTAAGCGCTGATCAGGCCCCGGACCATGGAAGAGACCTACCGACTTGCATGTGCTGAACGCCCGGCTAGCTGGGCGTCAATGTCCGCGGTGAGCTTGGTCAGCTCGGCTGTCACGTCGTACGGTTCCATCGGGTTGTCCTTCCGGTAGTGCGGATGGGTGATCTAGACTCTGCCGGGGCGCTTGCAACGCCTCGGCGGGGCCGCTTTCATTGGTGCACTCGCGGGGCTCTTGGTTCCGTCTCAGTTCCGTCAGAGCAAGCAAACGGAACCGAGAGAAAGCAAGAGAGATCAAGGTCGGTTCGCAGGTCGCGGGGGATGTCCTGGGAGGGGTCCCAGATCGTCAGCCGACGTGCATAAGAACTCGAAGTTCTCGGCCAGCGATGTCCGAGAGCGCCAGTACTGGGATGGCTACCAGCGGGCGTACTCCCAGCTGCTCAGTCACACCAGCACGGAATGGGCGCCCTGGTATGTCCTCCCCGCCGACCACAAGTGGTTCACCCGCATGTGCGCGGCGGCGGTCATCGCGCACACGCTGATCGCGATCGACCCGCGCTATCCCGTCCCGGACGAGCCCGCGCGGCCGGAACTCCTGCGGGTGAAGGCAGAACTCGAGGCCGAGGCGCCGCCGGGAGCCGCCAGGGACCCCGCGGAGGGCCGCGGGGCGGAGTGAGCCTGTCCCGTTCTGTCTCCAGCATGGTGCGGTTTGCGGTAGTTTCCCACTGTTACGCCCTCGATGCGGCCCCGGAGGTGACCCGCGTGCCCACTGGCGATCTGTCTGGTGCGCGGGCTTTCCAGGGCCACCCGCTGGCCGGCTCCCCCGCCGGGAGGCTCCGCGACGCGGCGGCACGGATCATCGCCGCGGGCACTCTCCCCCGGTGCCCGCACCCCGATCAGCCCGCGCTGTGGTACCTCCCGGCGGGGTGGCTCACCTGTGTCCCCTGCACCACCGGCCTGCTGGAGGCCGCCGGCAGCCAGCAGGCCGGCTGTCACCTCTGCGGCGCACCAGCAACGGCGGTCGCGGCATGGGTGGTGGGCGACATCCCGTGCATCGGCCCGCTGTGCGACCAATGTCACAGCACCGGGCTCGTCCCGCTCACCCCCAACTGATCACGCCTGGGCTGCGGGGCGAGCACCGGCCGTGGGTGCACGGACGCCGGTGACGGGCGGCGGTGGGCGACGGCGAAGGACAGCCCGCCCAGCGCCGTGGCCACCACGGCGCTCGCCGCGTACAGGCTGGGCAGGCTGAGCCCCGCATGCCGCAGCGGCCCCACGCCGAACGCGGCGATCCCGTAGCCGCACTGGTAGCACGCGATGACCAGGCCGGCCACCGCCCCCGACATGCTGACCAGCTTTTCCTGGCCGAAACTGATCGTCAGGGGCAGCAGCGCGGAGCAGCCGAACCCGGCCAGGGCGAACGCCAGGATGCCCGCCGCTCCGGCATGCGACGGCAGCGCAGAGATCGCCACGAAGGCCCCGGCCAGCACGAACGGCAGAATGTGGTAGGCGAGCCTGCTGGGGAACCAGGACTGGATGACGGCGAACAGCACCCGCCCGAGGGTCACCATGGCCCAGAACACGGTGAGCGCCAGCGAGGCCACTGTCGCGGAGACCTTCAGGGACGTCAGGTCGAGCTGGGACCAGTTCCCGTTCATGGTCTCGCAGAAGCCGTACAGCACCGCGAAGCCCGCGAACAGCCAGAACTGAGCCGGAATCGGTGCCCGCTGATCACGCCCGGCGGGCTGCGGGCCCCGGCCCGCCGCGGCCGGGGCGGCGGTGGGCACCGTCCGCAGTGGCAGCCGCAGGCTCACCGCGAACAGCGCCGCCACGGCGGCCGCGGCCAGGATCGGCAGGCCCACCCAGAAACCCAGGCCCACGAACACCGCGACGAACACCGGGGCCAGCGCGGTGCCGAGGCCGAGCAGTGAGTTGAGCACGAGCACCGACCGGTCAACCGCATCCGGGTGGAACGCGGCGGTGAACGTGTTGATCGAGGGCACGGTCAGGCCGAAGCCAACGCCCAGGAACGCCGTGGCGGCCAGCAGGAGCGGGTAGGCCGCCCCCTGGTCGGTCATAACGAACCTGCTGGCGATCAGCAGCAGCATGGCGGCGAGGTTGGCCGCCAGCCCGGCCAGGTACACCCGCTTGGCCCCGAACCGGCGGGCCAGGCCGCCCTCCAGCAGCGAGGCGGTCACCGCGGTGACCGCCTGCGGCAGGAACATCGCCCCGTACTGGCTGCTGGACAGCCCGTAGGAGCCCGTCGCGGTGAAGATGGTGCTGGCCGCGGGAAAGGTGACCAGGGCGATGCCCTGAACCAGCCCGGCCGCGTACCCGGCCCGGCTCGCTGCCCGCTGGTCCTCTGCTGGCTGGATCTGGGCATGGCTGCTCATCCGGTGAGTGTCCCCCTATCGACTCACTTCCCGCAGGCCGGCGTCGGCGCGGTGGTCTCCGGCATCCGCCACGCCGCCGCCGCCGCGGCGACGATCTCCGCGGTCGCCTTGTACCGGCCCGGCTCCCGAACCTCGCCATCCGTGAGGAAGCGGGCCACCATCCGCTCGACCGCAGGCGTGCCGAGCAGATCACCGTGCAGCTCGGGAACCACGTAGACGTCCGGCGGCAGCGGGCACACCGGCAGGGTCACCGCGTCGGCGAGCGGGACAAGCAACATCCATCGCAACGGATGGTGGCGTGCGGCCGTAGCGGCGAACCGGGCACCCACGGCGTTGACCGAACTGATGAGCGTCTGCGCGCCGGATGAGCCGAACGGGGACAGGCCGCCCACGAACCAGACCATCGCGCGCAACTCGTCCGCGGGCATCAGCCCGGCTCCGGTGCCGTGCGGGTAACTCACCCGGCCGGGAGCGACGATGGGGCTCATCATGACCACCGACCCCAGCGGCAGCCCGGGGCGGGTGGCCAGCATGGCGTCCACGCCGAGGGTGCCCTCGCTCTCCGCGACGATGTCCACCGGCCGGCCGGTCTCCCGGTGCAGCCGCAGCACCTGCGCTGCGATGCGGTCACCCAGTTGCGGGAGCGGCAGGTCGCTGGCCGCGCTGCCATGCGGAAGCGGCTGGCCCCCGGACGTCATCCCCCGGTAGGAAAACTGCTGGACGAAGGCGCCTGGCGCGATCGGCCTGAGGGACCGGGCCGACGCGCAGCAGGCCGAGCCGAACCCGCGGATCAGCAGCACCGGGTCGCGCGTGTAGCGGCCAGGCGGGACAGTTCCCGGGCCGGCGCTGTCCGTTTCCGGCGTGCCGGCGCTCACGGCGGCGCCTGGCTGGAGCGCTGCTACCGCCTCGGCCACCTGACGCGGGCCACGGCCCACCACGAACGCGAACCTGGTCATGCCGATCACCGCGGCGACCGAGAGCACGGCGGCGACCGGTGCCAGCGGCACGGACAGGGTCGGCCGCGGCGGTGCCGGACGGAGGGCCGGCCGACGAGCCACCGCGGCGGTCAGGCCGAGCCAGGCCCGGGCGTTGGCCACCCCCGCCAGGCCGGACACCGGCACGGCGACGGCCACCGGAAGGCGCCCGATCGCCGCCGCTGTCAGGGACAGCACGACGAAGTCGGTGAGCAGCCAGCACAACGCCCGGGGCGGCGGCAGGGTGCGCCACCAGGACCCGAGAATGCCCCCGTGGCTCAGCGGGAGCGAGATGAGCAGCAGCACCGGCAGCGAGGCGAGGAACGGCCAGGAGAACGGCAGGATGGCCGCCCCGAGCGTCAGCGTGGCGGCGGGGGACAGCAGCACGCAGGCCGCCATGGTCAGCGTGACGGCCGAGCGGAAAATCTCCCGCAGGCCAGGCGCTGGCAGCCCGCGTGGCCACGCCAGCCGGGCCATCGCGGTGTTCAGCGCGGACCTGGTCACGATGAGCGCGATGAGCAGCAGGGCGAACCCGAACCAGGACCGCTCGTACCCGTAGAGCCAGCGGAGGTCGTGGAAGACGGCGAGCGGCGGCAGCGCGGTGACCTGCCCGGCGAGAAAGCGGCCCGGTGGCGCCAGCCAGCAGAGCAGTGCCGCCTCCGCCATGGTGGCGGTGGCAGAGAACGCGATCAGGCCGCGATGTGCCACGAACTCACCGGCTGGCCACGATCCCGCAGTCTGCTTCATGGGCCTCGCGCGGCTCCCTTGGCGTGGTTCCCGGCTGGCACAGAGGATTACCGTGATCACATCCTAGAAAAGTCATCACGTGATCACTTAACGGGAGTGCCCGGATGCGTTTCGCTGGCAGGACAGTCGTCATCACCGGCGCCGCTGGCGGCCTCGGCTCGGCCATGGCCAGCGCGTTCGCGCGCGAAGGTGCCGCCGTCGCCATCGTTGACCTGCCGGACCGCCCGGGGGCCGAACTGGCCGCGACAATCAATGACGCCGGAGGCCCGGGGGAGGCTTTCTTCGCCGCGTGTGACCTCGCCGATCTGACCGCCGCCAGGAAGCTGATCGACGGCATCGTGGAAAGCCGGAGCGGTGTGGACGTACTGGTCAATAACGCCGCGATCTATCCGAGAAAGGAAGTAGGGGAGTACACCACCGAAGAGTGGCTGGCGGTCCAGCGGGTCAACGTGGACGCCGCCTTCGTCTGCGCGCAGGCGGTGCTGCCCGCCATGCGGCTGACCGGGGCAGGCCGGATCATCAACGTGTCCAGCATCACGTTCTTCGGCGGGACGCCCTTCCTGGTGCCCTACGTGGCGTCGAAGGGCGCCCTGGTCGGGCTGACCCGGGCGCTGGCGCGGGAGTGCGGGGAGCACGGGATCACGGTCAACGCGATCGCCCCCGGCGCGTTCCCCACTGCCGCGGAGGCGATCCACCCGGACCCCGAGGCCTACAACGCGTTCATCCTGGGCCAGCAGGCCGTCAAGCGGCGCGGTGTGCCGGCCGACATCGCGAACGCGGTGCTGTTCCTGGCAGCGCCGGAGTCCTCGTTCATCACCGGGCAGCTGCTATGTGTCGATGGTGGCTGGGTGATGCACTAGTCAGAGGCGACCGGCGTCGATGATCCTCCGGAGGAAGCGCTGCGTGCGTTCGTCCCTGGGGCTGGTGAACAGCTCGCCAGGCGGGGCGTCCTCGACGACCTGGCCGTCTTCCAGGACGCACACCCGGTTCGCGATGTCCCGGGCGAACCCCATCTCGTGCGTGCCCACAGCAGCGCGCGCCCCGCGTCGATGGGCTCCAGCAGGTTGACGCAGCGCAGCAGGGTGGACTTGCCCGACCCGGGCGTGCCGATCAGGCAGATCACCTCGTGCGTGGCCAGGGATGGCCGCGACGGTGAAGCTGGAGTAGTTGAAGGGTCATCGGGTCATCGGCCGCTTCAGCGACCCGGGGCACTCATAGCATGGGTGAAAAGATCTTCTGCCAGAGGCGGCCGAGCCAGGGGAGACATCCGATGCCCGCGTGGATCTGCCTCACTTGCGGCGTCCAGCACTCCGACACGCGGCAGCCTCCCAGTGGCTGCGCGATCTGCAACGACGAGCGCCAGTACGTCGGCTGGGGCGGCCAGCAGTGGACCACGATGGCCGAGATCGCCGGCGACCACACGGTGGTGGTGCGCGAGGAGGAGCCCGGCCTGTTCGGTGTCGGGGTGGAACCGGCGTTCGCAATCGGGCAGCGGGCTCTGCTGGTCCGCACGCCACACGGCAATGTCCTCTGGGATTGCATCCCGCTGCTGGACGATGGGGCGCGGGCCCGGATCACCGAGCTTGGCGGCATCGACGCCATCTGCATGTCGCACCCGCATTTCTACGCCGCGCATGTGGACTTCGCTGACGCCTTCGACGCCCGCATCTTCATCCCCCGCGCCGACCAGCAGTGGATTCAGCGGCCCTCATCGCGCATCCAACTGTTCGATGATGACGCTGAGCCGGTGCCGGGACTGACGCTGGCCCGCATCGGCGGGCACTTCGACGGCGCGGCCGTGCTCCACTGGCCGGCCGGATCAGCGGGTCGCGGCGCACTGCTGACCGGGGACACCATCACGGTGGTCCAGGACCGCGAGTGGGTGAGCTTCATGTGGAGCTACCCCAACCACATCCCGCTGGACGAGGCGACCGTGCTGGATATCGCCCGCCGCGCCGGGCGGTTCACCTTCGACCGGGTGTACGGCGGCTGGTGGGGCCGTGTCGTCGCCGCGGATGGCGCGGCCGCCGTGCGGCGCTCGGCCGACCGCTACGTCGCACGCCTCCACGGAGAGCGGCCCTAGCTGCCGGGGGGTTCACCCGGATGCTGGCGGCTACCCGATGCGGGCGAGCCCGCGGGGGAACCGGTGCAGGGATTCCCAGCCATCCTCGGTCACCAGGACGAGTTCCCCGGTCTGCACGCCCGCCCGCTCATCGGTGGTGATCACGTTCGGCTGGATGACCACCGTCATGCCCGCCGCGAAGGTGAACTCGGCGGCCTGCTGGCCCTCCAGGTCGGCCCGGGACAGCACCGGCGGCAGGTACCCGCCGCCATAACCGTGCACGAGGTCGTCGTAGATCGTGAAGCCGGCGCCGGTGATCAGGCCGGCGGCCTCGATCAGGTCGCCCGCGGTCGCGCCGGGCCGCAGCCGGGCGGTCATCGCGTCGAAGGCCGCGTCGGCTACGTCATGCAAATCCCGGTAGAGCGGCCCGGGCGGCGCTCCGATCGTGAACGTGCGCAGCAACTGGCCCGGGTAGCCCGCGTAGCTGGCGCTGACCTCGCAGGTCAGCGCGTCCCCGGCGCGCAGCGGGCGGGCGGAGGGCCACTGCGCGGGCACGCACAGGGTCGGCTGGTCCATCGGGGTGACCCCGAGGTAGTGGATGTGGGTCAGGCCGCCCGCCGCGACGTAACCGCTTTCCAGCAGGGCGCAGGCCGCTGCCTCGGTCATGCCCGGGCGGGTGCCGGTGGCGAGCGCGGTCACCGCGTCGTCGGTCATCCGCGCGCCTGCCCGCAGCCAGTCCACTTCGGCGGCCGACTTGACCAGGCGCAGCCGGGTGTACTCCGGGTCCAGGAAATCGACCTGGCCGGCCGCGGCCATCAGCCGCTGGTACCCGCGGGCCGGCACCGGCCCGATCACCGCGGCCCGCCCCCGCGGGCCGGCTTGCCCCTTGGGGCCGGCCCGCGGGGGCGAGCCGACCCTGGCAGCCAGCACCGCGAGCGCGGCCTGCAGGGCAGAGCCGCCGCCCGGCCGGACGTCCGCCTCCGGTGCGAGCAGGCGGGCGTTGGGAACGTGGTTGTCGTAGCAGACGTACAGCAGGTCGCGCTCGCCCGGGGAGAAGACCAGCGCGGCCTCCCGGGTCACCGGCCAGCCGGTCAGCCACTGGATGGCCGTGCCGGACCGGTCCGCGCCGTAGACCAGGGCGTGCCCGATGCCGCGCCCGGCCAGCACGTCCGCCAGCGCCGTGCGGCGGCGGAGCATCTCCGCCCGGTCGAAGGCCGGGTACCAGCTCAGCGCTTGGCCCAATAGTCCGCCGACTGCCTGGCTTCCGCCATCGCCTCGGCGCTCTCGAACCCGGGGGCGAGCGACGCCGAGGTGCCCGGCAGCACCTGGTGATGATCGATGTTGAGCAGCCCCAGCCAGCTCTGCTGGCCGAAGGTGAGGGCGATGAAGCAGCCCAGCTCGACGAGCTCAGGCTCGGAGAAATGCTGATGCAGGCGGTCCCACAGCGCATCGTCACCGGGCTGATGCCACGCGATGGCCTCGGCGTAGGCGAGCGCGGCCTTCTCCCTGTCGTCGAATCTCGGTGACTTCTCGAAATTCAGCAGGTCGTCGTACTTGGCCTCGGTGAAGCCCTGCTGCGCCGCCCGCACGGAACGCTGGTTGCCGCAGTACTCGCAGTTGACCGAACGGGAGATGTAAACCCGGCACAGTTCCTTGATCCGGTGGTCACAGACGCCCTCGACGAACATGTCGTTCCAGGCGCGGGCGAACGCCCGGAAGCAGGCGGGCACATGCGCCCTGATCGCCGAGCTTTCCGGCCGCGGCGTGCCCTCCCGCCGGCAGCGCTCCATCTCGGCGCGCATGTCGTCGTCCATCTGATCCAGGGGCAGGTAACTGATCCGCTGCTGGTCCGCCAACCCGGTCTCCCTGTTGTCAGTTGCGCTTTTGCGCAGATTCGTCCCTTGAGTCTGGCAGCGTCCGGAAACGCGCGCAACGGCCCGCCGCTGCCGGGGTTCCCGCGCGGGCGCGCCGCTGCCGGGGTATACCAAGCGGATGAGCGCCTTGGGTGACCGCGGGGGCAGGTACGTCGCCGGCGACTGGGATGGCCTGGACATGGCAACCCCCGGACCAGTGGACATGGCGGCTGAGGACGCGCCGTTCCCGCCGATCGGCGAATGCGGCTTCCTCTCCGACTGCGAGACAACCGCGCTGATCGCGCCGAGCGGGAACGTGGAGTGGCTGTGCCTGCCGCGGATCGACTCGCCGAGCGTCTTCGGCGCCATCCTGGACAGGTCGGCCGGGGGATTCCGGCTCGGCCCGGAAGGCATCACGGTCCCTGCGGCCCGGCCGGTACCTGCCGGGGACGATGGTGCTGGAGACGAGCTGGGCCACCCCGAGGCGAGCGCAACTGGGACTACCGCTACTGCTGGCTGCGCGATTCCGCCTGCACCCTGTGGAGCCTCTACGCGCTCGGCTTCGACTGGGAAGCCGACGACTTCTTCTGGTTCCTGGCCGATCTCGCCCAGCGCGACGGCGAGCTCCAGGTGGTCTACGGCGTGGACGGCGAGCGGGAGCTCACCGAGCGGGTCCTTGATCATCTCAGCGGCTACGACGGGGCGGCCGGTGCGGGTCGGCAACGCGGCCTACACGCAGCGCCAGCATGACGTCTGGGGAACCGTGCTGCAGTCCATCCACCTGCGGCTGGGCAGCTGGCGGCGGCTGGACGGGTGACAAGGATTCGATGATCCGCTCCGCGGTCGACGCGATCGGCCGGGCGGCGTCCGCCGGCGCCCAGGTGGTGTGCCTGCAGGAGCTGTTCTACGGGCCGTACTTCTGCCAGGTGCAGGACGCGGACTACTACTCCTACACCGAGGCCATCCCGGGCGGGCCGACCACCGAGCTCATGTGCGAGCTGGCCAGGCAGCACTCCGTCGTGCTGGTGGTGCCGATGTACGAGGAGGAGCAGCCGGGCCTGTACTACAACACCGCGGCGGTGATCGACGCCGGCGGCAGCTACCTCGGCAAGTACCGCAAGACCCACCTGCCGCAGGTCAAGGGCTTCTGGGAGAAGTTCTACTTCCGGCCGGGCAACCTGGGCTACCCGGTCTTCGACACCGCGGTCGGCCGGATCGGCGTGTACATCTGCTACGACCGGCACTTCCCCGAGGGCTGGCGGGCGCTGGGCCTGGCCGGCGCCCGGATCGTGTTCAACCCCTCGGCGACCAGCCGCGGCCTGTCCGCGTACCTGTGGCGGCTGGAGCAGCCCGCCGCGGCGGTGGCCAACGAGTACTACGTGGGCGCGATCAACCGGGTGGGCGCCGAACCGCTGGGCGACAACGACTTCTACGGCCAGACCTATTTCGCGGACCCGCGCGGCCAGCTGATCGGCGCGGCGGCGTCCGACACCGACGACGAGGTCGTGGTCCGCGACCTGGACATGGACGTGCTGGCCGAGGTGCGCGACCTGTGGCAGTTCTACCGCGACCGCCGTCCCGACCAGTACTCGTCGCTGGTCCAGCCGTGAATCGTAGCCAACGGATGGGGGCGTGAGCGATGAGCATTGTGATCAGCGGTGGCATGGTGCTGTCGCCCAGCGGCGGCGTGCCAGCGGATGTGCTGGTCGAGGGAGAGCGGATCGCTGCCCTGACAATCAGTGGCAGCGAGCTCGCCAGGTCTTGGGCGGGAACCGCCGACCGGGTGCTGGATGCCACCGGGCGGTACGTGCTGCCCGGCGGCATCGACGTGCACACGCACATGGAGATGCCGTCCGGCGGCACGTTCTCGGCAGACACCTGTCAACGACACGTCCCTGAAGGAGATGCCGGTCTGCATCGACGCGGGCGTGAACAGCTTCAAGATGTTCATGGCCTACCCCGGCGTGTTCTACGCCACCGACGGGGAGATCCTCCGCGCGATGCAGCAGGCTGCCGAGACCGGCGCCATGATCATGATGCACGCCGAGAACGGCATCGCGATCGACGAACTGGTGGCCCGGGCACTGGCCGAGGGGAAGACCGACCCGGTGCAGCACGGGCTGACCCGGCCGCCGGAGCTGGAAGCGGAGGCCACCCACCGGGCGATCACGCTGTCGAAGGTCACCGGTTCGCCACTGTACGTTGTGCATCTTTCGGCGGCGCAGGCGCTGCGGGCGGTCACCGAAGCGCGCGGCAGCGGCCAGAACGTATTCGCGGAGACCTGCCCGCAATACCTGTACCTGTCCCTGGACGACCTGGCCAGGCCGGATTTCGAGGGTGCCAAGTATGTGGCCTCGCCGCCGCTGCGGCCGCGGTGCCACCAGCAGTCGCTGTGGCGCGGCCTGCGCACCAACGACCTGTCCGTGGTGTCCACCGACCACTGCCCGTTCTGCTTCAAGGAGCAGAAGGAGCTGGGCCGCAGTGCCTTCTCCAAGATCCCCAACGGCATCCCGGGGGTGGAGCACCGGATGGACCTGCTGCACGCCGGCGTCGCGGCGGGGGAGTTGTCGCTGGCCCGCTGGGTGGAGGTGGCGTCCACCACGCCGGCCCGGATGTTCGGCCTCTACCCGCGCAAGGGCATCATCGCGCCCAGCTCGGACGCGGACATCGTCATCTACGACCAGTTCGCGGTGTACCTGATGCATGATCAGCCGGTCCAGACACTCGCCGCCTACGGCAGCGTGATCATCCCGGCGTTGTGATCAGCCATCTCCGCGCTGTGATTATCCAGGCGCTGACCTGCGGGTAAATGGCCCATGTCTGGCCATTCCCAACCAAGCTTGAACGCTGTGTGACTTTTTTCATAGGGGCCTTATCTGCGGTTTTGGTCGCCGGATTGGCGATCTCCGGCATTCTGGGTTGCCGCAAGCACCCCGCGTGCGTGATGGCCGCCGATCAGAGAGCGGCCCGGCGCCCTGTCCCCGCGCCATGTCCGTACGCCGCCGGTCAGTCCCCGCATTCCTGCTGGCTGACCTGTGCCCTGGGTGGAAGCAGAGTGCGCGCATGCGCCCGACCAAAGGTTCACCTTGTCCCTCAGCAGAAGGACTCCCTACCGTAGGACCCCCAAGATCACGCTGATCGCAGCAGGCTCGGTCATCGCCCTCGCGGGCATCGCCGCCGGCACGGCGGCCGCTTGGCCATCGGGTGCGTCAGCCGCACCGGCCAGCCTCGCCGACGCGGCATCCTTCACCGGCGGGTCGCACAGCGGCCAGGCCAGAGCCCAGGGAGCGGCGCTGCCCGCCTCGGTGCACCAGTTGAAGGTCCAGGAGGCAACGGCGCGGCAGGCTGCGATCCAGCAGGCGATCGCGCGGGAGCGCGCCGCCGCCCGGGCGCGGCGGGCCGCGCAGGCCCGGGCCGCCGCCGCTGCCGCCGCGCGGGCGGCCGCCGCCAGCGCGGCGCAGGCGTCTGCGTCTGCGTCGGCGTCGGCATCGCAGGCTCCCGCCGCGCCCGCAGTCGCCGCCCAGCCGCAAGGGAACCCGCAGCAGATGGCCGAGAGCATGCTCGGCTCCTTCGGCTGGTCGTCGTCGCAGTTCAGCTGCTTGCAGCCGCTGTGGAACGCGGAGAGCGGGTGGAACGTCGCGGCGAGCAACAGCGTCTCCGGGGCGTACGGGATCCCGCAGGCCCTGCCCGGCAGCAAGATGGCGAGCGCGGGGGCCGACTGGCAGACGAACGCGGCCACCCAGATCCGCTGGGGCCTGGGGTACATCCAGTCGACGTACGGCTCGCCGTGCGCCGCGTGGTCGCATGAGCAGGCGTACGGCTGGTACTAACCGGCACCGCCGTAGTGGCGCCGGGCGAGTACCAGCCGACGGCCCGGTAACGGCGCGGGCCACTCCGGGATACCGGGGCGGCCCGCGCCGTTTCTGTATTATGTGACCTAGGTCATACAGCCTTTATCTCCTATTTTGGTCATGTAAACGCCATGTTTCCGGCATGGTTGAGGCCGCAAGCACCCCGCGTGCGTGATGGCCGCCGACTACTGGGCGGCCCGGCGCCCTGTCCCCGCGCCACGTCCGCACGCCGCTGTCGTCCCGGTCCGGTTGCCCGGCCGGCGCCGCCGTAGCGGTGCCGCCCGGATACTAGTCGGCTGGCATGCGCTCCCGGGTGGAAGCAGAGCGCGCTCACCGCGCCGACCGAAGGTTTCCCTTGTCCCGGATACGGACTTCATTCAGCAAACCCACCAACCTCATCGCTGCCATCGCAGCCTCCGCCTCGGCCGTCGCGGCCGCGACGGCCGCGGCGGCAGCCGTCGCCTCCAGCGCGCCAGCCCCGGCCCCTGTGGCCGGCTCAGCCGGCCCGGCGAGCACGGCCGGCGCGGCCACCGGGGCCGTCGCGACCGCGACCGGCGGCCGCCCGGCCATCAGACTGGACGCCGCGCACGTCTCGCAGGAACAGGCCGCGCGGAAAACTGCCCGGAACATGCTGCACCACTTCGGCTGGGGAACCCGCCAGTTCCCGCCGCTGGACAAGCTGTGGAACCGGGAAAGCAGCTGGAACAAGTACGCGTCCAACCCGTACTCGGGCGCGTACGGCATCCCGCAGGCAGTGCCCGGCAGCAAGATGGCGAGCGCCGGCCGGGACTGGCGGACGAACGCCACCACGCAGGTCCGCTGGGGGCTGGGCTACATCAAAGCCGTTTACGGGTATCCGCGCCGGGCCTGGCAGCACGAACTCGCTTACGGCTGGTACTGAGTTGGCTGGTACTGAGTTGGCTGGTACTGAGTTGGCTGGTACTGAGTTGGCTGGTACTGAGTTGGCTGGTACTGAGTTGGCTGGTACTGAGTTGGCTGGTACTGAGTTGGCTGGTACTGAGTTGGCTGGTACCTGGCCCTGACCGGTGAGCCTCGGCCAGGTCCTCAGAAGCGGCCGCCCTGGATGCGGCGGCTGCGCTGGGACTGGCCGGGCTCGCCGTAGGGGTAGTCCGGGGTGACCGGCTCGCTCGCCTCGTCCAGCAGGGTGGTCTCCTCCGCGGTCAGCGTGAGGTCCGCGGCGGCCATGTTGCCGGCCAGCTGGTCCATGCTGCGGGCGCCGAGGATCACCGACGACACGCATGGCCGGGCGGCCAGCCACGCGATGGCCACCTGGGCCAGGGACACGCCGCGGCCCTCGGCGACCTTGCGGACCGCATCGAGGACCTGCCAGGTCTGCTCGGACTGGCCGCGCTGGTTCCAGATCCGCATTCCCTCGTCGGCGTTCTCCATCGCCCGGGTGCCCGCGGCGGGCGGCTCGCCGCGCCGGTACTTGCCGGTCAGCCATCCGCTGGCCAGCGGGGACCAGGCGAGCAGGCCGAGCCCGGCGGCCTGGCAGGCGGGCACGATCTCCCATTCGACCGCGCGGGCCAGCAGGTTGTACTGCGGCTGCAGGGACACCGGGACGGACAGCCCGCGGAACTCCGCGGCATCCACCGCCTTCTGCAGCTGCCAGCCGGTGAAGTTGGACAGCCCCACGTAATTGATCTTCCCGGCGCGCACCGCGTCATCCAGGAAGCGCAGCGTCTCCTCGACGCGGGTCAGCGGGTCCCACCCGTGCACCTGGTACAGGTCGATGGTGCCGGTGTTCAGCCGGCGCAGCGACGCGTCCAGCGCCCGCGCGAGGTGCTGGCGGGACAGCCCGTGCCCGTTCGGGCTCTCATCGGTGGGGAAGCGGCCCTTGGTGGCCAGCACGACAAGCCCGCGTCGGCCCGGCCGGGCGGCCAGCCAGCGCCCGATGATTTCCTCGGAGCGGCCGTCCGCGTACACGTCGGCGGTGTCCACCAGCGTTCCCCCGGCCTCGGTGAACCGGTCGAGCTGGGTGAACGAGGCCGCCTCGTCCGTCTCATTGCCAAAGGTCAGGGTGCCGAGCGCGAGCGCGGACACCGCGCAGCCGCTCCTGCCCAGCAGGCGGTACTCCATCAGTCCTCCGTCATGTCTGGAATGTTCCAGCCCTAAGTACCCCGGCTTCGGCCGGGCTACCCCTGGGACGCCGGGTTGCGGAAGAGCCCGGCGACCCGGTCGCGCGGCAGGGCGGAAACCCGGTGGCCGCCCCGGCCCGTCATGTCCTCGCCGGCGCTGAGCGCGTTCGCGACGGCCTCCTCCGACCCCTGCACGACCGCGGCGAAGAAGGGGTCGATGGCGCCCCAGGGGATGAATGTGAGCTGGTCGTATGGCCGGCCGCCGCCGGATATGGAGTAGGGGGTGAAGCCGCCCGGGTTCGCGGTGGAGCAGGCCAGGAACAGGTCACCGGAGGAATGCGAGCCGGTGGTCCCGGTGCGCGCCAGGCCGAGGGTGACCCGCCGGGCCAGCGCCGTGCACTGGTGCGGGAGCAGCGGCGCGTCGGTGATCACGACGGCGATGACCGAGCCGGCGCCGGGGGGCACCCCGCGATGCTCCGCCACCGGGTTGTCGCCAGCCAGCAGGTCGCCGAGCGGCATCCCGGCCAGCACCAGCTCATCGCGGGAACCGAAGTTGGCCTGCACGAAGACGCCGACCACGTACCTGCTGCCCGCGTGGCTGACCAGCCGGGACGCCGTGCCGCTGCCGCCCTTGAACCCGTAGCAGATCATCCCGGTGCCGCCGCCGACCGCGCCCTCGTCCACCGGCCCGGACGCTGCGGCTTCCAGCGCGTCGACGCAGTCCTGCTCGGTGACATGATGCCCGTTGATGTCGTTCAGGTAGCCATCCCAGGTCTCCGCCGCGACCGGGAGCGCCCAGTCGTCACCGAGTTCCGGGTGGTGGCGGAGCGCCCAGGCGATGATCCCCGCGTGCGCGATGCCCACCGCGTGGGTGTTGGTGATGGCGACCGGCAGGCTGAAGGTGCCGGACTCCCCCATCCAGGCGGCGCCGGTCATCTCCCCGTTGCCGTTCTGGGCGAAGAAGCCGGCCGCCACCGGGTCGAGCGCGCCGGCCCGCCCGCGTGGATGCAGGGCGGTCACCCCGGTCCGCACCGAATCCCCGCTGATGATGGTCCGGTAGCCGACCTCCACCCCGGGCACGTCGGTGATCGCGTTCCACTGGCCCGGGGTGCCGCCGAACGGGATGCCGAGCGCCCGCGCCCGCGGCCTGCCGGAGGGAGTCGCCAGGTGCGGATTGGCCGGGTCCGGCACGGTCCGGTGCGGGGTGGCCGGGTGCGGCACGGCCGGGTCCGGCACGGCCGGGTGCGGGGTGACCGGGTGCGGGGTGACCGGGTGCGGGGTGACCGGGTGCGGGGTGACCGGGTGCGGGCCATTGCGCTGCGGATGTTCCACGGTGCGGTGGCTTCCTCGTTGTCCGGCGGATGCGGGCATGTCCTGGCCGCGCCAGCATAGCGACGCCCACCGGGCGGCGTCCGGGCGCTGCGCCGCCGCTGACACCACAAGTACTTCGTAGCCTAAAAGTTTGGCAGCTAAATATAAGGCACCTAATAATGTGGGGGTGGACGTCAAAGACCTTGGCATGGGGGACCTGTCCGCCCTCGGCCCGATGGAGGAGTGGCCCATCGGTCGGCTCTTCATGGCCGCCACCCGCATGTCCGGGCCGGTCTGGGGGCGGCTGCTCGAGCGGCACGGGATAAGCCCGGCCGGGTTCTTCCTGCTGCGGCTGCTGCACGGCGAGGACGGGCTGCGGGCGGGCGAGGTGGCCAAGCGGCTGATGACCACACCGGCCACGCTCACCTCGGTGGTCGACACGCTGGAGCGGCATGGCCAGGTGGAACGGCGCCGCGAGGGGGCCGACCGCCGGGCCGTCCTGCTGCACATCACCGACGCCGGCCGCAAGGTCGTCCAGGAGACCGGGCACGCCATGGCGGGTGAGGTGTGGGGGCTGTTCGGCGTGGCCGACGAGGCGGACGAGCCCGCGGTCCGCAGGTTCCTCCTCGCGATGATCGAGCGTGTCGACACCTACCTGAAGGGAAACCGGCCGTGACCGCGCCCTCCGATTCCGGACCCTCCGATTCCGGACCCTCCGATTCCGGACCCTCCGATTCCGGACCCTCCGATTCCGGACCCTCCGATTCCGGACCCGCGAGGCCGGACCCCGCGAGGCCGCGTCCGCCGTGACCGCGCTGCCCGGGGCGGCGGTCCGCACCCTGGCCCTCGGCAAGACGTACACCGGTCCCCGCGGCGAGGTGCCCGCGGTGCGGGGTATCGACCTGGAGGTCAGGTACGGGGGAGTTCTTCGGCCTGCTGGGGCCCAACGGCGCCGGCAAGCCGAACATCGGATTTTGACATTTTCTTTGACTCGCGCGGTTGATGTCGATGAGGCTGATGGGGCTATTTCCAGTCCGTAGCGGTGCCGGGCGAGCGGTACCCCGGCTGACCGGATACCTGGTTGCTCCTCGCCAGCCGGCAGGCGCTGGCACGGATGCCGATTACCTCGCAAGATCGGTGTCTCGTGCCTGGGTGCCGCCGCCCTCCTCTACGCATAACCTCCCCGTTGAGCGGCCATACGGTCAGGCGGGGGCGGCGGGGAGCCGCAGCATTTCTTGAACTTCTTCCTGCTCCCGCAAGGACACGGCGCATTACGCCCCACCTTGGCGGCTCGCGCAGGCCCGCCGGGTGCCAGCGCCGGGCCGCCGGGTGAACGGGCTGGTCGGCGAAGCCGCCTGGCCTGCTCGCCGAACTCCCTGGCTTCACCGGGCCGGCCGGTGTCCTCGCACACCCGCTGCAGCCGCTCCGCGATGTATACCCGGTCCCGGACGCCGGGGATCGAATACCCACGGCGCAGCAGCTCCTCGGCCCGGCCGAAATCGTTCGGCTTGTCGCCCCAGGGCAGGTAGCAGTCGGCCCATCCGATCCAGCCCCACCCCCAGTCCGGGTCGGCATCCAGCCACGACCGGAACAGCCCTTCGGCCCTCTCGGTCATGCCAGCGTCAAAGTAGGCCCCGGCCAGCGCCCTGCGGCGGTTCTCGGTCATCAGCTGGCCTTCGCGGGGGAACCTCCGAAGCGACTCCTCGCAGAAGTCGATCAGGGCCAGCAGCATCTCGCGGTTGTCCAGTCCTGCGTTGTGCAGCGCGATCTCGAGGTCCTGGCTCCAGTTGAAAAGCGACTGGGTCATCGGGAAGTGGTCGTCGAAGTCCCTGATGGAGCCGATGCTGGCGGCATCACACAGCCGCAGCACATCAGACCACGCATCCAGCCAGGTCGCGGCGGACTGGTGCGTGTCTTTCTCCGCGTCTTCGGCATAGCCCGCCTGTATCTTGTCGTCCAGGAGTTCCAGGCACACCCTGTCCGGCCACCATCTCTGCCAGAGCGCGAGCAGGCAGATCCAGATCCAGTCCGCCGCGATGTCGTCGCCGAGTTCCAGCCTGTCCAGGATCGGGTGGGTCGCCTCTTCGGCGGACAGTGCCCCTTCGCACAGCTTCTCCACCCCGTCGCGGCCGGCGTCCAAGCCGAAGCTTCCCAGCTTTGCCAGCAGCTCGTCATCGGTCAAGGCTGTCGCGCTCGACCGCAGCGGCCTGCCATTGCGCTTGAGCATGCGGCGTATGTCCTCATTGACCTGGGCCTCTTCCTGGCAGAACCGGTCTATGGTCACCCAGGAGATCTTCATGAGTTCCTGATGTCCTCCTTTGCAGGCATCGCCGCCGACGCCGGGCCGGGCGGCGCGGATGGGAATCCTTGGTGCGTTCGGCGAAATAGACGGAGTGCGGCGTGAAGTCCGGTCTTCTCCCCACTCAGCCGCTGCCGAGCCTGGCGATCCTGGCGAGCTTCCGGTTGACCTTGGCCAGGTTGAACGGCTCGGGGTCTTCCGAATTCTCCTCAGACGGGTACTCGACAGGAGAGTCGCCGCTGAACGCGACGCACACCGGGTAGCCCTGCCCCGGATCGGGCCTGATCGCCTTCTGCCGGGTGATCTCGTGTATCCAGCTGGCACCGAAATCGTACTCGTAGCCGACCTTCCTGCCGCCGGGTGGGAAAGCGTCACGGACCCGCATCTCGTTCTCGTCGGCGGTCAGCTCCAGCTCGAAGAACGGGTCGGCGTACTTCCTGCCACCCACGGTGAAGACGTGCAGGTGGTCACCGTCCCAGCCGAACAGCACCTGGATCACCATGTGCAGGTCACCAAGGCTGGCTATGACAGGGACCTGCACGCTGCGCCAGATCGGCGGCTTGAAGTGTTTCAGCGTTACCTTCAGCTGGACCCCCTGGTCGATGCTGCGCGGCGCGCCAGACGCGACGAATCCCGCCACCGCCCGTGCCAGTTTTTCCGCGCCCGGATGGCCGGTCGCGCGCACTGCGGCCAGCCGCCCGTCCAGCCCGTCTCCGCGCACGGATTCCCAGATCCGGCACAGCGCCTCGTCAGGTCCGCTTTCCTCCAGCGCGGCGGCGGCGGACTCGGCCCCGAGCCACTGCCAGTCCGCCTGATCAGGTTCCGGGCACTGCTTCCAGGAGTACAGCACGACGCGGGCGTGCGGGCCGGCGCACGGCGCCTTCGCTAGCTCGCGCCAGGCAGGCAGCCCAGCCCCCTGGACCAGTTCGGCCAGGCTGACCGCCACGAGACGCAGCCGCGGCGACATCGGCTCTGCCGCCTCCAGAAGTTCCCGCACCGCGTCTTCCGGGTCGCGCGCGCCCAGCCATTCCGAGGCGGCCTCCCATCGCTCCGCCTCACCGGCGGATTCGGCCACCTCCGCGATCAGTTCGGCCGCGCTGATCTCCGGATCGGCCGGGCCTGGCAGGGCCTCCGCCAGCTGGCGTGCCGCCCAGCGGCCGAGCGGCGTGATGACGGGACCGGGGGGTGCGTCAGGCACGGCGGGCTCGGCGGCAAGCGCGCCGAAGCCGGCGAGCAGCGCCACCAGCCCGCCCAGCGGATTCCCGCGTTCCCGGCCGGTCCGCAGCCCGAACGCGACCGGGACCAGGTCCAGATCCAGGTCGTGGATGTCGCAAAGATCATCGGCTTCTTCCAGGACCGCGTCCCACAGCTCGCGCCCCGCCGGCACGTCCTCATCTTGGGCGACCGTGAGCAGCGCCAGAATGAGCACCAGCAGGTTGTCGCCTTCTTCCGTTCGGGTGCCGCTTAACCCGCAGACGGCCAGCAGGCCCGCGAGCCATCCGGTGAGCAGCTCGGCGTCCCCGGGCGGCCAGCCTTCCAGCGCGTGCCCGCAGGCGACTGTCCCCCCGGTTACCCGCAGCAGGCCGGTGGCGATCGCGACGCACCACGGACGGTGCAACTCCGGCAGGCCGGCCGCCGACCGCAGCCGTTCCGGGACCCGGACGCCGAGCGCTGCCGCCGCAGCCGGCACGTCGGGCTGGCGCAGTACCTGCCTGGTTGTCACGGGCCGGCTCCCGGTCCCGGCCCAGCGGGCAAGCGCCACCGCCCCTTCCATCACAGCACACTCACCTGCGAGGCAGGCCGCCTCGCGAAGCTCATCCGTGAGCGTCCTTGCCTCCGCGTCTGCCATTCCGGCACCCTATCGCCGTCAGCCGCTGCCGTGACTTAGCGGGCGGTGGAGGCGCTGGCAAGATCGGGATCGCCCCCCGGGTCATGCCGAAGATGTACCGGGCACTGCCGGAGCGGCTATGGAATGCATTCTGGACCCGCCAGTTCCCGGCGAGCTGAAGAGCGCCGAACGCCAGCGAGGTGCAGCGCAATGGTGCAGGACGGCTTAGGACGTCCGGTTACCCGCGATCTAGACCTTGATGACCAGCAATGCATGGTCGATGTGCAGCATGTCATCAGGGTCGCTGGTGGCGACGGCGTGCCTGCGCTCCCTGGCGCAGAGCGCCACGTGAACGTCGACGACATCGTCGTGGCCGCTGCGTGCGCACAGCAGCCCTACGCTGCGCGCGACGTTCGGCGTCATGCCGGCGATGTCGATATCCCGCGACTTCAGCAGCCGGGCCAGGCGGACCTGACGGGAACTGCGCCACGCCTGCGCGATGGTGCCGACAGGAACGCAGACGGTACCCCCGCGCCGTAGGGTTTCGTCCAGGCGGGCCTGCATGGCGATCGCCTTGCGGGGGTGATCAAGCGCAAGAAGCGCACCGGTGTCAAGGGTGAGCCCGGTTGTCGTGCCCGCTGTCACCCGGCCAGCCTGTCATCTCGCTTGGGCTGGCCGGTGAGGCCGGCATGGTCTAGTTCGCCCTGAACCTGCCGCCGGACTTCCTCCGGCACGGGAGTCTCGGCATTCCACGAGGCCAGCACCTCTTCCAGGTCCTCCCGCTCGGTGTAGTCCTCAAGGGCAGCGGCCACGTATGAGCTGACCCGGCGCTCGCCGCCTGCGGCACGCTTGACCTGCTCTGCCAGCTCATCGGGAAGGCTGACCGTAATTCTTTTCATACATTTATCATACTCGGTTGCGGCGATGTTCGAGTCTGTCCGGCGCCAGACCGAGGTCAGGCGAAGGCAGCCAAAGAAGACCTACAGCGGCCGGTAAGACGAACATCGGAAATTGACACTTCTTCGCATCTGGATCTGGATCTGGATCTGGCTCACATTCCGTGACCGTCTCGGGCAGGCAGCTCGTCGATCGCTTCCGCACGTGCCCTCAGCTGCTCCGCGGACGGCGTGAAGTCGGCTTCTTGAATCGTCCCGCGGCGGATGAGCTGCCGTTGCCTGGCCGTCGGCTCGTAGCCGGTCAGCATGTGACGCCGAGCCGAATGGCACCACCACCTGGTAACCGCAGTCGACACCGGATTGACAGCTGCGCTTACGCGACGCCCGATCCGATTCATGCTGCCTCCCGGTTGAGCACGGACCCGCCTGCATCCCATGGTCCACCGGTAACGGCGAAGATGCGAGCCGGCACCGGCAATCGTCCGTCGGCGGTGGCCTGTTCCGCCATCGCCGCCATACTGTGCCCGGAGTGCCGGCCTGACGGGGGAATCAGTCTGTGTGAGGCCGCCGTGGCGGCAAGGATGATGCTTGAGCAAGAATCGCCCGCGAGGAGCCATCCAGATGCCCATCCCGCTCGGTGCCGGCCGCCGCTGGTGAGCACGCGCGCCGCGACGGCGGCGACATCGCTGGCGGCGATGAAGCCCGCCCGGCCCTGGCCCGCGGGCGCGTAGAGCATGCCCTCGCCGCGGATGGTCTGCGCGGCGGCCAGCAGGTTCTCCATGTACATGGCCGGGGCCAGGTAGCTGACCGGCAGGCCGGCGCCCTTCGCTTCCACCCGCACCATCGCCGTGGCATCGGCGCCGATGTCGGCCAGCGCCTCCATCAGGTGGTAGCCGACCCGCCCGGTCGCTCCGGTCACCAGGATCATGGGGCACGCCTCCGGGGGTCCGCGGCAGTTACCTTATGGCCACCTTACGGGGTGCCCTGGCCCGGTACGCGTGGCCGCGTCGGGGACGTACCTTGGTTTGGTGGCAGAAGCGGCGATGTGGCGCCGCCCGTGAGCTTGCTGAGCCGGGGTGCGTGGCGCAGGTGGTCAGTCGTGGTGATCGGTACCGGCCTGCTCAGCGCGATTCCCGCGGTGGTCGCGGCGCTCCCGGTGCAGGGGTCGGCGATCAGCGCGCCGTTCCTGCGGGCACGCGTGCTGGCCTCGGCGAGCGTGCCGTATGAGGGTTACGCGGAAAGCACGGTGAACCTTGGCCTGCCGGTCCTGCCCGACCTGCAAGACGTCAGCACCTTGCTGGACGGCACGACGGACCAGTACGTGTGGTACCGCTCTCCCGCGTACTGGCGCGCGGACGCGGTCACCGGCACCAGTGAGAGCGATGCCTACCAGGACGGCCAGGTGACCTTCCTCTGGAACTACGGGAGCCACCTGTTCTCCCAGGTCACCGGGAACCAGCCGGTCCGGCTGCCGCGTGCCGCGGACCTGCTGCCGCCGGCGCTGGCCCACCGGCTGCTGGGCACCGCCGCCGCCGCCGACCACGTCTCGCGGCTGCCGTCGCGGCGGGTGGCGGGGGTGGACGCGGCCGGGCTGCGGCTCGTTCCCGCCGACCAGCGGACCACCATCGGCGCGATCGACATCTGGGCCGATCCCCGCACCGGGCTGCCGGTCGAGGTCCAGATCTTCACCCGCGGGGCGACCCAGCCGGTGCTCACCACCAGCTTCCTCGAGCTGAGCCTGCAGCGCCCCGGGCTCGCCACGGTGACTCCGCACCCGGCGCCCGGCGTCGGCGTCAGCACGGCCAGGCTGCCCGATGTGGACGGAGCGCTGAACGGTGACGGTGACGGCGACGGCGACCACACCCCCTTCCCGGCCCAGCTGGGCGGGCTCAGCCATGCCGCGCTCCCGGGCAGCCCGCCGGGGGTGGCCGTCTACGGGGCCGGGTTGTCCCGGGTCGTGCTGCTGCCGCTGCCCCGCGGGGTGGGCTCCTCGGCGTTCAACGCCGCTATCCAGGCCGGTGCGGACGTGCTCTCGCTGGCCGGGCAGACCGGCGTGCTGATCCGCACCCCGCTGCTCACTGTCCTGATGGTCCAGGCGGGCTTCCGCCACACGACCTTCCTGTTCACCGGCGCGGTCACCCCGGCCGTGCTGGAGAACGCGGCGACCAGCCTGGTCACCGACTTGAGCCACCGGTTCAGGAAGCCCCGGTGATCGTCACCAAGGGGCTCACCAAGCGTTATGGCCACCTGCTCGTGGTGGACCATGTCGACCTGGACGTGCGGGAGGGCGACCGGTACGGCTTCCTCGGCCCCAACGGCTCCGGCAAGACGACGGTCGTCCGGATGCTGCTCGGCCTCGTCTACGCAACGAGCGGCGAGATCACGGTCCTGGGCAAGCCGGTGCCGAAACAGGTTTCCGAGGTGCTGCCCTCGATCGGCGCCCTGGTGGAAGGCCCGTCCTCCTACGGCCACCTGTCCGGGCGGGCCAACCTCGCGCTGATCGACGCGGCCGGGAAGTCGGGCAGCCGCCGGACCCGCCGCCGCCGGATCACCGACACGCTGGACCGGGTCGGCCTGGGCGGCATCGACAACCGCCCGGTCAAGAGGTACTCACTCGGCATGCGGCAGCGGCTGGGGCTGGCCGCCGCGCTGCTGCGCACGCCGCAGCTGCTCATCCTCGACGAGCCGACCAACGGCCTGGATCCGCAGGGTATCCGCGAGATCCGGGACCTGCTCATCGAGCTCAACGCGGCCGGCACCACCGTCTTCATGTCCAGCCACCAGCTTGGCGAGGTCGAGCAGTTGTGCACCCGGGTCGGCATTGTGAACCGCGGGCAGCTGGTCAAGCAGGACGATCTCGCGACGCTGCGCGCGCTGACCGGGCGGTCCGTCGTCCGCACCCCCGACGTGGACCGGGCGCTGGAGGTGCTCGACGGGCGGGTCGAGCACTGCGATGTGGACCGGCTGCTCGTCGCGGACGCGGACACCTCGGCACTCAACGCCCGCCTGGTGGCCGCTGGCGTCCGGGTCACCGAAATCGGCGCGGAACGCCGGTCGCTGGAAGACGTGGTCCTCGCGGTCACCGGCTCGGGTTCCGACCGCGTCGACGGTTCTGACCGGATCGGGGCAGTGGGTGGTGACACGCAATGATCAGGGTTGAGCTGGTGAAGCTGGTCCGCAGGCCACGTAGCTGGGTGAGCCTCGCGCTGCTGTGCGGCCTGCCCGTCCTGGTGGCGGTGTTCGTCGCGGTCACCCACCTGGCGCCGCCGCCCGGCCAGGGGCCGGCGCTGCTGTCCGCCGTGCTGTCCAGCGGCCAGTTGTACCCGGCGGCGGCACTCGCGATCGTGCTGCCGATCTTCCTCCCGGTCGCGGTCGCGGTGGTGGCCGGTGATTCCATCGCCGGCGAGGCCGGGGCCGGGACGCTGCGCTACCTGCTGGCCAGGCCGGTCGGCCGGACCAGGCTGCTCACCGCCAAGCTGGTGTCCCTCATCGTGTACACCCTGTCGGCCGTGGTGCTCGTCACGGTCACCGCGTACGTGACCGGGACGCTGCTCTTCGGCGCGCAGCCGGTCGCCGCGACCCCCGGCGGCCCCACCACCTCCAACATCGCGGTCAGCCCGGTCGCCACCTCACTGTCCGGCACCGCGATGACCCCTGCCGACATCGCGCTGCGGACCCTCGGGGCGGTGGCGTTCATCGCGGTGTCCATGCTCGGGGTGGGCGCGATCGCGCTGTTCCTGTCCACGGTCACCGACTCCGCCCTGGCCGCGGCCCTGGGCGCGCTCGCCGCGCTGATCACCAGCGAGGTGCTGGTCACGCTGAACGCCGCCTCCTCGGTCAGTCCCTACCTGCCCACCCGGTACTGGCTGGCCTGGATCGACTTCTTCCGCGACCCGATCGTCTGGCGCAACATCGAGCGCGGGTTCGCCGTGCAGGGCGTCTACGTGCTGGTGTTCCTCGGGGCCGCCTGGGCGCACTTCGCCACCAAGGACGTCACCAGCTGACTTCTGATCTCAGGCCCGGCAGTCGGCCGCGGTGGGCGGGCGGACCGGCCCGGCGCCGATCGCCTGCAGCACCATCGCGGTGACGACCGGGTTGGTCGGCAGCTGCGAGTGGCTGATCTGCTGGGCCGGGCAGATGGACTGGATCGGCACGTCCACCGCGCCGGCCAGCCGCGCCGAGTCCGGCGGGGTGACGGTCTGGTCGTCCGTGCTCCACAGCGACAGCCAGCGCGGCCGCGCTGGCACGCCGGCCGGGTCCAGCCGGCTGAGCAGGCTGCTGCCCGGCACGAGCTGCTGGCAGGCGACCGGGCAGGCACCCGGCACGAACGCCTCGGCCGCCGAGGCGATCTGGGCGCCGTGGAACGGGGCGCCCAGGGTGATCACGCGCCGTGCCTTGTGCGTTCCGCCGTCCTGCTGCGCCCACAGCAGCGTGGCCACCCCGCCCGCGGAGTAGCCGATCACGTCCACCGACGGGGCGCCGCCGCGCAGCTCGCGGTTGACCGCCGCGTTGAGCACGCTGGCGTCGGTGACCAGGCTGCCGGTGCCGTTGCCGGGCAGGCGCAGCACATCGGCTTCCCGGCCGGTGGACCGGCGGATCCGGCTGGCCAGCACCGACAGCGAACTGGTGCTCCCGCCATAGCCGGGCACCAGCAGGACCGGGCCGGGCCGGTTCTGGGCCGGGATGCCGGCCGCCCCCAGACCGGTGGGCTGAGCGTCCTGGCTGCCGCTGGCCCGGACCACGGTGACCACCACCAGGGTCACGACCAGGGCCAGCGCTGCCGCGAGGCCGGTAACGAAGATCCTGCGCCGGGGCGAGAGATGGCCTAGCCAGCGGTTCATCCGGCCGCCGCTGGCGATGTCATCGGCGGTTCCATGATGTCAACCTATGCTGGCTCCGGTGGTGGAGGAGGACAGTGACCGCGGGTCGCGCGGCCGCCAGGCGCCGCGCTGGACGGCCGCCAGGAACCGGTCCACTGCCGCGTTGAACACCCCGGGCTCCTCCAGGTTGGCCGTGTGGCCGGTGCGCGGCAGGATGACCAGGCCGGCGGCCGGGATCGCCCGCTTCAGCATGAGCGCCGTCTCCAGGCAGCCCTCGTCCTCATCCCCGGCCAGGACCAGCACCGGGGTCCGCACCCGGGCGAACTCGTCGCGCAGCGCGTACAGCGACGGGCGGCCGGCCTGCACGCCGCGCATGGTCAGCGCGGAGCCCAGGGCGGAGTGCCCGGCCAGCGCCTCGGCGAAGTCCGCCCAGCCGCGCGGGTTCTTGTTCTGGAACTGCACGCGGGCCGGTCCGGTGGCGTACCACCGGGCGACCTGGCGGGATCCCTCCGTCTCGAAAGCCGCCGCGATGGCCTCGCATTCCGCCTGAAATGCCGCCCGGCGCTCGGGTGGTGCGCCGTAGCCGGCGCCGGCCGCCACCGCGGACAGCACCCGGTCGGCGCGGGTGAGCACCAGGTGCAGGGCGGTGAACCCGCCCATCGACAGGCCGACCACGTGCGCGGCCGGGATGCCGAGCCCGTCCAGGACGGCGATCGCGTCGGCGACGGCGCGCTGCTGCGAGTACGCCGCGGGGTCGGCGGGCACGTCCGACGGCGGGTAGCCGCGTGCCGCGTAGCTGACGCAGCGGAAGCTGGCGGAGAAGAACCGGACCTGCGGCTCCCAGCTCCGGTGATCGCCGGCGAATTCGTGGATGAACAGCAACGGCGTGCCGCTGCCGGTGCTCTCGGCGTGCAGGGTGACCCCGTCGTCGGTCTGGATGGTCGGCATCGGGACCCGCTCTCAGTGCGCCCGCTCGACGCCCATGATGTGCTGATACGTGCCCGCGGCGGCCGCCGCGGGATCCCCGGCCGCCAGCGCGGTGAGGATGGCGTCGTGCTGGCGTGCGGATTCGGCGTGGGTGCGGGCCACTTTCGGGCCGCCGTGCAGGGATGCCCAGAGCAGCCGCATCAAGGACAGCAGCAACGGGCTGCGCGCGTACTCATACACGGTGAAATGGAACTCCCTGTTGAGGCCGGCGTACCGCGGGTCGTCGTCGCGCAGCGCACGCATCTGCTCGTTCAGCTCCTTCAGCCGGGCGATGCCGGCCGCGTCGATCTTGCGTGCGGCCAGCGAGGCACCCAGCGATTCCAGCGCGGCGCGGATCTGGAAGTTCTCCTCGACCGGGCCGTCGTCGGGTCCCACCACGGTGAAGCCGCGGTGGGTATCGCCGATCACCAGGCCCTCCGACTCCAGCCGCCGCAGGGCCTCGCGTACCGGCGTCTGGCTGACCTGGAACCGCTGGGCCAGATCCCGCTGCCGCAACTGCTCACCGGCGGCCAGTTCGCCGGTGATGATCTGCTCGCGGATGAGCGCCGCCACCATGTCCGTCTTGCTCACGTAGCCGGGCCCGGGGACCACCTGGCCCGCCGCGCCGGCCGTCGAGGCCCGCCCCGCTGAGATTGGGGTCATCTGCCGCCTCCGCTGCTCCTGGCGAGTTCCTGGACGCGCGCCGCGGTCAGCGGCAGCCGTCCCACGCTGCCGGTGAGGCCGAGCGCATCGCGCACCGCGCCGGCCATCGTCGCGCCGGCCGCGGACACCCCGCCCTCGCCGGCGCCCCGGACGCCGAGCGGGTTGCCCGGCGCCGGGGCGTCCTGGGTCACCAGCACGTCGATCGGCGGCACCTCGGCGGCGGTCGGCATCCGGTAGTCCATGAAGGTGGCCGACTGCGGCTGGCCGGCCTCGTCGTAGCAGAACTCCTCGAGCAGCGCGCCGCCGATGCCCTGCGCGGCGCCGCCGCGCAACTGCCCCTCGACGAGCATCGGGTTGACCGCCCGTCCCACCTCGTAGGCCACCAGGTAGCGCAGCACCTGGACGCCGCCGGTGCCCGGGTCCACCTCGACGACGGCGATGTACACGCCACAGGGGTACGTCATGTGCGCCACCTCGAAGCGGCGCCGCGCGGACAGCCCGGCCGGCTCCCCGGGCAGCAGGTACTCACTCGCCGGGGCGGCAGCGCGGGCCACCTGGGCGAGCGTCACGGGCGCCGCCGGGTCGCCGCGGACGCTGACCACGCCGTCCCCGCTGACCAGGTCATCCGGCGCCGCCTCGAGCATCCGGGCAGCGATCTGCGCCGCGCGATCGGCTACCGCACGGGCGGCCGCGTGCACCGCGCTGCCCGCTACGACCGTCGAGCGGGACGCCCATGACCCACCGCCGAACGGCTGCAGCGCCGTGTCGCCGTTGGCACAGTTCCACGGCGCGATGCCGGGTGAGCGCGCCGATATGCAGGCCGTCCGGCCCGGCGCGGGGGTAGTCCAGGCCCGGGATGCGGGTGATGTCGATCAGCGCGCTGGGCCTGGCCAGCCTGAAGTTCATCATCGGGACCAGGCTCTGCCCGCCCGCCAGGATCTTCGCCCCGTCCCCGAGTTCAGCCAGCAGCGCGACGGTCTCCGGCACCGAGCGGGCGCGGTAGTAGCTGAACGGGGCTGGCTTCACCGGCCTCCTCCCGGGGTTTGCGGGCCACCGGCTGGCGTCCGAGGGGCACCGGCCACCGGCTGGCGTCCGAGGGGCACCGGCCACCGGCTGGCGTCCGAGGGGCACCGGCCACCGGCTGGCATCCTTCGATTTGGTATACCATATGTCAGGGACGTAGCCGGTGGCACTTTCCGTGGAGTTGCCCATGCCGCACCCAAATGTCCTGCTGGAGCCAAGCCCGGCGGGCTTTCTCCGGGTGCGGCTGGCCCGCCCTGACCGGCGCAACGCACTGGATGCGGGCATGCTCCGCGCGCTGGTCGGTGCCTTTCATGCCGATCCCGACGCTCCCGTGCTGATCGAGAGCACCGATCCCGGGGTGTTCTGCGCGGGTGCGGACCTGACCGTGCCCGAGGCGCACCGCGCGGCGGTCTCCGACCTGCTCTACGAGTGCTACGAGATCATGATCACCCGCCCAGGCCCGGTCATCGCGGTGGTCAGCGGCCCGGCGGTGGGCGGCGGCGCCCAGCTGGCCGGGGCGGCCGACCTGCGCGTCGCGGGTCCCGGCGCGCGGTTCCGCTGGGCCGGCCCGGCTGGCCGCGGGCTCGCGGTGGGGGTGTGGCTTACAAGTGCCCGAAAAGGGTCTTCCAGCTGGCCGAACTGCCACGCAACCAGCTAGGCAAGCTGAATCGCAGCGCGCTCACCCCCGGCCTCGCCGGCGACAGATAACCCGAGCGGGTCCGCCGCGATCAGAAGCTCCGGCGGGGGGCTTCCTGGGCCATCAGGGCGGAGTACACGGCACCCGAACGCGATGACCTTGCTCCGTTCTTTTCACGGATTCGTTCTTTTCACGGATTCGGTACGGACATAGCGGGCAAATCATCCCAGCCAGGCGTACCGAATCCGTGAAAAGTCCCCCGGATGCACTGGAGTCTGAGGCGAATGTGGTCTGGCTGGCCTATGAGATGACTGAGCTGTGGGCCGGAGGGGCCGGGGCGCGCTCACCGCCGCCCTCGCCGGTGACTGTGACCAGCGCCGGGTGCGGTCAAGCCCGGGCTGCTGACCGGCGGCATCGGGGGGCCGGTGGAACCTGGACGTACCGGGGGATGTCGGGGCAGGTCGGCGCCTTCCGCCAAACTGATATTTGGTATACCATCCAGCAAACGCGCCACCCTCAACCACCCTCACGCCTAGCCAGGGCACCGGACGAACGTCTCGCGGGAATGCTTGGCCGCCAAGACTCATTGCCGAGGTTGCGTCTCCCGCTAGGGCGTGCGTTGGAGGAAATGGGCTTGGCGGGCCGCGTGGTGCGAGGCGCTACCTGGCGCGTTGGTGACCTGGCGGGCGCGCCAGCCAGGCAACGGCGGAAGGGATCTGCGGTGGATCTGCAGCTTGACGGGAAAGTGGCTCTCGTCACCGGCGCCAGCAAGGGCATCGGCCGGCATGTCGCGGAGCATCTCGCCGGCGAAGGATCCTCGGTCGCCATCACCGCCCGTGCCGCGGAGCCGCTCGAGATCACCGCCAAGGAGATCCAGGCAGCCACCGGGCAGCCGGTGCTCCCGCTGGCCGGCGACATGAGCGTCAGCGCGGACGTCGAGCGTTGCGTGGCCGCCACGGTGGACCGGTTCGGCGCCATCGACATCCTGGTGACCTGCGCCGGCAGCTCGCCGGGCGGGTTGCTGGAAGACCTGACCGAAGAGCAGTGGATGTCCAGCCTGAACCTGAAGTTCATGGGCTACGTGCGTTCGGTGCGCGCGGTCATCGGGCACATGCGCGACCGCGGCGCGGGCTCGATCGTCCTGGTGGCCGGCAACGACGGCCTCAAGCCCAGCTACTGGGAGATGACCGCGGGGGTGGCCAACGCGGCGGACATCAACTTCGCCTCCTCGGTCGCCGAGCAGTACGGGCGGTACGGGGTGCGGATCAACACGGTGAACCCGGGCCCGGTGAACACCGGCCGCTGGGACACCCTGGAGAAGGCCTTCGCCAGGGACAAGGGCGTGACCCAGCAGCGGGCGCATGAACTTGCCGAGGAGTCGATCCCGCTGGGCCGGATATGCGAGCCAGCCGAGGTCGCCGCGCTGGTGACCTTCCTCGCCTCGCCGCGGGCCAGCTTCATCAACGGCGCGCACATCCCGGTGGACGGCGCGCAGCGCAAAGCGGTCATGGACAGGTAGGGCCGCGGGTGTGCAGCTGACCAGCGCGATCCGTATCAGCCGGCCTGCCCCCGAGGTGCTCGACGCACTGCTGGACGCCGGCAAGGTAGCCGCGTGCCTGCCCGGCAGCCGGCTGACCGGCGAGGTGGCGGACGGCACCTACGCGGGGGAGATCCGGCTCCGGATCGGCCCGGTGCACGCGGTCTACGCGGGCACCGTGCACCTCGACGCCGCCGACCGGGCAGCGGGCACCGCGATCCTGCACGCGTCCGGGCGCGACCGGGGCGGCCAGGGCAGCGCCGACGCGAACGTGACGCTCCGCGTGGAACCGCGCGGCGCCAGTACCCGGGTGCTGATCAGCGCGGACCTGGTGATCCGGGGCACGGTCGCCCAGTACGCCCCCGGCGCCATCGGCGACGTCGGCCAGCGCCTGGTGGAGCAGTTCGCCGGCAACGTCGAGCAGCTACTCGCCGCCCAGGCCGGCTCGGGGGCCAACCCAGCTGCGGACCGCCCCGGAGCGCCACCCACGGCCGGCCGGAAGCGAGCCGTCACAGCGGCGGCGCTGCTGGCGGCCGGGGTGCTGGCGGCCGGGGTGCTGGCCGCCAGGGCAGCGTGCCGCCGCCGCACCACACCGTCACTATCCCCTGATATCCCGATCCGCGCGGCCGCTATGGTGACGTCCGGCTGGCCCCGCTCGCCATCATCGTGATCCGCACCGTCGTGGGCTGGGGACTGGTGGTCAACACCTACGCGAGCTGGCTCACCTGGCAGGGCTACCTGCTCGGCCCGCTGGGCCTGGGTGGCAAGACCGGTGCCTGGGCCTCCGCCAACCTGGGCGTGCTGGTGGCGCTGGTCCTCGGCTTCGTCGTGGCGTTGGTGCTCAGCCGCGCCCCGGTGCGGGCGCAGGAGTCCGCGCCGACGGGGATGTCGCCCGCCGCGGCGCAGGCGTGACCTCGCCCCCCGCGCCATGGCTGGCGGTCATCGACATGCAGCGCGTGTTCGCCGAGCCCGGCAGTGCCTGGCTGGCGCCGCGCTTCGGGGAGATCGTCGGCCCGGTCCGCGAATTGGCCGCGGCGTTCCGGCCGAACGTGGTCTTCACCCGGTTCATCGCGCCGGAGGCCCCGGCGGGGGCATGGCAGCGCTACTACGAGGCGTGGCCGTTCGCGCTGCACGCCTGACGCGCCGATCTATCAGCTTGTCGACGACCTCGCCGCTGAAGCGGGGCCGACCCTGGACGCGGTGACGTTCAGCAAATGGACACCGGAACTGGCGGGCCGGGTACGGGAGGGGGGCGGGTCAGGGATGGAGCGCGGGTCAGGGAGGGCGGGCGGGTACGGGAGGGGGGACAGGTGGAAGAGCCAGCGCGGCTGGTGCTGGCCGGGGTGTCCACGGACTGCTGCGTGCTGTCCACAGCGGTGGCTGCGGCGGACGACGGGGTAGCGGTCACTGTCGTGGCAGCGGGCCGTTCGGCGATCTGGCCCGGGCCGGGCTGGCGGCCGAGGGAATCGACGTCCTGCAACCGGCGAAGCCGGGCACCGACACCGGCTTCGTGGTGAGCATGGTGGACGCCGCGGGCGAGCGCACGTTCGTGACCAGCCGTGGCGCCGAGGCGGCGCTGACGGCCGGGGACCTGGCGGGGGTGGCCGCCGGACCGCGGGACGCTGTCTACCTGTCCGGCTACGGGCTGGTGCATCCCGGCAACCGTGGCGCGCTGCTCGGCTGGCTGGGCCGGCTGGCCGGCGGCAATCTGGTCGTCTTCGATCCCGGTCCGGCTGGTATCCGGCATCCCCCCGGACGCGCTGGCGGCGGTGCTGCGCCGGGCTGACTGGCTGACCTGCAATGCCCGCGAGGCCGCCTGGCTGTCCGGCGAGCCGCGGCCGGCCGACGCGTTGCGCGCACTTACCCGCCGGCTCACCGTGGACGGCCGTCCTGGCGGCGGTGTGCTGGTACGCACTGGCCCCGAGGGCTGCCTGCTTGCATTTTCCACAACGGATCCCGTGCAAGTGCCGGGCTTCCGGGTGACTGTGCTCGACACTAACGGGGCAGGCGACACCCACACTGGCACCTTCATCGCGGCACTGGCCATGGGCGCTGATGAGATGATGGCCGCCCGCACCGCGAATGCCGCTGCCGCGCTATCGGTCACCAGGCGCGGCCCGGCCACCGCGCCTACGGCCGCTGAACTGGCACGTTTCCTTTCTTGCCAATCGTGGAATAGCTCTTCCCGTAATTGATCAATACGGGGGGAGATCAATGCCGGTGCAAACCACGGCACGTACGGCTGCTCGCCGCACATCGGCGACTGCCACGCGTACCGGAGCGATTCGCGGCAATATGGCCACAAATGCTGCCAGCAATCAGAAAGCCAAGGCCAGCACGAAGTCATCAGCCGGCAACGTAATGCACGGCGCGGCCGCGGCGGCCAGGAGCGCACGGTCCACCGGGGGCGCCGCCCGGACCGTTTCGTCGGCGGCCGTGAAAGTCACCTCGGCGGCCACCAAGATGGCCGCGGCTGCCACCAAGGCCACGTCGTCCGCGAAGACGATGTCCACCGCCATGCAGGCGATGAATACCGCTACTAAGACGATGTCCACTGCCATGCAGGCGATGAACACTGCCACCAGGGCCATGTCCGCTGCGGCCAAGGGCATGTCCACGGCCGCCCGGGCGCTGACCGGGGGCGCCAGGACGATACCGGCGGCGAAGCCCGCCGCGAGGCCAGCGAGGAGTGCGGCGAAGCCCAAGGCGGCGCCGAAGTCCCGGGCTGCTGTGAAGCCGCGGGCTGCCGCCACGTCACGGACGGCCGCCACGTCCCGGGCTGCTGCGAAGCCGCGGACCGTTGCCAAGTCACGGCCCGGCGCGAAGCCCGCCACTCTGCGGGCTGCCGCGAAGCCGGGGGTTTTCGCGGAAGCCCGGAGTGTTGCGGCGGGGAAGACGGCGGCAAGCGTGCAGACGACCACGCGGCCGGGCAGCACCGCCAAGCCGGGGACCATCGCGAAGCCGGGGACCACAGCGAAGCCGAAGAGCACAGCGAAGCCGAAGAGCACCGCCGGGCCGCGACGCGTTGCCGTGCCGACAATGACGGCCAGGCCTGGCCTGGCGGCGAAGCCTGGAACGCCGATGAAGCCGCGGACGGCAGCCAGGCCGGGGACGGCGGCCAAGAGGCCAGGCACGGCGATGAAGCCGGGGATGCCCGTCAAGCCGGGTGCAGCGGCGAAGCCGCGGGCGACCATCACCCGCAAGGCCGCCACGGTCCCGCCCGCGGGCATGCGGCCTGCCAGTGGGCGGCCGGGGAACGGGCCCATGGGCAACGGCAGTTCACCGCTGAACGCCGCCGCGCCGTCCAGTGGGCCGGCCCAGGATCGTTACCAGGACATGCTGGCCGGTCTGATGCGTTGACGTGCCGTGCTGGTCTGCCCGGCGGAGGGGCATCCACCGCGTTCGGCAGCGCGGAGGATGCCCCCATTGCCTGGGTGAGCGCGTCTCTAGGTTCGCGCCGTCCCAAGTGATGGAGAAGGCTGGAGTCTTCTCCATGTGCACTCTTGCCTCCATGTGCACTCTTGCCGCAGCCGAACCCTACGAGGGAGCACTGCGCTGGGCACCTCGCGGCCTTGCCAGGTAAGAGATTCGTAACCGGCCGTCCAGTCCCCAGCCAGGACCTTGCCCAACACGTTAGTGGGTACTAACGTGTCGACGTGCCAGACCTGGTAGCCGCGGTAGCCGAACCGAACCGCCGCCGGCTACTGCAGCTGCTGGGGCACGGTGAACAAACGGTGACCGCGCTGGCCAGCAATTTCACGGTGAGCCGGTCGGCGATCTCGCAGCATCTGGGCGTTCTTGCCGAGGCTGGCCTGGTCGTCAGCAGACGCGACGGAAGATTCCAGTACTACCGCCTGCATCCGGGGGGGATGGCGGCCCTGCGGGCTGAACTCGACTCGTTCTGGACACTTGAGCTCGATCGGCTCGCCCGCGCTGCGCTCGACATCACTACGCGTCAAGGTACGAAGGAGTCCCCTGATGCTGTTCGAGAAATCCGTCTTCGTCCCGCTCAACGCGGACGAGACCTTCGCCTTGATCACTGAGCCAGACCGGCTGCGCCGCTGGCAGGCGATCACTGCCCGGGTCGACCTTCGGGCTGGTGGTGACTACCCGGGACGGCTTTCCGCCGGCTTACCCGCAACGTGACCTGCACGATGATCGCGGACAGCGCCCATCCCGCGACGACGTCGGTGAACCAGTGGTAGTCGCACCAGACGAGTGCGGCCCCGACCAGGAGCCACACCGCGGCCAGGGCCGCCAGCGCGACCCGGCGGACCCGGTTCGGCTGGCCGTCCACCAGCAGGAACACGGCCAGCGACAAGCAGACGCATGCGATGCTGGTGTGACCGGACGGAAAGGCCCCCAGCCCCCACCGGGCAACGGCGGGCAGGCCGGGTCCGGGGCGGGCAATGATGATCTTCGCGGGGATGACGGTCGCGAGCAGTAGCGCGACGCCGGCTACCGCGGTGATCAGCGGGCGCACGGTGTGCCGCCTGGCGGCCAGCGCCAGCGCGGTCACCGCGAGCACCGGCACGGCCAGGAAGTCCGTCCCCAGATAGGTCAGCGACCGGGCGGGCGCACCAAGCCACCGCCAGTCCGGCGACCTCGCGGCAGCCAGCACCGAGCCGCGGATGTGCTGGTCCAGGCTGATCAGTGGGCCGTGGGTCAGCACGTTGGTGGTCAGGAAGGCCAGGACCAGCAGCAGGCCGCCGGGCACCAGCCACGGAGACAGCCCGAGCGGGGCACGGCGTGGCGCCAGCGCCGCCGCCGCGCCACCGGCCACGAATGGGCTGGCCTCGTCCCTGCCTGCTTCGTCTGGACCCGCCTCGTCTGGGCCCGTTTCGTATGGCCTCGCCTCGCCTGGGCTGGCCCCGTCTCTGCTGACCTTGTCCACTCATAGGAAGGTACCGGGCCTGCCCGCTGGTCAGCGCCCAGCCGGCAGCCACAGCCGGGTGGCCGGCGGAGCGGGCTAACGCAGCAACGCCAGGTCGATCGCGCCTGACCGCTTACTCCGAGTCGTACCGGAAGCCGCCGATGAAGCGGCGGAACAGGCCGCCCTCGGGTGGCAGGGATGGTGCAGCCGGCGGTGTGTCCGGGCGTTCCCGCCCGATCGGCTGGTCATAGTCGGCCCGCGCGATGGCGTCCACGATCTGTGCCTCATCGAAATCCGCCGAACCGGGGATCTCCGGGACGAAGCCGACCAGGTCCCCGTCGAGCAGCACCTCGGCTTCCAGTGCGGTGGTGCCCTCGTTGCCCCAGATCGCCTCGCGCCGGTCACCGAGCACGACGCGCACCCCGTAGATATCGATTCCGGCGTTCTCCAGGTGGGCGTCGATACCGCGATCCCGGAGAGCGTCGGCGACCCGGCGGGCGCGGTTCTCATCCATGCGCACCAAGTTACCTGCGCGGCCCGGATGCCCATCACGCGCTGGGCCACGCCGTAGACGGTTCCGGGGAAGTCAACGGCAGCCAGCGCGGCGCTGCCGGATTCCTTACCTTCCGTAGTAGCTTTCCTGCACTGCGTGATCAAGGTGCTCGGCAATGGGTAGCGGGGGGACATCGGTGGCAGCGGGACAGATGTCAGGTGCTGACGGGGGTGGCACGTGACGGCTAGGCGGCCGGGGCGCCTGCCCACGCCACGCGTGCTCAAGAGCATCGACGGCCTGTTGGCGGTCTGGCTGACGGCCCGGCCCGGCGTGGTCGACATGCGCGCGCCCAGGCCGGTCCGTACCTACACCTTCGACAACGTGGTGCCGCACCTGCGGTCGTCACGCATCGTCACGGCCGCGGGAGAATTGCTCGACCTCGATGACTCACGGCACAGCGACCTGTTCTGGGCCTGCCGCGGCGGAGCGGGGGGCAGCTTCGGGATCAACACGTCCTTCACGTTCGAGTTGGCCGAGGTGCCGCGCGCCGAGGTCACCTACTACCGCTTCGACTGGCGCGGCGCGGACGCCGCGCTCGGCGTGCTGGCAACCTTCGACCGCATCCTCACCACGGCGCCGCGGGCCTTCAACGCGGTGGCCATGGCGCAGGCCGCCCCCGTCGGCCAGGCCGACCCGCGGGAGGCGATCGACGTCTTCTCCCGTGGCCAGTACATCGGCCCCGCCGCCGAGCTTTACGACATCATGCGGCCGCTGATCACCGCCGGGGGGAAGCCGGCCAGGCGGACCATCGCGGAGATGCCGTTCTGGGATGTCCAGAAGATCTTTGCCAGCACCGAGGCTGAGCCGCATTCCTTCGGGGACATCTCCCGGTTCGCGGCGCGCCCGGTGCCGCAGCACGCCACGCAGGAGATGGTCGACCTGCTCGTCAAGTGCCCGTCGCGATCAGCCGACGCGAACGGCTCGATCTGGTCCCTGGGCTGGATAGGCGGCGACGTCGTCAACTCGTTCGGCCGGACCGAGACCGCCTACGTGCACCGGGACATGCTGACGCTGCTCCGGCCGACTCCGGTCTGGCCCAGTGACGCGCCACGCTCGGTCGGCCGGGGGCTCATCGAATGGACGAACGGCGTGATCGACGTCCTCGATCCGTACACCCCTGACGAGAGTTACCAGAATTTCCCGAACCGGCTCATCGCCGATTGGGAGCACGCGTATTACGCGGAGAATTTCCCGCGGCTGGTCCGGGTGAAGACCAGATACGACAACGAGAACCTGTTCCGGAACAAGCAGAGCATCCCGCCGCGGCGCCTGGTGCGGCACCCGGGCTGGGCAGGGGCCTGGCGGGTGAGCTGAATCTCAGTCGAGCGGGCGGTCAGCGAAGTGGGCGGCGAACCAGCTCGCCTGCTGGGACATCCGTTCAGTTGCCGGTGTGCCCCGGGCAACGCCGTAGACGGTTCCCGGGAAGTCAAGTGACTCCTGAACGGCCCAGATCCGCTCATGCGCCGCTGGCGGGAAGATCTCTGCCGGATCACCCACGGCGACCCAGCCGATGGGCACCGTGCTGCCCGGCGGCAGGGTGGTGTTGACCTGGACGACGCCGTGGATGCGCACCTCGCTTCCTGCGCCGAGCACGCATCCGGGGAACAGGGCAGCACCGGTGGCCACGAAGCATCCATCGCCCACCCGCACTCCGTTGAGGTGGGCGTGCGGGCCGATCAGGACGTCGTCACCGATGACCGAAAGGTGCCGGGCGCGGCCGCGCACGAGGGCGTTCTCCATCACGACGCTGCGGGCGCCGAGGTGGATCTCGCCGTCCTCGGCGGTGAGCACGGCACCGAACAGGACGCGGGCGTCCGGTCCGATGCGTACCGCGCCGCAGACAACCGCGGTGGGCGCGACGTAGGCGCTGGGATGGACCTGCGGGGCGTTGCCCCGATGCTCAATCAACACAGGCCCAGCCTGCCAGCACCGGGATTTCCATCCGGCCGCCAGGGGAGCCGGTCGCTGGGTAGGTTCAGGAGGGTGAGCTTTGACGTCCCCGCCGATGCCTACCTGCGGTTCATGGGCCGGTATTCGGAGCCGCTCGCGGTGCAGTTCGCCGACCTGGCTGGCGTCCGGCCCGGCCAGCGGGCACTGGATGTTGGCTGCGGGCCGGGCGTGCTCACGGCCGAACTGGTGCGCCGCCTGGGCACGGCACGTGTCTGTGCGGTGGAGCCGTCGGAGTCGTTCGTTGCCGCGGCACGGGAGCGCCTGCCCGGGGTGGATGTGCGGCGCGCTGCGGCCGAGAAGCTGCCCTTCCCCGATGGCGCTTTCGATGTCACCGCGGCCCAGCTCGTGGTGCATTTCATGACCGATCCAGTGGCAGGCCTGCGGGAGATGGCCCGGGTGACCCGTCCCGGCGGCGTGGTCGCTGCGTGCGTCTGGGACCACGGCGGCGACCGCGGCCCGCTGACCACGTTCTGGCGGGCGGCGCGCCAGCTCGACCCCTCGGCGCGCAACGAGTCGGACGGCGCCGGCGCCGACGAGGGTGCTCTGGCCGCGCTGTTCGCGGCGGCCGGGCTCGGCGGGGCGGCGGCCACCACGCTCACTGTCCAGGTGCGCTACGCCACGTTCGAGCAGTGGTGGGAGACGTTCACACTCGGCGTCGGCCCGGCCGGCGGCTACGTGACGGCACTGGCCGACGACCGCTGCCGGCTGCTCCGCGACCACTGCCGGCAGCTGCTGCCCGCGGAGCCGCTCGACGTCAGCGCCACCGCATGGGCGGTGACGGGCTGGCGGGGGAACCGGATGTCCGGTGGAGCATGAGCACGGCGACGTCGTCGCTGTGCGGGGTGTCATCGGCCATGGCTGCCATGACTGACGCACAGGCAGCCTCAGGATCTCCCGCGGCGATGGCCGCGCACAGCCGTGCGATGCCGTCGTCAATGGGCCGGTCGCGGCGCTCGACGAGCCCGTCGGTGTACAGGCACACACCGCCCGGCGGCAGGCACACGGTGCTCACCCGCCGGGGTTTCGGGCTGGGCACGCCGATGAGGATGTCGGAGGGGACGTCGGCCGGCCCGGCGGGCTGCCCCGGGCAGGCGATCAACGGCGGCAGGTGCCCGGCGGAGGAAATCCGTACCTGGTCCAGGGACGGGCTGAACATGGCACACAGCACGGTCGCCATCGCATCGGGCTCGAAGTGCCGCATCTTCCGGTCCAGCCGCTCCAGCACGTCGGCGGGATCGGTGGTCTCCAGCGCATATGCCCGCAGCGCGCTGCGGATACGGCCCGTGATCACTGCCGCCGGGAGGCCGGTCCCGGCAACGTCGCCGATGACGGCGCACACCTCGCCCGTTGGGAGGGTGAAGACGTCATACCAGTCGCCCCCCACATTCCCTCCGCATCCTGGCTGATGTGCAGGCCCGCTGCGGTCGCTGTGGTGGTGGCGTGGAGAGCCCGGAGCCTGCCCGGGGGGCGTCGTTGGGCCGGTGGGCCGCTCACCGCCAGCTCCGGGAGCCACGCGGTTCTCCATCTGGTCGCCACCTCGGCGGCATGGTCCCTGTACGCACACCGGATTGGCTGATGGGACCACCTGATCCACGACCGGTGGACCGGCCGTCACCGAGACGAAGCGGAAGGAGCAGGCGTGACCGGCACGACACAGGCTGACCTGGCCGTCCAGGCCTATCGGCGGTACATCAAGGCGGCGCCCGAGGCGATCTGGGATGCGCTCACCCGGCCAGGATGTGCCCAGCAGTACGGCTACCAGTCTCCCGTCTGGTACGACCTGCGGCCGGGCGGCACGTACCGTGCGTTCGCAAGTCACGCGATGAAGGCGCGCGGCGGCCAGGGGGTGGTCATCGAGGGCGAGGTCGTCGAGGCGGAGCCGCCGCGGAGGCTGGTGCAGACATGGCATGCCCTATTCGATGCGGAGACCGCCGCTGAAGCGGTCACCCGCCTGACGTGGGAGATCGAGGACGGTGAGGACGGCGTCGCGGCGGTGACGCTGACCCACGAGTTCCTCGGCGTGCCGAGGGCCGCCGCGCTGGTGGCCGACGCGGTCAGCGAGGGCCGCGGCGGCTGGAGCTGGATCCTCAGCGACCTGAAGACGCGGCTGGAAACAGGCCAGCCGCTTGCGGCCTGAGCAGGACTGGCGGGGGCCCGTGGCGGGCACCGGTCCCCGCCGCGCGACGGCGGCCCGGCCGGCACCCAGGGCCGCGGTATGTGGCGTGATGGGTGGCGTTGAATCGTTTGGCCTGGTGGCGTTGGTGGCCGCGCTTGCTGGCATCGCCGCTATGGTGGCCGGCTGGCGCGGCCGTGCGCTGCGCCGCGCTTTCCTTGGGGTGACCGGGCCGGGCACAGGCCAGGACGGAACGAGGAGGCGGAGTTGACCGATGCCGATCTGCTGGTCCTGGCTCCGTGGCTCATCTTCGGAGCCGGTCTCGCCGTGATCGGCTACTGTCTGCTGGGTCGGCGCGTGGCCCGCGGGCGCGGCCAATGACCGGCTCTAACGCATCCCACCCCCATGCAGTCTGGATGCAGACCGTGTGTGCGAGATGTGGAGGAGGGTTAATCACACGAGGTGCGCGTCCCACCACGCGCCGTCCGCGGTGTGGATCAGCACCCCAAGGGGAGGGCTCCGCCATGGCTGCCCGCGCGGTCACGGCGTGACGCCGGACAGGTTCAGCCCTATCACGCCGGCCAGGACGAGGCTGATTGATATGAGCTTGAGTACTGATACTGACTCGCCGAGGGCGGCCATGCCGACGATGGCTGTCCCGGCTGCGCCGGTGCCGGTCCATACGGCGTAGGCCGGGCCGACTTCGAGGCGGCCCAGGGCGAGGGTGAGCAGCCCGAAGCTGATCAGTGCGCAGGCCGCGAATCCGGCTGTGGGCCATAGCCGGGTGAAGTGGGTGCTCTGCTTGAGCAGGACCGCGAACCCGGTCTCGGAGAACCCGGCGGTCACGATGAGGAACCATGCCATGGGCTCACCTCCGTAAGGACCGGCGGCATGGCCGGGGGCACCCGCCGTGGGGGCGCCGGGGTTCTGGCAGTGTCCCGGATGTCGTCGCTGGCGGTGTTCATCGTGGCCTCCTTTGAGGGGTGGCTCGGGGCCTGGTCCGGGGCCTGTCCTGATCGGAGCGTGCGGGGGTGGAAACGGGCTGGTTTCGTTGTGGCGCGGGTGTGGAGAAAGGGCCTGGCGGGCGGGGGGCCGCGTCTGGGCGGGGTCCTGGCCCGGGCTGTGCCCGCGGTTCAGGCGCTCGCTGGGGTTGGGGTGGCGCCTGGCCGGGTAGGCGCTTTCTGGTTACCGGACGTGCCGGCGGTGCGGTGCGTGCTTGCCGGCCGGCGGGCGGGCTGGAGGCCAGCCCGCGGGTCCGCTGCTGCCCGGGCTGCCAGCGGGCAGGGGGATGGGAGCGGGATCTGATGACGGCCACGGTGCTGCTGGTGGAAGACGAGCGCAAGCTCCGGGAGCTGGTGCGCTCTTACCTGGAGCGGGCTGGTTTCACGGTGTTGTCGGTCGGGTCGGGCGCGGAGGCCATCAGCCTGGCCTTGTCGGCAGCGCCGGATCTGGTCGTGCTGGATCTTGGCCTGCCGGATGTGCCTGGTGAGACGGTGGCCCGCGAGATCCGGGCCGCCGCGGCGACGCCGATCCTGATGCTGACGGCCAGGAGCGCGGAGGAGGACCGGATCGCCGGGCTGGAACTCGGCGCGGATGACTACGTGACCAAGCCGTTCAGCCCCCGTGAGCTGGTGTTGCGGGTGCAGGCGGTCTTGCGCCGCGGCGTGCCGGGGGCTGCCGGGCAGGGGGTGAGCCGGTTTGGCGGCGGCGCGCTGGTCATCGACGAGCCGCGGCGGGTGGCGCAGGCCCGCGGCGCGGTGGTGGAGCTGACCCCGACCGAGTGGGGCATCCTGGTCGCCCTGGCTACCGTCCCGGGCCGGGTGTACTCGCGGTCCGAGCTGATCAACCGGGTCCGCGGGTATGAGTTCGAAGGCTACGAGCGCACTGTCGACTCGCATGTGAAGAACCTGCGCCGCAAGATAGAACAAGACCCCGGTAACCCGGTCATCATCCAGACAGTGCTCGGCGGGGGTTACCGGCTCGGCCTGACCCGGGATGGCTAGGGTCGGCGTCAGCATCCAGCGGCAGCTTACGCCCGTGCAGATCACCGGCAGCAGCACCGGCCTGACCATCGCCACCGGACTCACCCGCGCCCACCACGGCGCCACCAGCCACGGCACAAAGATCATCGTCACCCTCCCCCGCGCCTGACAGGCACCGCCCAGGACGCCGCCGACCGGATAGGTCAGGCCCTGTGGTGATAGCCGATGGCTGCCGGCCACGAACCGCGAGCCGACGCGAAGTGCAACTCCAACTGCAACCAGAAAGAATCACGATGCTCGCCATCACCACACGCGAGCAGGTCAGAGCCACATTGAGGCGTGGGCCGAACGTACCAGCGTACGAACCGCGAAGTCCTGATCGAAGGTGACCTGCTGCCGATTTATCTGCGCAGGTCACGGGCCACGAGGGGTGTCGTGAAGCAGCGGGACGCCAGGGCTGCTGTCATGGCGGGCGCGTAACATGGAGCATGTGAGCGAGTCAGCGTTTGCCGTGCAGGCCGAGGACCAGCCGTCCTGGGCGGAGATCGTGCGCCATGCTGAGCACGGTGAGTCGGTATCGGTGATCGCGCACGGCGACCATGTGGCTGAGATCGTCCCGTCCGGGGAACTCGACCGGCTCCGCGAGACGATCGAGGTTCTGTCGGACAGCGAACTGGTGCGTGACCTGCGGGAGGGACTGGCGGACGCACGCGACGGACGTGTGTTCTCCGCCGACCAGATTGCCGCTGACCTGGCCGCGCGCCGCGCTGCCGGCGGATGAGCGGACCGTCGCCGTACGCAATCGACTTCGCCCCTGCTGCCCGTCGCGGGTTAGCGAGGCTCCCGCTGCCGGCCGCGACCGCTCTGCATGAGCACTTGACCGGTCCGGTGGCCGGTAATCCGCACCGGCTGGGCAAACCGCTGGAAGCACCCTTTGACGATGTCTGGACAACCCGGCGCGGCGACTACCGCGCCCTGTACTCCATCGACGACCGGACGCACGCCATCACTGTCCTGGCGGTTGCCCACCGCCGTGACGCCTACCGGCCACGGTGACGACCAACCGCATCCTGCTGTGGTGAGCCGACCGATCGGTACCCCCGCAAGGTCACGTAGTGCCTGGTGAAGGCAATCGAAAGGGTACCGATGTCTCGGTCGGTGGGCCGGACGTACCAGCATGCGAACCGCGAAGTCCTGATCGCAGGCGACCCGATGCCGGTGCGTCTGCGCAGGTCACGGGTCAAGAAGGCGGCGAAATGAGCCGTGCGGGCACCGGCTCGCGGCCCTCGGCGAACGCCCTTTCTGCGCAAGCGAACCGCATGGACGCCTGCGTGCGCGTGCGCCCACTGCTCGAAGTTTCGCGGCGGTCTTCCGAGGAGCCGCTGAACGGTGGGATGGACGTGTGAGTCGTCGTAGGTGCCGTCGACAAAAAAGCTGAAGAACGCGTCGACATACTCGGCGGCATGTTGGCGCTCATCTGCTCCCTGGCCTCGGCGTTGGTCAGGGGCTCAAGCTGCAGTTCTCGGCCGGCGAGGACCCGGACGCGGTCGGCGGCCAGGATGGGCTCGGGACCGGTTAGGCGATAGCTGGCTCCCTCGTGACCCGGCGCCGTGAGCGCCAAGGCTGCGACGGCTGCGACGGCTGCGATGTCGAGAGGATCGATGGCCGCGATGGGCACCTCGGCGAAGGACTCGCGCACGATGTCCCCGGCGCGGAGCTGGGGTGCCCACTGCAAGGCGTTGGCGTGAAAGCCACTGGGCCGCAAGATCGTCCAGGACAGCCCTGAGTCACGGACCGCCGCCTCGGAGACCACGTTGTAGCGCACGACCGCGTTGGCGATATCGCCGCCCGCGACCGCCCCGGAGGACAGCAGGACGACGCGCTCCACGCCAGCCAAGCTGGTACTGCTCGACCACATGACCTGCTTCGGCGGGCTCAGCCTCGGCTACCGGCTCCACGCCGTGCCGCTGTCTGCACGGCCGAGCGTGCAACATCGTCGAGCGGGAGACCGACCGAGCCCAATCGACCCGCATACGAGCGATGACCGTGCCCACCTTGCTGTTGCTGACCGAGAAGAGCAAGGCCCACAACATCCGCCGAATCGGTGCCAGCGCGGTTGGACCACGGCCGTCTCGTCGCCCAGTCCACCCTCGCCGAGCTCACCGCCCGGGCTGGACAGGTCGTGCGCATCCGCACCTCCAAAGCTCATCCGGCGAGTTTCGCCATCAGACCGCCACCCTCACTTATCTCGAATTCCCGCGTCGCTCGCGGGTACTCGTGGCCAAGCTCATCGCTGCTACCCCTTCACCGCCGCCACCACCCTCGCCGGCTCCCGGCTCGGCGGCGGGGGCTTCGGCTACTCAGGCTCCTCCTCGGCCGCGGCACTGCCGTTCGCCGCCGCAGCCGTGCTCGTCGCGGGCTTGGCCATTGTCCTCTCGCTCATCGCCAGCCGGACGTCGCTGCGTCACGACATCGCTCGCTGACCCGGCATATCGCGTCCAGCCGGACGACGCCGGCGCCGGATCGCAGGCTCCGCCGGGTTCGGCGAGCGATAACAGCCGAGCCTCCGCTTACCGCTGGAGCAGCGGCGCGCCGAACCATCCCCAGTAGATGCGATGGTGGCTGATTCGTGCTCCGTCCAGTTCCATGACCTCGACGAGATCAACCTGATCGCCATCGGGCGTCTGCCGCGGGTACTCCCAGATCAGCGTGTGCCCGTCGAACATGTAGTCCCCGGTCCGGTACCACCGGACCAGCTCGTTGGGACGGCCCGGGTTCCGCGGACGAAGAACGGGCGGAGCTCGGAATGGCCGCGCAATACACCGCTCGCCTGGCCCAGGATCCGTGCGACCAGCGGGCTTTCCAGAATTGCGTGCGGAAGGTAGAGATCGAGCAGTCCAGCGGCCCGAGGTACGCCGCCCGATCGGTATCCCCAGCAGACGGCGAACTAGCAGTTCAGCACGATCGAAGGGGGTACCGATGTCTCGGTGGGCCGAACGTACCAGCATGCGAACCGCGTAATCCTGGTCGAAGGTGATCCGCTGCCACTTCGGCTGGTCCGGTCACCGGCTAGCGCTGGGTGTCATGAGCAGGGCTGTCGGTGCTGCTCCGCGGCGCGCCCATCGTGAACTGCGGCGGTCCGTGAGGCGTTCCGTTGCTGGGACGGCCATCTGGCCGCGGCGGTCAGCACCGAGATCGTGGCCTCGCTAGTGCCGCACCTCGCGGGGAGGCGGGTGGCCCGCCTGCCTACCGACTATCATTGGAGCGACATGTAGAAGATCATGAGGAAAGGGTTCCGTGGACCGCACAATCACGCTCACCGCGAGCCTGACCCCCGAAGAGGGCGGCTACGTGGCGCGCTGCCTGGAGCTGCCCGTGGTCACCGAGGGAGACACGGCAGAAGAGGCCGTGGTGATGCTCCGCGAGGCGGTGGAGCTGTACCTAGAGGACCAGCCATTCCCCGAACAGCCGCCGCATCCAGTCCTCACGCCGTTCGACATCTCCGTCCCGGCTGCGTGAGCCCGCGCAATCCGCGCCTATCCAGCAAAGAGATGATCAGCCTGCTGGAACGGGAGGGGTTCATGGTTGTCTCCATCAGGGGCAGCCACTGCAAGCTCCGGGACGGCGCTGGCACCATCGTGATCGTGCCGCTGCACCGTGACCCGCTACGCCCAGGCACTCAGTCAAGCATCCTCGCCCAAGCCGGAGTCTCTCTCCCGGGCGACTGAAGCGGCCTGCGGTACGCCGCCCGATCGGTATCCCCAGCAGACGGCGAACCAGCACTTCAGCCCAGCCGAACGGGGTACCGATGTCTCGGTGGGCCGAACGCACCGCCATACGAACCGCGAAGTGCTCCTTGAAGGTGCTCCGCTGCCGATACGTTTGCGCAGCTCGCCGGCTAGGAGGGCGGTGCGATGAGCCGGCGATCATCCACTGGACCGTGTCGTCTGCCACGCTCACGGGACCACTCTGAGGACTCGCTGTCCGCCATCGTCGGTGTTCGTTCCGAACTAGCCGCCGGCGATCTGCGGCCTCTCTATCTGGCCTGGCTGTCGGCTTACGGCGCGTGGGAACGCGATGAGGACGCCTTCGACGATGAGGACGAAGACGAAGTGGAGCCACCAGTCCCGGCCGGTCTGGGATCGATCACCGCTCCGCAGCGCGCCCTTGCCGACTTCCTCCGCCTCGACTCCGGCCTTCTCGAGCTCACCGCCGAGGCCAGTCCGGGGCTGCCCGAGATGAGGCACGATGCGCGCGCACTGGCCACGCACATCGCAAGGCTCTCCGTCAGCGACAAGGACAAGCTTCTTACGCTGGTCGCAGAGGATCAGGCGGCAAGGGCCCGGATGGAGCTGCTGCGGGGCTGGCGAGGAGACCCAGATGGCCAGCGCAGCTCGCGCGCCCGGCGGACCGTCGCCGAGTTCCTGGACACCGTCGCGGCACGTCGCCTGCAGCACCGGTGAGCTCACTGGCGGTGATCAGTGTTATGCAGCGGCACCGGACCAGCGGTACCTGCTGCGCCATTGCAGACCGCTATTGCCTTGACCGGTGCTGACAAACCGGGACACCGCGCACCCGGTGCTCCTCCTCATCCTTGAAGACCAGCTCGCTGAAGCCCAGCGCATTGACACCGAACTCCAGGACACCGGCGATTCCGCTCGGCCCGCACCGACCTGACCGGCGCGCCAGGCACCCGTACGCGAGCAGCGGCGCCCGCCACCCCGCCGAACCGCGTGAGCCTCCAGGCCGTTGAAACCCGCCCCGGCCATGCCGCCGACCCTGACGTCGGCAGGCGATGCGACCGGTACCCCCGACCAGCGGTAACACAGCAGGTGAGGGCCATCGCAAGGGTACCGATGTGTCGGTGGGCCGGACGTACCAGCATACGAACCGCGATGTGCTGGTCGAAGGTGACCCGCTGTCGGTACGTCTGCGCAGGTCACCGGCCCGGAAGGCGGCGCGATGACCCGCGCTGGCACCGGATCGCAGGTTTCGCCGGGAGCCGTTTCCGCGCCTGCGAGCCGGGCGGACACCTGCATCCGCGCGGCGGCCGGGGTGACCGTCGCCGGGCTGGCGGGCATCGCGGGCGCGATCAGCTACAGCCACATGCAGGAGCTGGCCGCCGCGCACGGGGAGACCGGGTGGCAGGCGCACGCGTTCCCGCTGTCGGTGGACGGCATCGAGGTCGTGGCCTCGCTGGTGCTGCTGGCCGACCGGCGCTTGGGGCGCCGGTCGGGCTGGCTGCCGTGGGCCGCGCTGGCGGCCGGGACGACGGCAAGCCTGGCCGCGAACGTCGCTGCGGCCGGCGCCGGGCCGGTCGGCCGGTGATCGCGGGCTGGCCCGCGTTCGCGCTCCTGGTAGCGGTCAAGCTGCTGTCCGGGATGCTCGAGCACCGGCACGGCGCTGATCGTCTCGCCGGTACCCAGGATCGTCCCGTGCCTGTCCAAGATCGTCCCCCGGCGGACGTGGGCGGGGACGATCACGGCATGGCCGGCAGCCGCGTACGCGATCCTCGGATGACCGGCGCGGGGGGTGACGGCGGGACAGGCCGGCTAGCTGGCGCGGGGACGGTCCCGCATCTCGTGACCAGCAACGGGCTAGCCCTTGACCCGGGGACGGGGACGGGGCGCCCGCCCGGCCGGGGGACGGAACCAGGGGACGGGCCGGGGACGATCACGGCAGCCGTGGCGGGGACGGCTGCCCACGCCGGGACGGGAGCGGATCCTGAGACCGGCACCCTGCTACCTGCCGCCCGCGCCGCCCGGGACCGCGTGCTCGGCCGGGGCGATTCGCTGACCCGTGACAGCCTCGCCGCCGAGCTACGGCGTGACGGGCACCCGGTACGCAACGC
>Ga0307373_10001090_pt1 | contig 51253 bp, 47 predicted proteins | sample OX2MG_FD_202534 | JGI IMG/M metagenome (GOLD analysis project Ga0307373, IMG submission 202534) | Soil microbial communities from Risofladan, Vaasa, Finland - OX-2 | ecosystem: Environmental > Terrestrial > Soil > Coastal area > Acid sulfate soil | place: Finland: Risofladan, Vaasa | collected...
AGTTGCAGTCGGTTACAAGTTATCGTTGACTTGGACAGGACTTTCGCCTCTCTGACCAAATGCGCTCTCAGGCGCACTAGCGGCGGTCTCTGACCGCCGCTACAGCAGGCAAATGACGCCACCAACGAGGTCTTTCTGTGCGGGCAAACGTTCCATGGCTGTGATAGGATAAGGACATGGAATTCTATACATACCCCACCATCGTGGAGCGCGAAGGGCGCAAATATTATGCTTACAGCGAGGACTTTCCCGGCGTCTACGGAATGGGAAAAACCTTGGAGGAAGCCAAAGCTGGCATCCTTGATGCCATGAGGATTTACATTAGTGAATGTCGTTCCAGCCATCGGCCCGTTCCCCGCGTCCGCAACGTTTATGCTGAGACCGTTTCCCTTGCCGTCTAACTCCCACGTTCAGATCTTTTCCCTTTCCCACCTGCCAAAAAGTTTTTCTCCGTAAACCGGGCATCTTTGAGAATACGCAGGAATAATCCTCGTGGAATATCGCCACGATGCACGGGGACAACCAGCATTGGCCGGCTCTCGTGCGTCAGGATCAGATGCGAGCCTCTTTGCCGCTCTTCGATATAGCCTTGTTTGCGAAGAAAGCGGAGAAGCTCTTGAGTGGCGGACGTTAGCGGTCAGGCTCCTGTACGACTATGTTAAGTTGCTTCACGGACCGTCAGGGCATGGCTTTAGCCATGCCGTCGAGTTTCTACATTTGGCCGGCCAGCTTGCCATTCCAAGCCCTTCGCCTTTTATTCAGAGCCTTTCGTCTGTCATTCTGAGCATTGACAGCCTTTTGGCTGCCCATCATTGGCAGAAACTCGACGCGTCGCCAGAGGAGAGCGAATGCTGAATCTAAATGACTTACGCATCGCGTTTCTGCAGAGCGTAGCGAAGAATCCCGGCATTTCGCTCAGGGTAAACTCCGCGAAGAATCTCCAATTCGCTGCGGGTGAAAGATCAAATGCAGTGATCCTTCGCTCCGCTCAGGATGACAGCGCTGGAGGTTTGGCAGAAACTCCCAGACTCCGGAAATGTCGAAACTCCAGGGGATGGCTTTAGCCATGCCGTTACAGCACGCCCCTCACCCTTTTCTCCCAGAGGCGTTAAAATAAGGGCCTGGAACTACGGCAAAGCCCGCCTTGGCGGGCGTCATCCTATGGTCCACGGCGCAAGCCGTGGGGAAAGAGGAGAGCGCAGACTTCAAAGCCCCGTCAGGGGCGGCATCCTGCGCGGGAATAATGTCGCCCCCAACGGGGCTTAAGAGAGGACTTTTACAACTCCATCCACGGCTAATTGCCGTGGGCCACATGCTATCGCCGCTAGCGCGGCTCATTTGAAAAATCCTCATCAATCGCCCAAATTCCGGCGAAAGATTGTCATAGACGGGTCGGTGTGGTACGTTGGACCTTTGAAAAACATAAGGGCTTCTTCATCGTAAATGGTTTGGGGGCCGGAGTGCTGCTCGTGAGTTTCTGGATGCTGCAATTCCCCGCGGCGGAAGCGGGACTCCGGCGAATGGAATTCGGATGGTAGTTCGATTTCCGGAGGATCAACGGCCTCCGGCCTGGAAGATCGCATTTTTTCAATACGTCATTGTATCCACCTTCGTGGCGCTATTGATCGGGTATTGGCGGCTGCAGATTGCCGAGCATCGCTACTACCAGCAGCAAGCCGAGCGGAACCGCATCCGCGACTTGCCGGTGATCGCGCCACGGGGCCGCATCCTGGACCGCGAAGGGCGCGTGCTGGTGGACAATTTTCCCGCCTTCAGTGTTCTATTGCTTCGGGAAGACCTCCCCAAACTCACACCGGACCGCATTCGCGGCATCGCTCAAGGACTGGAGATCGACCCCGGAGACATTCAGCAACTCCTCGATAAAACCGCCCAGTTGCCGAAGTTCCAACCGGTCATGCTGAAGCCGGACGCGACGCCCGCCGATATTGCCTACGTCGAATCGCACCGCGTGGAATATCCCGAACTCGAACTTTTGCAGGTCGAGCAGCGCTTCTACCTGAAGCATGAGTTTGCGGCGTCGCTTCTCGGTTACGTGGGAGAAGTCTCCGAGGATATGATCGCGAAGTCCGGAGACCGCTACCGGCCCGGGGACGTGGCAGGCAAATCTGGCATCGAGCGCGAATATAACGATGTACTCAGCGGCCGGGATGGAATGCGGCGAGTGGTGGTGAACAGCCGCGGGCAGGAGATGGGGTCCATGACCACCATCAATGCCCTGCCCGGAAACGACCTGCGCCTGACCATTGACTTTAATCTGCAAATGGCGGCGGAGACCGCCCTTGGGGACCGTTCCGGCGCGGTGGTGGCCATCGATCCCAATACGGGTGAGGTTCTGGCGTTGGCCAGCCATCCCAGCTTTGATCCCAACGATTTCGCGCACCATATTAATCGCAAGGAATGGAGCCAACTGAACACGGATCCGGAACGTCCGCTTCTTGACAAGGCCATTCAGGCCCATCTTGCCCCGGGCTCCGTGTTTAAGATCGTCACGGCGACGGCGGGACTCGAAACCGGGACCATCACTCCGTCATTCACGATTATCTGCCCCGGCTATGTTACCCTCTACGGCCACACCTTCCATGATTGGATTTGGAAAAAACATCGCGGCCACGGATCGGTTGACCTGCACCGCGCCATCGTTGAATCCTGCGATACTTATTTTTACACCCTTGGGAAAATGCTGGGGATTGACAAACTCGCTTACTTCGCCAATCATCTGGGCTTGGGATCGCGCACCGGCATCGATCTGCCGGCGGAGGATCCCGGCCTGGTGCCCACACCGGCTTGGGTGCAAAAGGTCTTCAAGCACAAGTGGTACGCGGGGGAAACCATCTCCGTCGCCATCGGCCAGGGGGCGGTGGCCGTGACACCGGTTCAGCTTGCCTACATGATCGGGGGGGTAGCCCAGGGCGGAGTCTTCCATCGGCCTCATCTGGTCTTCAGGGATGAGCTCGAAGCCCTTGGCCAGGATCCTCCCGGCGGAAGACTTGTGAAGTTCCCTCTCAGTCCGGAGACGGTAGCGGCCGTGACCAGCGGCATGTGGGGCGTGGTGAATGAGGGAGGCGGCACGGGGGCGGGGGCTCGCATTGCCGGGCTCGCCGTTGCCGGCAAGACCGGGACCGCGCAAGTGGTCAGCGTCGCCTTGAAAAACTCGGCGCACAATGCCGATTACAAGAATAACGCCTGGTTTGTAGGCTATGCTCCGGCCAGCAATCCGCAGATTGTGGTGACGGCGCTGGTGATGCACGGCGGCGAATCGTCAGTAGCCTCACCGGTGGCAGGGGCTGTGATCAAAGCATTCTTTGCAGAGAAGCAATCTGGACAAACCCCCGCTTCACACTGGCAGACGCAGGCCAGCCTTGCACCTGTCGTTGGCGGCCACCTCGAACCTCAGAGCGCCAAGAGCGTCGAGGGACCAAGATGAGCTGAAAGACTGGGAATCGTGCTGCGTAAATTCACTTTCCGGGAAATTGACTGGATGATCCTTACCGTGGCGCTGATTTTAGCCGTGGTGGGGGTCCTCGAAATTTACAGCACCACGGTACACTCGCCGCTGGCCGGTGAATACAAGCGTCAAATCGCTTGGGTGGTGGTGGGACTGGCCACACTTTTGGTCGTGAGCCAACTGGATTACCATATCCTGCTGGACCACTCGACCGGCCTCTACATTTTGGGATTACTTGGCCTGCTCGCCCTTCTTGTGGGCGGACACGCTATCGGCGGCGCCCGGCGATGGGTTCGGATTGCAGGATTCACTTTCCAGGTGTCAGAAATTGTCAAGTTGATTATAATAGTATGGGTTGCATCTTATTTCGCGGACAAGAGGACAAAGGCCGTGAGCTGGAGGGACTTGGCAGTCCTGGGAACGATGGTCGGGCTGCCCGCGGCGCTCGTGGCTCTGGAGCCTGATTTGGGGACGGCGCTTACTTTCCTGCCCATCGTTGCGGCGGGGGTTTTCCTGGCGGGAGTTCGTTTCCGCCAAATCGCGGCGCTCGCTCTGCTCGGCGCCTTGATGGTTCCTGTGGGTTGGCATTTCCTGCGCCCCTATCAACGCCAGCGGCTGATGACATTCGTTCACCCGGCAAAGAATGTTCAGGGTTCCGGATATCAAGTCGCGCAATCCAAAATCGCCATTGGGTCCGGTGGATTTTGGGGTAAGGGTATCGGCAAAGGAACACAGAGCCGTCTGGGTTTCATTCCTGTTTCTCATGCGGATTTTATCTTTGCGGCTTTCGCAGAAGAGCAGGGGTTCGTGGGAACTTTTTTGGTTGTGTTACTTTATTTCGTTTTATTGGTGCGTCTCTTGGACGGCGCACAGCTTGCCGGCGACCGTGCCGGTATCTTCTTAGTGGTGGGTCTGACAGCAGTTTTGTTTTTCCAGGTTTGTGTAAATATCGGAATGATGATCGGTCTCTTACCAATTACCGGGATTCCACTTCCGCTCATGAGTCAGGGCGGCTCCTCGGTGCTATTTACCTTTGCCGGGTTGGGCCTGGTCATGAGCGTCAGAATGAAGCGGCTGGTTAATTTATAAGGGCCGGCGGTGGAGGGCCTATTTTCGAAAGGCCTCTTATCAGAGATCCATTTCAATCTTCGGCCAAACACGCTTTGAACATTCCTGAAGTTGTTGGTCCAGCCAACTCGGAACCATTTTTATACGGTTCTGTCCACGATCAAACGATGTTTTGGCGCGCCCGGGGCGAATTGGGCTCCGCAGAGTGCGCGGCCAAATGGCGAGCACCGGAAGTTGATCCTCACCCTGTGAGTCGATCCTTCCGGGTGTTCCAGGAGAGGAGTTTTCATGACCAAGGAAATGTTAATTTCTTCGTCTCCACATGAGACGAAAATCGCATTGTTGGAAGATGATCAGCTTGTTGAAGTCTACTACGAGCGCGACACCGACGTCGGGCTGGTAGGCGGGATTTATAAGGGAAGAGTCAGCCGGGTTCTTCCCGGCATGCAGTCCGCGTTCGTCGATATCGGCCTGGAAAGAGACGCTTTCCTTTACGTCTCGGACTTCTTTGAGGACTCGGACGAGTATGACCGCGTCTTCACAGAAGCCGAGAACAGGGTAGCACGGTTCGATCAGGAGGGCGGTCCGGCTCCCAGCGGGATGGCGGAGCCCGCACCCGCCGGGACTGGATCAGAACTTGCCACCCTTCCCCCCGTCAGCCCGGTGGCTCCGAGCCACCAAAGCGTGGCCGATCCTCATCCTGATCCTGCGCAGGCCGCAACCCCGGCACCCGGGCCGCTTGAGAGCGCGCCCGCCCTCCCTCCTCAATCGCCCGAAGCATCACCCTCACCCGCTCCCACAGACTCTGCCGGGCCGCGCGGTCACGGCTTTCAAGGCCACGGACGCCGCCGACGGGGGCGGAGATTTTCAGGGCACCGGTTCGGCGGGCCAAAATCTGAGATCCATGAACGCCCCCAAGAGCACTCCGGAGAAGAACCCCATCAAGGTCTTGAGTTGTTGCCCGGAGAGTCGCTTGCAAAATACGGCCACGGTGAGCGAGTGGTCCCAACTGAGACGGATTCCATTTCCGAAACTCAGGCCAGTGAGGTTCCTGCCAATTTAGTGAGCGCGGAAGCTCCAAGTGACGCCACGGAGTCCTTGGCGACATCCGCTCCTGAAGCGCTCCCCTTCACCGCCGCAAACACGGAAGCCGCAGAACCGAAAGAACAAAGCCGAGGTGGCGCAATTGTCGGCCCGCCCGATTCAGATAATTCGTTGTCCATGAGAGAGACTGCTGAGCCGGAAACGATCCATACCAATTCTCTTTTGAATCACGTGCTTGCCACGCCTGAGCCCGCTATGGTCGAGGCTCTGCAAGAGGTTGATTCAGAAGTTCGGGAACAAGCACGGATTGATCGTGCCATCCCGGAATCGGGAGAAGCTTTGTCCGCAAAAAGTTCGCCCACACCGGACCAGTCCGCGAGTCTCGAGGCCGGCGCACAAACAGACGCTGGGACAGATCTTCTTGCCGGATCTGAAGATGTGGGGGACCTGCATTCTGGATTCCCCCTCTCACTCGAGGAGGTTGAAACCGGGAGCAGTGACGCCGAAGCCATCCGCGGGGAAGTGGAAGAAATGGGGATGGATGAGGTTGGTGCGGAAAATGCCAAGGCTATTGAGGCAGGCGAAGGCGGAGCAGCGGGAAATGCCACTCCGGACGATTCGCCAACCCCGGAGGGTGGAAGCGCGGATCGCTCTTACACTCTTCGCGAGCCCCAGCAACGCCCCCGATTTGCCCCCCGCCGCCAGCGGCGCGGACGCTTTGGATTCCACGGCACGCGCGAAAGTGGGCGCAAGGATGGCGCGCCCCGGGCCGGCAATTTCCAACCGGTACAGATTAATGAGGTGTTGAAAGAAGGCCAGGAAATCCTGGTGCAAATTGCCAAAGAGCCGCTCGGCACCAAAGGCGCGCGCATCACCTCACACATCGCCCTGCCGGGCCGCTACTTGGTTTATATGCCGACGATCAACCACATCGGCGTATCCCGCAAGATCTCCTCGGAAGAAGAAAGAATAAGGTTGCGAAACACCATTCAGGAAAACCGCGGAAACCTGACTGGTGGCATTATCGTCCGCACCGCCGCTGCCGGACGTTCCGAAGAAGAATTGAAAGCGGACTTGAGATTTCTTGGGTCGGTGTGGAGTGATATTCGCGCCAAGACTGACCGCAGCAAGGCGCCCGCCTTGATCCATCGGGACCTGAATGTGGTCCAACGCACCCTCAGAGACTTGCTCTCCCCGGATTACAAAACCATCCGCATTGACAACGAAGTTGAGTACGAGCAGGTTGTCGATTTCGTCAGCCGCTGTCAACCTTCCTTAGTGGGGCATGTGCGGCTTTACACTCGCGAGGTCCCGCTCTTTGAGGAGTTTGGCGTCCAGCACGAAATTGACAAGGCGCTGAAGCCCAAGGTTTGGCTGAAGTCGGGCGGCTACATTGTGATTAACCAGACGGAAGCGCTGGTCTCGATCGATGTAAACACCGGAAAGTACGTGGGCAAAACCAACCGCCTCGAAGATACCATCGTCAAGGTCAATATCGATGCTGTGAAGGAGATTGTCCGCCAGATCCGGATTCGCGATCTGGGCGGGATCATCGTCATCGATTTTATCGATATGGACGACCGCCGCAACCGCAACAAGGTGGTGCAGGCTCTGGAGGATGCGCTTCGCACCGACCGTGCCCCCACCAAGATCCTCTCCTTCAATGAGTTTGGGCTGGTGGCGCTCACTCGAAAACGGGTGAAGCAGTCTCTGGAGCGCACCCTGTGTGATCCCTGTCCCTATTGCTCGGGCGCAGGCTGGGTCAAGTCGGTGCTCACCGTCAGCTACGAAATCCTGGCGGAAACCCGCAAGATGGGGTCGCAAATCGAAGGCAAAGTAATGACCTTGCGTGTTCACCCCGACGTTGCCCGTGCTTTGAAATCAAGAGACAGCGTGCTGCTCTCCGAAATCGAAAGCGCCACTCACAAAGAAATCGTGGTCAAAAGCGATTTGAACGTCCAGCAGGAACGCTTCGAGATCTTTTGAGCGTCCCAACGGACCATGCCGGTTCCTCATGCTGGCATTGTCCGCTGCCGGCCGCACAGTTTATCTTCCGCAAACGCCGCCATAGCCAGGCAGCGCCCCCGCCGCGGTCCCTCAGCCCTTCTCACCCGCACGGCATTGCCGGATCAATTCGTCCAGCACGGCCACTGGGATGTAAATCTTTTGACCCAGCCGCACAGAGTAGACTTTGCCGTTGGAGAGCCAGCGGTAGAATGTTGCGCGCGAAACGGGAATCCCCGTCCGGCGGCAGAGGATGCGCCAGGCATTACTGGGGGATATCAACGGCAAGGTTGAAGGGTTCTCAGAAGACATGCCGAATTCCCCGTTCGCGTTCGTTTGTAAGATGGCCGTTGGTGTACCCATAATTACCTCACGAAATGGCTTGGCTTTGTGCCCGTCTTAATCTTCGAGAAAGGCTTGCCGGATGCCAGCCAACTTGCGCCGGTCCTGCGCCCGCGAGGTGTCCACCTCAATTTCCGCCACTCCGAATTTGGCGCGGTCCAGAACCATTCGAGTGGGTTGAAAAGAGGAAAAGAGAACCGGTTCCCGGGTTTGACGGTCGTGTTGAACGCATCTTCCCGACCCGTCCGGTGATGCGGGGAAAACACAACCCTTTTCAGAACATCGGGGTGCGAATGACTCCTCGCGGTGAACGGACAGCGAGGCGGGTGCGGCGTGTGACCATAGACTTTGCCACGACGCGGGTTCAACGGTCGCGATGGGTATTGGATTGGAAGGTGCAGGAAGCCCGACCTCTGGTAATTGTGTGTTGCAGTCCGGGTATGAAGGCAATGCTTGTGGTGATCCCATGAAGATTTCTCCTCTCGGCAGAGTTTGATAGAGATTGAATTCCTTTTCGTGAATAACAAGGCAGTCACGACCTGCGCGAGGGGGTCTGGGGCGTCATCAAGACGCGAGTTTTTCGTGATGCGTGCCCAGCAGGGGCGCGCGGAAGCACCCGCCACAAGAATCCTGCTCAGGTCAGGCTACCCGTAGCGATAAAGCCCAGGCAACTTGCGATAGACCCGATTGGGATAAACGGCCGATTGAATCGTGTGAGTTTCAGGAAGGTCTCCGGCTTCCCGGGTGGAAAAGACGCAAAGAACTGCTTCCACCTCCTGCGCCGCGATTCCGGTAAACGCTGGCGCTGGCATCCTATTCAACGAGCCCTCTAATTTTCAAGACGCTACATTGCCACTTGGTGCATAACCCAGCCAAACCAACGTTCGGCCGGGCTTGCCAACCTGCATGAATGCTTCAAGGTGCGCAAAATTCGCGGGCTGTTCTCCAGTCAGCCGAGTCCACATCTTCTTCACTTCTGACAAGAAGAGGCAGGAGTGTTCTGCCTCTAGCGATTATTAATGACTTAGTAATTTACCATATGGTAATAGACTTTGTCAAGAGGAAATTGCGACGAGAGCGGGTTCCTTGCGAAACAAGGAGTTCGAACCTTAATTTGTGGGATCAGGACGAAGAGTTGAATGCAGCCAGGAGAATCTTACCCTGATGGGAGCGGCGGCAAAGAGACCGTTCAACATTGGGCGCACGGCAGCAGTCCCATTGACAGAGCTAAATTCGTTGCTCTGCGGGAAATTCGTCCTTCGAACCGCGAAGAGCGCGATACCAACTCGCTGCTTTCGGGATGCCGGCAGGAAGCCAGGAGCGTAATGTAACCGGAAGCGTACCATTTCGCGACTTTGCCGCGGCGAACGGTGGTCAAGATATGAAAATCATCCGCCTCCGTAAGACCCATTCACGGCTTGGGACAGCTTTGGTCAAAAACCAAGAAAGCAAGCGAGTTCCCGCCGGACCTGCAACAAAAATGCAACGGGGTAAGACTGTCCCTGCCCACCGCTGGGGTCTCTACAATTAGACCTTAGAAGCGAAGCCTTCCGGCATAAGCACGCATGAGGTCGGGAATCCAGACCCTAACGTTGACGGAGCCGGATGGCTTGCACAGAAACGATGATGGGCGGCGACTCTCCTTCAGTTTCGCGGAGCAGAGTCTTCATGTACCCCAGCATCTGCCCCAGCATTTGTTCCGCTTGTTCATGCTGCCGTATTCTTATCAGCAGGTCAAACGCCTTTCGGAAATTCCAGTCCATTGAAGCGCCTTCGCCGCTCATCACAGACTTACCCCTCCTTGAATTGTGACGCCATGATGCCAGCGTCGCTCGACCGATCCCCTCTTGGGGCGATCTGAAGAAGCGGATCACCCCCTGTCCTGAATCAATCCTTTATTCTAATATCACAACTGTCCATTAACTTCCATAGTATTTATATTAATAATTAGATAACTTATGCATAAATATACCTCAAAACGAGCCCTTCAAAGAGACGTTCGTGCCATCTCTTGAGTAACCTGGGTAAATTCCCCGCCATTTACCGGGAAACTCGAAGACAATGCCAGTTCAGTTGTGTCGAAGAGATACAGAATTCGACGTTTGAATCATCGCTCAATTGCCCCGGCGCGAACTCAGCTCATGGACCACTTTCACAAGTTCGGTGACATTCTTGGCTGGCGTATCCGGAAGAATGCCATGTCCCAGGTTGAAAATATGCCCTGGCCGCCCACCGGCCTGGTCTAAGATCCTCTGCACCCGGCGGCGAATGAATTTCGGACCAGCAAACAGGGCTACAGGGTCAAGATTACCTTGCACCCCAACCTTACCGCTTAGCCTGGACCATGCCTGGTCCAGCTCCACATGTGCATCCAGCCCGATGACGTCTCCTCCTGCTTCTTGCATCAACTCCAGCAGCATCGCGGTGCCCACCCCGAAGTGGATCACAGGCACATGCCGGCCGATTCCACAAATCATTTGGCGCGTGTAAGGAAGAACAAACTCTTTGTAATCAGCAGGTCCAAGGCACCCCACCCAGGTATCAAATACCTGAACTGCCTGCACACCCGCGTCGACTTGAGCGTGTACATAGCAGGCCAAATTTCGGGCCAAGTGCGTCATCAGCACCCGCCAGGCGCCGGGGTCCCGGTACATCAAGGTTTTGGTATGACGGAAATTTCTCGATGCCCCTCCCTCTATCAAGTAGGACGCCAATGTAAACGGCGCTCCCGCGAAACCGATCAGGGGGAGTAATGGGTCCATTTGGTTCCGAGTCAAGCGGATCGCTCTCATCAAGTAGCCCAACGAATCCAAAGGATCGACTTCCTTGAGCCGGTCTATATCCGCCACCCGGCGCAACGGCGGTTGGATGACGGGACCTTCGCCTTTCTCGTAAGCCAGCTTGAAACCCAGCGGCTCGGCAATCAGCAAGAGATCGGCAAAAATGATCGCGGCGTCCACCCCCGTGCTCCGCGCCGCAGAAATTGTGACCTCCGCGACCATCTCCGGATTCTTGCAGAGGTCGAGAAATGGCACGCGGGCGCGAAGCTCACGGTATTCCTTTTGGTAGCGGCCTGCCTGCCGCATGAGCCAAACCGGCGTTCGGTCCACCGCTTCGCGGCGGCAAGCTTTCATGAATCTCGAATCAAGATAAGGAGCGCGCCCAGCCGCCTGATCTTTGGCTGTTACGGCCGGACCGGCAAGAGGTCCCTTCGGCTGGAGAAAACTAGGCATCACGAGTTCAACCTCAGTGGCGCTTGGCGCAGCCCGGTCTTACCCGCGTCGAACCCTGCCCAAGCGATAAATCGGATATTGCAGTGCATTACTCTATAGACTACGTAAGATTTAGGCTTCCCGCAAACACAACAGGGATGATGGGGGCTCATTCCCTCGTCCGCGGCAATCCAACACAATAGCGATAAACCACACAGTGCCGCCCTGCGGCTGGACGCAAAGGGAGCCACTGTGTCGCCACGCCCATCCGTCTCTTCCAAAAGTCGGGGGCAGGGCAAGTCCTGGATGGCCGTGAAACAAGTGAAAGCAGAAGGTGCGAAGGCCTGCTGAAGGGCGCGTTACGAACGGCGGCTACGGTTGCCCTTCAAGATGCGTTATTTCGGCGTGCAGGTTATAGGCAGGGAATTGACCGTCGGAAGGCTTCAGGTCCCATACCGCCATCACCGCCGAGCCCTGGTAAATGCGTTCAAAGCCCGATTCCGATTGCGAGATCGTCTCAATGGGGGCAATCCACCAGCGAATGGCCGGATCGCCTTTTAGTTGAATCTTGAGGCGTTGCCACTCATCAACGACCGTCAGGGACGGCGAATCGATTTCCCCTTTGAATTCCAGCGGGTGACGCTCTTTTCCAGCTTCAAAGTAGCGGTCGGGCGAATTGGGTGCAAGCAGATTCAGGACCAGCTCGAGGCCGAACGCCGTGCGGGGAACGGCGTTAGCGTGAGGCAGGATCGAGAATTTTGACAGACATTCGATCACCAACCGCTCGCCGCCGGTCCGTACTCGAAACCGTTTTGTGGCATCGTAGCCTGTCCTCAGACTCCCAGTTTGGAAATGCCATGCCTGCCGGAACTCCCATTCATTCGTGCCATCCCACGGCTCCTTCAGCTTCCACGGACCCGCAGCAAGCAACTGATTTTCCTCGAGGTTTAATTCCGCAAAGTCCTGGAAGGTTTTTGAAGCGGGAAACAAGGTGGTGCGGAAGGCGTGGCGGGCATAATGGTCATAACGCAAAAGAGCGCCCAGATTAGCCTCTTTGCTCCACACCTGGTCGTGAATGGAAGCGGGGCCTTCTTGCGGCGTCTGTTTCGTGGTGAATTGCTGGCGGACCAGATCGTGATAGGCCTCGGGCCGCCGCATGAGCGAATTGATCAATTCCACTCCTGCCGGCTTGAAGCGCAAACTGGAAACCGTCGCGCCATCGGCGGGACGCGCAATCATTCCGAACACCCGGTTTTCCAAACAAAGCTCCGGCTGGCCGTCGGCGTCGAAATCGGCCACCTGCGCGTCGAGCGGGGAATCTCCGTTCAACCCATCGAACTGGTCAAGCAGCACTTCCGCTTGAATTAGATTGGCCAACAAACCACTGCGCAGGTGGGGTGCGTAAAGTCCTCCAAACACCCCGTGCCAATAGGCGTCGTTGCATTGTGCGGCCAGCAGATGGGTTTGGGCGCGATCCAGTATGCTGTGTCGCTCCGTGCCGGGAACGGTGGCCAGCCGCGCCGTGTGCCACCGCTCCACGGCTCGCAACACCAGCTTCTGCATCTGGTTCGACTCCGCATATTTGCCCAGGAAGTTGAGCCAAACTCCACCCCGCATGAAGCGCTGCAGACGCTTGCCTTGAGGCATTTTTTCCACGTCGCTTAAACACGCCGTCAGCTCGCGGCAGGCGGGGTTTGGCAGCGCCCAGGACATCATCTCCGCATAGGAAGCCGTGGGCAGATAGATTCGTCCTTTGGGCTTCTGGACGGAAAAATGATCCGCCAGCGTAACCGTTTCCAGCCAGTCCCCCGCCTCATCGATCGCCGTAAGAAAACGTTCCAGCCATCCGTTCGTATAGCAGTGCTCGTAGGTTCCCGGCCACACTCCGAATTTCTCGCAATCGTCGCCCACCGCAAACAGAGCGCCTGGCGTCCCCTGGCCCCCGCGCAATATTTCCAGAGTCTCATCGGGCTCGCGAAAAGGAATTGTATATCGGAGTGATTGGAGGCTTGGAAAAAGATGCAGCGCGGCGCCGGCGTCTTCGGTGATGTAAGCGCCTTGAAGCTGTGCGGGTTCGAGGCCGGCGGCGATGAAATGAGAGTCATCCAGAATGGTGTAATGGACCCCGGCTTTAACCAGAGGTTGGATCAAACCCTGTTCCCACACCCGCTCCGCCACCCAGATGCCTTGCGGGCTCACGCCAAAATGTCGATGAAGATACCGCGATTGCCTTTCGATCTGGGCGGCTCTTTCGCGGTCGGGAATGGAGACCAGAATGGGCTCGAAATAGCCACCGCCCAGCATTTCGATCTGGCCCCGGCCCGCCAGTTCCCGTAACACCTCCAGGAATTCAGGATGGTGTCTCTCGATCCACTCGAGCAAAACTCCCGAATAATGAAGAGTCATTTTGATCCGTGGATGGCTGCGCAGGGCCTCCAGAAAAGGGTGGTACGATTTCTGATAAGCCTCTTCAATCACGTGATCGAAATTTCCCACGGGTTGATGAGAGTGAATGACCAGGGCCAGCGCTACTTTGCTCAAATTTGAATCCTTTCCGGCCGGCTGAAGGGGTCCGGGTTACCCGTGTTTCCGGCGCGTTGGCCGCTGCGAGTGTTGGCTCTGAGTCCCGGCATTTTTCGAGAATAGTTTCCGGTGGCTTGCTGACTTCCTCATGTTTAGAATAGGTCAAACAATGTTACGCGCCGGTAAAAATATAATAAGCTTAGAATCGTGGAGACGAGGGTTATCAGAATAAAATGTCACCTCTCGCATCCAGCACCTTGCTGAACCAATTGTATCCATCATGCGAAGCGAAGCGTCTCGAACCTTGGTTGAAATTAAAGTCCTCCGATCCTTCGCGGAGTTTACCCTGAGCGAAAAAGCGGGATACATTGCTCCGGTCAGGATGACAAGCGAAGGGCTCGCGATGCCACGCTTTAAGCCGCTTTCCAGCATCCTTTTAGTCTATGATGAAAGGTAGCCCTGTGAAGATTCCTCTGCGACCCAAGGATTTTGTGGCAGGCGTGGCCAAGGGAAAGCCCGGGCCGGCGTATTTCCTGCGAGGCCCGGACCGCTTCCTGCATGAGGAGTGCCGCAACGCCATCATCGAATCGATTCCGGACGGGCTTCGGGAATGGTGCCTGGCGGACGTCGAGTTCAAAGCCGGTGAATTGCAGACCGCTCTGGAGAATGCTTTCCAGATGCCGATGCTCGGCGGCCACAATTACCTGCTGTTTTCAGACCCGGACGATTTCCGCCACGTCGATGAGGCGGACCAGAAAGCGTTGGCGGCCTATCTTGCCAAGCCTTCTTCCTTTGCCACCATCGTCTTCACGGCTTACGAGCCGGACCGCCGCCGGACTTTCATCCAAACCCTTGAAAAAATGGCTGAGGTGGTTGAAATGACCCCGATGGGCCGCCCGGAAGCCGTAGCGTGGTTGAAACAATATCTGGAAAGGCGCGGCATGGCCATTGACCCCGACGTTGCCGATGGGGTTGCCGCCCGCTTTGAGATGGGTAGCGACCGGTCCGGCAAAGGTGGAAACGGCGTCAACCTGCTGTGGATGCGAACCGAAATTGAAAAGTTGATCACGGCCCACTACGGGGCGAAAAAACTCGAGAAGGAAAATCTGGAGCTCATTTTTGCCATGCGGGAGGAGCATGAAATCGGAAAGTTGCTGGTGGCGCTTGCCGACCGGCAATTGAGCCGCGCCCTTCACACGTTGCGAGTGCTGCTTGCCAGCAAAGAGCCGGAAACCCTCCTGCTCTGGTGCATTGGCGACCTGTTCCGCCAAGCTCTGAAGTCGGCGCCCGCCACCGGCTACGGCCGTCCCGCTTGGAACCGCGGCGGAAATCCTTACGCCACCTTTGAGGTTGCCCCGCGCGCCTTGAAGACCTATTCGCGGCCGGAACTGCTCCGCGCCCTGCGCCTGGTGCGGGCGGCGGACTTGAATATCAAATCTTCCTGGAAGGATTCCCGGGTTCTGCTTGAATCCTTGATCTGGCAGATCATGGTGGGAGGAGATGCGGGCCTGGCCGCAGGGTCATTGACGGAAGCCGCTGGCGCCTTGCCGGAATGAAGTTTCCGCCCCCCTCGTCCCGCGCTCTCCCCGCTGGGGCAAAGCGTGGTGGGTCAGTGTGCTGTCGCGGCGGCCTCTGACCGCCGAATTTTATTTTTCGACAGTTTCCGGCGGTCAGAGACCGCCACTACAGCCACGAATGGGACTAGCCCAGCGCTTGAATATGATGGCTGAGCCTGGACTTATATCTTGCCGCAGTGTTCCGGTGCAAAATACCATTATGGACGGAGTGGTCGATCAACGACAATGTGGGAAGAAGCAAGGATTGCGCGGAAGTCTTATCCTTCTCGTCAATCGCGGCGCGCAGCCGTCGAATCTGGTTGCGCAGCTTGGACCGGTGGGCGCGATTGCGCTCGGTCCGGACAAGGGTTTGCTTGATACGCTTTAGTGCGGATTTGTGACTTGCCACAGAAACTCCTTGTAAAAAGAATACAGATAGAAAGAGTACCAAATCATTAAAAAACGGTCAACCGCGAGGATAACATGGAGCAGTCGAACACCAAGACGGACCTTAATATTTTGATCGATGCGGGACGGATTGCCCAAAGGATTGGCGAGCTGGGCGCGCAAATTTCTTCCGACTATCGGGGCAAGCCCCTGCGGCTTGTGGGCGTCCTGAAGGGGGCCTGGGTGTTTCTGGCGGATTTGGTCCGCGCCATTGACCTTGAAGACCTAACTGTCGATTTTCTGGGCGTATCGACCTACCGCAATTCCACCCGCAGCTCCGGCGAAGTGATGATTACCAAGGACCTTGACCTGAGCATCGAGGGCGTTGACGTCCTACTGGTGGAGGACATTTTGGATACGGGCGAGACGCTGCACTACCTGATGGGCGTCCTAAGAGCCCACAAACCGCGAAGCGTGAAGGTGGTGGCACTGCTCGACAAAATCTCACGCCGCACCCGCCCGGTCACAGCCGGCTACATTGGTTTTGAAATTCCCGATGAGTATGTGGTGGGTTACGGGCTGGATTACGCCCAGAAATACCGGCAGTTCCCGGAAGTCCGCTTCCTGAAAAACGTCTCGGCACCTTAGGACCGTAAGCGCGACCCTTGCGGCCGCCCGAACAGATCCGGCCGCCGCCGCTGCCTTAGCCAGGACCTGCAGCAGAACCCTTGTTGAGGGAGACGCGGCTACCTCTGCAGAAACTCGATGCGTAAGTCATTTAGATTCAGCATTCGCTCTCCTCTGGCGACGCGTCGAGTTTCTGCCAATGATGGGCAGCCAAAAGGCTGTCAATGCTCAGAATGACAGGCGAAGGGATCAGGATGACAGACGCTTTCATGTCGTCCGCCCGGCCTAGCGAGAACCTGCATGACTGATTTTTCCACGCCGCTGATGAGGCAATACCAATCCATCAAGGAACGTCACCCGCAGGCGCTCCTGTTCTTCCGCCTGGGGGACTTCTACGAGCTTTTCTTTGACGATGCTGTCACCGCGGCGCGTGAGCTGCAAATCACCCTCACATCCCGCAACAAGGAAAAGGGACAAGCCATTCCCATGTGCGGTGTTCCCTACCATGCCGCCGATGGCTACATCGCCAAGCTGGTCCGCAAAGGGTTCCGTGTCGCCATTTGTGACCAGATGGAGGATCCGCGCCTTGCCAAGAAGCTCGTGAAACGCGAAGTGACCCGGGTGGTTTCCCCCGGTACTTCAATTGACATGCAGTCGCTCGAGCCGCGCGCCAACAATTACCTGGCTGCCGCCTTGGAGCGCGACGGCGCGATCGGCCTGGCGCTCGCCGACCTTTCCACCGGACATTTTCTGGCCACGCAATTTGCCGGCGCGGAGTCCCGGACGCGATTTCGCGAAGAGCTTGAACGGATGCAGCCCAGCGAACTGCTTCTTCCCGAAACCTCCGAATCCAACCGGAGCGCGGCAAGGGATCCCTTTTCAGCAGCGCCCGGAACGTCCGGGTGGGAAACTGTCTTGAAAAATCCCGCCACGGAGTCGATGGCCCGGATGACGCGAACCCGGCTCGACGAATGGGTCTTTGCCGAAGAGTACGGCGAGCGCCTGCTGCGCGAGCACTTCCACGTTGCCACGCTGGCCGGTTATGGATTGGAAGGCCATCCGCTGGCGGCGGCGGCGGCGGGCGCCGTCCTTCACTATGCTCGCGAGACGCAGCGCGGCTCGCTTTCCCACTTTGACGGCGTGCGCTTTTACCAACAGCAAGACTCGCTGATCCTCGATCCGGCCACGCTCCGCAACCTGGAACTCCTTGAGCCGGCTTTTGGCGGTCCCAAGGATTCAACCCTTTTCGCCACGCTCGATCAGTGCGCCACGTCATTCGGCGCGCGCCATTTGAAGAGCTGGATGCTCCATCCTTCGCTTGACCCGCTGGAGATCGAAGCCCGATGGGATGCAGTCGGCGAGCTTGCCCGGGAAACCATCGGCCGTGAGGAACTTCGGAAAAAGTTGGGTGGCATTCAGGACCTGGAGCGCCTGCTGAGCAAGGTGACGCTCGAAACCGCCAACGCCCGCGACCTGCTGGCCCTCAAATCCTCCATCGCTTGCCTGCCGGCGCTCCACCAGGGTCTCGCTTCGTTCCAGTCGCCGCGTCTCCGGCGGCTGTCTGAAGATTTGGACGATCTTGTGGACTTGCACGAGCTGCTTGAGAAATCGATTCACCCGGAGCCGCCCGTTTTGCTGACCGAAGGTAATTTGATCCGGCCCGGATACCACGCCGAACTTGACGCGCTGTGCGCATTGGCCCAGAACAGCAAGCAAATTGTTGCCCAGATCGAAACGCGCGAGAGGGAACGGACCAGGATCGGCTCGCTGAAGGTGCGCTTCAACAATATCTTCGGGTATTACATTGAGATCTCGAAAGCCAACCTCTCATTGGCTCCTCCGGATTATGAGCGCAAACAAACGCTGGTGAATGCGGAGCGTTTTACCACGCCGGAGCTGAAGGAACTGGAAAGCAAAATCCTGGATGCTGAAGAACGGCGGGGCGTGTTAGAGCGCGACCTCTTCCTTGAGATTCGCGGCCGAGTGGGCGCAGAGGCACGGCGCATCCGGCGCACGGCGGCCGTCCTGGCGGAGCTTGACACGTTGGGGTGCTTTGCGGCTTTGGCGGTTTCGCGGAACTATCACCGTCCCACCATTTCCGCGGATGGTGAACTGATGATCGGGCAGGGCCGCCATCCCGTGATCGAGCGAATCGCCGGACAGGGCCAGGGTGGAAATTTCGTTCCGAATGACCTGTATATGAATGCAAGTTCCGACCGTATCCTGATCATCACCGGTCCCAACATGGGCGGCAAATCAACCTACCTGCGCCAAGCCGCCCTGATCGCACTCATGGCTCAGATGGGCAGCTTTGTGCCGGCGGAGCAGGCCAAGCTTCCCGTGCTCGACCGCATTTTCACTCGCATCGGCGCTTCCGACAATCTGGCCCAGGGCCGCTCCACTTTCATGGTGGAGATGACGGAAGCGGCAGGCATCCTGAACACGGCGACGCCGCGCAGCCTGGTTTTGCTCGATGAAGTGGGGCGCGGAACCGCCACGTTTGACGGGCTGGCCATCGCCTGGGCGGTGGTCGAACACCTTCAGAATCACGCCCAGGCGAAGACGCTCTTCGCGACCCACTACCACGAGCTGACCGAACTGGCAGAACTGCTTCCGGGTGTGAGGAATTATCATGTGGCCGTGAAGGAATCGGGTACGAACATTGTTTTTCTCCGCAAAGTCGAACCCGGCAGCGCCGATAAGAGTTACGGAGTGGAGGTGGCCCGCCTCGCCGGATTGCCGATCGCCGTCGTGGAGCGGGCAAGGGAAATCCTGAAGCGTCACGAACAGAGTGAGCACACCCTCAGCGAACGGCTGGCGGGAGGAAATGGCTTGGGCCGGAATGAACCGGTTCAACTGACGATCTTCACGCCGCTTAATGAGGGCATCCTGCGGGCCATTGAGGAAGCTGACCTTGACCACATGAAGCCGATCGAGGCCTTGAACCTTCTGGCCGAACTTAAGAAGCAGATTCAATCATGACGGCGCCCCTGGCAGAGACCATGCGGCGGTCTTCACTCAAATCCGATCACGGCAACCGCAAGGCGTTTCGTGCAGCCATTCTTCCCCGCCGCCTTAGCTTGGGCTTAATGTCCGGCACGTCAATGGATGGGGTGGATGCGGCGCTGGTTGAGATCAGCGGGCCTCCGGATCATCCGCGTGTCCGGCTGCAAGCGTTCGGCGGCGCTCCCTATCCGGCTTCGCTTCGCCACCGGCTTTTGCGGATCGCTTCGGGTTGCGCAACCACCACGGCGGAAATCAGCGAGCTGAATTTTCTGGTGGGTGGCGCATTCGCCCAAGCGGCGCTTGCCGTTTGCCGCAAAGCTCGCGTGGATCCCGGCCGGCTCACCGTGATCGGCTCGCATGGACAAACGGTTTTTCATCGAGGGCAAGCGATGTCTGCTCTTGAAAAACGGCGCGGCCATTCAGCAATCCCCAGCACCTTGCAAATTGGCGAGGCCGCCATCATTGCGCGGCGAACCGGGGCCCGGGTGATCGCCGACTTTCGCGTGGCGGACATGGCGGCAGGCGGAGAAGGCGCGCCGCTGGTTCCGCTGGTTGATTATCTGCTGCTCCGAGACCTGAAAGTAAGCACGATTGCGCTGAACATCGGCGGCATTGCCAACATCACCGTCATCCGTGCGGGCAGCAGGCAGGAGGATGTCTATGGGTTCGATACCGGACCGGGCAACATGGTGATGGACGCGTTGGTGCGGTTCGCTACGAAGGGCCGGAGGAGTTTTGACCGAAATGGGCGAATGGCTTCGAGTGGAAGAATGATTGAGGAGATTCTGGACGAGGTCCTGCGCATGCCATTTTTCTTGCGCCGCCCGCCGAAGAGTGCAGGCCGCGAGCAATTCGGCGAAGCCTTTGTTGCCCGCTTCTTCAAAATGAAACGCAACCGGACGCATGGCGACCTGATTGCCACTGCCGCCGAGCTGACGGCCCGGTCGATTGCACTCGCGGTCAAGAGGTTTGTTCCTTCAAAAAGCGGCATATGGCGCTTGGTGGTTTCCGGTGGTGGATCGCAGAACCTATTTTTGCTTGCCCGACTCTCCGCTCATCTTCCGAGTTTTGAATTGCGCCGTTCCGACGATTTCGGGCTGCCTTCAGATGCGAAAGAGGCGATTGCTTTTGCGCTCCTGGCGGATCGCACCCTGCAAGGCTTGCCCGGCAACCTGCCGCGCGTGACGGGGGCTCGAAAAGAGGTAGCGTTAGGGAAACTCTGTTATCCCTTGTAACCCAAGTGCCAAAGGCTCAAGATCAGGCATTCGCGCAAGGAATAGAGGGTGCGAAGGAAAGGGTCATTTTCAATCGAGCTGTTCGGGACGGGCGAGCCGAAGGCTTTGATTCCCAAGGCCGCCATCATGACTTTGACGCGATAGAGGTGAAAACCGTCGCTGACCGCGATGCACGTTTGGATGTGGCGGCGAGCCAACAGGCGAGCCACCGCCATGACGCTTTGGTGGGTTGTGGATCCGGAGGGCGCCGCCAGGATCTTCTCCGCCGCCATGCCCTGCTGAATCAAGTAATCGCGGCCTACACCCGCTTCGGTGAAATGGGGATCGCCGCCGCTGCCTCCCGTGGTGATTACGAGTGGCGCCAGTCCTTCTTCCTCCAGATCGAAGGCGTGGTCCAGGCGGGCTTTATAGACGGGGGATGGATTGCCGTTGTACTCCGCTGCGCCCAGCACCACGATGGCGCCGGCGCGGCTCGCTTCATCCGCGTGGGCCGCGCGCCGGACGGAACGGTAGAGCGACAACTCGGCACGAGCGGTCAGGATCACCGCCACCAGGAACAGGGCAAGAATAATAATGCGGGTCGGCAGACGGCTCAGCCGAAAAACTCCTGTAATTCTTCTTCTGAAATCAGCCCGGCGCGCAGCACGCGCGGGTACTCCCCGCAGAGATCGACGACGGTGGAGGCCAGTTCCCCGCCGCTCGGTCCCGCATCGAGAATCAAAGGCAAGTCACGGCCGACTTGTCTTTCCACTTCCTCGGCGGTGCTGCAGGCGGGGTGTTCAGTGAGGTTGGCGCTGGTGCCGGTGAGGGGCCGGCCCACGGCTTTGATCAATTCCAGCGCGAAGTCAGATTGGGGACAGCGCAAGCCCACATTTCCGGTGTTACCCGTCACCTTGTAGGGGATCAATTGCGAGGCCGGCACTACCAACGTCAGCGGCCCCGGCCAATATTTTGCGGCGAGTTTGAAGAACAGGCCGGGAGGATTGCTGGTGAGGTCGGCGGCTTGGTCAAGTGAGGAGACCAGGAGCGGCAGCGGGCGATTGGCGGCACGGCCTTTGATGCGGAACACCTCGCTGACCGCAGCCAAGTTCAACGGATCGGCGCCGAGCGCGTAGAACGTATCGGTGGGAAAAGCCACCACCTTGCCGCCGTGAATCAAGCGCACCGAATACTCGATCGCTGCCTCGAGGCGCGTATCATCGACTTTCAAAATTTGTGCCATGATACCATCCGGTTGCAGGGATTCAGCTCGGTCCGCTGACGCTAACATACCGTCCCGCAGAGGTCAAGATCCGGTCACGGCTCCGTTTTTGGTGCTTGCTTCCCCAATTCAAAAGTTCTCCCTACAGCGGTTGCAGCGGGCGAAGACGGCATTCCCCAGCATCTGCTCATGATCCGAGCTTACGCAACAAACGGGGCGTGAGCCACCAGACCAGCAGGCCCAGCCCTTTGGTGGGGGATCCATCAAAACGGATCAGGCAACAGCCGCCTTTCTTGAATGCCACGTTGGCCCGGTTGCCAGCCCCCATCAGGGTGCACGCGAGCCGGCTGAGATCGGGCTCGTGCCCCACCAGAATCACATTTTTGCGCTCGGCATGGGTGGTGAGAAAAGCAGTCAACTCCTCCGGCGATCCATCCGGCGCCAGCGCCTCACACCGGTCGAGCGGAGGCTGATCGTCGATCGCTCCCGCCACTACCACTCCGGTCTCGGCGGCTCGCACCAGAGGACTGGTTACAACCCAATCGAACTCAACGCCCATCCGCTTCAGGCCACGGCAAATTTCCTTCATCTTGATCTTGCCCTCCGCCGTCAACGGGCGCTTGGCATCGGATTCAAATCCTGGTCCTTCCGCCGCGGCCGCATCGCCATGGCGCATCAGATAGAGATGATGACCCTGGTTCCCGGTAGATTTAGGTTTTGCAATCTTCTCAGCCGTCATTCGTTTCTCCCCTTTCTGGATGGCAACCCCTTTCTAAGTGGATTGGCAAGGTGCAAACTGCCGGTAGCCCGGATTATTCACGATCTTTTGCTCGTGGACGGTCGGAAATTCGTGAATAATCCGGGCCAGGTCAATGCTGTTCGCTTAAGGTCCGTTCGAGAATAATGCACACGGTTGAACCAGAGCCCCTCACCCACCGTTGTGCGGTTCCCCCACTCCCCGCAGGCGGGGAGTGGGCCGGGGTGAGGGGTCAGGCGACGCCTCTGACATCAAGATCATGAGACTCACCTTAACTAAACAGTATCCGGGCTAGGGTTCTTCAATCACATTGGCTTCGATAACCTTGGCGTCAGCCCACCGTGCTTCAAACTCTACCAGGAACTGTGCAACCAAACGGGATTCGCGAACCAGAATGAGGTTTTCAAAATTCTGATCTTCCGCTTCCGCCGTCCAATTGTAACTCCCGGTGAGAACCGCCTTGCCGTCCAGCAGCGCAAACTTGTGGTGCATTTTGGAGCCCGGACCGAGGCGGCCATAAGCCAGCCGCACCGCAAACCTGGGGCGCACCATCAGTTCGCGGATGGAACCGGATTCCTCGTATTTGTTCCGGTCAATCACCAAGCGAACTTTGATTCCGCGCGTTGCGGCTTCGTTCAAAACGCGGTACAACCTGCGGCTGTTGAAACGGTAAATCGCGAGGTCCAGTGAACTGTCCAGTTCCCGGACTCGCTTTTCAATCCATCCCTCAACACTCAACGCACCGCTGAAAATGGTCTCTGGATGGATTGGTTCGCCCATGATTCGTCACAAAGGTCCGCGACATTCGCACTTCATTCGGAAGTTATTCGTCTTCGCGATAGAAGATAATAACAGCGCCCTCCGGTTTCGAGGCTGCCGGGATAAAACCCAGTGACGTGGTAGCCGGCGCTAAGATACCGCTGAAAAGCCTGGCGCGTTCGAAGCCTCCATTGCAGGCCAAGCCGCGGCGAACCCTCACGGATGGCATCGGTGTCGGGCGGGATTTCCAGCAACAGGCGGGGCGCGTCCAGGCGCAGGTGGATTCGCCCGTTGGTTAGAAAACGCCGGGAATCGATCCCGGTCTCATTGATACAAGGGGCCGGCTTCCAAGCCGGTTGGCTTTGATTCCCGAATAGCCGGTTTTCCACATGCTTGGAGCCAATGCGCCAGTTCACCACAAACCGGTCGCTGGGCAATCCTTTTTCGATGCGGCTTGGAAACTGGCCATAGTAGTTCGGGATGTATTCTTCCACCTCCGCCCCAAGGCGCAGGAGATTTAGGGCGGCGTTGCGGCTCTGCAACGGATCGTAGGTCCAGCCAATCGACTTGATACCCTGGGTGAGCGCCAGCTTGCGGTGCATCAGCTTCATCCGGAAACCCAGCCCCCGGTCGCGAAACCCGGTCAACACCGCCATCATGTGCGACCAGTGCAGAAATCTGCCGTGCCGCCGGGCAAGGAAGGCATAGAGAAAGCCCACGACCTTTCCGCCCACCAGCGCGCCGAGCACTGCCCCGCCATTTTTCTGCGTCACGCTCAACACTTCCGCCGCCACCGCGTAAGTGCCCCACACCTGTTTTTGCACCTCTTCGCACTGGCGGAATTCTTTCATGTTACGCAAAGGACGAATCAATGGTTTTTGCATGGGATAAGTCTGCAAGTCTCAAGTTTACTAAGCAAGCGAGCCCGGGTCATCCCGAAATCGACAGCCCCAATTGCCCTGCTGCCGGGACGATCAAGGCAGGACTCCACCACGGAAAGAAGTTGGCGAAGCTCTACCGCGCAATCGGCCAGAACCTTCTCATGGGTGATGGTGCGGGGAAACTTGGCGGCGTGCGATCCCGCCAGTTGCGCACCGCGGGCGCGGAAGGAACGGCATAGAACGTGGAATCCACTTCCACGCTTGGAAACCGCCGCGCGTATTCAGCAAGAAATTGGGCAGAGGCCGTGCCGGGCGGATAGAACGGTCCCACCCAACCCGGTCCGCTCCAGCTTGAAGCGCCGACCAGCAGGTTGGGAACCGCGCTGCCGGGAAGACTTTGGGGCGGTGCGTCACTCACCGCACATGCCGCGCCTCGGCGCGCCGCAGGCACAGGGTCCGGGATTTCCGCTCGCTGTCTGGCTGGAACCGCCCGAAACCGCGAAGGCCGAAAGCAGGCGGTCAACGCGGGGGCTCTCGCACTGGCGGCATGACACGTCCGCTTCGTGGTTTTGAACGAGTTGCTCAAATTTTGCGCCGCACTCGCGGCATTGATATTCAAAGATCGGCATCGGGAAACCTCGATATGAATATATCGAAGCCGGAACCGGTTTTCAATCACCGAATGCGCCCTTTCTGTGCATCCCAAGGGGGCGAGGTTTCTCAAAACCGCATTTTTATTAGGTTTTTTAGCGCCAATTCGCAAAAATGGCTTGACAGGCGCTGGGTTCTTGCATACATTGTGAACTAAATTCTCAGTTGAGGGGCTCAGAAATCCCTAAGAGAGAGGAGTTGCAATGGCGAAGACGAAGACAATGACAAAATCCCAGGTGGTGGGGCATCTCGCCGAGAAGGCCGAGATATCCAAGAAGGCGGCCAATGCCGTGCTCGAGGAAATCGCGCATCTGGCTACCAAAGAAGTGAAGAGCGGTGGGCAGTTCGTGATCCCAGGACTCGGCAAGGCGGTGAAGGCCAACCGCAAGGCTCGCATGGGCCGCAATCCGCAGACCGGGGAACCCATCAAGATTCCAGCAAAGACCGTCGTAAAGTTTCGCTTGGCAAAGGCGTTTAAGGACGCCGTGGTCCCTCCCAAAAAGAAGTAATTCCACCATCCTGTTTGGCGGGCCGCGGGTCCGGCCCGCCAAACAGAACCCCGGCAAGTGATTCCGCAACGAAGCAAGCCCTCCACCCCAGTGGAGAGGACGCCGCTCATCCTCGTCCAGATGACCGGCCCAACGCGGGTTTTGACAGCCCGCAATCCGCCAATGTGGCTAACAGCAAGGAAATCAGCAAGGGTGCTTCTTTGACCCCCACATTGCCGAAAACCGGTGGTTCGGTCGAGAGTCTACCGGAGAATTAAAGGAGACATCTCGGTGGGGCGGCCCTTGCGGTCGCCCACGGGCGGGCACAAGGCCACACCCCTGCAGCGCGTGGGAATCAAGGCTCCAATGGGATAGTTGGCTAAGTACAGCGTTTCGTAAGTTCGCTCACGTATTCTTGCAACGGTCTTCAACACCCCTCACCCCCAGCCCCTCTCCCCGCAAGCGGGGAGAGGGTGGCGCGCAGCGCCGGGTGAGGGGGTGCAAGAATACGTGAGCGAACTTACGAAACGCTGCACTTAGTGAACAGCATGGGGGCCACGGCGAACTACTTGAGGCTTTCCAGATAAGCGACCAGCGCCTTCAGGTCCGCGTCACTAAACTGAAATTTTGGCATACCACCTTTAATCATTGCCGGAGAGTAGTGCTGGAGAAGGTACGCCAATTGATCCGCCGGAACCTTTTGCGAAATGCCCACCAGCTTCGGCGCCATGGGCGTCCCGGCTCCGCCCGCACCATGACATGCGAAGCAAGACTTGGCCTGATAAACCCCCGCTCCCTGCGCGATCAGTGGATTGGCGGGAGCCGCTGGGGCATCAGCCGCGCCCTGGACATCGGGTTTGAAGGGTGCTCGAAGGAATTCGTCGCTCTGCTGCCGCTGCAGGGCTAGTTGCTTGGCAACGGCGGGGTTGTGGCTGTCATCATAATTGCTCAATGCCGATAAAGCGATGACACCTACCAAAACTGCCAGGAAGATACCCACGGCCACGGGCCGGCGCGTCGGGCGGCGCTCCGGGCGGCGGTCAATGAACGGCAGGACCACCAGGAGCAGACCAACCACGGCGGGAATGACGCCAATTCCAATGATGGCGCGGGAGCCAGGCCAATACTTGAGCCACTGAAAGAGAAACCGGAAATACCAGTCCGGACGCGGAAGATATTGGGTGTCCGCGGGGTTGGCTTTGGGGCCGAGATCGGCGGGCATGAAGTGGGCCAGCAGGGCAATGGCGACAATCACCACCAATACAAAAGCCAAGTCTTTGATGACCTGGCCCGGGTAGAAGGGCGCAGCTTTCAACTTTGGTTCAACCGGGTCTTCGTTGATGGGCCCAGCCGCTCCTCGATGCCGCAGCAAAAACAGGTGCATGACCACAAAGAGCACGATCAAACCCGAAATAACAAAGACGTGCAGGACGAAAAAACTGGAAAGCGTCAGAGCACCGAGATGATTCCCGCGAAGAAGGAGGCGCTTGACCAAGCTCCCAACCACCGGTATCTCGGAGGGGACATTGGTCCCCACCTTGGTTGCGAAGTAGGCTTTCTCATCCCACGGCAAGAGGTAGCCGGTGAAGCCCATGCCCAGAACCAGAAAAAGCAGGACACACCCGGAAACCCATTGCAGTTCGCGTCGGCCTTTGTATGCGCCATAGAGAAAAGTCTGGGCCAAATGCACGACCAGAAGAATAATCATGGCGCTGGCGCCGTAAACGTGAAGGCCACGGATAAACGATCCTCCCGTGACCACTTTCACGATATAGGCGACGGAGGTGTGCGCGTGATCGACGGTGGGACCGTAGTAAAAGAGCAGGGCCACGCCGGTCACGATTTGCAATAAGAAGACCGCCAGCAGCGCTGACCCAAATACGTAGGCAAACCGCGGCCCGCCTGGGATTGGCTCGTCCAGCGCTTCATGGAGCAGTTTTTCAAGGCCAATCCGCTGGTTGAACCAATCGAACATCCGCCCCCGGCGCCGCGTATCCGGACCGGGCGCGGATGGCGGAGTGAAATTGGGCTGCTGAGTGGACATATTCAATGCTCCGCGCTTGAGGTTAGCCAATCACTTTCTTCACAGGCTGGAGTTGGCTGAAATCCTCGTACTTCACCATCAGCTCACCGTTCTCAACCTTCACCGGGAGCGAGTCCATGCCGCGTGGCGAAGGTCCGGAGATATGGGCGCCGTCTGGTGTAAACACGCTTCCATGGCAAGGACAGAGGAATTGATTCTTTGCGCTGCTCCATTGCACCGTGCAGCCCAGGTGCGGGCAGACGGCGGAAAGCACTTCCACCTGGCCTTGCGCGTCTTTTGTTATATAAACCGGCCTCTGGCCCGAGGACTCAAGCCATCCGTCTTCCATCTTCACGGGCACCAAACGGGAAATTGGCGCCGTAGGCGAAGAGAATTGCCCGGCCGCACCCAAACTGAACCACAGCTTTTTGGAGCCGCGCAAGAAAATGGGGTAAAGGAGGAACCGGATATAGGGAACCGCTAAGACTGGGGTCAACCCGGCCGCAGCCAAGTTCAGAAGTCTTAGCAGAAATGATCTCCGGGCCGGGTGGTGTGGCGCAGGGGTTGATCCCGAGCCTGCCGCCTCCGAGTTGTTTGCCCCGCCGTTGGAGAGGTCGTTTGTCTTCACAAGTTCACCTCACAATCACAGCCAGGATTCCATACCTAAATTTATCCAAAGCAGATCGTCCATCTTGGTGCGGCAAGCTATCATAGCACATTGCTTGCCCCCGTTTGCGCCGCGGAGCGGGCGAACCTCCGCAGCACAAAATACACCGGAGCGCCAGCCATAATCACCACAATCCCCACCAGTGATTCCAGTGGACGGGCTCGCAGCGTACTCAACGCAACCAGCACCGCCGCCAGGCAAAACAGCGCTGGCAACACCGGATAACCCCAAGCTTTGTAGGGCCGCTCGAGCCGGGGCCGGCGGATGCGAAGGACGATTAATCCCGCCACCGCCAGGCCGTAGAAAATCCAGGCGCAGAAAATAACGTAGGTATAAAGCTGTTCATAGGACCCGCTTGCCGCCAATGCCATGGACCAGATCCCCTGAATGCCAATGGCAAGCGCCGGAGTGCGAAATCGCGGATGCAGCTTGCGGGCCGCTGAGAAAAAAAGGCCGTCTCCCGCCATGGCGTAATAAACGCGCGGCCCGGTCAGGATCGTGCCATTCGCGGCGCCAAAGATCGAACAGAGAATCAGAGCGGAAACAAACACTGCGCCCCGCCTGCCTGCGATTTGTTCCATGGTTTGCGCGGCCACGCGCTGGTGAAGGGCCAGACCGTTCAGGGACAGAACCCGGAGATAAGCGATATTGGCCAACAGATAAGCTGCCACCACAATCGCCGTGCCCAAAAGGTAGCTGCGTGGCAGGATGCGCGCCGGGTTTCTTACCTCCCCTGCCGTGAAGGAAAGCATGTGCCAGCCTTCGTAGCCCCACAGAACACCGATCAGCGCCACGCTCCAGGCGTTGAGCCCAACATGCGGTGTGAGGGCCGTTGGTAATCCCATGGGCGCAGCCGCCGGCCGGTAAAAGATAGCGCAGACCACCAGCAGGGCAAGTCCGGAGAGCTTGGCGACGGTGAATGCGGTTTGCACCCAGGAACTTTGGCGCGTCCCGATGATATTAACACCGGTCAGAAGGGCCACCAAGCCGCAGGCAATCCATTTTTGGCTTGCAGGTCCGACCGGCAAAAATGCGGCGCTATAAATGCCAAAGGCCACGGCCAATGTAGCAATGGAGCCGGACTGCATGACCAGGAAGAGTCCCCAGCCGTAGAGGAAGGCCGGCAAGCGGCCGAACGCCTCACGCAGATACACGTAAACGCCGCCCGATTGCGGGATCGCTGCCCCCAGTTCGGCAAGAGACAGCGCTCCGGCCAGAGCGAGTGCGCCGCCGATCACCCACACGGAAAGCAGAGCGGCAGCCGAGTGGAGCTCCAAAGCCATGTTGTGCGGCACCAGGAAGATGCCCGACCCGATGATGGTGCCCACCACGATGGACACTGACCCCGTGAACCCGATGACCCGGGCCAGCTTTTGATTGGCGGGCATTCCGCCGTTGGGCGCTTCGGGGTGATTGTTCATGTGCGAGTGGAGTGCTTGGAGGCTGCGCAGTGGCACATTTTCGCTGCTGGTGCGGCGGCCTCTGACCGCCGAACTATATTCTTTAACGGTTTTCGGCGGTCAGAGACCGCCGCCACAGCAAACTAACCCGCTACCAGCGGCTGTATGTTCTTTACGACTTAAAAGCCAGCCATTATACTGGTATGCCTTAAAAATCCGGGGACTAATTACTTGGTGCCCTGGAAACAACGCCGGGGCGATGCGGTGCACGCCGTCCCCAAGTTGATCCCAACAGGAGGAGAGATGCGTAAAATCGTTCGGAGTAGCGACGGGCCAAAACCGCGCGGGGTTTACTCGCAAGCTGTCATGGTGGACGGTCTGGTCTTTGTCTCCGGCCAGGGGCCGGTGAATCCCGCAACCAATGAGCTTGAACAGGGCGACATCAAGAGCCAAACCCGGCGTACCTTGCGAAATATTGAAGCCATTCTTCGTGCGGCGGGAAGCTCGATGCGGGAGGTTGTCCGCGTGGGTGTTTTTCTGACCGATCTCAAGGATTTTGCGGCCATGAATGAAGTGTTCCTGGAATTCTTTCCGGAAAATCCTCCGGCGCGGACCACGGTCGGCGCGCAGTTGCCCGGCATGAACGTTGAAATTGATTGTGTGGCTCGAGTGCCGCAGCGCCGCAAAAAACAGTGAGGACGGAAAGGAGAAGCGATGCACCTTCGTGAGTTGCCCACGCCGGCGTTGGTGATCGATCTTGATATCCTGGCTCGCAACCTGGACCGCATGGCGGCTTACTGCCGCGAGCATGATCTCAAGCTCCGCCCGCACACCAAAACCCACAAAACCATTGAAGTGGCGCGGCTGCAATTGGAACGCGGCGCGGTGGGGCTGACCGTGGCCAAGACGGGCGAAGCAGAGGTGATGGCCGGTGTGGGAGATACGGAAATTCTGGTGGCCTATCCCATCCTGGGCCAAGAGAAGCTGAAGCGGTTGGCGGCTCTTGCCAAGGGCCGCAGCGTGTTGCTTGCGCTCGATTCGGAAACCGCGACCCACGAACTTTCGGCTGCGGCAATCTCGCAGGGTTCCTGCCTTGGAGTTTTGGTGGAATTCGACGTGGGGCTCAACCGCTGCGGATTGCCTCCGGGCCAGCCCTGTGTTGATCTGGCGCGCATTGTGGAGAAGCTTCCCGGCCTCAAGTTTCGCGGCCTTATGACCTATCCTGGCAACCTTAGCGGGCCGGAGGCGGTACGGAGGGAAGAGGCCAAGCACGTTGCGGCTCGGGTGGCGGAGACATTGACGGCTTTCAAGGCTGCTGGGATCGCAGTGGAAATTGTCTCCGGCGGTTCGACTCCTTCCGCTTTTCTCTCCCATCAGATCCCGGGCGTCACGGAGATTCGGCCGGGAACCTATGTCTATAACGACATGAATACCTTTTACCAGGAGGCTTGCGGGCTCGAGGACTGCGCGGCACGCGTGGTAACCACTGTTGTTTCCACGGCTGTCGCGGGCCGCGCCATGATCGATGCCGGGTCGAAGACGCTCTCTTCCGATTTGTTGAGCTTCGGCCCCAAGACCGGCTATGGCCGGATCACCGAAGCCCCAGAAGTCCCCGTCTTCAAGCTCAATGAAGAGCACGGGCACCTGGACGTCAGCCAGTCCGAACACCGGTTCCGGGTGGGCGAGGTCGTGACCATTATTCCGAATCATGTCTGCACGTGTGTCAACATGCATGACGAAGTCTTCCTGATGAAGAATGAAGAGGTCGTGGGTTCCTGGCGCGTTGCGGCCCGAGGGAAAATCCGGTAGGCCGGCCACGGCCTGGCATCCCCTGGCGGCGCTCACCGCGCGCCGTAATCGCCCGTGACTATGTGGCGCAGTGGCTCAGCCCGCGCTTCGCCAAATACTGCTGGTGGTAATCCTCAGCCCGGTAGAACTCCGCAGCGGGTTCGATCAGGGTAACAATGGGACGCTTGAAGCCCTTGGCCTTTTCCAGATTCTCCTTGGAAAGCCGGGCCGCCGCTCCCTGTTCGGAAGTATGAAAGAAAATCACCGAGCGGTATTGCGTCCCCACATCCGGACCCTGGCGGTTCGGCGTGGTAGGGTCGTGGTTCTCCCAGAAGACTTTAAGTAGATCCTCGTATGCAACCTTGCCTGGGTCGAATTCCAGGTGGACCACCTCAGCGTGCCCCGTCCGGTCCGTGCAAACGTCCCCGTAGCTGGGATTTTCCATGGTTCCTCCCATGAAGCCTACCGCCGTTGATGCCACGCCCACCACTTGGCGGAACGTCTCCTCTACGCCCCAGAAACAACCCGCTCCGAATGTTGCCTTTTCCATTGCTTGTATCCTCCTGCTGGTCGTTTGAGTTTGAGCCGATTCAACCGCACAAAGTATAGTTCTTGCGGGTTTCCAGCCGCCATTTTTCACATTTGGCCGGCGGCTTCAGCTTGGCGTGGGTTGCACTGGGCTCTCCGATCCCGGTTGCCTATGGATTCCCGCTTCCCCCCATTCGCTGTCGCCCCCGCACAAGCGGGGGCCCATGTTGTTCCGTACCGGCAGGACGTGGATTCCCACCTTCGCGGGAATGACGGTGTCCTTGGGGATGGCCGCCAACCTGCGCCGGAATGACGGCGACGTAGGGGCGACCCTTGTGGTCGCCCGCGGGCGGGCACGCGGCATGGCGGCATCCAGGTCCATTACACTTTTTTCGGGCGGGCACCAGGCCCGCTTCTACCTGTGGAAAACTGCTGGAAGGAGCGCATTGTATTTCTCGCGCCATTTACAACTCATTGATTCTTAATAAGTTACTGTTATTTTCTCCAGAAATCTACATAACTTACTCATAATACAGCGGTTATTTAATATTGACCTTTATGAATGACTTCGTTAACGAACTTCTTAGGGTTCGTTCCAATACGCGATCCTTTGTTTTCAATGACTCTTAGGGTTCGTTCCGAAAATAACTTCTTGTCGCGCATTCACGTCCCCAAAACATGACGCTGCTCATACCTTGCTTCGCTTCGATCAGATGGTGAGGCGGCTTTATGCCGCCAATTGGCGAAGTAGACTCCCGGCTACAAAAGGTAACTCTGCCTGCCTTCGTTCCGCCAACAGCTTTTCTCATATCTCACCCTCGCCAGTCACGACCGCAAGCGTTCCAACCGCCGGAATTGAGCAGGGCGTAATTAATAAACGCCCGATTTCTTACGTGACCGAGCCAAGAATATATACTATATAGTACACTCACTAATTTTCACGGTCAAGTCTATTCTTGGTAGTGGTTCAGTTTGCTGTAGCGAAAATGTACCACTACCCTATTCTTGCTTCTGCCTCCCGTTTCAATCCCAGAAGGCCCAAGCGAAAGTGCATATCGTGTACCATATGGTATACTATCTCTCTTCACTGGTCAAGCCAATTCTCGTCCTATCGCGGACCCACGGGCTCGATGCGGGGCACCACCTGTTGCAGAACGATCATGGCCAGGGGGTGCATGACCCCGGCGAGGATGAAGAGCGGCACGTAGGTGTGGAACCATTGCAGAACGTAACCAGCAACGAGTGCGATAATCATGCCGCCCACGGCGCCGCCGGCGCCGCCAAGACCGGTGACGGAAGCCACTTCCTCCCGCGGAAAGGTGTCCGAAACCAGCGTATAGAGATTGGCGGACCAGCCCTGATGGGCGGAGGTGGAAACGGAAATCAGCGCCAGTGCTACCCAGGTATGGGAGGCCAGCACGGCAGCGATCCCGGTCGGCATGCAAAGGGCACAAACGGTCAGAGTGATTTTCCGGGCGGCGTTTACGGACCAACCTCTCGCCATCAGGAATCCCGATGCCCATCCTCCCAGCACACTTCCAATGTCGGCGGCTAAGAAGGGAATCCATGCGAAGTAGCCAATCTGGACCAGCGTGAAGCCACGCGCTTGCGAGAGGTAGGATGGAATCCAGAAAATGTAAAACCACCAGATGGGATCGGTCATGAATTTGGCCAGAATGAATCCCCAGGCCTGGCGGGTGTGAAGAAGTTGGTTCCACGGACGGCGCAACCCCTCACCCGTCCCGCTATGCGGGCCACCCTCTCCCCCAGGCGGGGGCGAGGGGACGAATTGTTGCGTAGGGGACGGCCCTTTCGAGCGATCTCTCCGCTGCGGGGGAGAGGGGTTGAATTGGTTCGGACGAGACGGCCCTTCGGAGCGCTCTCCCCCGGCGCCAGGAGTGGCGGGCGGTTGGCGGTAAATCGCCAGCCAAAAGATGAGCCAGAGGAAGCCCAGGCTTCCGGTGACCACAAAGGCGTACCGCCAGCTTTCGTGCAGCGTGAGCCAGATGACAAGCGGCGCCACCACCACCGCTCCAATGTTGGTTCCGGCGTTGAAGATGCCGGTGGCCAGCGCCCGTTCTTTCTCCGGGAACCATTCCGCCACGGCTTTGATGGAAGCGGGGAAACTGCCGGCTTCGCCTGCCCCCAGCGCGAATCGTGCCGCAGCAAAAGAGAAGGCGCCACGCGCCAGCGAATGGGCCATGGCTGCCAGCGACCACCCAATCATGGTCAACGCAAAACCCAGGCGAGTCCCCAGCCTGTCAATCAACCGGCCGGAAACCACCATCATCAGGGCGTAAGACAGTTGAAAAGCGAAAACGATCCATCCGTAGTCGCTTTCTGACCAATGGAGCACCACCTGCAAGTGGGGCTTCAGGACTGAGATCGTCTGCCGGTCAATATAATTGATGGTGGAAGCGAAGAAGAGCAGGCCGCAAATGACCCAACGCATGTCCGGCAGCCGCGAACCTGACAGCGCGCCCTTCCCCACGGTTGCCGCTGCTGATTTTTCAGACATGGTTCAGGATGCCGTGGAGTGGCCGGAACTGGCTCGCGCCCCGCGAACCAGCGGCAGGATGTGGCCACCTTGCAGAAGCACGGCAACCTGGGCGGACGGGCCGGCGATTCCGAGCGCCAAGTCCAGCGCGGTATCCGGCGTCGCGGCGTGGCGGAATCCGAGGTGTTCCTGCACTTCCGGGCGGATGCCGGGCGAAACCATGATACCCGTGGCCATGTCGCGGATCACACGTCCGGTGTGAGCCAGATGGGCCGCGGCCACCAGGTCCGTCATCTGCCGGGTTTCCACCATTTTCTTCACCTCTTCAACCGGCCGGTATCCCAGGCGCTCGACATCGGGATGTTCATCGGAGACACCGTGAGGGCACAGGGTGATCAGGATGACCACGCCGCCCTCGCGCACGGAATGTTCTGCGGCGTAAATGCCTTTGCCGGCCTGCCACAGATCGTAATTGGCAGGAAAGGATTCGGCAATCACGATGTCTGCCAGGTGCTCCTGCGCGATTGCGAAAATGGAGCGGGAAATCTTGGCACCCTCGCGGTGCGCCGCCTTCACATCCCCGGCCACCACGCTACTCACGCGATGCTGGCCATCCATCACCACGTTAACGATGAAGCGCAATCCCGCCATGCGCGCGATATTTTCCACCTCCAGGCGAACCGGATTATCCGCCACGCCCATAATTTCCAGGCCGGAATGAACGGCGCTCAACCAGTGGGTGTGGCCCGTGACTTCAGGACCAGATACGCCCGGTTGCACAATGCTGGCGCCCCCCGTAAAGCCCATGACGCGATGCGGAACGATCTGGCCGATGCCGATCACCAGGTCCGCTTCCGCCAACATGCGGTTGACGCGAACCGGAACTCCCTGGCCCACCGTGCCGATCTCACGAAGATGCTGCTGATCCTGCCAATGGTGGAGCGTCACGGAGTAACCCTGGAGGATTGGGGCGCCCAACTTCTGCTCCAACTCATCCGGGGTCATGCGCGCGTGGGTGCCGGCCGCGATCAAAAACCGGATGTTGGGGCGCGGAACTCCGGCGCCTTCGATGCGGCGCAGAACGGCTGGCAATACTGCGGCAGCGGGCGTCTGGCGGGTGACGTCATCCACCAGGATCAGCACCCGGGTGGAAGGCGAAACCATCCTCTCCAACCGGTCCGATTCAAACGGATGATCCAGAGCCTGCTCCGTCAACTGTTCAACGGGCACGGGAGCTTCCGCCGCATTGGGAGCCAACACGGCGAGCAGGTTGGCTTCGGGTAGATGAAGCGCGGGGAATTCGGAATTGGAAAATTGAATCGTCATATTTGAGTCCAGTTTGCCGGGATGCTGTTTACTTAGGTGTTGTCAGATAATAATTGTTCCATTTCGGACCCAATACATCCCCTCACCCCTGCCCTCTCCCCGCAAGCGGGGAGAGGGTGGCGCGAAGCGCCGGGTGAGGGCGCCGAAGCGTCACGGTCTGCCTTGAGCCGTCCCAAATCACGATTTTACCCGGCGTTCCTGATCCAGGCGTGGCGCGGATCATCCGACCACGCGCCGTAGCGGCGCTCCTCACCCGCCAGCACCCAGGTGTAGTGCAGTTCATAACCCGGAGCGGCCACCACAGGATGATAACCGCGCGGAATCAAGACCGTGTCGCCGTCTTCCACGACGAAGACGTTGTTGAAAGCCGCTGCGTCACCGGGCGCGGTGTACGTGGACATCAGTCCGTAGCCCTGCTGCGGGCGGATGCGGAAGAAATAGACTTCCTCCATCACCGCTTCCTGGGGCGGATTGGAGCGATCGTGCTTGTGGGGTGGGAAGCTGGACCAGTTACCGGGCGGGTTCAGAGTTTCGCCGGCGATCAGTTTTTCCGCGGCAATATTATCACCAACCCCTGTGAAAATGGTCCGTTTCCAGTTGTCACGGCCGACCGAGCCCACCATCACACTAGCGCCCTCAGCCAGCGCCGGAGAAATCTTGGCGGAGGAAGGCGCGAAGAAGATGCCGGCATCAAACGTTTCAGAAAGCGCCGTGACCGTGAAGGATGACTGGGGCGGAACGTAAACCATGGAGGGCGGTCCGTCAAACACGCTGGCCCGGTGGCCCACTCGATCGTATTCCTGCACTTGGCCGCCAGGACTTTGAATGCGAACCTTCGCGGAGCCCGCGAAAACATCCATCACGCACTCGCGCGAACCGGTTTCAGCGGAGTGATGATCGGGCGCGGACAATTGGAGACGTCCGAACTCCATAAAACGCAGCACGCCCGGCTTTACGATTTCGGTGTACTTGCCGTTGGATTGCGACTTAATGTGCCGTTCCATGATTTCCTCCTGCGAGCCGATCCTTGGGGTGGGCCTTGTGCCCGCCCGCGACTACCCGGGCCTCCCCACCGTCAAACCTGAAAGCCGAGCTTGCGCACGGAGTTGCGATTGATTCGCGCGCTTTCATCCGGGCCGCCGCTGGGAACGCGGTAGCCGTCAAGCTCCACGATAATCCATCCCTTGAATGCAACGCTTCGCAGCGTGCCTAAAATTGCCGGAAAATTCACCACCCCTCGGCCCATCTCGCAGAAATAGTATTTTTCGTGCCGTACCAGGTTGCGGTCCTTGCGGGCAAGTTGCTCGATATGGCGGGGTACGTCTTTGAAGTGCAAGAAGAGCAGGCGTTGGTGATAAGCGCGAATGACTTCCGCCGGGTCGGAACCGCCCAGCGTCAGGTGGGCGACGTCGGCAATCAGCTTGACGCGATTGGGATCGGTTGCGGAAAGCACCCGGCCCAAGCCCTCGCGGGTTTCTCCGTAAGTGCCGAAGTGCGGATGGTATCCCAGGCTGAGGCCGTAATCCTCCGCAACTTTACCGAGGTCGTTCATTCGAGCGCCCATCGCCCCCATTTGGTCATCAGAATACTTTTCATCCGGCTTTCCAGCGTCTGTGACTTGAAGGTATTTGCCGCCCATCTCTTTCTGGAATGCCGCATATTGGCGAAGGCGCGCGGACTGATCCGTGGGATTTGCCGGATCGACGCGCACGGCGGAAGCGGAAAGCGCCACGGGCTGGAGTTTCAATTGATGGACAAGTTTCAATAGCTCTTCTTGCTTGCCGCCCGCGTAGGCTTCTTCCGCCCAGCCGAGCATCTGGGTGCCGTGGAAGCCCAGGCTGGAAATCGTGTGGAGGGCGTGTTCAAACTGGTCGCGCGGCCAGGAGATGGTGGCGTAGCCCACGGGGTTCGGCAACCCGCCACGCCGCTGCGCTTTAAGCACGGGCGTGGCGCACCAGGCGACCAGGGGCGTGGTGGCGGCAAGTTTCAGGAAATCACGCCTTCCGTGAGGCCCACTGTGGCCGGACGTTCCTTCAGAAGTTGTCCTTCTTGAATCCATTGTTCGCCTCATTTCATCATAGCGGAGCGTCAATCAGCAGGAATCGGCGCCCGTGCTCCGGGCGATTGCTAAGTACCACCCTTCGCAATTACGGTGACGTATTCTTGCAACGGTCTTGAACAACCCCTCACCCCCAGCCTCTCTCCCCGCAAGCGGGGAGAGGGTGGCGCGGGGAAGCAGTGCTTCCCGTCGCGCCGGGTGAGGGGTGCGAGAAGACGTGAGCGAACTTACGAAACTCTGCACTCAGGACTTTCAATTCTATTACGGAGCGGCCTATTTATTCCCGGCAATCAAAAAAAGAAATGGATCCTTTGCTCCGCTCACGATGATATCGCCATGGATTCCCGGGGCATCCGGTCATGCCAGTTCCTCGCGGAAAAATGCGAGGCTGCCGGTGGCGTCCTTTTCAAAGGAACCCCTCGCCTCGATGGAGATGCCACCCCGAAAATGAATCCTCTTCACCTGCTTGAAAAACGCCGCGTACTCCGGGTCTTCGGCGGGGCTTTGCGGCCACAGGCGGCCATTGGGGTTGGCGAAATGGAAATGAACGATCTGCTTCCGGGCCGTCCAGATGATCTCCGGGTTCTCATTTTCCTCGCGAAGATGATAGTAGTCGATAATCATGCGAACGTTGGGGTGATTGACCTCGTGGACCATACGCAGGGTCTCGGCTCCGGTATTCAGAATATTGCTCTCCTGGCGGCGCAGCGGTTCAATGGCCATCACCATACCCTTGCGGCGCGCCACGCCGCCCGCCCTGCGCAGGAATGAACGTATTTGTTCCCAGGCCTCGGCGCGAGGAAAACCTTCCGGAACGTTGCGGGATTTGGCGCTGCCCCAGACGGCGATTTTGCCGCCAAGTTGGCGGCAGCGTTCCAGGGTGGTCTCCACGTACCCATCCAGTTCTTGGGAGGGAACATCGTGGCCCACCACGCGCAATCGGGTGATGAAGGTGTTGAAACTCTCACAGCGAATGGGCGATTCGAGCACGCGCTGCCTGAAGCTTTTGAAAGTCGCTTCATCCATTTCCGCAATCGCTGCGCCGGCCGGTTCGAGATAATCAAAACCGTAATGAACGGCTTTTTCAAGGCTGGAAGGATGGCTGCAAACTCCAATTTCAACGCTGTGAATGGCCGCCAGCGCGGGAGGCGCGGCCGCAAGAAGCTTGAAGAATTGGCGTCTTGACTTCATTTTCCTTCCCTCGGAGGAGAGCCTATCGGGGCCGGGCCAGGTCCCGCGCCTCATGGCGCTGGCCAGTGCTGCGTCGGGAAAATACGTTATCTGTAGCGCCGCCCTTCAGGGCGGCACGTGCCGGGCTAGAGCCCGGCGCTACAACCGACGAATCGCGCCGGTTTAAGCCATCGAATTTTCCCAACGCAACACTAGGCGCGGGCCCACAGAAGGCTAAAGAGCAGCACGGTGAGCACGATGAGAGTGATGACCACATAAAGGCGGTCCTTTTCCAGTGCAAATGCCACAGCGGAAAAGGCCACTCGCGCCACCGGCGTAGCGATCAGCAGCAGCAATCCAAACTGAATAATTCCCCTGGGACGCAAGATGAATGCTTCGTGGAAAATGCCGGCGAGGCTTCGCATGTCGGAGGGTTCGCCGCGAAAGATAGAAAAGTTGGGATGGGTATTTCCGTAACGGAAAAGATAGAGGACGCCACCCGCAAAAACCACAGACGCGGCAATGATGACTCCTGCCCGAAGCAGATTGCCGACGATCTCCTCGATTTTCTTGTCATCCCAACCTTCTCTGATCCCGGTCACGCTAGAGCCTCCCTGAAATGCCGTGATAAATCATCTCAATCGCCAACACGGTTACGGCAATGGAAAAAACCAAACGCAGAACATGAGACCGGGTTCTTGGCAGGACGCGGGCGCCCAGAAGCGCGCCGAGCAGAACACCCAGCATGACCGGCATGGCCAGTCCGGGATCGACGTAACCTTGCCTGAGGTAAACGCCGGCGCTGGCCGCGGCGGTGACGCCGATCATAAAATTGCTGGTGGTGGTCGAGACCTTGAATGGCAGCCGCATCACCTGGTCCATGGCCACCACTTTCAGAGCCCCGGAACCGATCCCCAGCAAGCCGGAGAGAATCCCGGCGCCAAACATCACGCCGAACCCAGCCGGCACGGAATGCACGCGATAGGACTTCACACCATCCAGGGCAGGATAGGTGGAATCCATCCGCAGCAAAGCAGAAATGCGGTCCGGCTCGCGGTTGTCCGGGGTGAGCTCGGGGTGAATGCGGGTGGATTGGAATGCGGAATAAAGGAGCACCACGCCAAAGACAATAGCGATGACCGCGGTGGGGAGCCTTAAGGCAATGCCTGCGCCCATCACTGCCCCCGTGGTGGTGGCGATTTCCAAAAACATGCCGGCGCGAATATTGGAAATGCCTTCTTTGACGTAAGCGGCTGCGGCTCCAGAAGAGGTAGCAATCACCGAGACCAGTGAGGCGCCCATGGCATAGCGAATGTTGACCCCGAAGGCCAGCGTCAACAGCGGAGTGACCACGATGCCGCCGCCCAGTCCGGTCAAAGCTCCTAAGAATCCCGCCACCAACGCACCCAGTCCGATGACCAGGGTAAATTCGGTTGTGTTCAAGTGATGCATTACAAGGAATCCCTGCCGCCTGACGCGCGGTCGACCCATCAGAATCAATTTGAAAGCAAACTCAAACCTGGAGAGGCAGAACTCTTGCCCCTTGTAAAATGACCACTTGGAAATTTATCACACCCCGAACGTTCTTTGCACAGAGATGGAAATTTCGGTAGTGGTTCAGTTTGCTGTAGCGGCGGTCCCTGACCGCCGGAAGGTGCTGATAAATAAAATTCGGCGGTCAGAGACCGCTGCTACAGCAGCGAAAATGCATCACTACCGAAATTTTGGTAGTGACTCAATTGGTTCCTTCATCGTCATTCCCGCGAAAGCGGGAATCCACTCTGAGTATCGCAGTGGCATTCCGAACTCGTGCAGAAAAAGAGATTGTCCGGAGCATGGATCCCCGCTTTCGCGGGGATGACGGTAGCGAACAATGTCACAAAACATCAAACTGAGTCACACCCGAGATTTTGGGTAGTGGTGCATTTTCGCTGCTGTGGCGACGCGAAGTGGCGTACGGCGCTTTAGGCCGGAGCGCGATCAATTCTCCGGCTCCGCGTCCCGGCCATTCACATCTGGCCACTGCATTGGCTATAATGTGCCAATGGGGTGGGAGGAGCCTTTGTGATGTCAACGCCTATTCAAAAGAAGCTCGAAGAGGAAATTCAAGCTCTGCAACGCGAACTATCCTATGAACTGCCCCTTGAGCTGAAGCGTGCCCGGGCGCTCGGAGACCTGAGCGAAAATGCTGAATTCATCATGGCCAAGCAGCGCCAGGACATTGTCGGGGCGCGGCTGGCGCAGCTCAAAAGGCGGCTGGCCGATCTTTCGCTGGTCAATTTAAGCAATATTCCCAAGGACCGCATCGCTTTCGGGACCAAGGTGATCCTTTACGATGTCGATCGCGACGCCGAAATTCATTACAAACTGGTGACCAGCGAAGAAGCCGATGTCAGCAAAGGCCTGATCTCCACCACCTCACCGATCGGGCGGGGTCTGATGGGGAAAAAGTTGGGTGATGTCGTCAGGATCACCACCCCCAAAGGTACGCGCGAGTTTGAAATCCGCTCGATGGTTACGATCCATGAGGCGGATGGAGCCTAAACCGATCCTGCAGAATTCGATGGCCGTTCTCGTTTTTCTCCTGCTGTCATACTGCCCGGTGTGGGACGCACAAGCTGTCCCTGGCCGGGCCCAAGCCCAGACCCCAGCGAAGGCTCAGAGCGGTTCTCGACCTGGCCCTACCACAGGCAAGGCGGCCCAAGCCCAGCCAGGCTCATCCCCCTGCCCTGTGGAGGCGCAGGATGGCAGCGAGTCCGATTATCCGCCTTGCGAATGGGCGCCGGTCCTTCTTTACGCCATCATCAGCTCTCATAACCCCGACGCGCACGAAGCTTTGCTGGATGCGGCCTTTGCCGCCGGCCCCGGCATCGTTCCTCAATTGAAGGCGTCTCTGGTGGATGACCGCACCGCTGAATTTGCCGCAAAAGCCATCGCTTTCATCGGCGGCGACCAGGAAATTCCTATTCTGGCTTCACTCCTCCAGGACAAGCGCGATCTTGACCTTCGCCGGTTTTATTGTGGGGCCTTGGGTGAGTTCAATGACCCGCGCGCCGCACAGATCCTGCTTTATGCCCTTGACCGAGCCAATCAGGAGGACGATCGCGCCGTCACCGAAGCGGCAATCCTGGCGCTCACCGTCCGCTCCAATCCCGGCCTGATCAAGCCCATGCAGCAAGCCGAGGCCAAGATGACCGATCCCGTTCTTCAGGATGATGTGGAGAATGCACTGGACGCGATTCGCGTCCGGGCAAAGTACCTGACGACTCCGCAGGGCAAGCGGGCCGGAGGTTCGATCGCAGAGGCGATCAGGACTTATTTCATCCCCGCCCTCCTGCCTCAAGTTCCAACCACAAAAACCGCCAAGCACCTAAAGCCGGTGCTGCCCAACGCCAAGTTTAGGGTGGACCGCCTGGTGCTCTCGCCGAACCAGCAACGGGCGCTGGCTCACGTTACTCTTGAGGATCCCGCGGCGGTCGCGGCTTATGACATTGTCCTGCAGAAGGAATCCGGCAACTGGACCGTCGCCAGCGTTTGGCTAGGCCGCGAGCGGGAGAAGCAACTGACGCCCGCAAAATGACGTCAGAAATAACTGTTCCATTTTCCAACCGGCACCCCTCACCCGCCGCGACGGGAAGCACTGCTTCCCCGCGTCACCCTCTCCCCGCTGGCGGGGAGAGGGCAGGGGTGAGGGGATGTATTCGGTCCAAAATGGAACAGTTATTATCTGACAGCCGCTAAGAAGATCAATCAGGCTGATTAAAAACAAAGGGTCGATCGATAGACCGATGAATTGTTGCCGCTCCGCTTGGGCCCTGATTGAAGTTGGCGTCATCGTTTACAATGAGCCTATGAAGAGCGTGGTTTGGGGAACGGCCGGCCACATCGATCACGGCAAGTCGTCGCTGGTTCTGGCCCTCACGGGAACCGACCCGGACCGCCTGGAGGAAGAAAAGCGGCGGGGCATCACTATTGACCTGGGTTTTGCCCACCTTGACCTGGGTGGCGCGCTGCAATTGGCTTTTGTCGATGTTCCTGGCCACGAACGGTTCATCAGGAACATGCTGGCAGGCGCTTCCGGCATCGACGCTGTCCTGCTGGTGGTGGCGGCAGACGAATCCATCAAGCCTCAAACCCGCGAGCATTTCGAAATCTGCAAGCTGCTGGGTATTCAACGGGGCTTGGTGGCCATCACCAAATCCGATCTTGTCGGTAACGATCTTCTGGGGCTCGTGCGGATGGAGGTTCAGGACTTTGTTGCCGCTTCCTTCCTCGAAGGCGCGCCGATCCTGCCTGTCAGCGCCCGCACGGGAGCCGGACTTGACGAGCTAAAATCCGAATTGGCCCGGCTTAGCGCGGGTATCAATCCCAAGCCCCGCGATCTTCCCTTCCGCCTTCCCATTGACCGGTCTTTTGTAATGAAGGGGTTCGGCGCCGTCGTCACGGGCACGCTGGCGGGAGGCGAGATCAAAGTTGAGGACGAGGTTGAAATTCATCCCATCGGGAAGAAAGCCCGGGTACGGTCAATCCAAGTTCACAATCAGCCGGCCGCAGTGGCCGTTGCCGGCCAGCGCACGGCCCTGAATCTGGCGGGCGCCGAAGCATCTGACATCAAGCGCGGCATGGCGCTGTCCCCGCCCGCACTCTTCCAACCCACAGTGCGCATGGATTGCTCGCTCACACTGCTTCCATCGGTGCGGGCGCTCAAAAGCCATGCGAAAGGTCATCTCCATTGTGGGACCTCGGAATTGGTGGTGGAGGTTGTGCTTCTGGCCGGCCAAAAGGAGATGAAGCCCGGTGAAAAAGCCTTCGTGCAACTTCGCCTGGATGCCCCGGGCCTTTTTCTTCCGGGAGACCACTTCATCATCCGGCAATTGTCTCCCGTAATCACCCTCGGCGGTGGCGTGGTCCTGGACAATCTGGCCCCGGCACATAAGCTGAATGACGCTGAAGCCCTGACTTTCTTGGGTGCGCTTGAAGGCGCCGGTCCCGAATCCCGCATCGAACTGCTGGTGCGCCGCGCCGGCCAGAGCACTATCGAATCACTGGTGGCGAGGACTGGATGGAAACCGCAGGAAGTGATTCGCCTCGCCAAAAACCTTGAAACCCAGCATCATCTCTTAATTCTCGGCCAGCCCCCCTTTGGCGTTATCCACGCGAACCTTTTTGCGACGATCGAAAGACAAATCCTGGAATCTCTCAGTGCTTTTCACCAAGCCAATCCTTTGGTGGCAGGAATTGCCCGCGAAGAACTGCGCGGGCAACTTAAGCTTGTCGCTCCCTGGCCGGGTCTGGAGATTTCGACGCTCGCATTCAGCGCCGTTCTGCAATCTCTTTCCGCCAGAGTCAAAATTGCTTCCCACGGGGAAATTGTTTCGCTTGCCGGAAAGTCCATCCAGTTGAGCGCCGAGGAAGCCAGGGCGAAAGATGAGATTCTTCGTTCTTTTGAAGCGGCCGGCTTGCGCGTTCCCCCGGCTGCTGAAGTTCTTGGTTCACTGAAGATTGACCGCCCGCGAGCGGAAAAAATTCTCCAGATTCTGCTCAAGCAAAAGACTCTGGTTCGAGTGACCGAAGGCTTGATCTTCCACAACTCGGCGCTTGACCAGCTTCGCAGCCTCTTGCGAGACCGCAAGAAACAAACTCAACACCTGGATGTTCGAAGCTTCAAGGAATTGACGGGAGTCAGCCGCAAGTACGCGATTCCCTTGCTCGAATTCCTGGACCGCGAGCGAATCACCCGCCGGGTGGGGGATGAAAGAATTATACTGTGAGCCATTGCACGGGCGATTTTCAACCCTCTGGGTGGACAAGAGATACTCTGGACAATTGCCATCATCCTGGTGATCGCATGGTTCTTGGGTTTGGTCACATTCCGTGCTCGGGGGGCGTACGTTCACATCTTGCGGGTGCTGGCCATCATTGTGGTTCTCATTCGGATCATTCCGGGCCGCTGACCGATAGGGTGCAGGCGTAACGCCGGCATCTTGCCGGCACGTGCCGCCGAGGACGGCGGCGCTACGTCATCTTCGCCATTCAGTCAGCGGCTTCAATATGGTCCAGAGCCGCGCTACGGGCAGCCCGACCACGTTGAAGTAGCAGCCTTCGATCCGGGTGATGAACTTTGAGGCGAGTCCCTGAATGCCGTAGCCTCCGGCCTTGTCCATCGGCTCGCCGGAGAGGACGTACTCAATAATTTCATCCTCATTGAGGCGCCGGAAGGTGACCAGAGTCACCTCATGTTCCACCGCGACGGCTTCGTGGGGCGAGCGGGCAACGCAGATGCCTGTGATCACCCGGTGGGTTGCGCCGGAAAGCAACCGCAGGAATTGCCGGGCTTCTTCCGGGCTCGAGGGTTTGCCAAGAATCTGGCCCTCAGCCACCACGATGGTGTCCGCGCCAAGAACGATCGTGCCCGGAGGGAATCGTTTGGCAACATCCAGAGCTTTTTCGCAGGCCACGCGCCGCGAAAAATCTTCTGGCGATTCGCCCTCGCGCCGGATTTCCTGCGCGTTGCTGGGACAGACTTCGAACTCAAGCCCTGCATGGCGCAGCAATTCGCGCCGCCGCGGAGAGTTTGAGGCAAGAATTAATCGCATCGCAGGCTGGATTATAGAGGTTCTCAGTTGCCGTACTCAAGACCATCGAGGTAGTGGTACGTTTTCGCGGCTGTAGCGGCGGTCTCTGACCGCCGAATTTTATTTTTCAATACCTTCCGGCGGTCGGTAGTGACTCAATTTGTTCCTTCATCGTCATTCCCGCGAAAGCGGGAATCCACTTCGAATATCACAGTGGCCTTCCGAACTCGTGCAGAAAAAGGGATTGCCCGGCGCATGGATCCCCGCCTTCGCGGGGATGACGGCGGCGAACCATGTCACAAAACATCAAACTGAGTCACTACCCGGCGGTCAGAGACCGCCGCTACACCAAGCTGACCCACTGCCGCCCTCGGCGATCCATTCCAGACGGCAAGACGAGTGTGCTAAACTCTCTCCTCGCACTTTGAATCGCATGGAGGCACAGCCGGGAATGGAAGAGATCGGGAAACTCTTGCCAGTCGTTTTGAAAGGCTACTACTCGCACAAGCTGGAAAGGCTGCCGGAGATTCTGGCTCCATTCTGGACCCGGGTGGCCGGCAAGGCGATTGCAGAAAACAGCCGGCCGGTGTCTTTTCGCGGCGGCAACCTGACGCTTTCTGTTTCCACGGATTGTTGGGCGACTCAGCTTCGATCCATGACCCCTGAGATTCGTAACCGCATTAATGCTTTCTTGGGGCAGCCTCTGGTGTCAAGGTTGAGCATTCGGTGCCAGTCTGGCTTCGCCCCGTTTGGGCGGCCCGCGTTGAAGTTTCTTCCTCCGCAAGCGGACGCGGAGCTTTCGCAAAAGGCCCGATCGCTGCTGGCCCTGAACGCAGTCGAGCCGCTTGACCCGGTGATCCGCCAAATCGTGGAGAATTCATTTGTGAAGTACTTTTCGCGCCGTTCCAAAGGTGCCTGCTGATGGCGCTGACCGAAAAAGACGTTCGCTATGTTGCCGAGCTGGCCCATCTGCACTTGACCGATGAAGAGGTCAACCAGTTCCTTCCTCAACTGGATTCGATCCTGCAGTACGTCCAGAAGTTGAATGAATTGGACACCACCGGGATTGAGCCGATGGCCCAAGTCACCTATCCGGCCGGCTCCAATCCCGCCATCCGCGAGGATCGGGTTGCTCCGTCGCTGAGCCAGGAAGAGGCTTTGCAAAATGCGCCGGAAAGCGCGCCCGGTTATTTCAGGGTGCCGAGGGTGATCGAAAGGGAATAATTTGAGAGGTCAGCCATCAGCCATCAGCAGTCAGCAAGCGGTCCAAACTGCATTTGCTGAATGCTGATGGCTGATGGCTGAGTGCTTGCTCACATGGAACTGACTTCTCTCACTGCCGCACAAATCCGCGACGATATTGCCGCGCGGAAGGTTTCCGCTCAGGAGATTTTAAGCGCGCATCTCACTGCCATCGAGCAAAAAGATCCGGAAGTAAAATCCTATCTCGCTCTGTGCCCGGATCGTGCCTTGGAGCAAGCCCGCAGGATTGACCGCCTGGCGGCGCAAGGCAAGCTGCTGCCACCGCTGGCGGGCGTGCCGGTGGCCATCAAGGACGCCATTCTCACGCGCGGCGTGCGCACCACCTGTGCCTCCAGAATTCTTGAGAATTACGTCCCGCCTTATGATTCCACCGCCGTCGCCCGGCTTGAGGCGGCGGGCGCCGTGGTCCTGGGCAAGACCAATTGCGATGAGTTTGCCATGGGATCGTCCACCGAGAACTCCGGCTTTTTCCCGACGCGGAATCCGCACGATCCTTCACGAGTCCCGGGCGGATCGAGCGGCGGATCGGCCGCGGCCGTCGCCGCCAACATGGCCACGGTTTCACTCGGATCCGACACCGGAGGCTCCATCCGCCAGCCCGCGGCGCTGTGCGGGGTGGTGGGCATGATGGGCACTTATGGCCGGGTCTCCCGCTACGGCTTGGTCGCTTTTGCTTCCTCGCTTGACCACATTGGCCCGCTTGCCCGCACCGTGGGCGACACCGCCCGCGTGCTGAGCGTCATCGCCGGCCGTGATCCAATGGATTCAACCTCAGCCGGTGTTCCCGTCCCGGATTATGAAGCCGCCTTGGATTCAAACATCCAGGGCATGAAGGTCGGCATTCCCAACGAGTATTTTGCGGACCTGAGCCCTGAAACCGGCGACAACATCCAGAAAGGCATCCGGCTGCTGGAGAAGCTGGGGTGCGCCATTCAGCCCGTCAGCCTTCCCCACACCAGCTACGCCACCGCCTGCTATTACATCATCGCTACGGCGGAGGCGAGCTCGAATCTGGCCCGCTATGACGGTGTGCGCTACGGCTGCCGCGCCGCCGAGTTTGAAAGCCTGCGCGACATGTATAAGAAAACGCGCGATGGCGGGTTTGGCGCAGAGGTCAAACGGCGCATCATGCTGGGCACGTATGTTTTGAGCTCCGGATATTACGACGCCTACTACGTCAAAGGCCAGAAGGTCCGGACTTTGATCACCCGTGACTTCCTGGAGGCGTTTGACGAAGTGGACGTCATTGTCGCGCCGACTTCGCCGCTTCCCGCGTTCAAGCTTGGAGAAAAGTTGGACGACCCGTTACAAATGTATCTGGCGGACATCTTCACCGTCACCGCCAGCCTGGCGGGCATTCCCGGCATCTCGGTGCCGTGCGGCAAAACCCGGAGCGAACCCCGCCTGCCCGTGGGTATGCAAATTCTGGCCAATCATTTCGACGAAGCCCGCATGCTGCAAGTAGCTCATGCCTTTGAAGCGGCGGGCGGGTTTGAGATTGATTGAATGCAGGAGCCGGGAATTGAGCCAAGAGAAGACAGACGAGTGACAGGTTATCAGCGGCGCTTGCACTCCGCGATCGACTTTCGGTAGAAGCCGCGCAAGCGGCGCCTGCTTTCGGCAGGGCTGATCGCAGCATGCTGATTGCTGAAAGCTGAGTGCTTCTTTTCATTTACCGGAATTGTATATTTCATGGAGGAGTAAAGAGTTATGCAAAAATCTTCGAGGCGCGGAATGTTCAAGCAGGCAGCCAGCCTGACCGGTGCGGCCCTTTTGCCAGCTTTAGCCCTTTTGCCCGGGGCTTCCCTATTGCAAGGATCACCCGCCGGAGCTTTGCCGGGTCCTGACGATGAGTCCGGGACGGACAATGCTCCGGGCGGCCAGGGTTGTCATTCCCCATACCACAAGGCGCCGGTCACTTTCTACGCGCACCGCCTTGGAACGGACCATGCTGAAGGAGTGGCGGTGATCGACATGAATGGCGACGGCCGGCCGGACATCACCAGCGGCGCCTACTGGTATGAAAATCCCGGCCCTGCGGGCGGTCCCTGGAAGCGGCACAAGTTCCGCCAGATTGCGCCGCCCGTTCCCGGCTCGACCAGCGAGGCCCAACAGCAGAACAAAGCCTTTTGGACGGAGTTCGTGGCCGACAACGGCGAATTTGCCATCGACGTGAACAAGGACGGCGCGCTCGACCTGGTCACATCCTCCTGGCAGAACGACGGGATCTGGTGGTTTGAAAATCCGAAGAAGACGGGCGTGATGTGGATGCCCCACTTTATTTGTCACTCCGTGACTACCGAGGGCATGGTGGAAGCCGACGTCCTGGGTGACGGCAAACCCAACATCCTGGCCGCGCACTACGGCCGCAAGGGCCTGATCTGGGTCAATTTCTCCGGCACCAGTCCCGTGGTTCACCATGTGGGCGGCCCGGAGCAGGATGGCCACGGCGTGGGGGTGGCCGACATCGACGGTGACGGCAAGCCGGACATCATGAGCCCATTCGGATGGTTCAAGAACATCGATGCCGCCAAAAACCAGTGGGAATGGCATCCCGAATGGAAACTCGGTGAAACAGGATTCCCAATTATCGGCTACGACGTGAACCAGGACGGCAAGATGGACCTGATTTACGGGCACGGCCACGAATACGGACTTTATTGGCTGGAGCAGACCATCCAAAACGGCAAGCGGGCATGGCGCCAGCATCTGATCGACGATTCATTTTCCCAGGTCCATGCCTTGCAAATGGCGGACATTGACGGGGACGGCGAGCCGGAGCTGATCGCCGGAAAGCGATACCGCGGCCATAACGGCCACGACATCGGCTCCTATGAACCTTTGTGTATCTATTACTACAAGATTGATCGCAGCAAAGCCAGCTTTGACCGGTTCACGGTAAGCTACAACGGCACGGCGGAAGCAGGGACACAGTTTGTGGTCACCGATATCGATGGCGATGGCGACCAGGACATCATCGTGGCCGGGAAAACCGGGGTCCATTGGCTGGAAAACCTGAAGGTGAACACCCGTTCCCGCGATGCCCGCGAAAAAGAGCTATTACTCCGGACCAAGGGGTGGCCGTTCCCGGACGAGAACGATTAACCCCAATACTGTTCAGCGCACCGAAGCCAATGGTCTTGATGTTAGAGGCGTCACATGGCCCTTCACACTCCATCCCTCTCCCCGCGAGCGGGGAGAGGGTGCCGCGAAGCGGCGGGTGAGGGGCTCTGGCTTAATGGTTTGTATTATTCTCGAACCAACCTGAACAGCGTCGTGATTAGCCCGAATCAATCTTCCTTGGCAAGCCGAACCTCGATCCAGCCGTTCTCAAAACGGGCGTCCGATTTTTCCGGATTGACCGGGGATGGCAGGCTGACATCTGCCAGAAAGGCTCCAAAAGCGCCTGGTTCCGGTTTCACAGCGTTCTTGGCGGTATCCCGGGAGTCCGATTTCAACCCCCAAATCACAACGTGATTGGGACCGGCGCCAATCTCAATTTCATTGGCAGAGAAGCCTGGAGCTTCAACGCTCACCACGACGTGGCTGCCGTCTTTGCGGACCGTAACGTCCGACGGGCGATGGATTTCCTCCTCCGCCCCAAACCAGTCCACCATATCGCTGCCGTGCATTCTTCCCCGCCTCTGGAACAGGTCATAGGCACGGCGGGCGATGGCCTCTTGAATCTGGGTTTCGAGTTGGCCGAGAGCCATCCCCGTGAAGATCTTGAGTTGCGTACCCGTGCGGAATTTTGATACCTCTTCATTGGCCATATCGAACCTCTGACGGTTCGATGTTCCGAAGGTGCCGGAGGTTCCATCCGGCATCAACTTCCCGATCGAGCGCCGTAGTGCGTCACAAGGCTCCGTGCCGGTGCCCTCAGGCTTTGGTGGCGACGCTTTCGTCTTCCGGTAGGAACTGCCCTTTTTCGGGATGACGGATCACGGTGGCGTGGCGCGCGGCGTTCGGATCGTGCGTGACCATGATGACGGTCTTGTGAAAGTCGCGGTTCAGACGGCTCAAAATGTCCAGCACTTCCTCCGCAGACCGGGCATCGAGGTCACCCGTCGGTTCATCCGCCATGATCAGTGTGGGATCGGTCACGATGGCGCGGGCAATGGCCACTCGCTGCTCCTGGCCACCCGAGAGCTGGCGCGGATAATGTTGCATCCGGTCATTCAGGCCTACCAACTCAAGCGCGCCCACCACGTGCTTGCGGCGCTCTACGGTGGAAAGTTTCGTGAGCAACAGAGGAAGCTCGACGTTTTCGAAAGCGGTGAGCACCGGAATCAGGTTGAACGTCTGAAAGACAAAACCCACGTGGGAATTACGCCAAGCTGCAAGACGGTCTTCACTGACACGTCCAACATCCTCACCCAACACTCGAAGCTCGCCCGCCGTCGGACGGTCAATTCCGGCGATGATGTGCAACAGCGTGCTCTTGCCGGAGCCGGACGGACCCATCAGGCAGAGGAATTCACCCTCATCAACTTGCAGATTGACATTCTCCAGCGCGGACACCGCGAACGAATCCCGCTGGAAAATCTTGGCGAGGCCTTTGATCCAACCAATGCGATTCCCTGATCCGTAAGTCTCTACAGGTCATACACCGTCTGGTCACAGTCTCCGCGTCCGTCGCCTCAATCTGGCGCTGTATAATGGCCTTCTGCGCCGCCGAGTTCGCTGCCGATTTCGTGGTGGCAAGTTGCTATGTTATGCTTTGCGTCAAGATGGACGAGAAGAACAAGCT
>Ga0307373_10001094_pt1 | contig 51100 bp, 50 predicted proteins | sample OX2MG_FD_202534 | JGI IMG/M metagenome (GOLD analysis project Ga0307373, IMG submission 202534) | Soil microbial communities from Risofladan, Vaasa, Finland - OX-2 | ecosystem: Environmental > Terrestrial > Soil > Coastal area > Acid sulfate soil | place: Finland: Risofladan, Vaasa | collected...
TTGCCCCAGGTGACGTGCTGGATTGAGATGGCAGCTTCTCGGATCCTCAGCGTGGCCACACGACGATCCTGCTACCTCGGAGCTCGCTACTCCAGGGATTTCGTTAACCAATACTCTGGTGGAGATCCGGAGCTCTGCTTTCAAGCATGGCTGCAGCTCCGAAGACATCCTCCATGCCATCAACAACGCGCTTGTGGCCTATGACGACCCCGACGACCCCTATGTGCTCTACCTCGGCCCGACACCGCCGGCTCCATCTTGGAAGTCATGACGGCCGTCGACGAGGACGATGAGGAGATCGCGTTCCACCCCATGCCGATGCGGCGCAACTACAGGAGGCTTCTGCCATGACCGAACCCAAAAGGGCGAAGACCGGCCAGACAATGGACGACGAGTTCTGGCAGCAGGCCGAGAAGAAGTCCAGGGCCGGGCTCGATCCATCCCGCCTACGTCGCCGCGTCGGGCGTCCCTCCCTCGGTGACGAACCGGCCGGGCTGACTGCTGTCCGGCTCCCTCCCGAGGTCCGGCGGGCATTGGACACCCGGGCAAGCGAGGAGCACACGACGACCAGCGAGGTCATTCGACGCGCCCTGGAGCGGTACCTGGCGAGCTGAGAGCTCGACCCGCGACCATGCCCGGTCAGGTACGGCGCTTCGGCACGTTGGTGTCGATTTCGATGAGCATTTACACTAACCGAATAGCAGATCCATTCTGAGAGGAGTCGCGATGGGCGACACGCAGCTGTTCATCGATGGTGCGTGGGTCGACGCACAATCGGGCGAGAGTTTTCCCACCTATGCACCCTCGACGGGCGAGAAAATCGCCGACGTCGCCAAGGCCGGCCGCGAGGACGCCAGGCGTGCCGTGGAAGCCGCGCGCAAGGCATTCGACGACGGGCCCTGGTCGAAAATGTCGGGCAACGAACGCGCCGCGAAGCTGCGCGCGGCCGCCGAGATCATCAACGGGCGTAGCGAGGAGATCGCCGAGATCGAGGCGCGCGATGGGGGCGGAACTATTAAGAAGGCGATGTTTGCCGATGTTCCGGGAGCGGTCTCGACCTTCCAGGCGTTTGCCGATTGCGCTGAGAATGAGCCAGATGTCATCGAGCGCGGAGAGAGTCCTTTTCCACCCGCCAGGAGCATCGTACGGCGCGAGCCATTTGGCGTATGCAGTGGCATCGTGCCGTGGAACTTTCCGTTCCTTATGGCCGGTTGGAAGATCGGTCCTGCGATCGCGGCCGGCAACTGTGTCGTGCTCAAGCCGGCGAGCTTCACCTCGCTCAGCGCGATCGAAATGGTGAAGGCGCTCGCGGAAGCGGATATCCCGCCGGGAGTCGTGAATTTGATCACGGGCCCTGGTGGCAGCGCTGGCGAGGAGCTCGCGCAGCACCCACTCGTTGACAAGGTGGCGTTCACCGGTTCGACGGAGGTCGGGCGGCGCATCATGCAGCTCGCGTCCGGCACCGTAAAGAAGGTGACGCTGGAGCTCGGCGGCAAGTCGGCGAACATCGTGCTCGACGACGCCGACCTCGACCTCGCCGCCGCCGGCGTGCTGTGGGGAACGTTTTTCCACAACGGCCAGGTCTGCGAGTCGGGAACGCGTGCGTTAGTTTCGCGCAAGATCTACGACGAGTTCGTCGGCTTGCTCGTGGAGCGAGCCGCGAAGATCGTCATCGGCGACAACATGGACATGGCCACCGACCTAGGACCGCTCGTCGCGCCTAGCCAGGTCGACACGACCGAACGCTACGTGAAGCTGGGGCTCGATGAGGGCGCCAAGCTGCTATGTGGTGGCACCAAGCCCACGAACCTGGCCGTCGGGCTCGATCAGAGCGCGTACTTCCTTCCCACGATCTTTGAGGCCGACAACTCAATGAAGATCGCGCGGGAAGAGATCTTCGGCCCCGTGCTGTGCGTGATCCCGTTCGACTCCGACGACGAGGCGATCAAGATAGCGAACGACTCGATCTACGGTCTCGGCGGCGGTGTGTGGTCGAGGAACCTCGAGCGGGCACACTCGGTCGCCGCGAACATGCGCACCGGCACTGTGTGGATCAACGACTACCACATGATCACCCCGACGCAGCCGTTCGGTGGGTACAAGCAGTCGGGCATCGGGCGGGAGCTCGGTGACTACGGCTACAACGAGTATCGCCAGATCAAGCACGTCTGGCAGAATACGGCCACTGACCGCAGCGGCTACCTGCACTTCTCAGCTTTGAGCGGCAACATTTGAAAGTCACCGGCACCGTCGCGGCAGCGAGCGTCGTCGAACAGGCGGCGCGCGATCGTCGCGGCACGCTTGTGTTCACGATCGGGACGGGCTGTTGCGAGTCGACCGCACCGTTCCTCTACGAAGACTTCTGGCCTGGACCCGACAGCGAGTCCGTCGGTGAGGTCGCGGGGGTTGTCGTCTTCGCTCCGGCGTATTTGCGCGCTCTCTATCCCGGCGACGACGGCTTCGTCGTCGATGTCGAGGATGGCCTGATGGCCGAGTCGATGTCGATCGAGACAGAGTACGGATGTCGGTTCGTCCTGCGCGATCGAGCCGGTGCCCCAATCGACCGGCCAGCACGGCCTGCGTGTGAGGTGCCGGAATCGGTGTCGGCCCTCCGCTCCCGTGGCTCGCAGCAACTGCCCGAAGCGTTGCGTAGGGCCCGGATGCGTGGGGAAGCGACTCCGACTATTGCGCCGTAATCTCAACGAACCCTGTGGGTGCCGAAAAGCTCATCCGGGCTCATCTTGAAGGGTCCATAAACCTGTGGGTGCCGGAAATCCCATCCGAGGGCCCTCAGCTGGACTTTCGGCGGACTGCGCCCGCCGACAAGACTGCGCTAAGGCGCTCTCCTTCCTCTACCTCGCCTTCGTCCGGTTGCTCCAGTTGCTCCAGCTCACTCGTACGGGTGAAGGGTCCAGAAACCCTCCGACCGGGTTTGACCAGCCACTTCACCCTCGGTGAGGCTCCTTTCGTGGCCCTGTCTCTTCTCTACCGTTTGTTCCGGCGCGTGCTCGAGGTCGTTCGCGTCCACTGGTCGGACACCGCGGCCAAGGATGCCGAGATCGTTGTTTGGCGGCACCAACTGGCCGTGCTTCGTCGCCAGGTCACCCGTCCCCGCTTCACCTGGTCCGACCGTGCCCTGATCGCCCTCCTGGCCCGTCTCGTACCCCGTGAGCTCTGGGGATCGTTCCTCGTCACGCCGCAGACGATCCTCGGGTGGCACCGTGCGCTCGTCCGCAGGCGCTGGACCTACCCGCACCGCCGACCAGGTCGTCCGGCACTTCCCAAACAGACCGTCGAGCTGATCTGCCGCCTGGCCAGGGAGAATCCCCGGTGGGGATATCTCCGGATCGTCGGCGAGCTCAAGAAGCTTGGTATCACGGTGTCGAAGACGAGCGTGGCGATGGTCCTGCGCCGTCATGGTCTCCCACCGGCTCCCCGACGAGAAGGTCCCACGTGGAGCGAATTCCTCTCTGCCCAGGCCAAAGGCATCATCGCCACCGACTTCTTCCATGTCGACACCGTGTTGCTCCGCCGGTACTACGTGCCGTTCGTGATCGAGCTGGAGCGACGTGTCGTCCACGTCCTCGGAGTCACCACCAACCCGAACGGCCCGTGGGTGACCCAGGTCGCCCGCAACTTCGCTGCCGACCTCGAAGATGCCGGCCGGCACTTCCGGTTCCTCATCCGCGACCGGGACACCAAGTTCACCGCCAGCTTCGACGCCGTGTCCGCCTCGATCGGTATCAAGACCATCCGCACCCCGGTGCGTTCGCCTCGAGCAAATGCCTTTGCCGAGCGGTTCGTCCGCACTATCCGCCAGGAGTGCCTCGACCATCTCCTCGTCGTCTCACGACGACATTTCCAATCGGTGCTCGACGAGTACGTCCGCCACTACAACGAGGCGAGACCACACCGTGGCCTGGAGCTCGCCCAGCCCGTCCCCCACCCGGTCAGTGTTCCCGACGGCGGCGCGATCATTCGCCGTGACGTCCTCGGCGGCATCGTCCACGAGTACGCCAGCGCTGCCTGACCCCAAGGCGCGCTCGCAACCTTGACGGCCACGGTTCCGCCCTCTTGAGCAAATCGCTCCGCACGCGACCGGCGACCGGTCACTACCGCTCTCTTCCCGACAAGCCAACCCCTGGCCTTCGCCATCAGCCGCCTCCTGCGAGGATCCGCAGGATGACTTGCCTCGCCGCGTTCTTGGACCCTTCAGGTTCTTGGGATCGGGCGCGGTTGTCATGTCGTTTCGTTAGATCCCTCGTGACATTCCTGGTGTTTCCCTGTTTACTCCGAGCGCATGTTTGCAGGGCGTTTGCACAACACGCCGGACAGTCCGAGCGAGGTGGGTGCGCGGACACATCATTTGCGACGTTTTCCCTGGTAAGAGCGTCGTGGGCGAGGGGGGACTTGAACCCCCACATCCTTTCGGACACAGGAACCTGAATCCTGCGCGTCTGCCTATTCCGCCACTCGCCCGAATGACGAGGTCACGTTACTTGACGCGTCTGAACCCTCAGGAAGCGGACGAGTCGTCAGCGGCCTGCTCCCCTCCGGCGAGTGGGTCTTGCAGCGCCAACGCAGTGCGAGGCGAGTTCGCCCGTCCGGGGACGAAGGAAAATCGCTCCTCAGTATCCGCTGAAAGTGCGTTCGAGGGCGGTTGCTGCATCGGACCTCGAGGTGACCGAGGAATGGCGCTATAGATTCGTAACTATATGAAAGTGCTATAGTATACACATATCTAGGATCAACCCATACACTCCTGGCGCCGGAACCCGACCGCCTCTGCTCGCAGGCCGCGAGGCCCAACTCTCCCTCGTCCGCAGTATCGCCGATCAAGTCGAGGACGGCAGAGAGCCGAACACGCTCATCTACACAGGTCTGCGGGGAATGGGCAAGACAGCTCTCCTCTACGAGGTTCGAGAAGAGCTTCGAGGTCGGGGATGGCTCGCTGGGTACTACGAGGTACGACGCGACGTTGAACCCGGTGCCGCGGTCGCCTCGATTGTGGCCGAGGGTGCCACGCTGGCCGGTAGACGCCTGCGCAAGGCGTTGAAAGCCGATATCCACCGGATCGGAAGCGCCAAGCTTTCCTTTGGTCCGACGGGGGTGGTTTTGGAGATCGAGGCGAAAGACGAAATTTCCGCCACCGACCCTTATCCCGAGCTTGTGGCGTTGCTAAAGGAGCTCGGCCGATCGGCAGCAGCAAGCGGGGTGGGCGTCGCTCTATTGATTGACGAGCTTCAGGTATTCCGGAAACGGGATCTCTCTGTTTTGGTGCAGGCCCTGTCGTTCGTGCGACAAGAACCGATCGCCCTCATCGGTGCAGGCTTGCCCTATCTCCCGTCGGAGATGTCAAAGGCGAATACATATGCCGAGCGCTTTCGCTACGAGGCGATCGACCGCCTACGTGACAGTGAGGTGCGCCAGGCGGTAACCGAGCCGGCTGAGCAAGAAGGAGCGGATTGGGAACCTGACGCCGTCGAGCGAGTTGTGGAGCTCTCTTTCGGCTACCCCTACTTCGTCCAGCTTTATGCCAGCGAAGCTTGGGTCGCGGCGGCCGACGCCACAGTGGTCACGGTTGCCCACGTCAATTCAGCGATCGACGCGGCGCAACGTCAGCTTGACGCTGGCCTCTACGCTGCGCGTTACGATCGGTTGAGCGAGACGGAACGGGAGTACGTTCACGCGATGGTGCGAGTGATGAGGCTCGAGGAATCCCCAATACTCATTGATGTCTCCACAGAATCGGAGCGGGTCGGATCTGGCGAAATAGCTTCCGAATTGGGCAAGACCATCAATGCAGTGGCGCCGACGCGCGATCGGGTGATCCGTAAAGGCGTGATTCACTCCCCGCAATTCGGATTGCTCGAGTTCTCTGTGCCGGGTTTTGCGAGTTATGTAAATCGGCGCATGGCTTCTGAAGGTCTCTAGGTTCCCGTCTTCGTCCATGCGTAACATGAATGTCGGTTCTCATCATTGATGGAGCCTGCCCATCGGTAGCAGATCTGAGCGGTTGAGTTTGCGGCTGACTGCTGCTCAAAGCAACGTCCTTCGTCATGCGGCGGAGGCTCGAGGTGAACCGGTGAGCGACGACGTCACCATGCCATCGAGGTGGCCGAGATGGATTTGGCCGACAGGAGAGCGTTCAGTATCGACGATGCCGCGTGGGCGGAATTGCAGGGTCTATTCGCGTCACCGGCCCGAGTTGCCCCTGCCCATGAAAATCTGCTTTCGACCCGATCGGTTCTCGAGACTTTGGCTGACTGACGCCACCCAAGCTGGGATCTTCGAGAAGGGCGAACCGGGCATCGATAAATCAGATCGTCCGGGGTACGGCCACGGCACTCTGGCCGAGGCGGAGCTGATCGAGCTGCTGCGGCAGGTGGGCGTGGTCCGTCTGGTCGACGTGCGCAGCTTCCCGGGCAGCCGCCGGAACCCCCAGTACGCCCGGGAGCAGCTCGAGCACTGGCTGCCGGCTGCGGGGATCGCCTACTCGTGGGAGCCCCGGCTCGGCGGTCGGCGCCGGCCCGATCCGGCCTCGCCCCACGTGGCTGCGCCATGAGGCCTTCCGGGCCTACGCCGATCACATGGAAAGCGCCGAGTTCCGCGACGGTCTCGACGCGCTGGTGGCCCTGGCCGCCAGCACCTCCGTCTCGGTCATGTGCTCCGAGTCCCTCTGGTGGAAATGCCACCGCCGGCTCCTGGCCGACGCCCCGGGCCTGCTCCGTTCGGTACCGGTCACCCATCACTTTCACGATGGGCGTCTGGACCTCCACTCTCCGACACAGGAAGCCTGGGTGAGCGACGGCCGACTGGTCTACGACCTGGGGGTCACGGCACCGCTCCTGTGACCCTGCGTCATCCCAGGTCAGGGGGTCCGAGTCGAAATGCCGGTTGTCGGCGGCCGGCCCGGGTCGCCGATCGCTCCGGCACAGGGCAAAGGTAGGATCTGGCCTCACCATGGGACTCCAGCAGTTCGAGCAGCGCCTCGAGCGCCTGGTGGAGGGGGCGTTCTCCAAGACGCTTCGCGGTGGCCTGCAGCCGATCGAGATCGCCCGGCGCCTGACCCGGGAGATGGACCTGCTCCGCCGGGTCGGGATCCACGGCCTGATCGCCCCCAACGCCTTCATGATCCTGCTCTCCGAGGTCGACGCCGAGCGCTTCGAATCCTTCGCCGACGCCCTGGCCCGGGAGCTCGGCGACGCGGCCCGTGACCACGCCCGGACCGAGGGCTACGTCTTCCTCGGCCCCGTGACCGTGGCGCTGCATTCCCTCGACACCCTCCGGGCCGGTCGTTTCACGGTCAAGGCCGAGGTCCGCGAAGGCCCCGACGGGGCCACCGCCGGGTCCGTCGTTCTGCCCGACGGGTCCCGTATCGTGCTGGGGGTGGAGCCGATCGTGATCGGCCGGCTCCCGGAGTGCACGGTGGTCCTGAACGACCAGAACGTCTCTCGGCGCCACGCCGAGATCCGGCGTTCGGGGAGCGACGTCGTGGTGACGGATCTGCGGTCGACGAACGGCACGAAGGTCAATGGCGCCCCGGTCACCGAGCGGGTGCTCGAGGACGGAGACGACATCACCGTGGGGACCACCACCTTGCGATTCGAGACGTCCTGAGAGCGTGTCCGGCCATCTCTCCGCCACCGCGCTCAACAATCAGAACCTCCTCCGGGCGCTCGAGATCTTCGTCGTCGTCCTCGTCTGGCTCTTCTTCCTCCGGGTCATCCGGGCCGTCTGGGTGGAGGTCCGTCCCCCTCGTGTCCGTGCCACCGACCCCTACACCGGCGAATCCCGGCGCGAGCGCAGCGGCAAATTCCATCTGAAGGTCATCGAGCCGCCGGCCGGCCGGGGAACCGTCTACGACCTGACCGACGAGATCACCGTCGGCCGGGCCGCCGGCTGTGGCGTCCATGTGGAGGATGCCTACACCTCCAACCTGCACGCCCGGGTCTTCCGCCGCGACGGTGCCGTCTGGGTGGAGGACCTCGGTTCCACCAACGGCACCTGGGTGAACGCCGAGAAGATCGACGCCCCCACCCGGCTCGGCCGGGGCGACCTGCTCCAGGTGGGCGGCACCGTCTTCGAGATGGCCCGCTGATGGTCGAGCCCCGCCGGTGACCGTCCTCCGCTCGGGATCGGCCACCGACGTCGGCCGGGTCCGGACAGTCAACGAGGACCGCGCCCTCGAGGGCACCACCCTCTTCGCCGTGGCCGACGGCATGGGCGGCCACGCCGGGGGAGAGGTGGCCTCCGCCATCGCCATCGAGGCCCTTCAGACCGGTTTCACCCGGACCCCCACCACCGACGGCCTGGTGGCCGCCGTCCAGGAGGCCAACCGGGCCGTCTGGCAGGCCGGGGTGCAGGACCAGGCCCTCAGGGGCATGGGCACCACGGTGGTGGCCGCCGCTCTGGTGGCCATGGGTGAGGGCGACCGGCTCGTCCTCGTGAACGTGGGCGACTCCCGGGCCTACCGCTTCCACGCCGGTTCCCTGGTCCAGCTCTCCCTCGACCATTCGGTGGCCGAGGAGCTGGTGGCCCGGGGGGAGCTCTCCGAGGCCGAGGCCGCCGTCCACCCCCACCGGCACATCCTCACCCGGGCCCTCGGCGTCGCCCCCGCCGTCGAGGTCGACGTCTGGGACGTCGTCCCCGTGGAAGGGGACCGCTTCCTCCTCTGCTCCGACGGCCTCACCAACGAGGTCGTCCCCGACCTGATCACCTCGGTCCTGGCCACCATCTCCGACCCGAAGGCGGCGGCCGAGAAGCTGGTCAGCCTGGCCAACGAGTCGGGCGGCAACGACAACATCACCGCCGTCGTCCTCGACGTCCTCATCGGCGAGCCCCCCGTCGTCGAGCAGGCCCTCCCCGAGGACCTCACCGGCTCCGTCTCCGCCGCCGATGTCGCCGCCGCCGATGTCGCCGCCGCCGATGTCGCCGCCGCCGATGTCGCCGCCGCCGATGTCGCCGCCGCCGATGTCCCCGCTGCTGCCGGTGCTCCCGGTGCGGCCGACGGCGGGGTCATCGTGAGCACGCCGGAGACGCCGACGACCTCGCCACCCGGCGCGCCGCTGGCCGCGTCGGGACTGCCCCGGCAGCGACGCCACGCCCCGAGGCGGATCACCTTCCGGGTCCTGCTCTTCCTGATCCTGCTGGCCGCACTCGCCTACGGCGCCTGGTACGTCATCAAGACCTACGTGGACGACTCCTACTACGTCGGGCTCGAGAACCGGGAGCTCGTCGTCTACCAGGGCCGGCCGGGGGGATTCCTCGGCATGGAACCGAAGATCGTCACCCGCACCGGGGTGAAGGAGTCCCAGGTCGACCCGAACGTCCTCCACGCCCTGCGGGCCGGCGTCCAGGAGCCGACCCGGTCGGCGGCCACCCGCTACGTCTCGCAATTGGTGGTGGCCCGCTGCTCCATCGTGAATCCGCCGGCCACCTGCGCCACCACCACCACCACCACCACCACGGCGGTGGCGCCGGGGACGCCGACCACGGTGACCGGGACGGCCCCCTGAGATGGCCCCACGGATCCGTTGGCTCGGCGTGGGCATGGTCCTCTGTTTCGTCGTGCTCTTCCTCCAGCTCAACAACATCCAGGTGGTGAAGGCTCATCAGTACGCCGACGACCCGAGGAACCCGGTCCAGATCAACAAGAGGTTCGACCAACCGCGCGGGATCATCGAGAGCGCCGACGGCCAGACCCTGGCCAAGTCGGTGGCCACCACCGCGGGCAGTCTCTACAAGTACAGGCGGGTCTATCCCGAGCAGTGGGCCCAGCTCTTCTCCGGCGTGGTCGGGGTCGACTCGATCGACTACCTGAACTACGGGGTGGAAGCCAGCTACAACCGCTTTCTGGTGGCCCACGACCGGCCCGTCAAGACGCTGAAGGACCTCCTCACCACGTCTCCGCCCATCACCGACACCGTCACCCTCACCATCTCGACCCGGATGCAGGAAGCGGCCAAAACGGCTCTGGCCGGAAAGGTCGGCGCCGTGGTGGCACTCGACCCGCAGACGGGTGCGGTCCTGGCCATGTACTCGAACCCCACGTTCGACCCGAATCCCCTGGCCTCGCTGGACGGCACCACCGAGGCCAAGGCCTTCACCCTCGACACCACCCGGTTCTTCGGTTTCGCCCCGTTGACGTCGCTCGCCTACCAGGACGCCGGCTTCGCCCCCGGCTCGACGTTCAAGACGGTCACCACGGCGGCGGCCTACGACCGGGCCCCGCTACTGGTGAACACCCCCATCCCGTCCTTCGGACCCATTCCGGCCGGCTACTTCCGGGGCCAGACCACGCCTCTGGCCAATGACAACTTCGGGAGCTGCGGCGGCACCATCGCCGTCATGCTCCCCGAGTCGTGCGACACCGGCTACGCCATCCTGGGGGCCAAGATCGGCCCCGCCTCCATGCTGGCCGAGGCCGAGGGATTCGGCTTCAACCAACAGCCGCCCATCGACCTGCCCCACAGTCCGGCCGAAGTCTCGGCGTTCCTGCAGCCCTCCTGCTACCAGAACGCCGAGGTCTACCTGGCCTTCAGTTCCATCGGCCAGAAGTGCACGACGGCCGGCCCCCTGCAGATGGCCATGGTGGCGGCCGCCTTCGCCGACAAGGGGGTCATCATGACCCCCCACGTGATGAGCCAGATCCGCGACTCCGACGGCAACCTGGTCGAGCGCTACCAGCCGAAGGCCTGGAAGCAGGCCACCGCGCCGGCCACCGCGGCGGCGGTCACCGGCCTCATGCAGCAGGTGGTCACCAACGGGACGGCCACCGGTGTGGGTTTTCTCCCGCAGGACGACGTGGCGGCCAAGACGGGGACGGCCCAGGCGGGAGCGGGGAACACCTCGGTGAACGCCTGGATGATCGCCTTCGCCCCGGCCAGCCACCCCACCATCGCCATCGCCGTTGTCGTCCCCAACGCCCGGCTCGACCAATTCGGCGCCACCGTGGCCGGCCCCATCGTGAAGGCCATGATCGAAGCGGCGCTCAGCGGAAAGTGACGGAACGGACCGTGACGGAGATGACCATGAGTGTGTCTCTTGCTGCCCCGGGGCCAATCCCGGCCCGGCGTAGGCTCTGACCCGGATGGAGCCCTCCCAGACCCCGCGCGTCCTGTCGGGACGCTATGAGCTCTCCCATCTGGTGGCCCGGGGGGGCATGGCCGAGGTCTACCGCGCCCACGACCGGTTGCTCGACCGGCCGGTGGCGCTCAAGATCCTCTTCCCCGAATTGTCGGTCGACCGCGCCTTCGTGGAGCGCTTCCGCCGCGAGGCCCAGGCCGCCGCCAACCTCTCGCACCCGAACATCGTCCCCGTCTTCGACTGGGGCGAGGACAGCGGTACCTACTTCATCGTCATGGAGTTCATCGACGGCCGGGCGCTGTCGTCGATCCTGCGCGGGGCGGGTCCCATGCATCCCGACCGCGCCGCCGAGATCGCCTCCGACGTGGCCATCGCCCTGGCCTACGCCCACCGCCACGGCGTCGTCCACCGCGACGTGAAGCCGGGCAACGTCCTCATCACCGAGGACGGGATCGTCAAGGTCACCGACTTCGGCATCGCCCGGGCCATCAACACCGAGGAATCGCTCACCCAGACCGGTGCCGTCATGGGCACGGCCACCTACTTCTCCCCCGAACAGGCCGAGGGCATGGGCGTCGACGCCCGCAGCGACATCTACTCCCTCGGTGTCGTGCTCTTCGAGATGGTCACCGGCCGCCCGCCCTTCCTCGGCGACACCCCGGTGGCCGTCGCCTCCAAGCACGTCCGGGAGAACCCGCCCACGCCGCGCGAGATCAACCCGTCGGTCCCGCCCGATCTCGAAGCCATCATCCTGAAGTGTCTGGCCAAGGCGCCCGACTACCGCTACGCCACCGGCGACGATCTCCGGACCGATCTGCTGCGCTTCCGCGAAGGCCGGGCCGTGGGGGCGGTGGCCCCGCCGACCACCTCGATGGGCACCACCCAGGCCGTGGCCCTGGGCGGCACCCAGACCCTGCACCACATCGCCGGCCAGGAGACCGAGGAACCCGAGCGCAGCCGGACCGGTCTCTACGCCGGCATCCTGCTCACCCTGCTCGTCGCCCTGGCCGTCGTCATCGCCTTCCTGGGCCAGTCCCTCGGCTGGTGGCACCTCGGCGGCAGCTCGGATATCGTCACCATCCCCAACCTGGCCGGCCAGTCGGTCACCCAGGCCGAACGGACCCTCCATAACGACGGCCTGAAGACGAGGGTCCAGTCCGACCCGACCAGCAACACGCCCAACACCACGGTCATCCGCACCAATCCGGCCAAGAACGCCAAGGTCCACAAGGCCACGACGGTCACCCTGGTGACGGGCGGACTCGGGGGGCCGGTGCTCATCCCGGCCCTGGTCACCCAGTCGGTGGTGGCGGCCACCTCCACCCTCCGCAAGGCCGGCCTCCAGGCCAAGGTGGTCCCGGCCGGCTTCTGCACCCAGCAGAACATCGTCTGCAGCCAGAGCCCGAAAGCCGGCTTGCACCTGCTGCCGGGCAAGACCGTCACCCTCTTCACGGCGGCCACGCCGGTCACCACGACGACCCTGGCCACCACCGCGGTGCCCAACGTCGCCACCTTCACCACCACCCAGGCCTGCAACGCCATCGTCCACGCCGGCTTCGTCTGCGGCAACATCTCCATGACCTCGTCGAACCAACCGGTCAACACGGTGGTCAGCACCAACCCGGCCCAGGGCACCCTCGAGCCGGCCGGCACCACCATCAACCTGATCGAGTCGTCGGGCCCGTCGTCGGTCACCGTCCCCCTGGTGGCCACCACGCCGCCGGAGACCAACGCTCAGGCCACCACCACCTTGCAGAGCGCCAACCTGACGGTGGCCTCGGTCTGCAGTGGCGGGGGATCGGGCACCCCCGTGCCCAACGATCCGGTGCTCAGCCAGAACCCGGCCGGGGGTGCCACCGCCCCCACCGGCTCGCAGGTCACCTTGACGGTGGACTGCTCCGGCAACTCGGGCCACACCGGCCGGCACTGAGCCGCCGGCGCGCCTTCAGGCCCGGGCGGGTTGGGCGCAGCGCAGGAAGTTGTCGAGCAGTCTCGGCCCCGTCGGGGTCAGGATCGACTCGGGGTGGAACTGCACCCCTTCGATGCCGTTCTCCCGGTGCCGCAGGCCCATGATCACGCCGTCGGCCGTTTCCGCCGTCACCTCGAGCACCTCGGGCAGCGACGGCCGGTCGACGATCAGCGAGTGGTAGCGGGTGGCCTCGAAGGGGTTCTCCAGATCGGCGAAGACACCGGTGCCGGTGTGGAAGATGGCCGAGGTCTTGCCGTGCATCAACACGGGGGCGGCCACCACCGCCCCGCCGTAGACCTGGCCCATGCACTGCAGCCCCAGACAGACGCCGAGAATGGGCAACTCGCCGGCCAGCTCGGCCACCACCTCCATGGAGACCCCGGAGCTCTCGGGCCGGCCCGGACCGGGGGAGATGATCAGGGCGTCGGGCGCCTCGGCCCGGATGCCGGCGATGTCGATGGCGTCGTTTCGGAAGACGACCGGTTCGGCTCCGAGCTCACCCAACTCCTGGACCAGGTTGTAGGTGAAGGAGTCGTAGTTGTCGATCAGCAGCACGCGCGCCCCCATGGCCCCGACTGTAGTGGGCCCCCACCTGCCCTCGGCCGGCCTCACCGGAGGCCGTCGGCCCGTCCAGCTCACCCTCTGCGCCCTACGAACCCCCGGCGCCAAGGGCTATCCTCGTTCCATGGCAAGTCAGGGCCCGGGGGGCGCCACACGCAAGGGCCGTTCGACGGGCCGGGCCACGACCAGGGCGGTCGTCCATCCGGTGGCCGGCAGCAGTCGCTACACCCCGCCGATCCCCAAATCGGTCAAGACCAGCCCGGTCTGGATGGGCCCGCTCATCCTGGCCTTGCTGATCGGCGGGGCACTGCTGATCGTCCTCAACTACTTCGACGTCCTGCCCGGAGCACCGACCAACTGGTATCTCCTGGCCGGTATCGCCGTCATCGCCGGCGGCTTCATCACCGCCACCCAGTACCGCTAGCCCGCCCGCTCCCCCCGGACGGGCGCGCCTGCGGTTCGCCTCTCGCTCGCTCCGCCCGGGCAGCCGATCGGCCCGGGCCGGTGATCAGCCCAGCCGCTCGATGATGGTGGCGTTGGCCATGCCGCCGCCCTCGCACATCGTCTCCAGTCCGAAGCGTCCGCCGGTCCGCTCGAGTTCGTTCAGCAGGGTGGCCATCAGCTTGGCTCCCGAGGCGCCGAGGGGGTGACCGATGGCGATGGCGCCACCGTTCACGTTCACCTTGTCCAGGTCGGCGTGCAGTTCCTTCTCCCAGGCCAGCACGACCGAGGCGAAGGCTTCGTTGATCTCGACCAGGTCGATCTCGTCCATCGACATCTTCGTCTTCTCGAGAATGGCCCTGGTGGCCGGGATCGGTCCGGTCAGCATGGTCACCGGGTCCACCCCGGCCAGGGCGAAGGCGTGGAAACGGGCCCGGGGGGTCAGCCCCAGGGCGGCGGCCTTCTCCTCCGACATGATCAGCACGGCCGAGGCCCCGTCGGTGATCTGCGAGGAGTTCCCCGCCGTCACCTTCCCGTCGGGCTTGAAGGCGGGCTTCAGGTTGGCCAGCACCTCGGCCGTCGTCCCGGGCCGGATCCCCTCGTCCTGGGTCAGCATCTCGTCGGTGGCCCGGCCCTCGTCGTCCTTCATGGCCACGGCCACGATCTCGTTCTCGAAGCGCCCCTCGGCCGTCGCCCGCGCCGCGTACTCCTGGCTCCGGGCCGCGAACCGGTCGAGGTCCTCGCGCGAGATCCCCCACTGGTCGGCGATCATCTCGGCCGAGATCCCCTGGGAGACGAGCCCTCCGCGCTCGGCGTAGCGGGCCATCATCTCCGGCCCGAAGGGGTAGCCCAGGTCCCGCACCACCGAGGACCCCATCGGGGTGTGGGTCATGTGCTCGATCCCCGCCGCGATCACCACGTCGTAGGCACCGGCCATCACACCCTGGGCGGCGAAGTGCAGCGCCTGCTGGGAGGAGCCGCACTGCCGGTCGATGGTGGTGGCGGGCACCGATTCGGGGAAGCCGGCGGCCAGAGCGGCGTTGCGGCCCACGTTGATGGCCTGCTCCCCCACCTGCATCACACAGCCCATGATCACGTCGTCGATCAGCTCGGGGTCGAGGTCGTTCCGGGTCACCAGGGCTTTCAGCGGCTCGGCGGCCAGGTCCACGGCGTGCCAGCCCCGGAGCTTCCCGTTCCGGCGCCCACCGGCGGTCCGGACGGCGTCCACGATTACGGCGGTGGTCATGAGGGGCTCCTTTTCTGGGTCTCCGGCTTCCGAACCGGAGCCTACCGGGCGAAACTGACCGATCGGTCAAGTGATCGCCCAGAGTCTCGCCGCTGCCGGGCCGGTCGTCAATGGCCGGTCCCAGGGCTCCGGCCCCCCGGGTACGGTGTCGGCCGTGGCCGGACGGGTGAAGGACATGGACCGGTGGCTCGGCAACGGGGGCATGGAGGTCATCGGCCTGGTCGGCGCCTCCTTCGAGGACTACGGCGTGGACGGGGAGGACCTGGGCTGGGTCACCGCCACCTGGCTGCCCACGGCCCTGGCCTGCAACCCCCACGGCACCGTCCAGGCCGGCATCCACTCCCTCATCCTGGACGCGGCGATGAACTTCGCCATCAACGCGGCCCTACCCGGAAAGGCCCGGACCCGGGGGACCCTCGAGATGAAGACCGAGACCATGCGGCCGGCCTCGCTCGGTCTCACCTTCGGCGTCCGGGGCGAGGTCGTCCGGATGGCCAAGCAGGTGGCCTACGGCGAGGCCTCGGTCCGCGACGAGGGGGGACTGCTCGTCAGCCGGGCCACCGGCACCTTCCTCCTCCACCGGCCCGAGGCCTGAGCTCTCCGGCCTGAGCTCTCCGGACTGAGCTCTCCGGACTGAGCTCTCCGGACTGAGCTCTCCAGGCGACGGGGCCGGGTTAGCGTGCCGCCGATGCGCTACGGGATCGCCCTCGGCCGGATGCATCCGAGCATGTTCACCGAGGCGGCCATCGCCGCCGACGAGCTCGGCTTCGAGTCGCTCTGGTTTCCCGAGCACCTGGTCCTGCCGGTGGCGATGGCGGGTTCGCCGTTCGTCGGCGCCGAGCATCCCCCCGTCCCCCCGTCGACGCCGGTCTTCGACGTCTTCGGTTACCTCGGATTCCTGGCCGGCCGGACGAAAGCGATCCGGCTGGGGACCCACGTCTACAACCTGGCGTTGCGTCATCCCTTCGTCTCGGCCCGGGCCGTCCAGACGGCGGACCTCGTCTCCGGCGGCCGTCTCGAGGTCGGCGTCGGCGCCGGTTGGCTGGAAGCCGAATGGCGGGCCGCCGGACTCGACTTCGCCAGCCGCGGCGCCCGCTTGGACGAGGCCCTGGAGGTCTGCCGACGGCTCTGGACGGAGCCGACCGTCGAGCACCACGGCCGCTTCTTCGACTTCGACAGCGTCATGTTCGAACCGAAGCCTCACCAGCGCCCGCACCCGCCGGTCATCGTCGGCGGCGAGTCAGCCGCTGCGCTGCGCCGCGCCGCCCGCCACGACGGCTGGATCGGACTCAGCCACAGCCCCGAGTCCGTGTCCCGGCCGGTGGCCACCCTGCACGCGCTCCGTCGGTCGCCGGGCGCCGACGATGGTGCGTTCTCGGTGACCGTCGGCGGGGCCGTGGCCGACGACAGCGATGTCGACGCCTACACCGCCGCCGGCGTCGACCGTCTCATCGTCGGTCCCTGGGCCCGCACCGGCGACGTCCTCGACGGCCTCTCCACCTTCGCCCGACGCTTCATCGGCTGACCCGGCTTCAGGCTGACCCGGCTTCAGGCTGACCCGGCCTCAGGCTGACCCGGCTTCAGGCTGACCCGGCCTCAGGCTGACCCGGCCTCAGGCTGACCCGGCCTCAGGCGGAGCGGCCTCAGGCGGAGCGGCGGTCCTGGACCAACGAACGGGTCCGGTGGTCGCGCGGGGTTTCCAGGATGTGGTGGGCCGGACCGGTCTCGACCACCTCGCCGTCCACCAGCACCAGGATCTCGTCGGCCACGGCCCGGGCCACCTCGGGATGGCGGGTGGCCACCACGACGGCCGTCTCCGTCTCGGTCCGCAGCCGCTGAAGGAGCTCCAGGATCCGGCCCCGGACACCGTGCTCCACACCCACGAAGGGCTCGTCGAGCAGCAGGGCGTCGGCCCTGTGGGCCAGGGCCTTGGCGATCTGGATCCGTTGCCGCATGCCGGCCACCGGGGCGGTGGGGCCCGAGCTGGCGCCCAGAAGCACCCCGGTCCGGGTTCCCGGCACCGTGCTGTCGGGTTGGCCGGCGGGGGCCGGCGGGTGGACCAGCTCGATGGTCCGGGCCCGGAGCTGACGGCGCCTCTGGCTGGAGGCGCCGGTGACGTCGGAGCCACGCAGGAAGATGGTCCCCGACGACGGGGGGAAGTCGAGGCCGATGCAGCGCAGGAGCTGGGACTTTCCCGCCCCTTCGGCACCGAGGATTCCGAGGACTTCACCGGCGTGGACGGTGAAATTGATGTCGCGACAAGCGGTCGTGCTGCCACTGACCACACACAAATCACGAACTTCGAGGATCGGCCTGGCCACGTCTTGCTCCTGTCTGGTTCTCCGGCCTGGCACTGCGGGCCGGAGTTCCCCCGATTCCAAGGTTACAAGGGCGTTGTTCACCCCCCGCGACAGCCCCGTGAAGGGGAGGCGAATTGGGCCGTGTCGGCTCAAGACCGGCAGGGGAGCCGTCGATAGGGGATCTATGACAGTTTCAGCCCATGAATCCACCGTGATTCCCTGGCCTGACCTGGGCATAGACGGCGAGCCCGAGTTGCTCTTCCAGCCCGCCGTCGACCTGGCCACCGGCCGCCTTCTCGGCTTCGAGGCACTCCTGCGTTGGAATGACCCCGTCCAGGGACGTATCTCCCCCAAGGAGCTGATCCCCTGGGCCGAGGCCAACGGTCACATGACCGCGCTCAACGGTTGGGTCCTCTCCGAGGCCTGTGCCCGGGCCGTCGCCTGGCGCTCCGACATCCAACTGGCCGTGAACTGCTCAGTCTTCCAGCTCCGCCGGAACGAAGCGGCCGAGGCGGCCGCCTTCGCTCTCGAGGAGTCGGGGTTGCACCCCGACCGGTTGACCGTGGAGGTCACCGAGACCACCCTGGCCGACGGCGCCGCCGCCGCCGACCTCCAGGCCATCTCCCGGCTGGGCATCCAGCTGACGGTGGACGACATGGGCTCGGACTGGTCGTCGCTCGAGAACCTCCGGCACTTCGCCGTCAACACCATGAAGATCGACGGATCCCTGATCGCCGGCATCGACCACGCCGGTGGCGTCAACCGGGCCATCGTGGAGACGATCGTGAAGGTCAGCCACTCCCTCGACCTCTGCACGGTGGCCGAGGCGGTGGAGACGGGGGCCCAGGTGGCCATCCTCCGCGAGGTGGGTGCCGACGTGGGCCAGGGTTACTTCTTCGCCCCGCCGCTCTCGGCCGACGAGGCCCTCGCCCTCACCAGCATGGACGAGCTCCCGATCTTCCCGCTCTCGGGACCGTCGGCGGCCGAGCGTGCCGGGGCGGAGAGCTCCGGCCCGGAGTCGGGCCCGCCGGTGACGACCGTCGACAGCCCCGTCGCCGCCGCGAGCGACGACCCGGTGACCGGCTCGGAGGCGACCTCCTCGAACGCGGGGCGCGACATGGCGACGGCGCCGGGCGGCCCGTAGTCCCCGACGTCTTCGACGCCGGCCGTCGCCTCGGCGTCAGCTCCGGTCGGCCACCAGCCGACCGAGCGTGGTGATCTGTCTCTCCGTCGTCTCGCTCCAGGGGAATCCCGTGTTCAGCCGGATGAAGTTCCGGTAGCCCCCCGAGGCCGAGAACATCGGCCCCGGGGCGATCCTGATCCCCTCGGCATCGGCGGCCCCGTAGAGCTCGAGGGCGTCCACCCCGGTGGGCAGCTGCACCCAGAGGACGTGTCCGCCCTGGGGTCGGGTCATCCGGGTCGCCGCCGGGAAGAGTCGTTCCACGGCGTCGATGGTGCTGGCCATCTGCTCCCGGTACATCCGGCGGACCCGGCGGATATGGCGGTCGCAACCGCCGCTGTCGAGGAAGCCGGCCAGGGCCAGTTGGGGGGCGACGGCGGTGGCCTGGTTGACCACCAGCTTGAGCAGCTCGACTTCGTTCTGGTAGCGGCCCGGGATGGACCAGCCGACGCGCAGTCCCGGCGAGACGGTCTTGCTGTAGGAGGAGCAGTAGAGGACGAGGCCGCGCCGGTCGAAGGCCTTCACCGCCGTGGGCCGGCGGCCCTCGAAGGCCAGCTCTCCGTAGACGTCGTCCTCCACCAGCGGCACGTCGTGGCTCTCGAGGATGTCCAGCAGCCGGCGCTTGGCCTCGTCGGTCATGACCGAACCGGTGGGATTGGAGAAGTTCGAGACCATGGCCACCGCCGCCACCGGCCGGCGGCCGAGGGCGGCGTCCAGTTCGTCGAGGTTGATCCCGTGACGCGGGTGGCTCGAGATCTCGAGCGCCCGGAGGCCGAGCGAGCCGAGCACCTCGAGCAGGGCGTAGTAGGCGGGGGACTCGATGGCCACCGTGTCTCCGGGCCGGGTGACCGCCTTGATCGAGAGGTAGACGGCCTCCTTGGCGCCGCTGGTGATCACGATCTCGTCGGCCGGGACGCGGTAGCCGGCGTCGGCCCCGCGTTGGGCGATCGACCGTCGGAGAACGGGACTGCCGGGGGGCGCGTCGTAGGAATGGCAGGCGGCCGGTTGCTGGCGCAGGAGGTGACCGGTCAGCCGGTTGAGCGCGGCCATGGCCATCAGCTCGGGACCCTGGACGGCGGCGCCCAGAGTCGGCTCCTGGGGGTTGCCGATCCCCAGGTTCAGCCGGAGCGCCAGAGAGGCGTCCACGTGGTGGGCCTCGCTCGACGAGGTCGACTCCTCGGGCTCGGACCGCAGCTGGGCCGTGGCCGGCCGGACGTAGTGGCCGGACTGGGGCCGGGCCTGGACGAGGCCCCGGTCCTCCAGGACCCGGCAGGCCTCGAGAACCGTACTCAGGCTGACTCCGAACCGGTCCCGCAACTTCCGGACGGAAGGGATCCGCTCGCCCGGCCGGTAGGTGCCGGCGGCGATCTGGTCGGCCAGGGCATCGGCCAGCTGCAGGTAGAGGCTCTTCCCGGCTCCGACGTCGAGGGCCACCCGGGGAACTGTATACCGGAACAGTTCTCTTCCGGAAGGCTGTCCCGGAAACTGTACCGGTCGAAAAGTCGGCCGACTGTCTCTATCGGCCGGGCTTCCGGCTCCGTACCCTGAGGGCAATGGCCCGTTCGACCAACCTGGGCATGCCCCGGATCGGGCCCCGTCGCGAGATGAAGCGGGCCATCGAGGCCTACTGGGCGGGACAGGCCGATGCCGCCCAACTGGCCGAGGCCGGCCGTCTCGTCCGGGCCCGGAATTGGCGGGTCCAGTTGGAGGCGGGGATCGAGGACATCGCCTCCAACGACTTCAGCCTCTACGACCAGGTCCTCGACACCAGTTGTCTGGTGGGGGCGGTCCCCGCCCGCTTCGGCTTCGCCGGGGGAGCCGTCGATCTCGACGGCTACTTCTCTCTGGCCCGGGGTTCGAGCGCCGGCGGCCGGCCGGTGGAGCCGCTCGAGATGACCAAGTGGTTCGACACCAACTACCACTACCTGGTCCCCGAGCTCGGGCCCGAGACGACCTTCGACCTCTGCTCGTCCAAGCCGGTCGACGAATTCCGCGAGGCCCTCGGCCTCGGTATCGTCACCCGGCCCGTCCTCGTCGGTCCCGTCAGCTTCCTGCTGCTCGGCAAGGCCACCGTCCCCGGTTTCCGCCCTCTGGAGCTTCTTCCCCGCCTCCTGGCCGTCTACGCGGAACTGCTCGACCGGTTGGCGGCGGCGGGGGCATCGTGGGTCCAGATCGACGAGCCCTGTCTGGCCACCGATCTCGACGACCAGGCCCGGCGGGCCCTGGTCGTGGCCTACGACGGACTGACCAGCGGCCCATCCCCGAACATTCTGCTGGCCAGCTACTTCGGCGGTCTGGCCGACAACCTCGAGCTGGCCACCTCCCTCGCTGTGGCCGGTCTCCATGTCGATCTCGTCCGCGACCCCGGTCAACTCCCGGAGCTACTCGAGCGGCTGCGTCCGGGGGCCGTTCTCTCGGCCGGCGTGGTCGACGGCCGCAACGTCTGGCGCAACCACCTCCGACGGACCCTCGAACTGCTCGGCCCGGCCCACGAACGGCTGGCCGACCGGCTCTGGCTGGCGCCCTCCTGTTCCCTGCAGCACGTCCCCCACGACCTGGCCGCGGAAACCGAGCTGCCGGTCGAGCTGCGCGGCTGGTTGGCCTTCGCCCGTCAGAAGCTCGACGAGGTCGTCGCCCTCAGCCGGGCCCTGGCCGACGGGCCGGCCGCCGCGGCCGAAGCCTTCGAGGCCAGTGACCGGGCCGTCGAGTCCCGCCGCCGGGCCGAGCAGATCCGTCGGCCCGCCGTCCGCCGCCGCCTCGACGCCCTCTCGCCCGCAGACGCCGTCCGTTCCACCGCCCGCCGGGAGCGCCGGGCCGTCCAACAAGAGGCGCTGCCCTTGCCGGCGCTGCCGACCACCACCATCGGCTCGTTTCCCCAGACAGCCGAGATCCGCGCCGCCCGGGCCCGCCACGGCTCGGGGGAGCTGGCCGACGAGGACTACCGCCGCTTCTGCGAGAGCGAGATCGAACAGGTGATCCGCCTGCAGGAGCGGCTCGGTCTCGACGTCCTCGTCCACGGCGAGCCCGAGCGCAACGACATGGTCCAGTACTTCGCCGAACGCCTCGACGGCTTCGCCTGCAGCCGTGACGGCTGGGTCCAGAGCTACGGCACCCGGTACGTCCGGCCCCCCATCCTCTACGGCGACGTCAGCCGGCCCGAACCGATCACCGTCTCCTGGTCCCGCTACGCCCAGTCGCTCACCCCCCGGCCGGTGAAGGGCATGTTGACGGGTCCGGTCACCATCCTCCAGTGGTCCTTCGTCCGTGACGACCAGGGGCGCGCCGAGACCTGCCGGCAGATCGCCCTGGCCGTCCGCGACGAGGTCCTCGATCTCGAGGCGGCCGGGATCCGGATCATCCAGGTCGACGAGCCGGCGCTACGCGAGGGCCTTCCCCTCCGGGGAGCCGATCGGCCGGGCTATCTGGCCTGGGCCACCGCGTGTTTCAGACTGGCCACGGCGGCGGTGGCCGAGAGCACCCAGATCCACACCCACATGTGTTACGCCGAGTTCGGCGACATCATGGACGCTGTCGTCGCCCTCGACGTCGACGTCATCTCCATCGAAGCGGCCCGTTCCAAGATGGACATCGTCGAGGACCTCGCCGCCGTCGACTGCGGGGCCGAGGTCGGCCTCGGTGTCTATGACATCCACTCACCGACGGTCCCCGAGGTGGACGAGATCACCCACCTCATCGGCCGGGCCCTGACGGTCCTGCCGGCCGACCGGCTCTGGGTGAACCCGGACTGCGGGCTGAAGACCCGTGGCCACGACGAGGTCAGAGCCTCTCTGGCCAACATGGTGGCCGCCGCCCGGCGGGCCCGGCTCGGTGTCGACCGGATTTCGTCCGCCGCCGTCTGAGCGCCGCCACCCGTCCTGGCGACCTGGCGACGGGGGACGGCCGGTTAGCCTGACCTGTGCGCGCTCGAGGAGAGCCCCGGTCCCGTCGATCCGTGGCGCGCGTCACCCCCGAAGACAGGACGTCGGCCCATGAAGCTCAGCCATATCCCTCTCCGCCTGGTCACCGGCGCCTACATCCTCCACGCCGGCATCGAGAAGTGGAAGGCCGACGAGGTCAAGGCCAAAGCCATCCACGACATGGCGTCCGGCGCCTTCCCCGTCTTCGAGTCGATGCCCCCGCCTCGTTTCCTCCGCCTCCTCGCCGCCGGTGAGATTGCCACCGGCGCCGCCCTCCTCGCCCCCAACGTCCCGACGGCCGCGGCGGGGGCCGCCCTGACCGGCTTCTCGGGTGCCCTCGTCGGCCTCTATGCCAAGACGCCCGGCATGCGAAAGCCCGGCAGCCCCTGGCCGACCCCTCAGGGCACCGCTGTCAGCAAGGACGTCTGGCTCCTGGCGGCCGGTCTCTCTCTTCTGTTGGACGGTCTCACCAGCCGGGGCAAGCACCCTTCCGACTGAGCAGCTCCTACGGCGTCGAGGACTGGTCCAACGCCTGGGCCGCCAGGTCGGGGAAGACCTTTCCCACCTTGGCCAGGATGTAGTCGCCGTAGCTTCCCTCGAAGCCGTGGACGCTCACCTGGTCCCAGCGCCGGCCCCCGTCATCGTCGGCCGGCCGGTCCACGATCGGCAACCGCTCGACCCGGGCGTCCCAGGAGGGGTCGAGGAAGAAGGGGAACGACAACCGGTCGCCGCTGCCGGCGTTGCGTACCCGGTGCCGGGTCGACCGGTACCGACCACCGGTCAGCCGCTCGAGCATGTCGCCCAGATTGCAGACGAACGTTCCCGGCCGAGGGGCCACGTCGATGAAGCCGTCGCCGTCGCCGGTCCGGACTTGGAGGCCGCCGGAACTGTCCTGACCGAGCACGGTCAGCAGTCCGTAGTCGGTGTGTTCCCCGACGCTCCAGCGCCCGCCGTCGGCTCCGGCCAGCGCCGGGTAGCGGAAGATCCGCAAGAGGATCAACGGGTCGGAGGTCAACTGCTCGGTGAACCACGAGGAGCGCAGCCCGAGTCCGAGGGCCATTCCCGACAGAATCGCCTGACCCACTGCGGTCATCGCCTCCATGTACGCCACCACGACCGGGCCGAGCTCGGCGGGCCGGCGGGGAAACAGATTGGCTCCGTGCATCGGGGTTCCGGCCTCGACCCGGGGGTGAGCCGGATCGAGCTGCCCGCCGAAGTAGAGGCCCTCTTTGTCGTCGGGGATTCCACCGGTGAGCTCGCCGCCGACCGGGAACCATCCCCGCCAGGCTCGTCCACCGCGCGCCAGGGCGATCTCCGCCTTCTCCTCTTCAGGTCGGCCGAAGAAATCACGAGCCAGCGAATCGAGCTGATCCTGCAATCCGGGATTGACCCCGTGCCCGATCACGTAGAAGAAACCGACCTCCCGACAGGCGGCGTCGATCTCCGCCGCCACGACCATGGCGGCGGCATCCGCTGCCGGATCACGGACCAGCAGCGGTTCGATATCGATTTCGGGGATCACGGCCATCCGGACAGCGTAGAAGGCGTCACTGACGGCAGCTGATCGTTAGTCGTCGGGAAAGGGCGTCAGACTCTTCCGGCGATTGTGGAAGCCACAGAGCATCTGGCCGTTTTCCTGGATCGTCGGTCCGTCCGCTTCGTAGGGAATGATGTGGTCGGCTTGGCAATCGGCGGCCGGGACGTCGCAGTAGGGATGAACGCATTCCCGATCCCGCAGCTCGATGGCCCGCCGGGTCGCTCCGGTGAAGAGCCGGGCCGTGAAGCTCACCTGCACCCGACGGTCCGGGGCGAAGACGACTCTCTCGAAGTAGCCCGAGTCCAGCCACGGTAGAAGCGCGCCCGGGGCCAGGACGGTCCCGTCGGCCAACTCGCAGATCCGCCGGTCGAGGGTGTTCTCGTAACCCACCAGAATGCTGAACAGCGGGGCCGGTCTCCGTCCGTCGCTCGGAGCGGTCTGGCTGCGGATGGCCATCTCGACGAGCGCATCGGCCCGCCGCTGTCCTGGGGTCCGCGACAAGTCGGCCGTCGTCGGATCATGTCCGAGGGTCCGGCGGGCGTCAGCCCATTCGGCTTCGAACATCTCCCGTTCGATCCGGCTGAGCTCGCCGCCGACGATCGACCCGGAGATCGGGTCCAGAGTGATCTTGCCCAACCACATGTCGCCGAAACTGCGCTCGAGGTAGACGTCGCGACGGGAACGACGCTTCTCATCGTCAACCTCCACTGCGTCGGGATCGGCCAGCTGCTTCCAGTAGTCCGCCACCTTCACGAAGGCGGCGTAGCGCAGCGTGCCGGCCTGTTCGACGAGCAGCTCCTCGTCCCTGGCCAGCGCGTCAGCGGTCGAGTCGGAGCGAAGATGGGCGACGACGTCCACCTGGGCCGCCGTGATCTCGCCCCTCGCCCAGGCGCGGTCGCAGTGAGGAAGCGAACGGAGATCGCGGCCCCGGCGCACCGTCCTTCTGGCCTGGACCTTGGGCAGCCGACAGCGGGTGGTCAGCCAGGCGACGGCGTTGTAGGCGCCATCGACCTCCCAGTTTCCCGCCGCGTCAAAAGCGGCTGTCCTCTGGGTGACGAGAGCGTCGAACCGGGCTAGCAGACGATGGAGGATTTCGATTGATTCGCCATCGGCATGTCGAAGGGGATCGTCTTCGCTCAGCCGGTCGACGGCGTCGGTCAGGACGGCGAGATCCATGGGCCTATGGAAGCACGAGGGTGTAACGCCGCCACCGACGCCCTGCCGGTACCGAGGCTGTCACACCCGGATGCAACCATGGTCCGACGTTCTCCCAGAGGAGCAAGCCCGTGGCCCGATGTCGGCTCTGCAACGCAGAGATGTTCGAAAGAACGAGCTGCAGCACCGATCTGCTTCTCATCGCCGGGAAGCTCTACCCGGCAATCCCCTGGGGCTCCGAGCCACCGTACGGACCGTTCGGCTTTCGGGGCAAGGTCACATTTCCCTGCCGGGACTGCGGTGTCCTTCCCGGTGGTGTTCACCACCACGGATGTTGTGTTGAACGCTGTCCGGCATGTCGTGGTCAGGCCATCGGTTGCGATTGTTATGAACGTTGGCGATGTGAGCTCCCGAGAGACCGGCCCCGGTGTGCGCGTTCCCGACGACCGATGTGTCGCGGGGCCGGCCGAGCAGAGCGATCGGCGAAAGGAGGTTGGCGGCCGTCCGGAGCCGGTTGACAGTACTCCTAACAACATGTGATACTCCTAATGATGTTAGGAACTCAGACCGAGATGACAGCGCCCCCCGTCATCGATCGCCGGGCCCGGCGGCGCCAGACCACCAAGGAGGAGATCCTCGAGGCCGCCTGGACGCTGGCCCGCACCCAGGGCCTCACCGAGTTCTCCCTCCGGGATCTGGCCGCCAGCATCGGCATGCGGGCACCGTCTCTCTACGAGTACTTCGCCTCGAAGAACGCCATCTACGACGCCATGTTCGGCCAGGGAATGCGCGAGGCGCTCGCCGCCGCCACAGCCAAGAGCAAGAGCCGCACACTGCGGGGGGCACTGCGGGAGAACGCCCACCGAATGTTCGACTTCGCCACGGTCGACCCCGCCCGCACCCAGCTCTTGTTCCTCCGCACACTTCCCGGATTCGAACCCTCTCCCGAGTCCTACGCACCGGCCGTCGAGCTGAGCGCCCGTGTCCAGAGGCTGTTGGTCGAACACGGCATCACCCATCCCGACGCCATGGATCTGTGGACCGCCCTGATCAGTGGCCTGATCAACCAGCAACTGGCCAACGACCCCGGAGGCCAGCGCTGGGGTCGGCTCATCGACCTCGCCGTCGACATGTTCATAGCCGCGATCTCACCGAACAGACCGGCCCGGTCCAGGGCCAAGGAGGCACATGATGATGCAGACACAGGTCGACGAGATCGGTGACGGTCTCTATCGACTGTCCACCTTCGTCCCGAGTATCGGTCCCAGTGGTTTCACGTTCAATCAGTTCCTCATCGACGATGACGAGCCCCTGCTCTTCCACACGGGCCCTCGTGCCATGTTCCCCCTGGTCTCGGAAGCGCTGTCCTCCGTCGTTGCCATCGAGCGGCTCCGTTGGATCACCTTCGGCCATCTCGAGTCCGACGAGTGCGGCGCCATGAACCTGTTCCTGGCCGCGGCCCCCCGCGCCGAGATCGCCCACGGGGCCACTGGTTGCATGGTCTCGCTGGACGACCTGGCCGACCGAGCCCCCGTGCCCCTGGCCGACGGCCAGGTTCTCGAGCTCGGCCGCCACCGCGTCCAACACCTCGACACGCCCCATGTTCCCCACGGCTGGGACGCCCGGGTGCTCTACGAACAGACCACGACCACCCTCTTCTGCGGCGACCTTCTAACCCAGCTCGGCGACGGACCGGCGCTCACCGACGATCCCGGCATCGTCGAGGCGGCCGCCGGGGCGGAGGACCTCTTCCGCTCCACCGGCTTGACTCCGCAGACGGCGCCGACCATCCACCGACTGGCCGATCTCGAGCCGTCCACGCTGGCCACCATGCACGGCTCTTCTTTCGCGGGCGACGGCGGCAGCGTTCTGCGCGCCCTGGCCGACGACATGGACGTCCGATTCAACCAACCCGTGCTCTCCCGCTGACCCGTTTCGCCATACGACACCACAAAGGAGACCTGATGCAGTCGCTCGACCACGACACCGTCACCGCCCACATCGCCGCTCCGCCCGAGGTCGTCTACGAGCTCGTGGCCGACGTCACCCGCATGCCCGAATTCAGCCCCGAAATTCTCCGCTGCCGTTGGCTCGACGGGGCGACGGGTCCGGCTGTCGGGGCTCGCTTCGCGGCGCGCAACAAGGTCCCGCGGAGGCCACCATGGACCAACAAGCCGGTGGTCACGCTGGTTGATCCCGGACGTGCCTTCGTCGTCTCCCGCACCGAGATCCTCGCCGGCACCGTCGAATGGAGCTACCGATTCGAAGCGCAGGACGGCGGCACCAAGGTCACCGAGTCCTATCTCGTCACCCGACCGCTCTCCCGGTTCGGTTGGTTTCTCATAGGAACCCTCTTCGGCCGCAAGGATCGTCGTTCCGATCTTCGAGCGGGTATGCAGCAGACGCTGGAGCGCATGCGTGAGGTCGCCGAGAGGCCAACGCGGACCAACGCCTAGACACTTCTTGTCCGGTGCAATCGTCCTGACGAACAGCTTGTCGACAGAGCGCCACGGCCACCTCTTGTCAGCCTCTTGTGACGCAAAGAGACGACAGGTGTGACAAGCGGGGTGACGTACCGATGAACTAGTGACGTACCGATGAACTAATTGCCGGTGGTCACAAACCCATGGACGACCCCGCGGCATGGGCGTAACGTCCAGAGGCCGGGCGCCGGAGCCCAGAACGCCGCACCGGCGGCGGTGAAGAACGGGACCACGACGACCCTGGACCACTTCACCTGTTACCTCGCGGCGGCCGCCAAGTCGGCCACCGGGGCGGCCCCCTTCTCCCCGCCGGGGGCGGTCGAGTTGTCCAACCAGTTCGCGCCGAAAGGCCTTCTGACGGCGGTTGGCAAGATCGCCTTCCACTGCAACCCGGTGCAGAAGACCTCCGTGGTCACCCAGCCGACCTACCAGGTGTCGGTCACCAATCAATTCGGCAGCGAGACTCTCGACACCCCTGCCGGCTGTCGTTCTGTGCCTACCGACGTGGAAGAGCCTCCAGGGTCCGCCCAACCAGACCCAGGTCCAGCCACCCGGACTCGACCACTTCCTCTGTTACACCGTCCGGGTCGACCCCAACACGACCACCCGCTTCGCCCCGCCGTCGCTGACCCTGCAGGACCAGTTCATGGCCAAGCCGGTGAAGGCGACGGTGGTCATCCCCAACCTGCTCTGTCTCCCCACGGCCAAGGCGTTGAGCCCGTTGGTCGGCGCCGTTCCCACCAACTTCAACGACCCGCATCTGGTCTGCTTCTCGCTCAAGGTGGGCGCCGTCCGGGCCCCGACCGTCTTTGGCCAGAACCAGTTCGGAACGGGCGCGGTCAAGATCAAGAAGCTGTCCGAGCTCTGCGTTCCGTCGACCAAGCAGGTCACCTCGCCGGACGGCCAGATCGTGGTGACCAAGACCGACGTCGCCGGCATCCCGCTGATCGGGGCGACCTTCACGGCCTTCGCCTCGAGCGACCCGGGCAGGATCACGGCCCTCGGGACCGGTACCGCCGGCGCCGCCGGCGTCTGCACCATCGCCGGCCTGGCCGCACCGGGCAGCTCCATCGTCTCCGAGACCACGGCACCGGCCACGCCGCCGGTCCGGACCAAATGATGACATTCATCGACAGCCCGCCCGGTCAGCCCAGCTGACGGGTCCACCTGATCGTCCGGCGAGGACGCCGGCGGGCCCCGGGGCGGTTGTCCTTGTCCGGCGTCGGGTGCCCGGCGTCGGGCATCGTTGACGCGTTCTGGTTGAGCACTAGGTTGTGGCGTCGACCATCTGAGCGAAGGGTCCGTTCCCCATGGCCACTGAAGCCACCCCCCGTCTGATCTCCGATATGCGCGGGGTCCGTTACGGCGAGGTCCTCGCCGTCTTCCATTCCGACGCCGGTCTCCGAGCCGAGGTCTACGGAACCCAGATGCTCAACGACTGCCCTCAGGAGCTCTGGCTGACCCTCGACCCGGCCGTGATCGCCCAGGAGATGGGGGCACTCTTCGTCAAGCTCAACGGGCCCCGCCACTGGATGCTCGACGGCCTGGGCCAGAAGACGGCGGTGGTGGATCCGGTGATCCGGGACTTCAACGGCCTGACCATGCGCCGCATCGCCACGGTGGACCTCGGCGACAATCCCTCGGTCCAGCCCTACCTGGAGCGCTACGTCAACCGCGGGGCCGTCTTCTTCTTCGACAAGGGATCGCCCGTCTACGAGCTGCTGAACCCGGACGGGTTGGCCTATGTCATGCAGGCCTACTGCATCGCGGTCGACCCCACCCTCACCGAGGAGAGCCTTCCCTCCTTGGGCGGGCGGTTGGCCCTTCCCGAGGGCTGGAGCTACCGCCGCCGGATCCTCGGGGAGGAGCTGGTGGTCGACACCAGCGCCACCATCGCCACCGTGGTCCAGGACGAACTCGAAAACACCTACACCCTCCCCGAGTAGATCGGACCGTGTCCCCCACGGCGTCTGACTTGTGGCGGCTGCTCGGATCGGCGGCCCGTATCTGGGCGCGGCCGGATCTCCTCGTGGTCCACGACGACTGGTGGAGAGCCTGCAGCGGCCAGAGGAACGTCAATTACAACCTGGCCTGTTGCCACTCGTCTCGTCCCGAGCTGCTGACCGAACACTGCCTCGAGCCCGTTCTGGCTCTGAAGAAGCCGGCCATCATCATGTTGGTGGGTCCGGGCCTGGCCACGGCACAGACCTTGACCGACAGTGGGTGGATAACGGTCGGTGCCCTGCCCCTGATGGCATTGAGAGAGCCGGTCCTGTCGGCATCGGACACCACCGGAGCCAGACCGTTGGCTCTGGCCGATCTGCCTGACGCCCGCGAGTTGCTCGCCGACAACTACGTTCTGGACGCGGCGACGGCGGAGGCGGCCATCCCCGACGCCTCTGTCGGTAGTCCTGACATGGCCGCCTGGGGCTTCTACGCCGACGGGCAACTTGTCTCCTGCGTCACCACCGTTCGCCAGGAGGGGTTCATCGTGATCTGGTCAATGGCCACCCGGTCCGCTCTTCAGAAGCGTGGCTACGGCCGGCTCCTGCTCGAAGCCGTCTTCCGACAGCAGTTCGAGGAGGGTGCGTCGGGATCGCTTCTGCATTCCTCTGCGGTGGGGGAGAAGCTCTACCGGCAACTCGGTTTCACGGTGGTCGAGTACCTGCAGCTCTGGTCCCGACCCCGTTGGGTCTTCAGCGCCGCCTGAGGGTTCGCTCGGCTCAGCCGGGCTGGGAGACGGTCGCCTGAGGGGCGGGGGTGGCGAGTACCTGCAGGCCGGCGTCGGCCAGCAGGCGCCGCTCGTCGAGCTTGCTGGACGAGGTGAGCGGGAGTTGGTCGACGAGATCGATCCGGTCGGGGAGCATGGTGTCGGGCAGCTGTCCGGCGGCACCGGGGCGCAGCTCCGACGCCGACACCGAACCATCGGTCACCACGAAGGCGGCGATGCCCACCTCCCCGTCATTGTCGAACACCAGACAGGCGGCATCGGACACGCCGGACAGGCCGCGCATGGCGTCGGCCAGCTCGAGAAGCGAGATCCGCACCCCGAACCTCTTGATCACCCGGTCGGCCCGGTCGACGTAGACGTAGTCGCCCCGCTCGTTGCGAAAGACCAGATCGCCGGTTCGGTAGACGGTCTCCCCGGGAATCAGGTCGGCCCGGATCACCTCCCGGGTGAGCTCCGGCGCCCCCCAGTAGCCGGTCATCAGCTGGTTCCCCCCGATGTAGAGCTCGCCGGTCTGGCCCAGCGAGTCCACCAGGAGGCCCCGGTCGTCGACGATGTGGAAGGTCACCCCGGGGTGGGGTCGCCCGATGGGCACCGTGCCGTCGGCCAGCAGTTCCGGGGTGAGCTCGACGTGGGTGACGGCGATGGTGGTCTCGGTCGGACCGTAGCGATTGAACACCCGGAGCCTCGGGACCGCGTCCCACAGCGCTCTGATATCGGCCAGGGCACTGGCCTCGCCGCCGAGGGCGATGATCTCGAGGGTGCCGCTATTCAGCTCTTGCATGTGGGGGCTGGCCAGCAGCAACTTCAGGTAGGTGGGCGAGAAGCCGGTGTAGCTGATGCCCTCGCGTTGGACGGTCCGGAAGAACGTCCGCGGAAAGAGCAGTGCTTCGCGCGGTCGGATGACCACGGCGCCACCGACGAAGAGGGTCGGGAACAAGGTGCCGAACGACCCGTCGAAGTGGAACGGCGAGACGCACAGGGTCCGGGTGAGCCGCCCGAGGCCCAGCGCCTCCGCCGTCGAGTGGACAGCGGCCAGGAAGGCTCTGTTGCTGATCAGCACACCTTTCGGCGAGGCCGTGGTCCCCGACGTATAGATGGCGTAGGCCGCGCGCTCGGGGGAGCTGGAGACGGGGGGCGGCAGCAGCTTCGACGTTCGGGTCTTCAGCTCCGAGTACCGAACCCATGACAGCCGTGGCGGACGATCGGGACGGTCGTTATCCTCCGGATCTTCGCCGGTGATCACGACAGCCGGGGCACAGTCGGCCACGATGACGTCGGTCCTCGCCTCCGGGTCGGTCACGGCCAGGGGGACGAACAGCGCACCCAGCCACAAGGTGGCCAACGATGCCACCACGAAATCGACGGAGTTGGGGAGCTGGAGTGCCACCCGGTCACCTTCGGTGACGCCGAGGGCGTGGAGCCCACCGGCCACCGTGGCGACCTCGTCGACCAGGGCGCCGTAGGTCAGGGCGCGATCGAGGTCCCTGACGGCGGGAAGCTCAGGACCGCTGCGGGCCTGCTCGAGGACCGACGAAAGGAGATCGGTGCTCATCGGGCGGTTGACGTCCCCGGTCCGGCCTGAGAACCGCGGACCAGCTGGCCCGGACGCTCACCGGTCGCAACGCCGTCCTCGAAGGTCACCGCCCCCCGCTTGATCGTCCAGCGGTAGCCCCGGGCCGCCTGGAGCAGACGCCGGCCGCCGGCCGGGAGGTCGGCGGTGATCTCCGGTGGGGCGCACTCGAGGGCCGGCAGATCGATCAGATTGAGATCGGCGAGCAGGCCGGGTGCGACGATCCCACGGTCGAGCCAGCCGAAGTGAGCGGCGGGCCGACGCGTCATCTGGTGAACCACGGTCTCCACCGGCACGCCGCCCCGGCCTTCCAGGTCGCGGGCCCACAGTGAGAGGTAGGTGGTGGTCATGCTGCCGTCACAGATCTGCCCGCAGTGGGCTCCGGCGTCGGAGAGACCGAACATGGCCACGGGTGAGGTGATCATCTCCCGGATGGCGTCGAGATTGCGGTGGGCGAAGTTGAACAGCGGTGTGTAGATCAGCTGGCGACCGCCGTTGCGCAGCTGGACGTCGTAGGCGAGCTGGCGGGGATCGACGCCGGTCCGTCGGGCCATGGCCCCGAGAGACCGGCTGGGATCGAAGTTGTAGTCCACCGGGTCGTCGAGCACGTACATGTCGTCGAACCGGCCGAAGAAGGCCAGGCCGGCGAAGGCGTCCGGGCCGGAGGTCAGCTGGGCGTGGCCCTCCACGATCTTCTGGCGCCGGTCGGGGTCGGCCAGCGCCGTCACCCGCTCGGCCAGAGGAAGGCCGGCGATCTTGGCGTATCCCCGGGCCGGGGTGAAGACGTTGGCCGAGGCCTCCAGGCCGAGCAGGACTCCGATGGGCCGGGGGGCGACCTGAGCCTTCACATCGAGGCCCTCGGCCTGCAGGGAGACGGCCAGGGCCATCAGGTCCCGCCACCGTTCCGGCGCCTCGACATCCTGCTGCACCGTGTAGCTGACCGGTCGTCGGCTGGCCCGGGCGAACTCGCCCACCAAGGCGAATTCCGCCCGGGCGAAATCGTCGTCGGTGGTCCGGTAGCTGTCGCTCAGGAACTGAAAGACTCCCCTGCCGCTCGATCGGAGAGTTCGGGCCAGGGTCAGCAATTCGGGCTCCCGGGCCCGGAGCGTTCCGAGGTTCTCCCCGCAGGACGTCCGGTGGCGGTCGGTCCGCGACGTCGTGACACCGAGGGCGCCGGCCTCGAGGCCTTGGCCGAGCAGCGTGGCCATGGTCTCGAGCTCCCCCTCGTCGGGGTGCTCGGTCGGGTCCGCCCCGCGCTCGCCCATGACGAAGGCGCGCAGCGCCGCATGGGGCAGATGGGTGGCCACGTCGATTGTCCGCGGCTGTCGCTCGAGGGCGTCGAGATACTCGGGGAACGACTCCCAGTCCCATCGCAGGCCCTCGTGGAGCGCCGTCCCGGGGATGTCCTCGACCCCCTCCATGGTGGCGATCAACCAGTCGTGGCGATCGGGCTCGACCGGGGCGAAACCGACGCCACAGTTGCCCATGGCCACAGTGGTCACCCCGTGATGCGACGACGGGGCGAGCAGCGGATCCCAGGTGGCCTGACCGTCGTAGTGGGTATGGGGGTCCACGAATCCCGGTGTCAGCAGCAGCCCCTCGGCATCGAGTTCCCGTCGGCCTCCGGCCACCTGGTCACCGACCTCGGAGATCCGCTCTCCGGTGATGGCGATGTCGGCACGGCGCAACGGGCCACCGGTGCCGTCGGCCAGTGTGCCGTTGCGGATCACCAGGTCAGCGGTCACGGCCACCACCCTTCTCGACCACGGTCCTTCACATTCATCCGCCCAGTGCCCACCGGCGCACCGGCTTCCGGGCGTCGACCAGCTGGTCGTATTGGGCCGGGGACAGCGACACGCCGCCGGCGGCGCAGTTCTCCTCGAGGTGCTCGACCGAGGAGGTGCCCGGGATGGGAAGCATCACGGGGGACCGGCGCAGCAGCCAGGCCAGACTGACCTGGGACACCGTCGCTCCCAACTCGTGGGCGACGGTGTCGAGGGGACCACCTTCCCGGGAGAGCCTGCCGTTGGCCAGAGGGAACCAGGGGATGAAACCGATCCGGTTTTCTTCGCAGTAGTCGAGGACATCGTCGGCCCCGCGCTGGGCCAGGTTGTACTGGTTCTGGACAGTGGCGACGGGCATGATCGTTCGGGCCTTCCCGACGTCGGCCACGCTCACCTCGGACAGGCCGACCTCGGTGACCTTCCCGGCGTCGCGTAGCTCCTTGAGCGCACCGAACTGGTCCTCGGCCGGCACACGGGGGTCGATCCGGTGCAGCTGGAACAGATCGATGTGGTCGACTCCCAGACGCTTCAGACTGCCCTCGCACTGACTCTTCAGGTACTCGGGCCGTCCGCACTCCTCCCACTGGTCGGGGCCGGACCGGGTGAAGCCGGCCTTGGTGGCGATGGTGATGTGCTCCGGATAGGGGTGAAGAGCCTCCCGGATGAGCTCCTCGGCGATATCGGGCCCGTAGGAGTCGGCGGTGTCGATCAGGTCGACACCCAGGGTCACCGCCTTCCGCAGGACCTCGATGGCGCCGTCGTGGTCCTTCGGCGGGCCCCAGACACCCGGGCCGGTGAGCTGCATGGTCCCGAAGCCGAGGCGATGCACCTGCAGGGAACCGAGATCCAGTGTGTCGGAGGCGTCCAGCATCGTCCCATTTCTCTTCGTCGCGAGGACAGCGGTATCAGGGCCCACCCGGGGCTCGAACCGAAGGGCTCGAACCGAAGGGCTCGAACCGAAAGGGCTCGAACCCAGGTCGGGCCCTATTCTACCGACCGGGGGGATGTTCCCACCACGTTTCGACAAGGTGAATTCACTACGTTGCGACAACGTGGATTCTCTACATTTCGGCAACGCCTTGTGAAAGAGCGGGCAGGGGATCTACCGTTATTTATGCCCGGATATCGCGTCATTTCAGCCGGTCAGACTGTTCTTCTGCAACGGTCACGAGGGGGGCTGCAGGACAAGTGATGTCGCCGCATCAAACGTCGCCCCCGGCTTCGAGGGCTCCCTTCTCGGGCTCGACCCGGGCCCCCTGGCGGGGACGGGCATGATCGAGTTCGCCGTTGTCGGCTTCGGTTCCTGGGGCCTGTGTGTCCTCGAGCGGGCGGTGGCCCAGGCCCGCCGCTCGTCGTCCACCGTCCGGGTCCATGTGATCGAGCCCGGCGCTCTCGGCGGTGGCGTCTACGCCATGGGCCAACCCGACTACCTGGTTCTCAACAACCCCTGTGGGCAATTGTCTCTGTACGCCTCGCCTGACGGGGAGGAGGAGCCGCCCTACGCGGTCGGGCTCTTCGACTGGGCTACCCGGCAGGGATACCGCTGGGTGGGCCACGAGTGCAGAATCGGCACCGCCGGTCAACCGATCGCGGCCACCGACTACCTGCCCCGTCGCCTGATGGGCGAGTACCTGGTCTGGTTCTACGACACCCTGGTGGCCGACGCCCCGTCGAACATCGAAGTCGTGCGTCACTACGCCACCGCCGTCGACATCGCACCGGTCGGAGACGGCCGTGAGGCCGTCGTGCTCGACAATGGCGAGACCCTGCGGGTCAACCATGTCGTCCTGACGTCCGGGCACACCTGGAACGAAGAGGCCGACGACGACGAGGCCGATGTCCGAGGCCTGCGTCCCTACCCGGTCGAATACTTCGACAGCACCGTGGCACCGGGTAGCCCGATCGCCATCGCCGGACTGGGACTGGTCGGCTTCGATCTCCTGACGGCTCTCACCGTCGGCCGGGGTGGAAGGTTCGAGGACGTGGGCGATCGGATGCGCTACCGGCCCAGCGGGAACGAGCCGATCATCCACATGTATTCGCGTTCCGGGATTCCCTACTGTGCCAAATCGGCACACGGCGTCGATCCGTACGGCGGTTACCAACCCGTGGTCTGCACGCCGGAGGAGATCGCCGCCCTGACCCACCCCGGTGGCTCACCGGAGCGGCACCAGGTGGACTTCCGCCGGGATCTGCTGCCGCTGCTGTACGCCGAGATGCAGGCCCGCTATCTCATCCATGCCGCCTTCTTGAAGGGCGGGGCCGACGAGTCGGCCGACGTCCGTCAGCGCCTCACCGGTGCCTGGGCGAATGGTGGTTTCGAGGCGGCGGTCGAGGGCTACGACGCGGTCTACGGCCGGTTCGACCCGGCCGGTCACCTCTTCGCCGGCACCGGCCGGACCTACACCTCGGGGACGGACTTCCAGTCCCAGTTCTACGACTTGGTCGAGTCCGACCTGGAAGAGGCTCTGACCATCGGCGGCAGCCCGGTGAAGGCCGCCCTCGAGGTTCTCCGGATCCTGCGGGACCAGCTCCGTCTGGTCATCGAGTTCGGGGGGCTGACCCTCGAGTCCTATGTCGACTTCCAATCGAACATCCGCGGCCGGATCAACCGGATGGAGGCCGGACCACCGCCCCTGCGCTCGCAGCAGCTGCTGGCCCTGCTCGACGCCGGTGTGGTCCAGGCCCGTCTCGGACCGAATCCGACGCTGACCTCAGAGCCCGACGGCCGGACGACGCTGCGTTCGACCGGGCTCGCCGAAGAGACGACCATCACCGTCAACGGGGTGATCCGCGGTCATCTGGACCTGCCCTCCCTGGCCCGCTCGAGCTCGCCCCTGCTCCGCCGTCTCTACGCCAACGGACGGCTGACCCAGATGGCGTACGGTGACACCCCGGTGGGAAGCGTCTCCATCAGCGAGGACTTCCATCCCTACGACTGCTTCGGAGCGCTCCAGCCGAATCTCTCGCTCCTGGGCGTCCTCACCGAAGGGGCCCGCTACTTCACCCATTACCTGCCGTCCCCGCGCAGTCGCATCCGGGCCGTGCTCGACGCCCAACAGTGCGTCCGGGAGGTCATCGGCTGACTGGCACGCCGGCGGACAGGCACGCCGGCGGACAGGCACGCAGACTGGCACGCCGGCGGACAGGCACGCCGGCCAGGGGAATTCAGTTGGTGGCTTTGGCCAGGGCCTGATCGAGGTCATCGATGAGGTCGTCGATGTGCTCGAGTCCGATCGACAGCCGGATGGTCTCGGGTCGGATCCCGGCGGCGGCACGCTCGGCATCGCTCAGCTGGCGGTGGGTGGTCGAGGCCGGGTGAATGGCCAGGGACTTGGCATCGCCCAGATTGAGCAGCCGCTTGAAGAGTTGCAGGGCGTCGAAGAAGGCCAGGCCGGCGTCGTAGCCCCCGGTGGCACCGAAGGTGATGATGGACGGGACGCGTCCGTGAAGGTAGCGCTGGGCCAGCTGGTGGTGGGGGTGGTCGGGGAAGCCCACGAAATTCACCCACTCGACCCGGGGGTCGTTGGCCAGGTAGTCGGCCACGGCTCGGACATTGGCTTCGTGCCGGTCGAGGCGGACCGACAAGGTCTCCAGTCCCTGGAGCAATTGGAAGGCGGCCAAGGGTGAGAGGGTGGCGCCGGTATTGCGCAGTTGGATCGATCGGGCCCGGACGGTGAACGGTCGCTCGGGGAAGTCCCGGGCGAAGACGACGTCGTGGAAGGCCGGCTCGGGCTGGTTGAACAGAGGGAAGCGCTCGGCGTGTTCGGTCCACGGGAATGTGCCGGCATCGATGATGACGCCGCCCAGTGTCGTGCCATGGCCTCCGACGAACTTGGTCAAGGAGTGGACGACCACGTCGGCACCATGGCTGATCGGTTTCAACATCAGCGGGGTGGCTACCGTGTTGTCCACGATAAGGGGGACCCCGGCACGATGGGCCATTGCGGCCACGGCTTCGAGGTCGACCACGTTCCCGGCCGGGTTGCCGATGGTCTCGCAGAAGACGGCACAGGTCTTCTCGTCGATCAGCGCCGCCATCGAAGCGGCCCGGTCGTCGGGTGCGAATCGGGCTTCGATTCCGAGGGTGGGCAGGACGTGGGCGAAGTAGGTAAAAGTGGCCCCGTAGAGCTGGGGTGCCACCACGAAGTTCGAACCGGCCGTGGCCACGGTGAGGATCGCGTAGCTGACGGCGGCCATGCCCGAAGAGACCACCAGGGCGGCGGTTCCCCCTTCCAGCGCGGCCATGCGCTTTTCCAGGACGTCGTTGGTGGGGTTGTTGATCCGGTTGTAGTGGAATCCCGGAACTTCGAGGTCGAGCACGGCTCCGGCGTGTTCGGCGTCGATGAAGTCGTGAGCCACCGTCTGGTAGATCGGGACGGCCACGGCTCGGGTGCTGTCCGGCGTGTAGCCACCGTGGATGGCGATCGTCTCGTCGCGCACGGGTTAGCGGTTCCGAGTCAAGGCACCGGCCAGCCAGTTCGTGTACAAGCGGGTGGCCGTCGTCCGCCACGACCATGGGGACCGGGCTCCGACGGTGTCGAAGGGAAACGCCTCGACGAGTGCGGGGTCGCGTTCGCCGGCGGTGATCCGACGATGGAGCTCTTCCAGCTGCGGCTCGTCCTCCGGTGCCGTGCAGCGGGCCGGGAGTACGGGCAGTGCGTCGCGTTCTTGGCGGACGTAGCGTCGGACATCGCGTTGATACTCGCGTAGCAGGCTAGCCGGCTCGTATTCCGGATGGCCCTGGACGAGGACCAAGGTCGATTGTTCGACCCGTCGGGTGGCCACGCTCCAGCCGAATTCCTCGGAGTGCAGGGGGATGTCGTATCCGGCGGAACGCAGCTGGCCGGTGGGGACGGTGCTCAGGCGTGAATGGGGGAGCACGATCCCCGCCCCGAGACCGGAGGCCAGGGAATTGGCGGGGTCCGCTTCCTGGGCGAAGACACCGGTGCACTTTGACGGCAGGAGCACGCGTTCGAGACCGTCGAACTCCGTCAGCGCCGCATGGGCCGACAGACAGGACAGCAGCATCGATGGCACTGTGCGGCTGGCCCACCGCAGGAGGTGGACCATGTCGGGCCAGAACGGCTCGTCCCGTATGGCCGGCTCGACCGGATTGGCACCGGTGACGATGAGGAGATCCGGTGGGTGATCGAAGAGCTCGGCCCATGGGGTGTAGCGCTCGGCGATCCTGAGGGCCGTGGCTTCGCCTCTCGGGACTCCGGCCATGGTGTACAACCGGACGTCCATACCCTCGTTCCCCGAGCCGATATCGAGAAGGTCCAGAAATTGGGCCTCGGTCTGGACGAATGCCCCGTCGGGCATGATGTTGACCAGCGCGCAGGTCCAGCGACGTTCGATCGAACCCGCGTCGGTCGTCCTCGGGTGATCGGATATGAGCGAGTCGAGGTGCAGTACGACCACAGGATCATATCGGCACCATCCAGGGCGTTCCTAAGGGGCCGAAGGCCAGGGGGTGCGGCCCGAGCCGGTCGTCTGAGGCGCTGGCCGGTCCCGGAGGTAGGAGCCGTCAAACCCGGGGACCAGCGGAAGTCGGCTTCGACCTGGGCTTTAGTCCGACCCGAGTCCGGCCGATGAAGACTGTGCAGAAGCGTCCGGTCACGGCGGCCGACAGGAAGGGACGGACCGAAATGCCCATCGAAATCATCGGGATGGTGGGCACCAGAGACGCCTCGGAGATCCAGGGACCGCTGGTCGACGGGCCGGTGGTGGACTGGACGGACGGGCCGGTCATCGATCCCGACTATCTGGTCGGGATCTCCCGGGCCCACGAGGAGGCCGGCTTCGACCGGGTGCTGGTGGGCTACGGCGCCGTGGCTCCCGAGGGGTGGGCGGTGGCGGCCTCTGTGCTCCACCACACCAGCCGGCTGAAGGTCCTGGTCGCTCATCGTCCCGGGTTCGTCCAGCCGGCCCTGCTGGCCAGGAAGGCGGCCACGCTTGATCACCTGACCGGCGGCGGCCGGATCGCCATCCACTTCATCACCGGAGGTGACGAGGCCGATCAACGGCGGGAGGGCGATTTCGTGCCCCATGACACCCGTTACCGGAGGACCGGTGAAGTCATGTCCATCGTGCGCCGGCTCTGGGAGCAGGACGCGCCCTTCGACTTCGAAGGGGAATTCTTCCGGTACGAGGGTGCCTTCAGCTCCGTCAAGCCGGTGTCCCCCGGCGGGATTCCGCTCTACTTCGCCGGGGCGTCGCCGGCCGCCGTCGAGGTGGGGGCGGCCCAGGCCGACGTCTACGCCTTCTGGGGTGAGCCTCGGGCGGCCGTGGCGCAGCGGATGCGGTCCATCGTCGACGTGGCCGAGACCTTCGGGCGCACTCTTCGCTTCAGCATTTCCCTGCGTCCGATCATCGCCGACACCGAGGACGAGGCGTGGGAGAAGGCGGAATGGATCGCCGGGAAGACCGCCGAGCGGATCGAGTTGGCCAAGGAACGGATGGCCGGACACAAGAAGACCTATACCGGACTGGGTGGAGCGGCCAACGCGACCTACTCGGTCGACCGTGACACCGGGGGCACGACGTCGGAGGGGCGCAAGCGCCTGATCGCCATGTCGGCCGAACGTGACGTCTTCGACGAGCGCCTCTGGATGAAGGTGGCGAATCTGACCGGAGCGGCCGGCAACTCGACCGCCCTGGTGGGCACCCCCGAACAGGTGGCCGAGGCCATGTTGCGCTACTGCGATCTCGGGATCACGACGCTTCTGCTCAAGGGCTTCGACCCCCTGGCGGACGCCGTCGAGTTCGGCAAGGAGCTCCTACCCATGGTGCGCGAGGGAGCGATCCGGCGTTCCCAGGACCCCGCCGTCAGGCTCTGATCCGCGGCGTGACCTCCGTTCGCCGCATCCTCACGGATTGGCGACGGTGCGGATCAAGGCCCCGCTGGCGGTGTCCATTTCCGTGAGGGAATTGCCACCCTGGTTGACGATCCAGAGGTTGGCTCCCGCCACCACGGCCGCTTGCGGGTTGTTGAAGAGGTAGGGCCCGTTGGTGTTGCACATCATCCAGTTCACCGTGGCCGGGGAAGGGGTGATCTGACTGACCATGGGGGACCAGCCCGGAGGGCTGACCGTGAACACGTAGCCGTCGCCGTAGATGATCGGGCCGACCATCGGCAGGTTGCTACTGACCAGGACGTTCAATGCATTCAAGGTGGTCGGGGAGAACTCGGTCACCGAATCGGCGCCCTGATTGGTGACCCACATGTCGGTGCCGTCGAAGGCGACGCCGATCGGTGTGTTGAAGGCGAAGGTCGATCCCGACAACAAGGACACGAACGACCGGTCCCGGGCGTTCAGCACTGTGACCGTATTGGACCCACTGTTGGCCACGAAGACCTGACCGTCAGCCACGGCGAGACCGGTCGGATTGTTGAATCCGAAGGTGGAGCCGGAGGCGGTGCCGACCAGGGCGCCTGTCTGGGTGGCGACCTCGGTGATCGATCCGGCACCGTTGAGGACATAGAGATCTTGGCCCGACGCCGCCAGAGCGATGGGGTCGGCAAAGCCGTAACTCGAGCCTTGGATGGTGCGGATGTGCTTGTGGCCGGCGGCCCGGAACTCGGTGATCGTGTTGTCGGCACTGTTGGCCACGAAGAGGTCGCTTCCGACGGCCACGATGGCCGACGGGGCATCGAATCCAAGGCGCTTGCCGGAGATCGCCGACACGAACGACCCGTTGGACGCCTTGACCTCGGTCACCGAGTTGTTGCCCCCGTTGGTGACGAAGAGATGGGAGCCCACCACGGCGGCGGAGGTCGGGGAGTTGAAGTTGTAGGAGTGGGCCCGGGCGGTGTTCGAGGAGGACGAGGCGCCCACAGACGATCCGAGGGCCATGGTGACCGTCGCCGCGACGAGAGTGCCGACGAGTGCCAATGCGAGAGCGTGACGCCAAGGGCGGAGCGATTTCTCCATGGCTTTCATGCGTGACCCCCGTGTCCCTTCACCCGACACAGGTGGACTCTGCCTGTGGTCGGCCCCTGACGGGCAAGAATACCACTCGTCCAGGGGGCGAATCCTCCCTCCCTCTCTCCCCGCCCGCCCGCCCGCCGGCCGGTCGGCGCCGGCCCGTTCTCCCTCCGTTTCAGTCGTTTTCGATCGTGAAGTCCCACGTCGCCACGGGTGCGCCGTGCGGCGTGGAAGACGGAACTCATCCCGGCTGAGGCGAACGGCGGGTGACGGTTCCGTGAACAGATGAGCGGTCCGGCAAAGGGTGACCCGCGCCGGCGTCAGCTCTTCAGCAGGGTCATCACGTTGTCATGGAAGAGCCCCGGGGTCTGACCGGGAGAGCAGCCACATCGGTCGTAGTCGTCGACCGGTGTGGCGGTTCCCTCGGAGTGAGGGAAGTCGCTACAGCACATGAACAGATCACCCGACCGGGCTGTGAGCCGTGAGGGCTGTTCGTAGGAGAACGAGGAAACCCTGACCTGCCGACGGAAGTACTCGCTGGGTCGCTCGTCGAGGGGCTCGACGACCTGGCCGTTGAGAGCGCTGGTGAAGTCCCATCCCCCGTCGAGCATGAGCAGGTACTGGGGGACCCAGATGGAGGAGAGTTCCACTATCCCGATGCGCAACCCCGGGTGACGCGAAAACGTGCCGTTCACGATGAGGTCGGTGATGGCAATCGCCGGCGGCACCCACAGGAAGACGGACTCGATCACCGGTACGAAACTGTCGTCGGGGTCGGTGTAGAAAGCGTCGTCGAGGACCCGGGGTTGGTCGGCTACGTGGAACACCGGTGTCACACCGTGGTGCACGAAGGCGGCCCACAGCCGGTCATGATCGGGGTGCGAGAGCGGGCGCCCGTCGACGGCCGCGGGAGCGATCATGCCCAGGCGCACGCCGGCGGACGACAACTCGGCCAACTGGGCTTCCAGCCAGGCCGGATCGCGCAGGGTCAGATGAGCAACCGGATGAAGCCGACCTCTGCCCTCGGTGACGACCGTGGCGCACCAGCGGTTCCAGGCGGCCATGTTCGCCGTCAGAGCGACCAGGGACTCGGACATCCGGCGTTCCCAGAGCAGCCCGAAGTTCGGGAACACCACCGCCTCGTCGAGGCCCAGGACGGCGAGATGCCGGAGACGGGCCGACGGCTCCCAGTAGTGGGCGGGAAGGGCGTCGTCGTAGTTGTACTCAGGGGGAAGCTGCTGGCGTTGTCTCTGGCGGTGCCGACCCAATTGCGCCGTGTCACCGGGAAACTGAACGTCGGCCACGTCGAGTTGGCGGCTTCGCCAGGTCAGCCATGGGTAGCCAAGTGGGTCATCGACGATGGCCAAGGCCTCGTGGCGTCGATCGGGATCGATGTGGTCGGCCCAAAGGGTCCGGTACTCGTACAGGTGCTGGTCCGAGTCGATGATGATCGTCACCGCCCACCTCCCGCGTCAGGCCCGCCTATCGAATCGCACAGCAGGTGAGAGGAGGTTACCCCCCTGCATCCGAATCTTCCTCGGCCTTGGCGTGGCCGTGACCGCCCCGCATCCGACGCTCGAATGCCCAGCAATTCGGCGATCCGCACCGCATCGTGTCTGACCGTAGGAGCTTTGATCGGGTGAGCCGAAGTGGATCGCCGATTCCTTGGCCGGTGATGACGGACCTGGACGACTTCTCCGCCGTCGAGTGATGCACTGTCCATGAACAAATGGAAGACAACCAATGTTGCGCGGTCGTTGTCCGGCGTGACTGGAGGCGTCGTGCGCGCTCTTTCACAGTGATGACTGAACGGGCGGAGAGGTTCAGTCCCTCGTCGAAAGCTCCGACAACGTAACCATGGACAAGAACTCTCATTGGAGGCATCGACTTCCCGACATCTCCCATCTCCTCACGGTGCTCACACTGACTGCGCTCGGCGCAGCATTGATCGTCACGATCTCAGCCCACCCGTCGGCGCCGAGGACAGCTTCGGCACCGGGAGCTCACCGCCACACCAACGCCAAGACGAGTCCTTCCACCAGGCAACCGGCGCCGGCCACGACCGTGCCGACGACGACGACCACCGTCCCCATCCCAACGACGACCACACCTCCGGCTCCGGTTGCGCCAGTTCCGCAGCCCCCAGCACGGGTGGTGGCGGCTCAGCCGAGTGGATACGGATGTGCGGCGGCCTTGGCCTACCTGCAGGTGCATGCCGCACCCGGCTTCATCCTCGAATGCCCAGGCTGGGCCGGAGGCCATCAGGCCATGAGCTGCGTCAACGTGGCCGGGGTCTGTCCGGGAGCCAAGGTGATCGCCATCGCCGATCCGTGCCCGGCCGCCTATATGAACGAGGCCAGCAACTCCTGGGTCATCACCGGAGCGAGCAACGCCGCCCTGGACCCGTACGGTTACTGCCACTGAGGGATTCTCAAACGGGTTCAACCTCAACCGGAAACCATGAGTTGATCGCGGACCTGGTGTCGGAACGCAGTGGATTCCGACACGCTCAGCACGAGAGGGACGAGCCTGAAGCAAAGCCGGATCCCCGATATCGGATCGGCCGTCTCGACCTGGAATCCCGGGGCGACGGTCCGAGCGTTCTCCGCCGGGCCGTCGACCCCGGGCGGAGTGAGCCGGAGGGGTCGATCTCTGATCACCCTTCGGGGAAGGCCGCGAACTCCCGCTTGGTCTTCCTGTACCACCCCAATCCCTTGACGGGATTCTTCCACCGGCCTCTCATCTCCTTCAAGGCCCTCTCATGCGTTGTGTCACCGTTAGCGACCATTTCCTTAAGATGTCGATCTTGTGCCTTTATGACCTCGTCTGCGGTCGTGCCATGGTGAGGAAGATCGCATGGGCCACCCAATTGTTGACAGGTCATGGTCTTCATGAGCCGCACTTCCTTTCTGTGGGACGGACAGTGACGTGTTCGCCGACGTCGTCGATGGGTATCAATTTTCAGGTTCTCTTCCGAACACGGACCACATCCATGGTCGCTAGCACGTCGGGATCGGCGATCAACTCGACCTCGCGGACGAGACCCGCCTCGACATGGAAGACGAAGGCTACATTGACTGCCCCGGCCTGGATCCAGGCGGCGCCAAGCTCGCCGTCGATGGTGACCGGTGCCGCCCCCCGGGCACCGTTGAGGCGGGCGGCCACGGCGACTGCGCCGTCGTAGACGGGATCCGTACCCATCTTCTGTGCGACCAGGTCGGCACGCATGACAGCGTCGGGCGCCAGGAGCAACAACAGCGTCGAGAGGTCCCCGCCCCGGGCTGCAGTGAGGAACGCATCGACGACTCGGTGGCTCTCGGCGCGCGCCGTCTGCGACGCGACAGGCTCTGGCGCACCCTGCACCTTGCGCCGCGCCCGGCTCGCCAACTGGCGAACGGCGCTACCCGAGCGCCCCATGACAGCGCTGATCTCGTCGAACGGATAACCAAAGACATCGTGCAGGACGAACGCCGCCCTCTCGGCTGGAGCCAGGGCGTCGAGGACGACCTGCATTGCGTCGCCCGTCTTTTCGGCGAGCAGCACGTCGGCCTCGGGGTCGACCGGTGCCCGGTCGTCCGGTACTTCGGCCTCGGCTACCGACCTGGTACGTCGCTTGCGCAGCTGATCAAGACACAACCGGGTCACGACTGTCGTGAGCCAGGCGGGGAGGTCGTCGATGTCGTCGGTGCGGGAGAACCGGAGCCAGGTCTCCTGCAGCACGTCGTCCGCGTCGGCCTCCGATCCGAGTATCCGGGTGGCGATCGCAGTCAGTCGGGACCGTTCGGCGTAGAAGTCAGTCATTTCCGTCGTGGTCACACCATGTTGACGTCGGCCACGCTTGGAATGTGACCGCCACGCCTGTCACATCGGGCCATCTGCGTACGTCATATGGACGTGAACACCCTACAATCCATCGTCTACCCGGTCCTCGACCTCGATACCGCGTTCGATCGGCGCGGCCCGAGGCGATGGAACCGGTACGTATCCGCAACTCGCGGTTCCGGCGCCATCGAGGTGGGCGGGCCCGAGGCACTTCGCCGGGCCCTCCCCAGATGGTTCACGCTATCGGTGTTCGCCTCGGTGCCCCGGCCGGCATAGCACCAACTCTGTGGCCGCTCGATAGCGCCGTCGTGTTGAGTGATGCGACGTCCAGCTTGACCGTTCGCACCTGCCGGCTGGTTCGCCCCTTGCTTGGCCTACCTCGGCTCTATCCCCCGACCGGGATTGCTCCGGGCCGTGGATAGCGAGCGGCCGGGCTCAGGATCCGCTTACGGAACCGGCACTCTCAGGTGGAGTGCACTCCGGTGCTGTTGGTCAAGCAAGCCGGACTGGAAGCTCTCGCATAAAGAGCGTAATGGGATTCAAGATCCCCAGCGAGGTGTAGGACGGGACTCCCGCCAACTCGATATGTTCACTGCGCTCGAACAACACCTCGAGGAGTGTCGTGAGTTCCCGGCGGGCCAGATTAGCCCCGAGGCAGAAATGAACACCGCCGCCGCCGAAGGCGACATGCGGATTCGGGCTTCGGGTGACGTTGAAGTGGAAGGGATCGTCGAAGACGTCTTCGTCGCGATTGGCGGACGGGAACCACATGGTGACCCGGTCCCCTTCGGCGATCGGCACGCCGCGGATCTCGGTGTTCCGGACCGCCCGCCGGGCGAAATATGAGACCGGTGACGACCACCGGAGGATCTCCTCCACCGCCAAAGGAATAGCGCGGGGCTGCCGGCGCAGCAGCTCGAGCTGGTCCGGAGAGCGGAGGAGAGCAACGAGTCCGTGCGACACGGCATTCCGAGTGGTCTCGCTTCCTGCCACAATCAACAGAACGAAAAAGAGGTCCAGCTCGATTTGGCTGAGGGCCGTGCGCTCACCGTCGTCGGTCTCGACTTCCACCGTCGACAGGATGGTCCAGACGTCCTCCTGGGGATCGGTTCGCTTTTCCTGGCCCAGCTTCTGCGCATACTCGAACATCTGGACTTGCAATCCCAGTTGCTCATCTGACGACTTACTGCGCCCCGGCGCGTCCGACTGGAGGAAGTCGTTCGTCAGTGAGAAGAGCCATTCCCGGTCCTTCTCTGGGATACCGACGATGTCGGCGATCACGTTCATCGGCAGCTTGTAGGCGATCTCCGACACAAAGTCGCACTCCACGAGGCGGAGTGCCCGATCGACGATCGACTCGGCCCATTGGCGGATTTGGTGCTCGAGCTGCCCAATCATGCGGGGCGTGAACCCGGCGCTGATGAGCCGCCGCTGGCGGACATGGTCGGAGCCGTCCATGCTGACGAGCATCGCCCCGGCCATGGCTGGCTGATGGCTCAGCTGCGGGCCGTCGAAGGCATTGAACAGCTCGGGGTTGCGGCTCACCGCCTGGACGTCCTCGTGCTTCGACAGCACCCAGAAGCCGTTGTCATGCTGGCCGGGGAATCCCGCAGGGAAAGCCTGCCACTTCACCGGTTCATGACGGCGCAAGGCGGTGAAGACCTCGTGCGGGAACCCGTCGCTGTAGAGATCGGCATCGGTGAGGTCCACGTCCAGGTGGCTGCCAACGAAGACGGTGTCGATCATGGGAAGATCCTCCGGGTAGAGAGCAGCGACTCGACTGCGGCCGCAGATGTCGGACGGTGTTTTCGCAGATGTTCCCGACCCACGACAGATACCGATAAGAGCCGACCATGTCCGAACTCATGACGACGCTCCACAAAGCCACGGTCGTTGGCGTTCTCCCATACTGGCAAACGCGGACACGATATCCGCCAGGCGTCGAGCACCCCGGAGTATGGGCGAGAGTCGGGTCCTATCCATTTGAGAAGATCGAGGATCAGCGTTTCAACAGTGTCGGACATCGGGGCCTTATGATAATTGAGGGCTGGCTCGCACATTGGAAATTCCCAGCCCTGCTCTTGCGTCGGCCAGCCGAGCCCGATTCCGGCGCTTACCCGAGCCGGGCAGGCCATTGATGGCCCGACGAGACCAGGCGATAACGACGGTGCCCAAGCCACCTGACGGGCAATCCGAGGAAGCGGCACGGCTGTTCGCTTGGCCGAGCCCTGTCGGTCACAGCACTTTGGAGTCGCCACTGACACGGTGGCTTCAGTCTTGCGCCGGGATGGGGTCGCGTGCCGCTGCGACGGGCTGGCCCGGTTAGCGCGCAAGCCCACCGGGCTCCGGGCACACCGGGGCAGCATCGTGGGCCGAGACCGAGAGCAATGCCATGGGATGGTCTCGACTGGTTCTGGAGGTCGTTACCGGGGGCGATGTGTCACTGGCACCTAAAATGCGAGGTCGCCAGTAGCCACGCCCGAGTCGCAACGACAGTCGAGTATGTGACAACCTTCTGGCCTCTACCGCCTCCCGGCCCGGAGCTCTTGGCCTCGAGCTCCATCCCGGCGAGACGAAGATCGTGTACTGCAAAGACGCGAAACGCCGAAGGGACTTCGAGCACGCCAGTTTCGACTTCCTCGGCTATACCTTTCGGGCGCCTGGCCCATGGCCGACACGGGAGCTTCATGGGCTTCCTTCCGGCTATGAGCACCAGCGCAAGAAAGCGGTCAGCCACAAGATCAGGGCCTGGCATCTCAATCGCCGCAGTGGGTCGGACCTGTCCAGCCTCGCCCAGGACTTCAACGCCTAGTAGCTACGGGATGGAGTCAAATGTGGTTGTAGAACTCCACACACCAGCGCCACTCACTCTTGTCATCGGCATTCCACCATGACTGGAGAATGCCCGCTTCACCGCCGGGAAGAATCACCAATCGTCCGAGATCTGCCTGCGTCGGCCATCCATCCTCCAGGGTGATTTCTCGATCCTCGCGTACAAGGAACGACATGGGACCCTCCTCGTGTCGCTCCAGGTCCTCGCCGATGGCGAGCATCTCGCCGTCTTCGCCCCTGACCGTCACTTCCAGGCGCGAAGGAGCGGCATGTACCAGTATTCGATCACCGGCGGCCTGGGCAGCCACCCGGCTCCGGGCGAAGGAAACCCCGGTGGCTCCCGCATCGGGAAACCACAGATCCCAGATCTCGCTCATGGTTGACCGCGCTCCCACTCACTCTGCTTCGCGAAGAAGAGAGACTCAGGCGACTGCTTCCGGTACAGCGCGATCTTGGCCTTGTCGATTACATCTTCGACTTTGTTCTCGGCCCCGAGACGTGAGCACTGTCTCCGTTGTTCGTCGCGTGTCACAGAACCTCCCCACGCACCCAGGACGCCCGAGCGTTTACCGATTGGACAGGTCCCGTGTGCCGAGACGACATGGCCCGATCGAGGGTCGCCTGTTGCTCACTTCTTGAAGGCGTCCTTGACCTTCTCGCCAGCTTGCTTGAGGTTGCCCTTCATTTGGTCGGACTTGCCCTTCGCCTGGAGCTTGTCGTTGCCGGTGGCCTTGCCGGCCACCTCCTTCACTTTGCCTTTCGCTTGTTGGGCGCTGTTCTTTGCCTTGTCGGCTGTTGCCATGGCTGGGTCCTCGCTTAGGGATTGAAGGAGGCGCAAGCGCCTTTGGTCAGAATGACCGTTGTCATTTCGAACTGTCAGCCGCGATGGGCAACGGCCTCTTTGGCGGCCGACACCACACCGTTGCTCGCCTGTTTCACCTGGTTCGTTGCATCTGATTCTCTGGCCCGCTCGGCCATGCTTCGGACGTGGTCGGGGAGATCGGCGTCATGAATCCACTCGCCCGCCTTGTCCGTGACCGACTGCAACCACCGTCCAGCGTCAGGAGCATGCTCACGGACTTGATCGCCGACGGCCAGTGCCTTCTTGGACGCTCCGGCGATGGTGTCAAGGACGATGCCAGCTACGACGCCCGTCAAGCCGCCTACGACGAGACCTTTCCAGACATTTCTCATGTGCCTTCCCTTTCTTCGAGCTGTGTTGCTCCTGGTTTGCTACTCGGCATCTGGCAACCGTGAGCGGCGAGCTACCAGCGGTACCAGCGCGCCTTCCCGCCAGCTCCCTCGCCTCGGGCGACGCCAAATCCGACGATCCAGGCGATGAACACGACCACAGCCACGATCCACAAGCCATGGATGGCGAACCCGAGTCCTCCGAAGAGCAGCGCGAGCACAAGCACCAGCAGAATTAGACCCATTGTTCGACTCCGTTCAGCAGAAAAGAATTGGTCATCCAAAGCTTTGGACTGTGACCTACGTCAGTTAGTGCACTTCTTCGTGCACGGCCGCAACACCGCCTTGTGAGTCGGTCACCTCGCGGTCGTAGGTGTGCCCCCGGCCGCCTGCGGGACGACGAGACGTGCCGAAGATGGCAGCCGAGACGGCCAGGCCGATCGCCCCCACAATCATGAGGATGACCCCCACCGTGGAAAGCCGGAACCCGTGACCCTGAGAGGTCACCGCCCAGTACATGATGGCACCCGCGGCGATTGCGATAGTGCTGAAAACCATTCCTGTCAGACCCATTTCCTCTGCCTCCATCACGTTGCCCTGGCCACTAGCCAGGTGCGAAGGAAGCGGGGTCCAGACCCCTTCAGCTCTCCACCCACCATAGCGCACACACCGCCCAACGGTTCAGAAGCTTCTGCAAGGGCCCAGGGACAGTGCTGACCCGAGGACAGTGCTGACCCAAGGAGAGTGCTGACCCAAGGCCTCGATTGTCCACTTTGTGATGCGGAAGTGCGCAGAGGGGTAACGAGTTGAGGAATCGGTCGGTGACACGCTCGGGCAATTCCACCTTGCAGGATCAGCAGACGCCCACGTGTGGTTTCTCGCTGCCTGGAAAGACCCCACTGTGATGCTCCGCTCGATTTGTACTGACCTCAACCTGTTAGGGTCGAAACGTGACCTGCTCCCCGATTGGGGTGCACGGGGGGCGCGGCTCTTTCGGGGGCAGGCACCCTCTCGTTCGGTTACGTCTCGGGGGCGAACGGAGTCCGTCAAGGGATTTGAGACGACGCATTCGCTTCACGAGTTCTGAGCAACCTCCTCTCCCGGGGCGGGTTGAGCCACGACACGTCCGGGATCTTTGGTGTTATCGGCCGGACGGTGCCGGAAACGGACGGGATTGGCCGTGAAGGTGGCGTCCAGGGTGGCCTGGCGCTGGGATCGGATTTCGGTAGCGGTGCCCTAGGTGGCCGGTGTGAAGTGGGCGATTGGTGCGTGGAAACAGCTCGACAGGCGTCGTGAGACGAGCGTCACCGGAGCCCGGGAGTCGGTGCCCCCCGGCGACATCGGCTCGATCAATGGCGGCAG
>Ga0307373_10001095_pt1 | contig 51096 bp, 43 predicted proteins | sample OX2MG_FD_202534 | JGI IMG/M metagenome (GOLD analysis project Ga0307373, IMG submission 202534) | Soil microbial communities from Risofladan, Vaasa, Finland - OX-2 | ecosystem: Environmental > Terrestrial > Soil > Coastal area > Acid sulfate soil | place: Finland: Risofladan, Vaasa | collected...
CGCACTGTGCGATGACGGCCACCTTTTGCAACTCCCGTTGGCTCAACGTGAATGTCTCCTGTCTCATGGGGTGACATTTTCACGCGGCCGTTAAGGGGTGACAGAATTATCTGGCTAAGACACCGAGCCACATTGAGGCTTCCTTGAGTGAGCCCCCTAGCCTTATGATCCTATCCAGCACGCATTCCCGTTAAAAGCCGGCCTTTATAAGCCTTTGCAAGGAGGAGGAAAGTGATGCGGACAGCAAGGCGGAAAAAGATAGGCATGGTGCGGGCTCTGGGGGCAGCTCTATTTACGCTTTGTTTTGCCACGGTTCTCATCTACCACGGCCGCAGCTCAGCACTCGCCGCGGGGCCCGCCGCGTGGAATGCCGTTTTGCAAGGGACGGTAACCAATGCCGAAGGCCGGCCGATGCGGGGCGCGGTGGTGACGGCCACGATGAATAACCCGGCGGCCACGGTGCGGCAGATGAGCGTCTCCCGTTACAGCGACGATGCGGGCAGGTACCGGATCACGGGCCTCGAACCGGGAACCTATAGCCTTGCGGCCACGGCCTGGGACCACTCGCAGAGCGAGATGGAGAAGGCGATTGCGGGCACGACGGAAGTGAATTTCACGCTGAAACAGCAGTGGAGCCCGTTCCTGATTTCCACATCGACATTCATTTCTGCCTACGGGCAGCAGAAGGGTATCCGGAATATCGAGGCCACCTGCACGGACTGCCACAATTTCTCCTGGATCATGCGGCGTTATGGCTCGATGAACGCGGAACAATGGGCGAATTTCATACCCAACATGTCTCCCCGCCACCTCTTCGTTACGCCGCAGCTATCCGCCCAGGAACGGCACGACATCGGCATCGATCTGGCGAAGTATTTCGGGCCCGGCGTGCCGCTTCCGACCGAGAAACAGGTCGAGCACGTGGCGATCGGCGACGCCGCGCTGCGAGCGACATTCCGGTATTTCACGCCTCCCACGGTGAATATCGCCCACAGCTTGTCCGCCGCCCCCGACGGGAAGGTCTGGTTCACCGAGTTCGACAACTATGCGAATCGGCTCGCTTCCTTCGATCCCGAGACCAAGCGATTTCACGAATACGAGCTGCCCGCGCCCAAGGTAATGCCTCACAATCCCTGGGCGGCCAGAAACGGGATGGTCTGGGTGAGCGAAGCCGCCGTCAACAAGCTGGCGATGCTGAATCCGAAAACCGGGAAATTCACCGAATTCCAAGCCCCCGCCGGAACCCGCTCGCACACGATCCGGGAGGACCATGCCGGCAATATCTGGGTTTCCGACCTCGGCTTTCCCCCCATCAAAAATTCGTACCGATTCAATCCGCGCACCAAGAAATTCACCGTCTATGAAATCGCCGGGTACGACATAGCGGTCGATTCGCACAACAACGCATATTCCGGCGACTTCGTCAGGGGAACCATCGACCGGGCGGATGCTGAAACCGGGACGGTCAAGCGCTATCCCATACCCGGCGGCGCCAAGTACATCCGAGGAATCGAGGTCGACACGCACGATAACGTCTGGTTTGGCGACGTTTTGGGTCACCGGCTGGGCATGCTGAATCCCCGGACGGGCAAGTTCAAGTTCTACACGGCGCCGACGCCGAATCTGAGCATCTACGGAATCGTCGTGAACCGGAAGACCGGGCTTCTGTGGATCGCGGACTACCTGGGCGCCAGCGTCGACAGCTTCGATCCGGCGACCGGCAAGTGGACGATCTATCCGTTTCCTTCCCGCTTGCAGATGATCCGGTTCTTCGCGCTCGGCTCCCAAGGGCGAATCTGGTTCACGGACTTTACCAACGGAAGGATCGGCTATCTCCAGCTCGGCCAGCGAGCGATGTCCGCGCAAAAGCGGTAAGGAAACGTCAAGGGACGGCCTTCATGAAACTCCTCGTGCAGGCTTCCCGCGAGGCCGCGGCGATTCAATGCGCGGCCGGCAGGTAGACGCGCGAGGGTCCGAATAACTCGATCCCCTGTGGCTCGGCGCTCAGCCGGATCCGGGCGAAACCGGCTTTTGCCGGCAAGGCAGCCTGGAAAGTGAGCCGATACATGTCCGCCAAACTCGCGGTGATCTGCCGGAGATAGGGAGTGAAGGAAACGGGTGTTTCGAAGGGGCTGGTGTAGGCTGTGCCGCCGGTTTCCAGGGCGAGACGCGCGAGGCAGCCCTGGCCATTGTTGACGAGGAAGAAATTGCGGCTGAAATGAGAAGCGCCGCTCGCGAAAATCGCGTCGACAACGACGCCGTCTTTCTGAGATTGGTCGATGGCTTGCTGCAGGTTCCTATTGAGACCCGGCTCGGAATCGGCCACCCCGTAGAAGAGATCGATGCCGTCGGAAATCAGCAGCACCATGTGGCGGCGGCCATCGGCAGGCCAGCGATGGTTCAAGTCGGCGAGGGAAAGATAGATGCTTGCTCCTTCATTGATGCTACCCATGGGTATGCGGAGCGACTTGATGGCCAGCTCGCGGTCCGAAGTGAAGGGCTGAACCATGGTGGCGCCACCATACCGGCCATAGGCGATGGCGACGCGGGAATTTTCCGGGAGCAGGCGAATGAAACCCGCCACGTCTTTCCACTGGAGCGCCACGCTCTGCTGCAGCGAATCGTCGACGAGAACGGCGAGATCGATTCCGGCGGAGGAACCGGCGAGCGGCTCCCAAGCCAGCACCGGGCGCACATTCCCGTTCTGGCGAACGACGACGTCACCCTTGGTCAGGCGTGGCGCGGACGCGGCGCTCGGGCGGTGATTGACGACGGTGACCGTGACGGTGACGTCGGAGGGACTGGAAGCGGAAGCCTGAGCGCCGGAAAGCGCGGGGCAAGCGAGACAAGTCAGAAGGACGATGGAGCACAGGGTTCTTGCCATGGCAACCTCCCGCTAGGTGAGATGCAATCGTTGGACTCGAAGATACACCGGAAGGCAGGCGCGAAAAAGAAGAGTCATCAAATTCGCGTATACGGGTTTGCGAGCGGGAGCTTCCGGCCTACGCCGGGACGTAGGCCGGAAGTAGGGAGCGCGGGATCTGAACTAGCGGCGGAAGCCGGCGATCCTTTTCCGAAAGAAGCGGCTCCGCCACGCCCCACGCGATCGCCAGTTCCGGATCGTTCCAGAGCACGCCATGCTCGTCGTCGGGCAGATAAAAATCGCTGCATTTGTAAAGAAATTGGACCGAGCGGGATATGGCCAGGAAACCGTGAGCGAATCCCTTGGGGATGTACGTCTGATTCTGCTTTTCAGCCGACAAAACCACGCCGGCCCACTTGCCGAAGGTCGGAGAACCGAGGCGAATATCGACCGCGACATCCAGGGCCTCGCCCTCGACCACCCGGCAGATTTTTGCTTGCGGGCAGCGCAACTGGTAATGCAGGCCGCGGAGCGTGCCTTGCACCGAGAAAGAATGGTTGTCCTGAACGAACTCGTCGGCGATGCCCAGCTCGGCCAACTTAGCCCGATGATAAGTCTCGAGAAAAACACCGCGGCCATCGCGAACGATTTCGGGCTGAATGACCCATACACCCGGTAACGCGCTCGGAATGCAGTTCATGACCACCCAGCCCTGGCAGCGGGAATCCGCAAGAACACCGACATCCTAGCAACAACGCCCGGCCCGAGCCAGCGCGCGGGTTGCGCGGCGGCCCGACATCTCCCGCGCCTGGCCGGCGAGGCGAGATGGAACCCGTCATCGAGCGCCACGCCAAAGAGCGCGGCGGGAATGAGCTTTTGCCGGCTTGTGTATCCGCAAAGCTGCCATTAAGATCGCAACCGCTCCGAATCAAGGTTATACAGGAGGCGCGCCGTGACCCTCATCAGTCCGATGGTTAACCGCTACGTGGAGGATGGCCTGCGGAACCCGGAAAAATTCTGGGACTGGGCGGCGCGGCCGCTCCCGTGGCTCCGCACATGGGACCGGACCTTCGAATGGAACTTTCCCACGTTCCGGTGGTTCATTGGCGCCCAGACGAATCTGGCCTATTCGGCCCTGGACCATCACGTGGAACGGGGCTGGGGCGGACACACGGCGATTGTGTACGTAAACGAGCGCGGCCAGCGTGAACTATTTACCTATTCCCAACTTCTGTACGAGGTCAAGCGCGTGGCGGCCGCGCTTCGCGGCTGGGGCGTCGGGAAGGGCGACCGCATCACGATCTACATGCCGACGTCGCCGCAGGCCATCGTGCTCATGCTGGCCTGCGTTCGCATCGGCGCGATTCACTCGGTGGTATTCGCCGGGTTCGGCGAAATGGCCCTCGCCGATCGCATTCAAGCCAGCGGGTCCAAATTCGTCTTTACCGCGAACGTCACCTACCGCAAGGGGAAGGACGTGCGGCTGAAGCAAATCGTCGATGGCGCCCTGGCCATGGGTGGCGTCGTCGAACGGGTCATCGTTCTCAACCGCGCGGGAGAACCCGTGCCCATGAACGCGGACCGGGATCTCACTTGGGAGCAGTTCCTGGCGCGCTCGAGCGGCCAGCCGGACGAGTACGTTTGGATGGAGGCGAACGAGCCGGCGTTCATTCTCGCCACCTCCGGCACAACGGCCAAACCAAAGCTGGCCGTCCACACGCACGGCGGCTATCAGGTGCATATCGCCAGAATGGCCCAGTGGTGCTACGGGCTAAAGTCCACCGACGTCTGGTGGGCCACTTCGGACATCGGCTGGATCGTCGGCCACAGCTACATGGTCTACGCGCCGCTGATTGCGGGCTGCACGAGCATCGTGTTCGAAGGGGCCCTCGACCATCCCTACGCCGAAGCCAACTGGAAGGCCGTCATCGAGGAGTTTGGCGTGACGGGCATTTTCACGTCGCCGACGGCCGTTCGGACGCTGATGCGTTACGGCGACGAGCCGCTGCGGCGCGTGGATCACGGCCGGCTCGAACGCGTGGTGTGCGCCGGAGAGGTGCTGAACGCGCCGGCGTGGGATTGGCTCCAGAACACGATACTGAACAATCGCGTGCCCGTCATCGACCATATGTGGCAAACCGAAACTGGAGGACCCGTATTTGGGAATCCGTACGGAATCAACCTGCTGCCGATCAAGCCCGGCTCAGCCGGGATCGCTCTGCCGGGCATCGAAGCGGCCGTGATGACAAGCGAAGGCAAAACCTGCGCGCCCGGAGAGAACGGCATCATGGCCTTCAAGCGGCCCTTCCCGGGCCTGATCGCCAGCTTGTGGGGCGAGCCCGAGCGTTACGAGCGCGACTATTGGAAAAAAATCGACGGCGTTTACTATACGGGCGATTCGGCCCGTTTCGATGAAGACGGCTATGCGTGGTTTTCCGGGCGCGCCGACGAGATCATCAAGATCGCCGGGCACCGGATCGGCACGATCGAAGTCGAATCCGCTTTCTTGAAGCACGCGAGCGTCGCCGAATGCGGCGTCACCGGCCGCCCGGATGAAACCAGGGGCGAGGTGATCTCGGCATTCGTTCTCCTCAAGCAAGGACATGCTCCCTCGCCGGATCTGGCTCGCGAGCTGATCGAAGTGGCCCGGCGCGAGCTGGGGCCGGTCGCCGTCATCGGGGAACTGAATTTCGTTTCGACGCTTCCGAAAACACGCAGCGGAAAAATCATGCGGCGCGTTCTGAAAGCCGTCACGCTCGACCGCGAACCGGGCGATGTAACGACCATCGAGGACGAAGGCTCGGTCGAGGAAGCGCGCCAGGCATGGCAACAGATAAAGCAAGCGCTCAACAGGCCGGCGCGGAAATTGGATTAGCGACGGTTGCCTATCCTATCGGAATCGGGCTTCAGGGGCTGAAGCGCCGACCCCCGAAACCAGGAGGTTGTGCAATGGCTTACAGCGAAAGGACGGGCGCGGCGGAAAACCGGGAATCGCGGAGCGCACCCTGGCGCGAAAGAACAAATCTGCCGTGCGGAATACCGCGCAAGCCCCAGTTCAAGTTCGGTGGTTGATCCAGGCAGGGCGCCGCAAAGAATGGCGGCAAATCAAATGATATGGCGGGCAGATCTGTAAGCCGGATCCTGTCCGGCGCGCGTCCAAGTTGCGGCCTGCGCGCCTGGGCGATCATTCCTCTAGTCCCGGCATTGCTGCCGGGATCAAGCGGCCTACCCGAGGGTTTAACGGGCCGGGCCAGCCCTTCCCTCCTATTTGGCCTTGCTCCACGCGGGGTTTACCTTGCCGCCCCGATCGCTCGGGGCGCGGTGGGCTCTTACCCCACCATTTCACCCTTACCCGCGCTTCCCGGCCGAAGCGGACGGGCTCGAGGTTTTGCCTCAAGCCTGCCATCGAGGCCGGGCTGGCGCGGGCGGTATGGTTTCTGTGGCACTGTCCGTAACCGGACCCTCGCGAGTCCGACCCCCTGGCGTTACCAGGCGCGCTGCCCTGCGGAGTCCGGACTTTCCTCGGGCCAGGCTTCTCGAAAGAAGCCGGCACGCGATCACCCGACCTGCCCGCCAAGTACCATTATAGAGCCCCCAGCTCGCAGAAAACCCAACTGGCGGGGCGAAATCACCCGGCTCGCACACCGCTCTGCCAGCCTGCCGGTCTGCGCCTGGCAGCCCGAACGCGGCAATGCATTGCCAAGGAAGAAGTTGACACCAGCCAAGGGAAACCTAGCCCCACCCGAGATCGGCGGAATGGGGTGGTCAATCACTTGCTGGATCGAGGCAAAGGGCCCTGCGTCCCACGAGCGTTCGTGGTCGAGGCAGGCAAGGAGGTAGAAACCATGCATAGCGAATCCGGGCTTTGGGCCGGGTTGGTGGTGGCCGGAATTGCCGCGGGGATGGCGATCGGCCAGACGCAGATGAAGATGCAGCTTCACCAGAAAACCATGGAAAATCTCGATACCGCGATGAAGGGCGAGGCATTTGCCTACGCCAAGTACTCGCTCTTTGCCGAGCAGGCGCGCAAGAACGGCCATCCGGAAATTGCGGATCTCTTCGAGAATGCGGCAAAAACGGAGCGTTTTGAACACTTCGCCGAAGAGGCGGAACTGGCGGGGCTAGCCGGAACCGACGAGGAAAATTTGCGCCATGCGATTCAGGGCGAATCGTACGAAGCCCAGACGATGTATAAACAGTTTGCCGACGAAGCGGCGCTCGTCGGCGATCACCAGGCAGCCGCGCGGTTCGAGGAGATTCGCCAGGACGAAATGAAGCACCGCGATCGGTTCCAGGCGGCTCTCAATAAGCTAACGGAAGCCTCCCGGAGCAAACAGCGATAGCCGGAACCAGCGCGCGGCTTCCATTTTCAGTGAAGCGGGGAGTTGCAATTGGGGCCCGAGGCGGCCGCCGCCGGATCGAGGGTCCCCGCTCCCTTCTTCTCATGAAATTAGCGCAGCACGTGGCGGCCAAGCGATGTTCTGTCAGGCGCCGGCGAGTTTGCGGAATTTTTCCTCGTCGAGGATCTCGACGCCCAATTCCCGGGCCTTGTCGTACTTCGAGCCGGGATCGGCGCCGGCGACGACGTAATCGGTTTTCTTGCTGACCGATGCGGAGACTTTGCCGCCGCGGCCGGCAACCAGCGCCGCGGCTTCGTCGCGCGTAAGGTGAGACAGCGTTCCCGTGAAGACGAACGTCTTCCCGGCCAGCCGCGTATTGCGCGGGGCCCGGCGCTCCTGGTGAAAGCGAAGCCCGGCCTTTTTCAGTTTCCTCAAAAGTTCCTGATTCGCTTTCTCGGAGAAAAACTCGACGATGCTCTCGGCCACCTTCGGGCCCACTTCGGTGACCTCGGTCAATTCCTCGGCGCCGGACTTTTCCAGATCGTCGAGCGAACCGAAATGACCGGCCAGCAGCTCGCCCGTGCGCTCGCCGACGAACCGGATGCCCAGCGCGTAAATCAGCCGCGCCAGGCTCGCCTGCTTGCTCTTTTCGATTTCGTCGAGTAGATTCTCGGCCGATTTCCGGCCCATCCGCTCGAGCGATTCCAGATCGGCGAGCTTCAGATCGTACAGATCGGCCATATCCTTGACGATTTCCTTTGCGACAAGCTGATCGACCAGCTTGTCGCCCAGCCCGTCGATGTCCATGGCGTGACGCGAGGCGAAATGCAGCAGCGACTGGCGGCGCACCGCCGGACAGGAGGCATTGACGCAGCGGTAGGCGACCTCGCCGGGCGATTTATGGATCGGCCGGCCGCAGGCGGGGCAACGCTCGGGAGGTTCGGGTTTTCTGCCGTGGCCGTGCCGGGTGACCTCGATCACGTGAGGGATCACTTCGCCGGCGCGCTCGATGACGATCGTATCGCCCAGGCGCAGCCCCAGCCGCTCGATCTCGTCCATGTTGTGCAGGGTCGAGCGGCTCACCGTCACGCCGCCCAGTTCCACCGGATCGAGGACGGCGACCGGCGTGAGGGCGCCCGTCCGGCCCACCTGCCAGATCACGTCATTCACCACCGTCGTTTCCTGGCGCGCCGGGTACTTGTAGGCGACCGCCCAGCGGGGCGCCTTGGCCGTGAAGCCGAGTTCCCGCTCGAGCGCGACCGAATCCACCTTGACGACGATCCCGTCGATCTCGTAAGGCAATTTCTCCCGCTTCGATTCCCATCGCTCGCAATATCCGACCACGTCGTCGATCGAGCCGCAGCGCTCGGCGTGGCGGAGCGAGCTGATGAAGCGCATGGCATCGAGCGCTTCCAGGGCCTCCCATTGCGTATCGAGGGGCACGCGCCCGTCCGCGTAGAGGAAGTAAGCGAAAAAATCCAGGCGGCGCGACGCCGTGATGGCCGGATCGAGCACGCGCACCGATCCCGCAGCGGCGTTGCGCGGATTGGCGAAGCGGCGCGCGCCGGCTTCGTCCTGCTGGCGGTTGAGGTCCTCGAACGCCCTGCGCGTCATCACGGCCTCGCCGCGCACCTCGAAATTCCCCGGCAGGCCGCGCTTTTCGAGCGCCGCCGGCTCGACAGCCAGGGGAATTGACCGAATCGTCCGGGCGTTCGGCGTCACATCCTCGCCGGTCGCCCCGTCGCCGCGCGTTACCGCGCGGACGAGCAATCCGTTTTCGTAAATCAGCGAAAGGCTCAGCCCGTCGAACTTGTTTTCGGCGACGTACCGGACCGCCGGCCGCTCGGCCCGTTCCCTCACCCGGCGGTCGAAATCGCGCAGTTCATCGTAACTGTACGTATTGTCCAGGCTGAGCATCGGCGAGGGATGCCGCACGGGCCGGAACCCTTCGCGCGTCTCGCCGCCGACGCGCCGGGTCGGCGAATCGGGCGTTGCGAGCTGCGGATATTCGGTTTCGATCTGCTTGAGACGGTCCATCAGCCGGTCGAACTGGCGGTCGGAGATGGTCGGGCGGTCGAGGACGTAATAGCGGTATTCGTGTTCGCGGATCTCGCTGCGCAATCGCTCGGCTTCCTGCATCACGGTCCGGGGCGCGGGCATGGAGGGAATCCTCGAAGAAGGCAAACGGTCCAGACAAACAGTTCAAATGAAGCCGCTATTATACAATGCGATTCTGGGACTTCCCTCATGCTCACCGGCATCCATGACGCGCTGCTGATTCACAACCCCGCCGCCGGGCGCAGTCGCCACCACCACCGCGCGCGGGATCTGGAAAGCGCCCGCCGCATCCTGGCCGAAGCCGGCATCCGTGCCGAACAACTCGACACCTCGGGTCCCGGCCAGGCCGTGGAACTGGCGCGGGAAGCGGGAAGCCAAGGGCGGGGCATGGTGATCGCGTGCGGGGGCGATGGAACCATCAATGAAATCGCCAATGGACTCGCGGGCAGCCAGGTTCCGATGGCCGTTCTGCCGACGGGCACGGCCAACGTTCTCGGCAAGGAACTGGGCCTGTCCTGGAAAATTCCCGAAGCTCTTCGACAGAATCTGGCCGGGCGCCTGGAACGGATCGCGCTGGGGCTCGCGCGCCGTGAGTCGCCCGGCGCGCGGGAGCGCTATTTCGTGTGCGTGGGCGGAGCGGGAGTGGACGGATCGATGGTGCACCAGGTCGATCCGCAATTGAAGGATCAAACCGGCGAGCTGGCATACTGGCTGACCGGAATATCCCACTTCTTCACCTACCCGTTCCGCGCGTTTCCGGTGATGGCCGGCGATCAATGCTTCCAGGCGGTACAGGTGATCGTTGGCCGGACGAAGTATTACGCCGGCCCCTTTCGCGTCACCACCGGCGCCGATCTGTTCAGCGACCGGTTCGAAGTGGCCGTATTCACGTCCACGAACCGCTTCCGTTATCCGCTGCACATGGGCGAAGCATGGTCGGAACGGTTGCAGGAGCAGAGCGACGTCCACTTCATCAAAACGGACCGGGTGCGTTGCGACGCGCCGCCCGGCGCGACCGTGTACGCCGAAATCGACGGCGAACCGGCGGGCCAGCTTCCCATCGAATTCGCCCTCGCGCCCGGCGCGCTGACGCTCGTGGTGCCCCAGAGCGAAACGCAAAAGCGGCCAGCCGGCGTCGATTGAGTGCCAGCGCGGAGAAAAGGGGATACCGGGAACCTGTCACGCAAACGGCCTTTTCGGGGGCGATTGCGCCCGCCGTCGAGCCCCGCCTCTGACCGAACCATACTGAAGCATCTATTATTTCGTGCACGAGCAGTCGTTATTATGTTTTTTGCGCCTTTATAAGCACGTTCATTTCGGGCACCCACGCCATAAGCGAGAGGGGGATCTTTCGATGAAGACTATGCTGGCAGCGCGCATGCACGAGGTGGGCAGTCCAATGCTCATCGAGGAACTTCCGCTTCCCAAGCCGGGCCCGATCGATGTTCGGGTGGCCGTCAAGGCCTGCAACATCGTCCCGAACCTGGCCAATATCCTGAGGAACTGGACGACGTGGTTTCCGCAAAATCCGCTACCGGAACTGCCGGCAATCTTCGGCCTGGATCCGGCCGGTGTCATCGATGCCGTCGGCTCCCAAGTCCATGACTTCAAGCCCGGCGACCGGGTTTACGTGAATCCGGGGCGTTACTGCGGCTCCTGCCGAGCGTGCCGAAGAGGCGATCTTATCAACTGCCGCAGCTACGCGTTCGCGGGCTACTTCGGATTCACGGAGCGTTCGAAGGCGGTTCTTCGGGAATATCCTTACGGCGGACTGGCCGAGTTCATGATCGCGCCCCGTTACAGTCCGGTCAGGCTCCTGGACAATGTGAGCTTTGCGGAGGGGGCGCGTTTCGGCTATCTCGGCACGGTGTATTCCGCGATGCGGAAGGTGGGCGCCGGTCCGGGAAGCACGATGCTGGTCAATGGCATCACCGGAACGCTAGGCATCGGCGGCGCGCTGTTTGGTATCGCCATGGGAGTCACCCGCATCCTGGGAACCGCCCGCAATCGCGACCTGCTCCAGCGCGTGAAGGCTCTTGCCCCGGAGCGGATCGAGGTATTTTCACTTCAGGACGGCACGATCGACGGCTGGGTACGCAAGATCACGGACGATGAGGGGGTCGACATCTATCTCGACTGCCTGGGCCCCGGCGCTCCCCATGAAACGATGCTCCAGGGGCTGCGGGCGCTCGCGCGCGGCGGCAAGGCCGTCAACATCGGGGGGATGGCCGGCACGCTGCCCTTCGACGTCCACACCATGATGGATCAGCAGCAGCAATTCATCGGCTCGGCGTGGTTCACGGCCGCCGAGGGCGACGACATGGCCGCGATGGCGCGCGCCGGAACGCTCGATTTATCTGTTTTCGAGCACATCCGCTCGCCACTGCGGAATGTCAATGAGGCGATCACGGGTGTCGCAGGGCGCAACGGCGGCTTCAGCAACTTTGTGATCGAGCCTTGAAGGCCGGCATTTCGGGGCCGCGCGCTGAAATGCGGCTGTGCGGAAAGCCATGACCCGCTGACTGCGCATTGCCGTAGGGACCGGTTACCGCCCCGAACGCAGTCCCGCCGGATGCGAACACGGTACGGATAGGCGTCCTGCGGCAGCAACGTCTGGGCCGGTATCGGGTATTCGGGGCAGGAGCGTTCATGCCGCCCATCGCACCGCGCACTCAACCATCACAGTGCCCGAAGCGCGCCGTCTGCACGGCGTGAGCTTCGCCCTCGCCTCGTCTCTGCAGCTGGAAATTCCGGATTAGGAGCTCGGGCGGAGGAAGACGATGCGATCGCGCCCTTCCTCCTTGGCCCGGTAGAGCGACCGATCGGAGGCGCGAACAAGCGCTTCGCTGGTGGCTCCGTCCCCGGGATACATGGCGAGGCCGATCGAAATCGTAATTCTTCCGAGCGTGCGGCCGCGGTAGGAAAGGGCCAGCGCCTCTATTTCTTTCCGGATCGCCTCGGTCGCCTCCGGAAGAATCAAGATAAACTCTTCGCCTCCAAATCGGCAGGCGATGTCGCCCTGGCGGATCTTCAGGCGCAGGATGGAGGCGACCTCGCGCAACACGAGATCGCCGGCCTCGTGGCCGAACGTGTCGTTGAATTCCTTGAAGCGATCCAAATCGCACATGGCCACGGCGACTTCTTCGTTCATTCGCGCCGCACGGCTGAGCTCGCGGTCAAGCGTCTCCTCCATATACCGGCGATTGAAGAGCCCGGTGAGCGGATCGCGTACCGACTGACGACGCAGAATTTCCCGCAACTTCAGGTTTGCCAGCGCCAGAGAGACGCGCTCGCCAACGATCCCCGCTTGCCGGGCCAAACCCATCGCCCGAGCTTCCCCCGATTTCCCCTCGAACCGCCCATCCCTGGCCTCGCACTGGAGAAATAGCAGGCCGAGGGTTTCTCCTTGGGCGATCAGAGGAACGCACATGTATCCGCCCTTCACGGATGGGTGCACGTGCGCGCAACGCACGGGAGAGGAGGCATCCCTCACCACGTGAATCTTGCCGCGCCGCAGCGCCCAGCAGTCGCCGGGGCTGAATACGCGCTCGGTTCCCGGATCCATGCCCCAGAGGCCCACGGCCTCGACGGTGTCCCGGGATGGACTGGTGAGGCAGAGAGCTCCTCCGCAGGAATCGAAAATCGATGCGAGCGAGTCTTCGGCGATTTTGTATGCTTGCTCGTCCGTCTGGCAGCACTGGACCAGGTCGATGAGTTCGGTCAGCTTCTCGCTGACGAGCGCGCGATTCCGGGCCTCATCGAGAGCACAATTGAGTTTCTCGTGAATTTCCCGCAACTCCTCTTCCCTTGTTTTGCGCTCGGTGATGTCCCTGGCCAGGCCGACCACGCGGCTGAAACGTCCCTCTTTGTCGTAGACGGGGTAGGTGTGGGTGCGAATCCACCGGAGGGAGCCGTCCGGACGCTGGATTCTGTATTCGAAGTCCATCTTTTCACCTTGCCCTGTCTTCCGGGTCTCTTGAATCACCCGCTCGCGATCCTCGGGATAGATCGAGTCCCTCCAGGCGTCTGGCTGCTCGTAGATTTCTGCACGCGGCCGGCCCCAGATCTCTTCGTACGCTGGACTCATATAAATGAGCTTCCCCAGGTTCGGCATCCTCACGAAAAACACTTCCTGAATATTCTCGGCGAGCTGGCGAAAGAGCTCTTCGCTTTCCCGCAGTTTGCCCTCGGATTTCTTCCTCTCGCTGATGTCGCGGGCGATGCCCAGGCTGCCGACGACCCTGTCCTGATCGTCCCGGATCTGGTTGGCGCTCACTTGCACGGGGATATCCTTCCCGTCCCGGCTGGCTAAAAAACATTCCCCGCTCCATCCGCTGCTTTCGTAACTCTTTTTCGCGATCTCCTCGACCAGTCCTGCGGGATTGCCGCGTGAAAACATCACGCCGAGGTTCTTCCCGACGACCTCTTCTTCCTTGCAGCCGAGCGCCCGCAAAAGCGCCGGATTCACGTACGTCATCCGTCCTTCGGGATCGCCCATCCCGATCAATTCCGCGCTGTTTTCCACCGCCTGCGCCAGCAGCCGCATCCGCTCCTGCGCCCGCCGCTCCGAGGTGACGTCCTGTTTCACTCCGATGAAATGGGAAATTTCCCCGTTCGCGTCGCGAACCGGCGCGATCGACAGTTGCTCGATGTACTCGCTGCCATCCTTGCGACGATTGATCAGCTCGTCATGCCATTCCTCTCCGGCAAGAATGGTTTCCCAGAGCTTCTTGTAAAACGAGACAGACTGGCGGCCCGACTGAAATAGACGCGGATTTTGGCCTACGATCTCTTCCGGTGAATATCCCGTCAATTCCCGCATCGCGCGGTTTGCCCAAATGGTTCTGCTTTGGCGGTCGGTGATGATGATGCCCCGGCTTGCAGCCTCAGCCGCCTCGGCCTTCAGGCGAAGGATTTCGTCGGAGGCTTTCATCGGGAACTGGGTTGTGCCATCCGGCTGGTTTGGCTGGCCGCTAGCCACGTTGGGTTTCTCTCGGTCCGCGCTGGGATCCGGGTGCGGCGTATTCTGGCTGACTTTGGTCATTCCCCCTCTTTTCTCGATCGATTCACGCACACCGGAGCGCACGCTGTGTGTCGGGGCGCAGCCTTGCGCGCCAATCACTCAGGCCACACTCGACCCGCCAAGATATGGCCGATGGCACACAACAACCTTGCCGTGGAAGGGGGAGTTGGTATTCTTCCTGCTTTCCCCTCCGAAGTCAATGAACCTACTGGTCGGGGTGGGTAGCGTGTCCGCTCCTAGGTACTAGAGGAGGCCGGCCGGAAGCTCGTCTTCAGCGAGGGCGATTTTGCTCGGCGGCGATGCGCTGGGCGGCACGAGCGAGGTCTTCGGGCACGTCGACGCCGATCGAATCGCATTCGGTAATCGCGACGCGAATCGGGTAGCCGTTCTCGAGCCAGCGCAGCTGTTCGAGCTGCTCGACGCGTTCGAGTTCGCCGGGGGGAAGGGTGGGGAATTCGAGCAGCGCGTCGCGGCGATAGACGTAGAGGCCGACGTGCTTGAAGTAACGGGGGGTTTGGGCGCCGGAGGTGTCGCGCAGCCAGGGGATCGGCGCGCGGGAAAAATAGAGCGCGTTGGAATCGAAATCCATCACCACCTTCACGACGTTCGGATCGCCGAGCGGATCGGCTTCGAGAATCGGCGTCGCCAGCGTAGCGATCGCGACGGCGGGATCGGCGGCCAGCGTCTCGACAGCCAAGTCGATCGCCGCCGGCTCGATCAGCGGCTCGTCGCCCTGCACGTTGACGAAGATCGGCGCGTCGATTCTGGCCGCGACTTCGGCCAGGCGCTCGGTGCCGGAAGCATGATCGCGGCGCGTCATCACCGCTTCGCCGCCGAAGGCGGCGACCGCGGCGGCGACGCGGTCGTCGTCGGTCGCCACGAGAACCCGTTCGACCGCCCGGGCCCCCCGCGCGCGCTCGACGACGCGTTCGATCATCGTTTTCCCGCCCAAATCGGCGAGCACCTTGCCAGGGAAGCGCGCCGAGTCGTAGCGCGCGGGAATCACCGCGAGCGCCCGTGGAGTTGGAGATGCGTTCATCGTTGCCGCTCCGAACGACGATGGTAGCATGCGGGAATGCGAAGCAGGATCGGTGAACGGGAGTTTCGCGCCGAGATCGCGAATTGGGCCAGCCGGGCAGCGGAAACACCACGCCCCGGCATCCAGTTCTGACCCCGTTAATTTGTAGGTTGCGGGGCCTCGGACGAGCGCTAGTATCCAGCCAAACAATCTATTACTATGATCGCGAGATCAGAGGCGCAGGACAACCCCATTCGGACAGTCCCCCTCTGGGGCTGCTCACGGCGGGCGCGGAAATCGTTTCCGCCGGGGAGATGAGCATGGCTGAAATCATGACGACAGCGCCGCCGACGGTTCTACCGTCTCCTAACAACGTAAACGATACCGGCATCCGGCGGAGCCTGCTGGAGGATCTGGCACTCAAAACCTTGTTCGTCTCCGGCGAGCTGACGATCCGCGAACTGGGCGAGCACATGCAACTGTGCCTGCCCGTCGTCGAAGAACTATTTCAGTCGATGCGCCGCGAGCAGCTCTGCGAGGTGAAGGGAATGGTGGCCGGCATCCACCGGATGGCCGCCACGCAGGGGGGCAAGCGGCGCGCCATCGATCTGCTGGAGCTGAACCAGTACGTCGGCCCGGCGCCGGTTTCGCTCGAAGCCTATCTGAAACTGGTGAGATTGCAGACGGTGCAAGGCGCTGACATTCATGAGGAAGACATCCGCAAGACGTTTTCGCATCTGGTGTTGAGCGACGAGGTTCTCGAACGGGTCGGCACGGCCGTCGTCTCCGGAACATCGATCTTCGTATACGGCCCGACCGGAGGCGGCAAAACGTCGATCGCCGAAACCATTCCGAACATCTATCCCGACAGCGTCTTGATTCCCTACGCCGTCGAAGTCGACAGCCAGATCATCGTCACCTTCGATGCCACGACCCACCGGCCCATCGAACAGCCGTCCTGGGGCGAGGCGGACACCCGCTGGGTGAATTGCCGGCGGCCGCGCGTCTTCGTCGGCGGCGAGTTGACGCAGGAAATGCTCGACTTGCAAATGAATCCAATCAGCAAGTTCTACTCGGCGCCGCTGCAGATGAAAGCCAACAACGGTGTGCTGATCATCGACGATTTCGGACGGCAGCGAATCCGCCCGGAAGACTTGCTGAACCGCTGGATCGTTCCGCTGGACCGGCGGGTGGACTTCCTCACCTTGCGCGGCGGCAAGAAGTTCGAAGTTCCCTTCGACCTGTTCGTCGTCTTCGCGACGAACTTGAATCCGATGGAGCTGGCCGACGAAGCCTTCATGCGGCGCATCCAGAACAAAATCCGCATGGGCTATCCATCGGCGCCACAATTCAAGGAAATCTTCCGCCGGGAGTGCGAGCGCTTGGGATTGATGTACGCCGATGACATGGCGGAATATTTCATCCGGGTGCTCGATAGCCGCTACCATCAGCCGCTCCGGCCCTGCTATCCGCGCGATATCACCCATCAGATCGCGTGGACTTCCCGGTATGAGGCGCGCGATGCGCTGCTCGACCGCGAATCCATCGACCGGGCCTGCCGCAACTATTTCGTCAGCCCGGAAGATGCCGAGAAAGAGGCGCAGCAGGCGGCCAAGGGAATCCGCTCGTTCTAAGACAACGCCCGCGGCGCCAGCCCGCCCGCCGGGCGCCGCTTCGAAGCCCTTGAATTTTCCGTTTTGCGGAGAATCCCCATTCCCTATTGCCGAATCTAATGGCGGAAAGGAGAATTCATGTCCCTGAGCCAGGCGCTGCTTGCCGAATTCGACCACGAAATGGAAAATACCCGCAAGACTCTCGAGCGCGTGCCCGAAGACAAGTTCTCGTGGAAACCTCACGCGAAGTCGATGGAACTAGGCCGGCTTTCCACCCACGTGGCCGAACTCCCCGGCTGGATTCAACAGGCCCTGCAGAAGGACAGCCTCGACATCAACCCTCCCGGCGGGCAAGGCTATCAACCTCCTCAAATCAGTTCCCGCCGGCAACTGCTCGAACTCTTCGACAAAAACGTTTCCGCCGGCCGCGCCGCCCTGGCGGCCGCGACCGACGACCAGTTCGGGCAGCCCTGGTCTCTGCTCAACGCCGGCAAACCGATATTCACCCTTCCCCGCGCGGCTGTTCTTCGCGCCATGGTCATGAACCACATCATTCATCACCGCGCCCAACTGGGCGTATACTTACGGCTGAACGACGTGCCGGTACCTGCGATTTACGGCCCTTCAGCCGACGAGACTCGCTTTTGAGTTTCCGGCTCGGTGTGCAGAGTCGTTCCTGAGGCGCCGAAGTCTCATGCCTCGCATGTCCGCCCGAGCTACCGCGGTTTTTCTTGCGGTTCTCACCCTTCTCTGGGTGCTATTGCCACGGCTGCGTCCGGCTACCGACGATGTTTCCGCGGTCCGCGATGCCGAGGATCGGCTCGATCTGGCCGCGGCCCGGGGCGATATTCGATCCCTGGATCGAATGATCGGCGGCGATTTCTCGATGCTCGGCGCCGGCGGAAACCGGGAAACCCGATCCGAGCTCTTGGATCGCATCCGCAACAACCCCTGGAAAATCGAAACGCTGCGCCAAAAAAATCTCGAAATTCATTTCTACGGCGAAACGGCTGTCGTGACCGGCGCCGACCGTATTGAGTCGCGCAATGCGGCGGGTCAAGACCGCACCGGAATTTACCGCTTCCTTCACGTTTTCGAGAAGCGCAACGGCCGTTGGTTGCTGATCGCGGGACTGGGCTCGCAGATGGCGGTTCCCTAACGCGAATTCCGCACCAGACGACGGAAGGAACCCGCGAAAGGAACCATTGTCGGCCGGCGGCCGTGGCCGCCCTCCGCTCACGGGCCGGTCGGGCCGAAGCGCTCGGTTTTCACTCGTTCGGAATCGTGTCCTAACTCCACCAAGGCGGTTGCCACCGTCTCGACCATCTCCGCCGGCCCGCAAACGTAAGCCCGCGTCGAGGTCTGCAGCGGCGGCATCACGGCGCGCAACATTTCCCGGTCGATCCGGCGGCGAAAGCCTGGCCATCCTGGCGGTTGACTCCGCGTGAGCGTGTGAACGACCCGCAGCCCGTCGCCTGCAGCCTCGAGCCGCCCGAGCTCCTCCCGATAGACGATCTCCTCGTAGCGGCGCGAGGAATTCAGCAGCCACGCCGGAATCCGGCTGCCTTGCGCCGCCCGATACCGCAGCATCGACATGATGGGGACAATGCCCGTCCCGCCCGCCACCAGAATCAGCGGTCCGCCGCTTTCGACCGTCCAAGTGAAGGAGCCCCCGATGGGCCCCCGCAACTCCAGCCGGTCGCCCGCGCGCAATTGCTCGGCCAGATCGGGCAACACCTCGCCCTCGCCCAGGCGTTCGACGGTCAATTGAACGATTTCCCTCTGCGGCAGGCCGGTCGCGGGCGCCGAAGCGAGTGAATAGCTGCCTTCGGCCCGATAACCATTTTCGGCCGTAAGCCGCACGTCGACGTGTTGGCCGGGCACGTGGCCGGGCCAGCCGGGCACGCGCAACAGCAAGCTCTTCACACGAGGGGTTTCCGGGAAGATTTCGAGGACTTCGGCCCGGCGCCAGAGGATTCGCGGCGCCTGGATGGCGCGAGGTTGCGTTTCAGTCATTCCCCTACCGCTGCTCCTGCCGCGGATAGCCGCCACGGGAGAAATCTCGCGTTTCTTTTGGGCCGGGCGGGAGGCGGCTCGGGTCCGGCGGCCGCCGCTGGCCTCGAAAGTCCCCGTGAGAAAAATCCGCTCAACTCTCTCCCCCTGCCGCAATAAAGGCCCCGGCGGCAACCCCCGGTTCAGCCTAACACCGGATCGTCCCGAGCCGGCTCGATGACTACCATTTTACCGGGAAAGCGCAGCCGGAACGGAAAATCACCGTTTCGCTGGACTGGCCCGGATAGAACCCTTAAAGTTTGGATTTGCGCCGATGCCGAGCGTCGGGCGCATAGAGGATACGTATATGCAGACGCCGATTTCCTTTATCCATCCCCGTGACGAGATCCTGCATACGATCGAGCGGATCTATCGATACGGCATGACGACGATCTCCGGCGGCAACGTATCGATGCGGGACGATAACGGCGACATCTGGATTACTCCCTCGCAGGTGGACAAAGGAGGGTTGCGGCGCGAAGACATCGTCTGCGTGCGACGCGACGGCGCGGCCGAGGGCTGCCATCCGCCTTCTTCCGAACTCCCGTTTCATCGGGAAATCTATCAGGCCAGGCCGGACATCCGCGCCATCGTCCACGCGCATCCGCCGGCCTTGGTTGCCTTTAGTTTGATTCGCGAAGTGCCGAATACGCACCTGCTGCCACAAGCCAATTTGGTTTGCCGGGGCGTCGGATTCGCCGGGTACGAGTTGCCGGGCAGTCTCGCGCTGGGCCGCAGCCTGGCGGCCACGTTCCGCCAAGGCTACGACTGCGTCATTCTCGAGAACCACGGCGTTGCCATCGGAGGCGGCAATCTGACCGAGGCATTCTGCCGTTTCGAGACGCTGGAGTTCGTTTGCAAAACGATTGTCCGGGCAACGGCCCTGGGGACCGTGCGCTACCTGAGCGAGGAACAGCTCCACCTCCCCTTGCATCACCTGCGGCATCTGCCGGATTTCCCGTGCGAGCCGCCCTCCAGCGCGGAAAAGGAACTTCGGCGGCAGCTCGCCGAGTTCGTGCGCCGGGCCTATCATCAGCGGCTCTTCATCAGCACGGAAGGGAGTTTCTCGGCGCGGCTCGATGAGAACTCCTTTCTGATCACGCCTCACCGGGGCGACCGCGGCATGCTCGATGCGCGGGACTTCGTGCTGGTGCGAGAGGGAAAGTCCGAAGCGGGAAAGCCGGCCAGCTGGGCGGCTGGCGTTCATGAAGCCATCTACCGCCAGCATCCCGGAGTCGGAGCGGTCATCAACGCCTATCCCGTGCATGCGACTTCCTTCGGCGTGACCGATGCGGTTTTGGATACCCGAACCATCCCGGAAAGCTACGTCGTTCTCCGTCATGTCGGCCGGATCGCCTACGGAATGCAATTCGTGGACAGCGAAGCCGTGGCCCGATACCTTTCACCGAACCAGCCGGTCGCCCTCCTGGAAAATGAAGGCGCGCTCATCACGGGCGCCAGCGTCCTCGAGGCTTACAATCGCCTGGAAGTGCTCGAAAGCACGGCCGAAGCTCTGTTCAACGCCCGGGCGATTGGAACCATGGCGCCGATGTCCGACGACACGATTCGCGAGCTGGAAAAATCCCACCTGCATAGCTAATACCCGGCCAATCGTTTTTTCATTTGGGAAGGACCCGCGGCGCCGGCTCGAACGCGCGTCGTCGAAGCGGAGGCAGGCGCGGCCCTGCGGAAGCGGGAAGCGGCCGTTTGACACGCCGGCTGGCGGCTACAACTTCTTCACGCCGGTGGGCGCGAGCGGCATCGCCCGCAGCCGGATTCCCGTCGCGTCGAAAATGGCGTTGCCGACCGCCGGGGCCAGCCCGACCATTGGCGTCTCCCCGGCTCCGGCCGACGGCCGGTCGGTCCGATTGACGAGCACGACGTCGATTTGCGGAAGGTCGCTGAACCGCGGCAAACGGTATTGGGAGAATCTGGGGTTCAGAATCTTCCCGTCGGCGAAATGGATGGCCTCGAAGAGCGCGCCGCCGAGCCCCATCACCTGCGCGCCCGAAACCTGATTATTCAGTCCGTCGGGGTTGACGATCGCGCCGCACTCGAAGGCAACCACCAAGTGCCGGATATGCACGTTGCCGTTATGGGGATCGACCAACACTTCGGCGCAGGTCGCGACGCGCCCGCCCTTCTCGATTCCGCCGGCAATGCCGAAGCCCTGGCCGAGCCCGGCCTTCCGGCGCGGCCAGCCGAATTTCATCGCCGCCGCCTGGAACACCGCCTTCAAGCGGTTGTCCGACAGGTGCTGCAGGCGGAATTCGAGCTGGTCCGTGCCGGCCATGTGCGCCAGCTCGCCCATCGCTGTTTCCCGGGCGAAATGGTTTGCCGTGGCCGCCAGCGCGCGATAAGAGCCCTGGCGCAAGGGATATTTCGTCTCTTGAAATTGGACGAGCTGGTTCGGGATGTCGTAGGGCGTCATCAGGGCCGACGGGCCGGAATTGTAGTTGTGCATTTCCCAGGCAACCAACCGGCCGTCGGGGCCGAGCCCCGCGCTCACATCGATCACTCCCGCCGGGCGGAAATAGGCCCAGGTGAACTCTTCCTCGCGCGTCCAGTTGAGCTTCACCGGCTTGCCGGCGCCGCGAGCCAGGCGCGCGGCCTCGACCGCGCATTCGCCGGTGTGCTTGCCGCCATAGGCTGAGCCCATATCGGGCATCTTCACATCGACGCTCTCTTTCGATAGATGGAAGGCGCCGGCCAACTCGTCCCGGACGCTGAACGGGCGTTGCGTCCCGGTCCATACGGCCAGCTTGCCGTTCCGCCACTCGGCGACGGCGGCGCGCGGTTCGAGGGGGCAGTGGGCGATGTAGGCAACCGTGTAGGTTTGCGCGAACTTCTTCCGCGCGGCCGCCATCCCGCTTTCGAGCGACCCGGCCGAATGGCGCGCCGGACCGAGAGGGCCCTCATGATCGGGATCCCCCGGCAGCGCGTGATCCTTGAGGTAGGCAAACAACTCGTTCGACGAAATCTGCGGCGTTGTGTTCCACCGGGCTTCGATAGCGGCCAGGGCTTTCTCCGCCGCTTCGGGCGTCGGCGCCGCCACGCCCACGAAATTCCCGTCGTGCACGACGACCACGCCAGCCATCGCCTTGGCCCGGCTGGCGTCGAGCGAGTCGAGCGTCGCGCCGAAAGAGGCCGGACGCAGCACCTTTCCATACATCATTCCCGGCCGGCGGAAATCGTAGGGATAGCGATGCCGGCCGGTGACGAATTCGGCCGCGCCCACCTTGGGCACCGGTTTGCCGGCAATCGTCCATTTCGAGGGCGGCGTCAGCGGGTCTTCCGCGATGATCGTCTCCGCCAGCGCCTGCCCCGTGGCCAACTCGCCATAGGAAAGCGCGCGGCCCGTCGCCGGATCGCGGACCTTGCCGTTTTCAGCCACCAGGCGCTTCTTGTCGGCCTGCCATCGCTTGGCGGCCAGTTCGATCAGCATGTCGCGCGCCACCGCGGCGGCGCGGCGAAGCTGAGGGCCCATCGTCGGCGTGGTGCGGCTGCCGAACGTGCCCATGTCGAACGGCGTGCGGAGGGTATCGCCCATCACCATGGAAATGGAATCCAGGTGGATGCGGAGCTCTTCGGCCACCTGTTGCGCGAGCGAAGTGCGGATGTTCTGGCCGATTTCCACCTTGCCGGTAAACACCGTAACCGCACCGCTCGGCGCGACGTGCAGCCATGCGCCGACGTTCTGCGGCAGCGGCTCCATTTCGAATCCCTGCCGGCCGCTTTCCTGCGAGAACGCCGCCGGGGTCCGCACCAGCAGGAAGACGCCGATTCCGCCGCCGATCGCCTTCAGGAAATCGCGGCGCGCGAATTCGAAATGGTAAGAGGGCGGAGCGAACGCCTCGTAGCGCTCCGGTTCGATCGCTTCCGAAACCCGGTTCTTGTCGTTCATCGGGCGCCTCCGGATGCCATCGCGCGAGCCGCCCGGCGCACCGCTTCGAGAATGCGGGGGTAGGTGCCGCAGCGGCAGATGTTCCCTTCGAGAAACTGGGCGATCTGCTCGTCGGTGGGATGGGGATTCGAGCGAAGCAAAGCGACCGTCGTCATGATGAAGCCGGGGGTGCAATAGGCGCATTGAAAGGCCTCGGCGTCGAGGAAAGCCTGCTGCACCGGATGCAGTTTCCCGTCGCGCTCAAGCCCTTCGATCGTCGTCACCGGCTTGCCGCGCACCTCTGCCACGGCCGTGACGCAGGATCTTCGGAAATCGCCGTCAACGATCACCGTGCATGCGCCGCATTCCGCTTCGCCGCAGCCATACTTCGACCCGGTCAGTTCCAGGTGGTCGCGCAGCACGGTGAGCAGGCTGGTATCAGGGCTGGTATCTACGGAGTAATTTTTGCCGTTGACGTTCAGTTCGATGGGCATTGCGCACCTCCCTGAAGAACACAAACAGCGCGATAACCCTATGATTTCGACTCACGCTACATTCTAGCGCAGAGGATGACCGGCCGGACTCTGGGAATTGGGGAAAATCCGTCGATAGGGCCGCGCCGTTTGCGGGACGGGATGGATGATCCGCCAAACAATCCGGCGGGCCGCTGCGCCGGCCTCAAACCCGCTATGGCAATCGCCGGGTGGGCTTGGCGCGGAGCGCGGCCCGGCCGCGGCTGACCGATGGCGGTGCAAAGCGTTGGATTGTGCGGTAGAGATCATCGACCTGAATCGGCTTCGTGAGGTAGGCGTCCATGCCCGCCGCCAGGCCGCGCTCTCGATCGCGCTTCATCGCATGGGCGGTCATGGCGATGATCGGCAAGTGATGCTTGGTGCCTTTCTCGCTTTCGCGGATCGCGTGCGTGGCGTCCAGGCCGCTCAGAACCGGCATTTGGACATCCATCAGCACGAGATCGAAGTTGCGGCGCTTGGCCGCCGAGATCGCGTCTTCGCCATTCTGGGCCACGACGGCGCGATGGCCCATTTTCTCGAGCAAGAGCAGGATGAGCCTCTGGTTCACGGCATTGTCCTCCGCCACGAGAATCGATAGGGAAACGGAAGCGGGAGCCAGGGCGATTCGCGCCAGTCGCGGCCGCGCCAACGATTTCAGATCGGCCTGCAGGCTGGCCAGAATGGCGTCACAGAGTTCGGATTGCTTCACCGGCTTGCTCAGGCAAACAGCAGGCTCCAACGCACGGGCATGTGCGGAATCGACCGGGGTTCCGGTCGAAGTCAGCAGGATCAGCGCCGCATGGCGATGCCGCGGGAGGCGGCGGATGCGCTTGGCGAGTTCGATACCGTGCATCTTCGGCATCTCGGCGTCGATCACCAGCAGCCGAAAAGGCCGGCGAGTGCGCGCGGTGCGTTTCGCGAGATCCAGAGCCTCGGCGCCGGTCCCGGCCCCGGAAGGCTTCATGCCCCAGCTTCGAACCATCTCCTGAAGAATCCGGCGGGTGGTCGCGCTATCGTCGGCGATCAGAACCGGCAACCCGCGCCGGCTGGCGGGCAAGGACACTGGCCGGGGGCTCGCGCGATGTTTGCCAAGATCGAAGCGGGCGGTGAAATGAAACGTACTGCCCTGGTCCGGGCTGCTTTCCACCCAGATACGACCTCCCATCATCGCGACCAGTTGCGTGGCGATCGTCAGGCCGAGCCCGGTTCCACCATAACGCCGGGTGACGGAGGTATCGGTCTGGGCGAAGGAATTGAAAATCATGTCCTGCATTTCCACGGGCACACCGATACCCGTATCCCGGACGGCAAAGTGCAAAACAACCGCCCCCGGCAGCGAGGCTTCCCGTTCGACCTGGACGACGACTTCTCCGCGGCTGGTAAACTTCACGGCATTGGAAAGCAGATTCAAGAGAATCTGCCGCAGGCGGTTGCGATCACCGGCCAGCGAATCGGGGACGTTAATCCGGATGCGGCAGGCGAGTTCCAAGTGCTTCTGCTGGGCGCGCACGGCCAAGGTTTTGACGGCGCCCTCGACCGTGTCGCGCAGGGCGAAGCCCGTATGATCGAGTTCGAGCCGGCGCGCTTCGATTCTGGAAAAATCCAGGATGTCGTTGATGAGGCGCAGCAGCGCGTTCGAGGATTCGTCAACGGTTTCGAGGTACTCGCGCTGCTCGGCGGTGAGCGGGGTCCTCAGGGCCAATTCGGTCATGCCCATAATGGCCGTCATCGGCGTGCGAATTTCATGGCTCATCCGCGCCAGAAATTCGCTTTTGGCACGGGTCGCGTCCTCGGCCTCACGCCGCGCCTCGTCGAGTTTGCCCACCAAAAGCGTGAGCCGCCTGGCCACCTCCTCCTGTTCCCTGCGCGCCTCCTCGAGCGATGTGGCGTAGTCGCGGAGCTGCTGCTCGGCGTCGCGCCGCTCGACGAACTGACCGATCTGGCTTCCCAGGGCGCGGAACATAAAAAGCAGACCATCGTCCGGCTGGCTGATCTCCTTGCCGAAGAATTCCATCACTCCCGTCACCTCACCCTCCCGGCGGATCGGAAAGGCAAACGCTCCGTGGACACCGGACTCATCGGCGGCGAGAGCGCGGGGGAAATTCGGCTCGGCCAGCACGTCTTTCAGCCAGATGGCCTGATCCTCGGACCAGACGCGGCCCGGCAGTCCGGAACCGGGGCCGAGGACGGGATGGCGCGTGAGGGTCCCAAACTCGGCCGTCGGGATCGATTGGGCCTGCCAAATGGCCGAGCAGTGCAGCTCACGCCGGTTCGGAGCGACTTGCCAGAAGGCCCCGATTTTCCAGCCGAGGGTTTCGCAGATCCCTTGCAGAAGACGCGGGGCTGCTTCGGCGAGAGAAGGGGAATCGGCCAGTACCCGCGTGATGGCGTAGGCAGCCGCCAGCCGTTGTTCGGCGCGCTTGCGCGGGGTGATATCACAGGCGGAAGCGAAGATTCGTTGCTGGTCGGCGTCGGGCCTGGCGCTCCAAAGCAGCCATTTGAAGGAGCCGTCGCGGCAGCGGTACCGATTCTCGAACGAAACCGATGGCAATCCCGTGGATAGCTTCGCCGCCTCGGCCGCCGTCAGCGCGCGCTCGTCCGGGTGAACAAAGGCGAGATAGGGCGCTCCCATCAGCTCTTCGGCGGAGTAGCCCAGCGTTTTTTCCCAGGCCGGATTCAGGCGCTTGAAATAGCCGTCGAAGCCCACGATGCAGAGCAGTTCGATGGAAGGTTGGAAGAGCCGCTCGAAATCTTCTCGCGTCTGAGATGGAGGCAAAAGCATACGCTTATTGATTGCATCGGGACCAATTCCGGCCTGGAAGGGCTGGCTGAAGCCGATTGGCCTCCATTCTACCGCCCGACGGAAGCCTTGAATACGGAGCAGACACGGCAAGAGTTCGCGTGGGGAACACCACCTGATGTCAGCCGGACGCCCAGCGGCCGGCCGCGCGACGCGGCCAGGTCATCCGCAAGCAAGGGATGGCGAATCCAAAGAGGCAATGACGAAACCAGAAGAGTTGCAGCGTTTGGATAGACGGTGAATCCCTGGGCTACCTCAAGGAATGGAAATGCATCTGCCGGTCGGCGAGAGAGCCGCCACGGCGTTTCCGTTTCCGGCCGGAACCGGGCGGCCCGCAACAGAATCACAAACGAGCCTCGAATCCTTTTCTACTTCGCTTGCCCGCCGGCCAATTTCAGCTCCGCACCGTTCAGGTTTCCAACGACGGTTATCGGATGCGCGTGGCGGATGGCGCCGAGTGTGAAGCAATCGACCTCGGCCTCCTTCAAAGCGCTCGCCACCACTTCCGGCGGCTCGTCGCTTTCGACGGCCACATTCACATGGAGCGAATCGACGCCCGACTTTCGATCCCCGCGAAGCAAAGACCCCTCGGTGAAGTACTCCGCGTCGATCGTGATCGTCACGCCCATCTTCAGTTTCTTTTTGCGGCACACGACCGCAATGTGTGTTCCCAGTCAAAACCCGATGGCGGTTGTGAAGTATCCCAGGGGCGAAGGCGCCGTGTCGGTCCCTCCCTCCATGTACGGGCCTTCATCACATCGAATCGTGAATCCTTGAACGCGGCCTTCCTTGACATGACCGTCGTGCAAGATGACTTCCGAAATCAGGTGAGGCACGACCCTCCCCGGCCGGTCCTTGCGAGGCGTGGGCACGTAGTTCGGGTCCTTGGGCATCGGTGGCGGAAGAATATTGGAACTCACTGGCTACCTCTCCTGGTGCGCCAAATCGAGCGGCATCTCCGGCGTCGCTCTCGCCGATCGACGGCGGCTTTCCAGCCATGGAAAATAGAGCGGCGGGAACGAAACCGCTCTCCCAACCAATCGACTAAAACCGGAATCCCCCTGTCGGACCTCCGGTCTAACCCGCAACATACACCCGGCCCTTGTTGTCCGCAACCGGGAGCCGGGCTTGCCCCGCCTGCCTGCCTGCCGTACGGGTGAATGCGGGCAATGGAAAGCATTTTCCGGAGTATACTGACGAAACGCAGTTGCGAGCGCTCGTCTCCCAAATCATCCATGCGGCTTCCATAGGCAGCGATTTCCGAGTGAAGAAGTAAGCAAGGAGGAAATTCATGCACGCAGCCAAGCAAGTGAAGAAGGTAAGCAGAGCGCGTGCTTTCGGAGCAGCGCTCATTGCACTTTGTTTCGCTACGGTGCTGATTTATCAGAACTGTGGTTCGGTTTGGGCCGCCGAACCCGCCGCCTCGCATGCCGTCATTCGAGGAGTGGTGACCGGCGGCAACGGCCAGCCCATCCGCGGGGCCCTCGTGACCGTCTCCCGGGGAAGCAAGACCGTGAGCCGGCTTTCGGGATCCGATGGGCATTTTGCGATTCCCGTGCCGGCGGGGAACTACCGGGTTAGCGTGACGGCCCACGCGTTCGGTTTCCACTCGCAGGAGAAAACCGGCGAAACCGGGCATTCGCGCCAGCTGCGTTTCCGGTTGGAGCCGGGGATCCGGGTGACCAGCTTGACCAGCACGGAAGTCATGAGCGTCATGCCGGACACCCCCAGGTCCAACCTAATTCAGACAACCTGTTTCAATTGCCACGGCTCGGCCACGATCCTGAAGCTGCGCGGAAGCCCCGCTACCGTATGGCAAGGCTTCTTGCCGGCGATGGCCAAGGCCCGAGGCTCGATTGGCGTCAATCCCAAGATGATTCCCGCTTACAGCCAAGCCCTCGAAGAGTATTTCGGCCCCCATGCGCCCTACTTCAGTCCGGGCGCCGCCCCGCCCAAGCCGTCTCAGATCGAACATGCCAGTCCCAGCAATGCCGCGCTCCAGGCAACCATCGTCGAATGGAAAATTCGGACATCGGACAGATTCGCGATGGTGCACAGCGTCACGGTGGATCCCAAGACGGGCATGGTCTGGTTTGCCGGAATCGACTACCAGTCCAATGACATCGTGAGCTTCAATCCTCGAACGGAAAAATTCACCTACTATCCTCTTCCCATACCCGACGCCGAACCCCATACGGGCGCCGTGATGAAAGATGGCGGATACATCGTGGCCCTCTCGCACGACGGGATCGCGGCCAAACTGGCGGCCGTGGAACATGGCAAAATGGTGCTGTACGACTGGCCAGAGAAAACCGACCACCGCGCGCATACGGCCAAGATGGGGCCCAATGGCCGGTACGTCTGGATCACGGCGGGGATGGAAGTGTGGAGTTTCGATCTCAAGACCCACCAATGGAAGGCCTACACCTGGCCGGTCCCAGCTGCTCCGCCGGCAGGATCCATGGCTGCCATACAGGGGCACGTCGGAGGCTTCGAAGGGGCCGGGTCGTATGACTTGGCCGTCGACCGCCACGGCATTGTCTGGATTAGCCTGCTGCCATTCGGATCCATCGTCCGCTTGGATCCCCGCACCGGGGCGACGAAACTGTTCCATACGGCCGGTGTCCGCAGCGTCCGCGGCGTGGCCGTCGACGGGCAGGGCAACGTCTGGTTTGGAGACTATTACGGTCACAAGCTCGGAGTGCTCGACACGAAAACCGGGATCATGACCGAATATCAGCCCCCCACACCGAATGCGACACCGTACGGAGTGGCCATCGATCCTCGTACCGGTGACGTGTGGTACGCCGACACGATGGGAAACTACATCACGCGTTTCGACCCGAAGACGAAGCAATTCGCCGAGTATCCCGAGCCGACCCCGAATAGCAGCAGCCGATTCTTGGGCGTCGACGCGGAGGGCCGGGCGTGGTACGGAGGCTTTTTCGGTGGCCAACTGGGCATGATCAATCCGAACGGAGGCAGCCAAGAAGCGGTCACGGCTTACGGAGGATTCAAAATCGTTCGCAGCCACGAAGAGGTGGCCAGCGCCCGCGCCGCCGCCGGGAAATAATCCACGGATTCGATTGAGCGGCGCCGGAGGGCAAAAAAGCCGTGGCGAACACGCGCTTGCCGGTGACGGCTTGCCATTTGGGGTTTGGTTCCAGTACGTTACCGATGGAAGTTGCTTAACTGGTGACAACACAAAAGATTCCCAGTTGCCAGTTGACATGTTAGTCAATAATGGTCACGTTACACATGGGGCATTCGAGAAGGCTTTTCAGAGCCATCTGCCCAAAACTGGAACACATGCGGCGGCGCCGAGGGCGTCTCGCATTTCCCGAGTGAATCAGTGCCGTTGGCTGGCAAGCCCTGCTGACGGCGCCCGATCGGGTTTCACGACCGTTTCGGGAGGAGGTTGACGGTGAGTGTTTTGAAAAATATCTGGCGTCCCGAAGATCCAACGCGGAAAGGTCCGGGACCGCATAGTGATTCCGGGCTGACCGAACGCCTGGCGGAACTGCTGGGCCGCGAGCTCGAGGAACTGGAGGAATCCGAATCGGGCAAGCAGAAGGATTCGGTTGCGCAGATTCCTCCTCCTGAATTGGGAGACGGCAAGGAACGGGAGCGAGTGGAACTCGCCAGCCAGAACCGCGTCATCTCCGAGATCGCCGAAAGAATCCCTGCCCCGGAAACGTCCCGGCCGGACGGCAACTCGGATAGCGAGCGCTCGCCATGGCAATCCAAAGCGGGCGAGGAGTCGGTGCGGCTGGCGGCCGAAGAAGCCCTCCTCCAACTGCGCACGTTCGAAGAGCAGATCGAAGAAAAATTGCGGGGCCGGGCCGAGGATTACGCCCAGGCGCTCGAGACGGCCATGAGCGGACTCCACTCCGGCGCGGAGCCGAAGAGGTCCGCCGACGAAGTGGGGGAGCAATTCCGCACGGAAGCGCGGGGATGGTTCGATGATGCACGCCGGGAATTGCGGGAACAGCTGGAGATGTCCCGTACTTCTCTCGAGAATGAGTTGAAAAGGAATCACGCGGAACTGCTGGAAACCGCGCAACAGAAGATCGACTCGATTGCCCGGGCCACGCTCGAAGCTGGCGCGCAATCGGCCTCGCAGCAAAATCAGGAACAGACCGCCCAGTGGCTCATCGAGCAGGCCGAAGCGTCCCGGCGACAGGCGGAAGCCGCCGCGCAAAACCTGGCGACGGCAACCGAACAGGCTCTGGCGCGTCTGCAGGCCTTCGAAGAAAGAATCGAAACCAGCTTTCGCAGTCAGGTCGAAGATTACCGGAAGGCCGTCGAAACGGCCGCCGGCGAACTCGAGCAGAAGGGAATCAGCCAGGCGAAATTCCAGCAAGCCGCCGAGGAACTGCAGCGATTGACCGATCAGGTGCTCGAGCGTTCGACCAAGCGGATCGAGGAACGCGCCGAACTGTCCCTGATCCGGCTGGGCGAGAAGCTGAGCGCCGTCGAACAGTCCCTGGGAGGCGCGGCGCGGGCGGCGATGGAAGGGGCCCTGATCGAGCAACAACGCCGGCTGGCGCAAGCGTGGCAGGAAAACAGCCGGGCGGCGGTGGAGACGGTCACAAACGCCGGCCAGCAATGCCAAGCGCAGTTGGACCTGGCGCGCCAAGCCGCCGAGGAGGAGTTCCGGAACGCGGTGCGGGAGCAAGGCCGGCAAATCATGGAAGAAGCCGCGGGGGAACTGCGGAAGAGCCGGTTCCAGGATCAACTGATCAGCGACATCGCGGGGCAAGCGGAACAGGCGGCGCGAGATGTGGTGACGCGCTCGACCGCCGATCTGAACACGCAGTCGGAGACCGTGCTCTCCGGACTTTCGGGCACGCTGCACAATACCGCCGACAAATTTCTTTCCGACGTGCAGCAAAGGCTGAACGAGGCGGGCCGGACCTGGTTCGAATCGGCGGGACAGTCGGTACAGAAGGAGTATCAGGCGCGGATCGCTCAGTGGCTCGACGAGCAGACCCGGACAACCAAGCAGCGGGCCGAGGAGGCCGAACAGGCGGTCGCGCGGCTCACCGATCAGGCGGCAACGCGGCTGGAGCTGGTTTCCCGCGAGGCGGAGGCTTCGCTGCGCGGCCGAGTGCAGGAACAGCAGCAACGATGGCTGGAATCGGCGCTGGAAGAGGCGCGCAAGAGCGGGTTCCAGCAAAAAGTGCTCGATCAGGCCCTCGGAGAAATGGAAAACCGGGCCGGCCAGTTGCTCGATCAGGCGACCAAACGCCTGGCCGAGCACGCCGACAGCGCGCGCACGGCGATCACCGGAGAACTGGACGCTTCGACCAGGAAGCTGCTCGAGGGCGCCGAGGCATCGCTCGAGAAAATCTCCTGGCAGCATCGGGGGCGCTTGGCCCAGTGGTGGGTAGAGCGCAGCCAAACGGCGCGGCGGGAAAGCGAGGCGGCCGCGGCGACGCTGGCGCAAGCCAGCCAGCAGGCCGCCAGCCAACTGCGTTCCGTGCAAACCGAAATGGAAGCGGAAATGAAGAGCCGCGCGCGCGAACACCAGGCGCGGCTGGTCGATTCCGCGATGGAAGAGATGCGCCGGAACGGGACGATCGAGCGCGCCACGTCGGAAGCCGCCTCGGCCCTGCGCACGAGCGCAAACGAGGTCATGGCCCGGTCGGCCGAGCAGGTCCGCGATCAAGTGGAGGCGGCGCGCCTCGCTCTGGACAATCAGGCGCAGGCGTCGCGCTGGGGGCTGGCGGAGGAACTGGCCAAGAAGACCGAGCAGGCGCAATCGTCGGTGGAGGCAGCGGGGAAGGCCGTGACCGAAGATTACCGGCGGCAGCTATCGGTCTGGTGGGAAGAGCGGGCGCAATCGGCGCGGCGGGAAAGCGAAGAGCTCTCCGGCGCGGTGACGCGCTCGGCCCGGCAGGCTTCCGAGCAACTGCAGACGGCGCGCAAGGAAATGGAGACCGAACTGCAATCCGGCATGCAGAATTACCGGGAAGGATTGCGGCAAGCGGCGGCGGAGGAATTGCGGCGGCAGGGATTCCAAAAGGAACTGCTTGATTCGATTGCCGCCGAGCTCGACAAATCCGCCCGGCAACTGGCCGAGCGATCCACCCAGGAATTGCAGCGGCATGTCGACACATCCCTTTCGGGCCTGGATGAAAAAATGAAGGCCACCCGCCAAGGCTTCTTGGAAGACACGCAAAAAAAGCTGGCCGATATGACCCGCACCTCGATGGACATGACCACCACGCGCTTCCACGAGCTGCTCACCCGGAACGTGCAGGATCTCGAAAAGGAACAGGAAGAGTGGCTGCAAAGGAAACGTGAATCGGTCTGGCTGGATATCAACCAGCGCCCGCCGGCATCGTCCGGAAGCAAGCAGCAGCAGGCCTTTCTGACGGGGGGGGCGGGGCAAAAGACCGCTTCGGGGGGAGGAATTCTCGGGCGGCTGCTGATGGGAGCGGCGGTCATTGCGATGGCGGCCGCGCTAACGGCCGTATTCGTTCGTCTGGCGCCGAAAAGCGCGGTGACGACGATGCAGCTTCGCACCAATCCTCCGGCTGGATTCGTCCTCCAAAACCCGGGCTGGGGCCCGCAGGAACGCGCCCGGCAATTGCAAATCTCCCAGGCGTACTGGATGCTGGCCGTCAACGATCTGCAGCATAAGTACGCATTCAACAACCCGCTGCCGGCCACGCCTCCGCCCGAATTCCGGGTCGACCAGAACGGGCTGAAAGACAATGCCGCCTTGCGGATGCAGTATTGGAACAAGCTGCAGAAATTATGGAAGTCGCCAACCGATTGGCGGCAGGTGACGGTGAACAACGGCAACGAATTAGCCAGCGCGCTCGGTTGGCTGAAAACGAAACTCACGCAGCCCCAAACATCTTCTCCTCCGCCGTCTTCCAAGAATTAGAGAGCCCGGCCGGCCCGGTGCCGGCTTCTGGCCCGTGCATCCCAGCGCCACGCGCCGTCCAGGAAACGCACTTGCTGTGCGCACTTGAGGCGCCTCGCTTCCTTGTGGCAGAGTCAGCGCGTGATCGAAATCGTGGTTTTCCTATTCGGCCTGGTTTTCGGCAGTTTTTTGAACGTCTGCATTCGCCGGCTGCCGCGCCACGAATCGGTGGTGAGCCCGGGATCGCACTGCTCCGTCTGCCAAGCGCCGATCCGGGCCCGTGACAACATTCCCGTCGTAAGCTACCTGCTGCTGCGGGGCCGCTGCCGCTGGTGCGGGAAGCGGATTTCGCCCGAATATCCCCTGGTCGAGCTGCTCACCGGGGCGTTGTTTCTGGGCTGTTACTGGCAATTCGGCGTAACGATTGCCGGCGCCAAATGGACGCTCTTCTGCGCCATCCTGCTGGTGCTCATCTTCACCGATCTGCACGAGAGGATTCTTCCCAACAAGGTGACCTATTTCGGGCTGGCGGCCGGCCTGGCGATCAGCCTCTTTGTCCCGGCCTCCGACGGGCTCACCCGCTGGCTGCTTCATGGCCGCTTCTGGCTCGAAGCGGCCATGCCCGTGGCGCGGCTTGCGGACTCGGCCCTGGGCGCGCTCGTCGCCGGCAGCCTGCTCTGGCTCTTTGCCGAAGGCTATTTCCGCCTGCGCGGGCGCGAAGGAATGGGTTTGGGCGACGTGAAGATGATGGCGATGGCGGGAGCGTTTCTCGGCGCGCGGGGAGCGATCGCCATGTTGATGTTCGGCTCGCTCATCGGCAGTCTGGTGGGAGCGATCGCCATCTGGGGCTTGGGAAAAGGACGCGACTACGAACTGCCATTCGGCAGTTTTCTGGGCATCGCGGGCATTTTCTTGATTTTTGCCGGCGGCCCATTATTCCACTGGTACCTATCGGCCTCCGGCCTGGGCCACTGACCCCGCTTTCACCCGGCGCCGGCCGGTTGCTCGCCGCGCTGCCGGCTATTCCGCCGGCCGTTCGGCCAGATGCAACGCGACGATCCCTCCCGTCCAGCGCTCGAAGCGCACCCGAGTGAAGCCGGCCGCCCGAAGCTGCGCGGCTAGATTTTCGGGCGAGGGGAAACACGCCACCGAAGCGGGCAGATAGCCGTACGCCTGCCGGCTGCCGGAAACCAAACCGCCGATGGCCGGCAAAAGGTTCCGGAAATAAAAGCGGTAAAGCGGGCCGAAAATCGGCCCGGGCGGCTCACTGAATTCCAGTATGGCGAGCGTGCCGCCGGGGCGCAGCACGCGCCGGAATTCGTCGATGCCGCCGGCGTAGCTGGCCAGATTGCGGAAACCGAAGGCGACCGAGCCCAGATCGAACGTGGCGTCGGCAAAGGGCAGGCGGAGCGCGTCGGCGGCGAGAAAGCGGACGCGGCTCGCGCGCCGGGCGGCCTTCCGGCGCGCGCGGATCAGCATCGGATGCGCGAAGTCCGCTGCGTGGATTTCGACGCCGTTCATCGCCAGGCCCCGCGCCGCCCGCTCGAAAGCAAAGGCCAGATCGCCGGTGCCGCAGCAAACATCCAGCACGCGCGCCCCATCGCGAAAAGCGCCGCGAACGCGCCGCGCCGTCTGGCGCCGCCACCACCGGTCGCAGGAAAAGGAAAGCAGGTGATTCAGGAAATCGTACCGGCCGGCGATCTGGCCGAACAGCTCGCGAACGCGGCGGGCGGCTTCGGCTTCATCCCGGGCGCCTTCCGGGCGCGTTCCCTCGGCGGTCCGATCCTGACCATGCGAACCACCCCGTATCCGTGAAGGCATCGGGGCGGCCGAATCGTTCGGAGGCTTCATCGCTGGCCTGGGCGAATCAGCGGGGCTCCGCCGCCGCGGGCCCCTTCATTTGCTCCGCATCGAGTTGCCACTGCGGCAAATGCGAAACCACGTCCCTCACGATCCCCGGCGTCACGTCCGCGCTGATTTCCACATTTCCGATCCGGCGCGGCAGCACCCAATGGAGACGCCCGAGGCGCGTTTTCTTGTCCGATCCCAGGCGGGCCAGCACGGCACTTGGCCGTGCCGTCACGCGAGGCAACCGGCCGAGTCTGGCGATCAGATGCATGATCCGCCCGGCGTCGGATGGGCGAATCCGATCGAGCCGCCGCGCGATTTCCACCGCGCCCAGCATACCCCACCCAACCGCTTCCCCGTGCAGCAGGCCCCGATACGAGGTGGCCGCTTCGAGGGCATGGCCGATCGTATGTCCGAAATTCAGGATCTGCCGCAAGTCCGATTCGCGCTCATCCTGGCCGACGATTTCCCCTTTGATGCGGGCGCAGCGCGTCACCACCCAATCGAGCGCCCCGGCGTCACGTTCGAGGATGCGCTCCATCGTTCTCTCGAGTACGTCGAAGAGCAGCGGATCGGCGATGACGGCGTATTTGATTACCTCGTAAAGACCCGACCGGTATTGCCGGTCCTCCAAAGTGGCCAGCAACTCGGGATCGGTGACGATCAGTTGCGGAGGATAGAAGGCGCCGACCAGATTCTTCCCTTCCCGCAAGTTCACGCCCGTCTTGCCGCCAATCGAGCTATCGACCTGCGCAACCAGCGTCGTGGGAATGTGGACCAGGCGCACCCCTCGCATGTAGCTGGCCGCGACGAAACCGGCCACATCACCCACCACGCCGCCGCCGGCAGCCACCAGCACCGCGTCGCGGTCCGCGCCGGCCCGAATCAGGGCTCGCGCGATCTGCTCGACCGTCCGCAGATTCTTCGCCGCTTCCCGATCGTCGAAAAGAATCCGCCGCGGATGGGCCGGGGCCAGCGCGCCCGCGAGCGCGCGCCCGCAGTGCCGCCAGACCCGCGGCGAGCTGAGCAGGAAAACCCTGCTGCGCTTCGCCGGAAGCTGGCGGGCGAGCCAGCCGTACCGGCGAGCCAGTCCGCGCCCGCTGAGCAGCGGGTAATCGCCGACCGAGGACCGGATGAGATAGCGCTTCATCGCCAAGTGAAAGAAAAAACTCTACCACAGCCGTTGCGAAATCTTCCGCCCTCGCTGCTTCGTGCTACCATGGATTTTCCTGACGGATAGCGTCTCTTCATGGAACAGGAAAGAATCCGTGTCGATTACGCAGTGGTGGGAGCCGGCGTCGCGGGTCTGCGCGCGGCCATCGAACTGGCCGGCGGCGCAACCGTGCTCGTGCTCTCCAAGGGCGAGGTCGGCGAGAGCGCCACGGCCATGGCGCAGGGCGGAGTCGCCGTCGTCCTCAGCGACGAGGACCAAATCAGCCTCCACGAACAGGACACCATCCGCGCCGGCGATGGGTTGTGCGATTCCGCCGCCGTCCGCGTTCTCGTCGAGGAAGGTCCCCACTACATCCAGGAACTGATCGGCTGGGGCACCCAGTTCGATCGCAGCGGCACCCGGCTCGTATTCACCCGCGAAGGCGCGCACAGCCGTTCCCGCATCCTGCACGCTCACGGCGATTCCACCGGCTGGGAGATCGGCCGCGCCCTGCTGGCCAAGGCTCACACCCTCAACCGCATCCAAATCCGCCCGCATTCCTTCACCTTCGCGATCGAAGCCCCGCCCGCCGGAAACGGCCCGGTCACCAGCTTGCGCGTTCTCGACGAGAAAAGCGGCCGCATGGCCCGCGTCGATTGCCGCGCGGTGCTGCTGGCTTCGGGCGGTCTCGGCCAGATATACCCGGGAACCACCAATCCCGCGTCGGCAACCGGCGACGGCATGGCCATCGGCTTCCGCGCCGGGGCCGCCCTGTCCGACATGGAGTTCATCCAGTTCCACCCCACCGCCCTCTCGGCCAAGAATGCCCCGCCGTTCCTGCTTTCCGAGGCGCTTCGCGGCGAAGGCGCCATTCTGCGTAACGCGCTTCTCGAGCGCTTCATGCCCCACTACAACGAAGCCGCCGAACTGGCTCCGCGCGACGTCGTCAGCCGGGCCATCGTCTCCGAAATCAAGCGCACCCGTACCTCCTGCGTCTACCTCGACCTGACCACGATGGATGCGGAATATGTCAAGAAGCGCTTCCCGCGCATATACGCCACCTGCCTGAACTACGGCATCGACATCACCACGGATATGGTTCCCGTGCTGCCCGCGGCTCATTACTCGATGGGCGGATTGAAAACCGATCTCCACGGCCGCACGACGCTCGCCGGTCTCTACGCCGCTGGCGAGGTGGCCTCGACGGGCGTGCACGGCGCCAACCGCCTGGCCAGCAACTCCCTGCTCGAAGGCCTCGTCTTCGGCGCCCGCACGGGCAAAGCGATGCTCGATGATGCCCGCGGGGCGCTGGCGTCGCCAGCCGCCAAAATGAGTTCGGCGGGCGACGCGAAATCCACCGAGAAGCACAAAAAGCAGCCGGCGGCCCGCCAGCGCCATCCGCAACCCGGTCCCGCAGCCGTCGCGGCGGCCGTTTCCGCCCCGGTGCAGGAGCAAGCGAGCGAGCCCGCCCTGGACCGCATTCGCCAGATTCTCGGCGAGCATGTGGGAATCCTGCGCGATGGCCACGGGCTCGAGCACGCGATCGAGCAGATCGATCGCGCCGAGGTGCCATGCCCGGATAGCTCGTCACGCCGGGAATGGGAGATTTTCAATATGTGGACGCTCGCGCGCGTGATCGCGCGCAGCGCCTTGGCGCGTCAGGAAAGCCGCGGCAGCCATTACCGGTCCGATTTCCCCTACCGCGACGACGAACAATACGCGCGCCATTCCGTCGTCACGTGCGAAGGCCCGGTCCGCTTCGAATAATTTCCCGGTCCGATGCCTCCCCGCCATTCCAAGCCCCTCGCCACAACCGATTGACACCATTAGGATGTAGCAGGTACGCTTTCAGCCCCAGGGCGGAAGACGCCTCAAATCGGAAATCGCGAACGGGACTCGGCCGATTTTGACTCTCCAGGAGGAATCGTGACGTTTTCGCGTGGAAAGTTTTTAACTTGCCGTACTTTTTCTTCCGTGTTTTTCGCGTTGGCGCTGGTTGCCGGCTTTTTGGCCCTTCCATCAGCGGCGAATGCGCAGCAGACCTGGTACGTGCAGGTTGGTGCGGAAAGCCAGAACGAGGCCAAACAGGCCGATGCCTTCCTGCCGAACGAGATTTGGATTTATGCCGGCGACAGCATCACCTTCAAATTCGATCCCAAACACGAAGTCCACACGGTGACTCTTCTCGCGCCTGGCCAGGTTCGTCCGCTCTTCTCGGGCCCGCCAACGGCGCCGCCGCCCCCGGTGGGCTGCGATACGGTTGGGTCCGAATCCGCCGCACAACCGAGCGGGTCGTCTACGGCGGGAACGCCCCCAACCCTCCAAACAGCCTGGCCTGCGTGAACAGCGGCCCGAAGGCGGACGGAGCCACCTATACCGTGACGTTTCCGACCGCCGGCAACTACAAGCTGGTGTGCCTGGTCCATGCCGATATGAACGGCGTCGTTCACGTCCTCCAGAACACCGATCCCACGGCCCCGTTCTACGCGGCATCTCTTCCCTATCAGCAGTACCAATACGATCAACAGGCGCGTGACGAAGCCCGCGATCTGCTCACCCGCAGCATTACTCCTCAGGAAGAGGCAAATGATTTTTCGCCCTCCGAAAATGTCGTTTTGATGACCGGCGAGGTCAGCGCGACCGCCGGAGGACGCCAATATGTGTCGGTTGTCCGTTTTCTGCCGGGAACGATTCGAATCCACGCCGGTGAAACCGTGGAATGGATCAACACCGATCCGACCGAGCCGCATACCGTCACATTCGGGACCGAGCCCCCGAATCCCCAGATGGTGGTCGGTGCGACTCCCGGCCCCGACGGGGCTTTGGAAGCGACGATCAACTCACCCACCGATAGCGTGAGTTCCGGCTTCTTGCAGGCCGCGCCGCAAGATCGATCGTTTCTCCCGCAATCGGCTCCCGGCGTAACGCGCATCCGGATCAAATTCACCCAGCCGGGCACGTACCACTACTATTGCGCCCTGCACGATGTGGACGGCATGGTGGGAACCGTTATCGTCCTGCCCAACTAACTCGCCCGAAACTGTCATCGCGCCCGCCGGGACGGCAATCCCTGCCGTCCCGGCGTTTTCATTGCTGGCCCCGGTCCCGAGCCTTCGAAATTCGGACGAGGGAATTACGCCAACGACGACGCGACGATACCGCGTGCGCGTCACCGGGATCGCACTCTCCGACGAACCGCCTCCCGGCCGTTAGGACTTCGGCCGTGCCCGCGAAACGCCGATTCTCTTCGTCAATTTAACCGGATACTTCTGCATGGGAAATCCCGGGGTCCGAGCCTGCCTCGGGAAGGCGCCGGTCGTCAGGCGCATCCGCCAGGTCACTTGCAAGACCGCGCCCGGCCGGCGCGGCCGAAGGACGACCGTTATTCGCGGGCGCCAGATGACGTTTTTAGCGGCCGAGCCGTGGAAGCTCGCCGATCGCGCGAGCGTCACTCTGAGGGCAAAGCCCTTTTCGATGCAAGCTCCCGCGATGTCCAATCTTGGCGAATCCATCGAGCCGAGAACGGGGCCAAGGGCAATCAGCTTTACGGCATGTTTGCCTGCGCGCGGGGCCGGCGTCCGCGGTGAGGATGCCACCTCATCGATCTGCGGGGTGGGTCGGCCGAAATGCCCCCGTTCCGCGAGCTGGGGAAAGACGGATACCGATTGCACTTCCACCGTGGGACACGCCATGACGGCCCGATGCTGCGCCCAGGCGGTTGATCCGGCCAGCGCGGCCAGCAGGACCAAGCCGTGGACCCCGGCCGATCTTACACGCATGGAAACACGGCTCCGCGCGAGAGTCCGATTGGTCCGGCTTTCTTCGACGGCCCGATGGCGCTCACAGTTCTCCTAAAAGCGCTTCAATCTCGCTGCGGAGCACAGGCAGCTTGACCTGGACAATGTCCCATACGAGGCGATCATCCACCTCCGCGTAGCCGTGAATCAGAATATTGCGGAACGCGACGATGCGGCGGCGCTCGCTGATCCTCGCGGCCACCGGTTCGTCCAGTTTGGCGAGTTGAGCCATCGCCTCGCCGATCACCTCGAACTGCCGCTCGACCGCGGAGCGCAGCATGGGATCGCCGCGATAATCCTCAAGCAGTTTCCCGGACGTGAAATCGGCGATCCGCGAAGCCGCCTGCCGAACGTCGTAGAGGTACTTCTTTGCCTCAAGTCGCATAGAGAAGCGATTTGGTTCGCTCGACCGACTGCCGGAAATAGGGATTGGTGATGGCGGACGCGACGACCAAGTCCACCGCCAGGCCAAAGAGCGCCTCCAAGGCCTCCAAAAGGCCGAAATAAGCGTCGGCATATGCCCCGGCTGGAAGCGGCTCAAATTCAACCAGGAAGTCGAGGTCGCTCCGGCCCGGCCGATCCTGGCCGGTTGCGGCGGAGCCAAACAGCTCGAGACGCCGCACACGGTAGCGGCGGCAGAGTGCTTCGAGTTCCGCCTTGTGCTGGGTGATTAGCGGTTTCATGAGGTTACCATCCTCGCCATAGAGGATAGCTCAGAAGCACAAGATTCCCACTAGTTGCTGACCCTCGAGGGGGATTCCGCGAGACCGCAAGCCCGCGTTCCCGCAGGGCGCTTCATTGCCCCGGCGTTCGTATCGAGAGGCGCGCCGCCCGCGAGGCGGCGCTAACTTTTCAGGATTTTTTCGGCGACGGCCTTGGCCTGCAGGAACAGCAGCAGATAATCCTGGCCGCCGGCCTTCGAATCGGTTCCCGACATATTGAAGCCGCCGAAGGGATGCGCGCCGACCAGCGCGCCCGTGCATTTGCGGTTGAAATAGAGGTTGCCGACGTGGAACTCCTCGGCGGCGCGCTGGAGCTTTTTCGGATTCCGCGAATAGACGGCGCCCGTCAGGCCGAATTCGGTGCCGTTGGCGATATTGAGCGCATCGTCGAAATCCTTTGCCGGAATCACCGCCAGCACCGGCCCGAAAATCTCTTCCTGCGCGATGCGAGCGTCGGGCTGGATATCGGCGATGACGGTTGGCTCGACAAAAAAGCCGTCGCCGGCGGCGCGCTTGCCGCCCGCTACCAGCCGGCCCTCCTCCTTGCCGATCTCGATGTAGTCGAGAATGCCCTTCATCGCCTTCTCGTTCACCACCGGACCCATGTAGTTGTCGAAATTTTCCGACGGGCCCACCTTGAGCGTCCGCACGCGCCCGGCGAGTTTGTCGACGAACTCCTGGTAGATTTTTTCGCTCACGATCGCGCGCGAGCAAGCCGAGCATTTCTGCCCCTGAAAGCCAAAGGCGGAAACCAGCACGCCGTCAACCGCCGCATCGAGATCGGCTTCCTCGTCCACGATGATGGCATCCTTGCCGCCCATTTCCAGAATCGTGCGCTTGATCCACAGCTGGCCCTTGGGCGCTTTCGCTCCCAGTTCGCTGATGCGCAGCCCGGCTTCTTTCGAGCCGGTGAACGCGATGAAGCGCGTCTTCGGGTCGGTGACGAGCGCTTCGCCGGCGCTCGATCCGGGGCCGGTAAAAAAGCTCAGAACGTCTTTGGGAACGCCGGCCTCGTAGAGCGTCTTCGCCAGCTGCCACGCAATCGCGGGCGAATCGCCCGAAGGCTTCAGCACGACCGTGTTCCCGGTGACCACGGCGGCGGTCGTCATCCCCAGGGCGATGGCCGCGGGGAAATTCCACGGCGGAATCACGGCGCCCACGCCCAGCGGAATGTAGAGCAGGTAATCCTTCTCGCCGGGAACGGGAACGACCGGCTGCGGACCCGCCAGGCGCAGCATTTCGCGCCCATAGAATTCGCAGAAGTCGATGGCCTCGCACAAATCCGCATCCGCCTCGATCCACGTCTTGCCGACCTCGTAGACCATCCACGCGTCCATTTCGAAGCGGCGGCTGCGAAAGCTATCGGCCGCGCGGAACAGGCACTCGGCGCGCTCTTCGGCCGGCACCCGCTTCCAGCTCTCGAAGGCGCGGCTGGCGGCTTCGACGGCGCGATGGGCCAATTCCGGCGTTCCCTTCTGAAATAGGCCGATCACTTGCTCGGGATGCGACGGATTGACGGACTTTATTTTTTCGCCGGTCCGAATCTCTTCACCCCCGATGACGAGCGGGTATTCGCGGCCCAGTTCCTTCCCGACTTTTTCCAGAGCCTGCTGCATCGCCTTGCGATTTTCCGGCTTGGAAAAATCCGCAATTGGCTCATTGTGAAACTCGCCACGCCGCACGTGTGTTGCCGTTCCCATCGATGGGTCTCCTTCTCAGTTCGGGTCAAAAGTGTAAACCGCAATTGTATCCTAACTCCCGCCTCTTCGCCGGGCTTGGGCATCGAGCCCCGGCGGCTGGCGCCCCGCGCCGCCCCGGCGGCTTCCCGGATACGGGGCGTTCCCCATTGCGAAAATCGGACCCCCTCTGTACGCTCGGCAGCAGCGGCAAGCGGCCGGATTCGCTCTCCCGGATTTTTCGCCGCAGGAGGCTGGTATGCGGAAACAACTGGGAGTCGCGTTCTGCGCCATGCTCCTGCTCGCCGGAACGGCCCGCGCGCAGAATCCTCGAAAAGACGAGCACAGGATTCGCGCCCTGGCCGCCCATTGGCAACAGAACTGGAACCGTGACGACCCCAAGGCGCTTGCCGGCCTGCTTTCGGCCGACGCCGACTACGTCACCGTCGATGGCACCTGGTTGCGCGGCCGTGCTGAATTCGAAAATTGGCGCGCCCACATCCAGCCGCCGGCCTACCGGCACAGCTCATGGACAAATAACCAACTGACCTTCCGCTTCCTCGATCCCGATATCGCCATCCTGCACATCAGGTGGACCATCAACCTCAGCCCCGCGCAAATCAACGTTCCCAGCCGGTCGCGTTCCGGCATTTCCACCTGGATCCTGGTCAAACTGGGAAGTGGCTGGAAAATTCGCGCCGCGCAGAACACGGAAACGCGCCAAGCATCGCATTGACTTTTAGAGACTATGGTTCGGGAACGATCCCGGTCGTTCCCGCCGGCTAATGCCCGTATCCTTCGCCGGAGCGCACCTTGCCGGCGAACTTGCGGTAGCTGTAGGTAAAATACGCGGCAACGAGAATCATGCCGGCGATCCACCACGCGAGCGCCACGCGGAGCCCGTAGGCCGGTGCCTGCGCGTTGTCGATGGTTAGGGCAAAGGCCGGATTCGTGCGTGAAGGAAGCACGTAGGGGTAGAGGCCGAAGGCAACGCTCGTGAGCATGCCGATGAGATAAGCGCAGGAAGCCAGGAACGCCTTGATGCGGCTGCGGCGCAGAAACGCCATCTCCAGCGCCAGAGCGAACACGGCGATCAGCGGGAAAACGAATCCCCAGGGATGGTTTCGCAGATTTGCTCCAACCTGCGGTTGCAGGTAGAGCGTCGCCGCGGTGACGGCCGCGGTCAGCAAAACCACCGCGGCCCAAAGCGGCCGGGCGAGCGCGACGGCTCTCCGCTCGATGGCGCCCTCGGTTTTCAGCGCGATCCAGAACGAGCCGTGCAGCGCGAGAGCGGCCACGGCGGACAGGCCCACCAAGATCGTGTACCAGTCGAGGATTCCCGTCGCCTGGCCGACGCGGAAATTCGTCCACAGAGGCTCGAAAAAACGATGCCCGGCGTCGAGCGGAACGCCGCGCACGACGTTGCCGAGCGCCGCCCCCAAAAACAGGGCCAGCAGCAGGCTGGAGAGGCCGAAAACAACATCCCAGAAAGGAATCCAGATGGGACTTTCGATCGCGCCGCGAAATTCGATCGACGTGCCGCGCAATATCAGCAGCCAGAGAACGATGATCAGCGGCAGATAAAACCCGCTGAAACTCGAAGCGTACAGAACCGGGAAGGCCAGATACAGCGTGCCTCCGGCCGCCACCAGCCAAACCTCGTTCCCGTCCCACACCGGTCCGATCGACGCGATCACGCTGCGGCGCTCCTCGACGGTCTTCGCGACCAGCAGATGGAGGATGCCGGCGCCCAGGTCGAAACCGTCGAGAACGACGTATACGGCCAGCATCAGGCTGACCAGGCAGAACCAGAGCGTCGCCATGGCTACGCTTCCTCCGGGCCGCGCTCGATTTCCCGCCACACGAGGAGCAGGAAAAGCAAACTGAGCAGCGCGTAGAGGCCCAGGAATCCGACGAAGGTGAACAGGGCGTTGCCCGAGGAAACCCGCGTGGAGTAGCCGGCGCTGGTGCGCATGAGCGAATAGATCAGCCACGGCTGCCGGCCCGCTTCGGCCGTAATCCAGCCGGCCGTATTGGCAATGAAGGGAAACGGCAAGGCGAGCAAGAGCGCCCAGAGCATCGCGCGCGAACCGAACAAGCGGCCCCGCCAAAGCAGAAAACCGGCGATCGCCAGCACCGCGATGAAGATCGTTCCGAGGCCCACCATGACGTGATAGCTGTAATAGACGAGCGGGACCTGATCGGGCCAACGGGCTTCGGGGATTTTGTCGAGGCCGTTCACCTGGGCCGCCCAGCGGCGATAGGTGAGAAAGCTCAGAACGCGTGGAATCGTCAGCGGATTATCCAAGCGCTGTTTGGCCATATCGGGCTGGCCGAGGATGGCGATCGGGGCGCCGGCCCGAGAATGAAACAGACCCTCCATCGCGGCGAACGTGGCCGGCTGGTGCGAGGCGACCATTTTGCTTTCCCCGTCTCCGGTGGGAAAAGCCATGAGCAGGGCCGAGATCAGGGCGGCGGTGACGCCGAGGCGCACGAAGAGTTTCCCGTAGGGCTCATGGCGAGCCGAGAGCAGATAAAACGCGCCCACGGCAGCCATCAGAACCGATGCCGTGACCACCGCTCCGATCATGTTGTGCGCGTATTCCCACCAGACCCACGGGTTGCCGAGAAGGCCCCAAAAACTCGCCAGGCCAAACTGGCCGTTCGCCGCCATTCGGTAGGCGACCGGGTGCTGCATCCAGGCGTTGGTCGCGATGATGAAATAGCCCGATAGCCAGGAGCCAATGAAAAGCGCCAGCGACGAGGCCCAATGCGCCCGCGGACTCAGGCTCTTTTCGCCAAAGAGCAACAGGCCGAGAAAAGCGGACTCCAGAAAAAAGGCGAACACCCCCTCCATCGCGAGCGTCTGGCCGATCACGCCCCCGGCCGCGCGCGAGAATTCGGCCCAGTTGGTGCCGAACTGAAATTCCATCGGTATGCCGGTAACCACCCCGAGCGCGAAACTGATGCCGAATACGCGGAGCCAAAACCGGCTGGCCCGGTGGTAGCGATCCTCGCCCGTGCGCAGCGCCTGCGTTTTCAGAACGAGGATGAGCAGGGCCAGCCCCATCGTGATCTGAGGAAAGATGTAGTGGAAGGTGACGGTGAAGGCGAATTGAAGACGATCGATGGTCAGCGCCGAGCCCAACGGAAAATCTCCCTATCGGCTGGCGAAAACCGGATTGCCCGCGCGCGGGGTTGCGTGGACGAGAGCATCCGGCGGCCGCGGCAAAGCGAATTCCGCATCGCCCATCAAGTGCCCAGCGGCCCGCCACCGGCCTGGACCGGCGATTTCGCCGCCGGCGCCTGTTTTCGCAACGTTCCGTCGCGGGCTCAGTGCTGGTTCTGGCCCTGGCCGAGCTCGCGAACGATCTCTCCGACGAAATGCTTGGCGTCGCCGAACAGCATGAGCGTCTTGTCCAAATAGTAGAGCGGGTTATCGATGCCGGCAAAGCCGGGGTTCAAACTGCGCTTGATCACCATCACCGTCCGCGCCTTGTCCACGTCGATAATCGGCATGCCGTAGATCGGGCTGGAGGGGTCGGTGCGCGCGGCGGGATTGGTGACGTCGTTGGCGCCGATGATCAGGGCCACGTCGGCTTGCGGCATCTCGGAGTTTACGTCGTCCATTTCGAGCAGCTTGTCATAGGGGATATTGGCCTCGGCCAGCAGCACGTTCATATGGCCGGGCATGCGGCCGGCGACGGGGTGGACACCGAAGGTGACGTTGATGCCGCGATGGGTGAGGATGTCGTACAGCTCGCGCACCTTGTGCTGCGCCTGAGCGACGGCCATGCCGTAGCCCGGCACGATGACGACGTTGCTCGCCGCCGTGAGGATCTCGGCGGCGTCCTCGGGCGTGGCCGAACGAACCGTGCGCTCCTCGGCCGCCCCTACCTTGCCCGCCTGCACCTGCCCGAACGCGCCGAACAGCACGTTGGTAAAGGAACGGTTCATCGCCTTGCACATGATCACCGACAGGATGAGGCCGCTGGCGCCGTCGAGCGCGCCGGCGACGATCAGCACCCGGCTGTTCAAGACAAAGCCCAGCAGCGCGTCGGCCAAGCCGGCGTAGGAGTTCAGCAGGGAGATCACCGTCGGCATGTCGGCCCCGCCAATCGGCGTCACCAGCAGCACGCCGAAGCCCAGCGAAAGGATCACCATGACCGGGAACAGATGCGGAAAGCCGGGACGGAACATCAGGATAACGCCCGACAACACTGCCGCACTCAGCACCGACAGGCTGACAAAGTTCTGCCCCTTATAGGTGATCGGCCGCTGCGGCAGGACCTCCTGCAGCTTGCCGGCCGCGATCAAGCTCCCGGTGACGGTGAGCGAGCCGATGATGACTTCGAGCGCGATCTCGACCATCCCGAACTTCGTGATGTGCGGGGTGTTGACGTAATACTCGGAGATGCCGATCAGCGCGGCGGAAAGCGCGCCGAAGGCGTGGCTCAGGGCGGTTCGCTGCGGCACGGCGGTCGTCTTGACGAAGCCGAGCGGGACGCCGATCATGCCGCCGATGACGAGCCCGATCAGAATCCACTTGTACTGGATGATGCCCGAGCCGGCCAGCGTGGCCAGGATCGCGATCGCCATGCCGATTTCGCCGGCGCGCACGCCGCGGCGCGCGCTCGCGGGCGAACTCAGCCAGCGCAGCGACAGGATGAACAGAATGATCGAAATGAGGTAGGCGAAATCGGTGACGTTCTGTTGGACGATGGCGTTCATGACTTTTTCGACCCGCCCGATTTGAACATGCCCAGCATCCGCTCGGTGATGATGAAGCCGCCCACCGCGTTACTGAAGGAGGCGGCCACGGCGATGGTTCCCAGGATCACGGCCAGCGACGATTCCCGCCGGCCCGCGATGATCATGGCGGCCACCACCACAACGGCGTCGAGCGCGTTGGTGAGCGACATCAGGGGCGTGTGAAGCAGCCGCGAAACTCGTCCGATCACCTGGAATCCGATGAATCCCGCCAGAACGAACACGTACAAACTGACAATGAAATCCGCTGGCATTCGCCTTCCTCCTTGCCTAGCTCTTCGCGAGAACCGGAAGTTTGAAGAATTCGCGCACGCGCGATTGAACGATTTCGCCGCCGCGCGTCAGCAGGGTTTCCCGGAGAATCTCGTCGTCCCGGTCGAGGGGGATCTGCCCATCCTTGGCCAGATGGAGCAGGAACGTCACCACATTCCGAGCGTACATTTGGCTGGCGTGATAGGGCACCGTGGATGCGAGGTTGAACTGCCCGATCACGTGGACGCCGTGTTGAATGCTGATCTCGCCCGAACGGGTCAGCTCGCAATTGCCGCCCCGTTCGGCCGCCATATCGACGATGACCGATCCCGGAGCCATGCGGGCGACGGCGTCGGCCGTGATCAGCAGCGGCGGCCGGCGGCCGGGAACGACGGCGGTGGTGACGACGACGTCGCTTTCGGCGACGACGCGGCCGAGCTGCTCCCGTTGCCGCTCGTAGAAGGCTTCGTCCTGGGCCTTGGCGTAGCCGCGCTGATCTTCGGCCTGTTCGGTCTCCAGTTCCAGCTGGACGACGCGGCCGCCCAGGCTCAGGATCTGCTCGCGCGCCGCCGACCGGACGTCGTAGCCGGAGCTAATGGCTCCGAGCCGGTGGGCGGTGGCGATGGCATTGAGGCCGGCGACGCCCGCGCCGATTACCAGAGCGCGGGCCGGCGTGACGGTACCGGCGGCCGTGGTCATCATGGGAAACATGCGGGGCAGCGTGTCGGCGGCGATGATCACCGCCTTGTACCCCGCCACGGTGGCCATCGAGGAGAGCGCGTCCATGTTCTGGGCCCGCGTGATTCGCGGCATCAATTCGAAGGAAAAGGCCGACGCGCCCGTCGCCGCCACCTGCTGCACCGTTTCGAGCGACCCGAGCGGACGAAGGAATCCGATCAAGGCCTGGCCCGGGCGCAGCAGCGGCATGTCGGCAGTGCCGGTGCGGTCGTTGGCGCCGTGACAGAGCACCTGGACGATGACGTCGGCCGTCGAGAAGACCTGGGCGCGATCGGGAAGGATCTTGGCGCCTTTGGCCTCGTATTCCGAGTCGAGGTAGCCGGCTTGGGCCCCCGCGCCCGCTTGGACCACCACTTCGAGGCCGGCCTTCTTCAGATTGGGAAGCACCGCCGGGACCAAAGCCACTCGACGTTCCCCGGGATAGATTTCTGTTGGAACACCAACGACCATCGGTTCACCTCAATCGGACAATCGCCGGAGCCGGGCGCAGGCCGGTTCGGCTGAAAGCATTCCTGGAAGAAAAAAAAGGAGCGGACCGGTCAGCTGTTTGCCAACTTCACTTTCATCGCAACCGCTGCGGGCCGAAAAACTGCACCCATCCATGCCGTGTCGGGGAGCGACGCCCATTCCGAAGTGCGGTCTCCTTTCCTTCCGGCTCGCGGGGGGAGCGGTCCCCCGCGATTTCAGCCCAACAGACTACTGTGCCCGGCACAAACCTGCAAGGGGGGAAGACATTCGCACCGAGCCAGCGGGGAAATGGCGGAAGAAAAAAAACGGGCAGACGAAAGCCGGAGGTGCAGGATCGAGCGGGCGACTGAGCCGATCGGGGAACCTCAGACGGTGAAGGAGCTGCCGCACCCGCAGGTGCGGGCAGCCTGCGGATTCTCGAAAACGAATCCTTTCCGAATCAGCTCCTCGCGATAGTCGAGGGTGACGTCCTTCAAATAGGCCAGGCTCTTGGGATCGACGAACACGCGGGCACCAAAGGCTTCGACAACGCTATCGCGTTCGCGGGACTCCGCTTCCAGGCGCATGGCGTAGGAAAGGCCCGAGCAGCCGCCGCCCTGCACCCCGATGCGCAGCCCGCCCGTTTCGAGCGAAACGCCCTGCTTGCCAAGCAGCTCGCGGATTTTCTCCGCCGCTTTTTCAGTCACTTGAACCATTTGTTTTTCGCGCAGCCCGCACCGCCCGGGCCGCGCGCCTCTTACCTATATTCTACTTCATTTTTTCAGATGCGGGCGCGGAAGCGCTCCTTGCCGGACTGGCGGGCCGGGAAAGTTCCCGCAGGCGGCTGACGGTCTCGGCCACGCGGCCGATGACGTAATCGACTTCCTCTTCGCTGTTGAAACGGCCCAGGCCGAAGCGGATCGAGGCGTGAGCCAGATCCTCGTCGACGCCGACGGCTTTGAGAACGTAGCTGGGCTCGATTTTTGCCGAGGTGCAGGCCGAGCCGCTCGAAACGGCCACGTCGCTGATGCCCATCATCAAGGATTCGCCGTCGACCCCGCCGAAACTGGCATTCAAATTGTTCGGCAAACGATGCTCGATCGAGCCGTTGATCGAAACCCGGTCGAGCCGGCCCAGGATTCCCTCCATCAAACGGTCGCGCAGCCCGGCTAGCCGCGCGCCTTCGGCGGGCATCTCCTCGCGGCACAGCTCGCAGGCCTTGCCCAGTCCGGCGATGCCGGGAACGTTCAGCGTGCCCGAGCGCATGCCGCGCTCGTGGCCGCCGCCGTCGATCAGCGGCGCCACCTCCGCGCGGGGATTTTTCCGGCGAACGTAAAGCGCGCCGGCGCCCTTGGGTCCGTACATTTTGTGGGCGGCGATGGACATCAAATCGATCCCGTCTCCTTCCACATCGATGGGAATCTTGCCGGCCGCTTGAGCGGCATCGACGTGGAAGAGGACGCCATGCCGCTTGGCGATTTTGCCGATTTCGCGAATCGGCTGGATCGTGCCGATCTCGTTGTTGGCGTACATGATGCTGATGAGAATGGTTTGGGGCGTGATGGCGCGGCCGAGATCGTCCGGATTTAAGCGGCCGTCGCGCCCGACCGGGAGATAGGTGACCTGGTAGCCCCATTTTTCCAGCCGCTTGCAGCAGTCGAGCACGGCCTTGTGCTCGGTGGCCTGGGTGACGATGTGCTTCCCTTTATCCCGGTACATTTCGGCGACGCCCTTGATCGCCAGGTTGTTGGATTCGGTCGCGCCGCTGGTAAAAACGATCTCTTTCGGGTTCGCGCCCACCAGGCCGGCGACCTGCGCGCGGCCGTTTTCGACCGCTTCCTCGGCCGCCCAGCCGAACGAGTGGCTGCGGCTGGCGGCGTTGCCGAACCGGACGCTGAAAAACGGCAGCATCGCCTCGAGCACCCGCGGATCGACCGGGGTGGTCGCGTGATTGTCCATGTAGACCGGCAGTTTGAGCGGCATGATTCCCCGTTCCTAATTCGCCTGCTCTTAACTTAATTCGTAATCCCGACGACAGGCGAAGACGCTTCCTCGTCCGCCAACTGCAAAAGCGTTACCTGCTTGAGGACCTGCAAAACCGAGTCGTTAATTCGCCGTAGAGGTTCTCGCACCGTGCATTTCGATAGATGGTCGCAGTCGCCGCCATGCGTCGAGCAGGAAGTGATCGATATCGGCCCGTCAATCGCCTGCACAACTTCCAAAGCGGTGATCGATGCCGGATCGCGCGCCAGCGTGTAGCCGCCGCTCGATCCATGCCGCGCATGCACCAAGCCTCCCTTGGCCAGGCGCTGGAGCACCTTGGCCAGCAGGGGCGCCGAAATCCCGTATGCGCTGGAGATATCCGCCGCGCTCCAGGCTTCGCTGTGGCCATATTGGGCCAGATGTTTCAGAGCGATCAGTGCGTAGTCTGCTTTGCGGGAAACGCGGAGCATTGGATATGAGACCGAAATGGTCTCAGATCTTCAATTTACGCTGCCCGCCCGGAGGTGTCAAGACAGCCCCGGTCTCGTGTCTTAGCCAGATAATTCTGTCACCCCTTAACGGCCGCGTGAAAATGTCACCCCATGAGACAGGAGACATTCACGTTGAGCCAACGGGAGTTGCAAAAGGTGGCCGTCATCGCACAGTGCGTG